>OCVV011248105.1_pt1 | contig 24081 bp, 19 predicted proteins | sample 1539721 | NCBI WGS metagenome assembly OCVV01 (sample SAMN02144230, study PRJEB22623) | gut metagenome | biome: sheep rumen | host: Ovis aries | place: New Zealand
CCTTTCTTCACTACATAGAGTGGAGAACGAAGCCAATAAAGACGACCTTCTTCAATGAACTGCGGCGCGAATGTATAGATGGCACACATTATCAATAGTCCTATTGAGTAGCCATCGGCGTCGGCATCAGTACATATACCAACTCGTCCATAGCGCAATTTTTTCGCATCATATTTTCCTGGCACTATATTCATAGCACTAAGGAATAATTTAACTTCTTCGTTTTGATAAATTTTTTCCTCAGGATTTGAGAAACAATTAATCATTTTACCACGAAGAGCAAGTATTCCATATTTCTTTTCATCTCGTGCCATTGCAATTGAAGATGCCGCAGACAAACCCTCAACAAGAAGAAGTGTTGAGCCTTGTCCAAGAAACTCTGCATCTTTCAGTTTATCTGAGGCGAAAACTTTTTTCTTCTGATTTTTCTCAATTTCCTTCGATGCTTCAAGGACTTGCTTGCGCGCTCTCTCCGCGGCCCGTTCAGCTTTCAGTTCTTTAGTAAGTAACTCAAGAATTGAATTAAATTCGTTTGCATGTCTTCGACTAAAATCATCTAACATTTGCCCTGTTGCACGTTGTGCCAAGCCTCGAAGTTCGGGATTATTAACTTTTGTTTTTGTCTGATTAGCAAACGAAGGATTTGGAACTTTACAATTTACTACGTAAAAAAGTCCCGAACGTGCAATATCTGCGCTAAATTCACCCTTAAATTTCTTCTTAAAAAAGTTGGTTATTGCGGTTTTAACACCAGTTAATGACGTGCCGCCCTCTGCATTGGCGAGTCCATTAGTAAATACAAACCAATGTTCATGACGGTCGGCCGCCCACTGCATAGCAACTTCACATTCAATTCCATCTTCTTTTACTTTAATATAAAGAGGAGTTTTATGAATTGGTTTTGCGATTGAATCTTTAAGGAAATCAAGTATTCCATTATTTGATTTATAAGATACGTGTTCTTTAGTCACATCATTATACAAATCAAAAGTTACTCCTTTTGTTAAATATGACCAGCTGCGACACATATCTTTTATATCTTCAAATTTAATTTCTATTGGTTCAAGATTATATACTTCGGGAGATGGAGTAAAAATTACCAAAGTTCCATGTTTCCCAGAGTCATCGTCCTCGATATAGAAACTTTGTTTAATACCATCTTTAAGTTCAAGATAGGCTCGTTTTCCATCTCTTGTTGAAATAGCAACAAATTTTGAAGATGACAGTGCCACTCCTTTTGAACCTATACCATTCATTCCCGCAACATTTTGATAAACTTTTTCATTAAATTTACCGCCAGTATGAGGCAATGTATAGATAGCCTCCATTGCTTCCGTTCCATCTGCTCGAAGTCCGAACGGAACGCCGCGCGCATTATCCATTATACTAATAATATTATTAGCTTCTAATTGAATCCAAATGGTATCCCCATATCCCATGGTCATTTCATCAATTGAATTGGTAATAATTTCGCGCACACATTGTAATACCCCTTGATTATCTGCACTTCCCATGTACATTGCAATTCTTGAACGTATGGCCTGTCGAAAACTTAGGGTTTCAATATCATTAGCATTATACATTAATTTCTCCTATTGTTCTTGTATATTCCTCAATTCCTTCCGTATAGTCACAAATTATTTCTACATAATCAAGTTTATTGCTTTTCTCATCTCTACTTTTACAAACACTTACCAATGCGTCAGAAGGCATTTTAAAAATTCTTTCTTCATTGTTTTCAAAATCTTTAATTGAAATTACAATATCCATTGAGCTTCTCCTTCTTTTATTTCTAAATATATTATATCACAAATTATCCTAAAAAGCAAATTTCAATAAAAAAAGAGGTTATTCCTCTTTCTCTTCTTCATAGTTTGGTGGAACGAAATTCTTTGCTTTTCTCCATCGCCAGCCGCCATTTTCCCAAATTAGGAAATAAGTTTGGTAGAACGGAGGCTCACAATATGTGTCGAGAACTTGGTATATTTTACCAGTTTGTTTGCGTTTGACTTTAAACATTTGGGTTCTCCTTTCTTTTCTATTTTTAGAATAACAGAATTTTCCCAAAAAAGCAAATTTTAGTAGCTTTGTTGTTACTTATATAAGAGGATTAATTTGTTTGGGAGGGATCAAATGACTGATAAGGAAAAAGTAGTTGAATATGTGATGAAAACTCCATATAATACGAATGAGGCGATTTTAAGAGAATTGATAGATAGTATAAGTTCGAAGGATGATTCTTCAACTGATGAAGTCAAAACTAAGTATACATTAAAAGTTGATTCAATGGTAACTGGTCCATTTGAAGGTAGTTTTGCCTATTATGATGGTTATAATTATATAGGCTGGCTTTGTCAGAGTTCACAAGAGCAAACTACCAAAATTAGAAAAATGATTATGGAATCCAATCGTGCGATTTTTAAATTTTATGATTCAGAAGGAGAACTTGTTCGTGAAGTTTCTGAGAAAATCATTAATAGTGGTGCTGGTGATGATTCACTTAATTATTTAGATTATGAAGTTAGTGATGATTGGGATGATCCGAATGTAGCAAGATTTGTAGAAGATAGAATGACTTTTAATAGTTATATAAGTTTTACTGTTTTTCTAATTCGTTGTTTACCAAATTGGACATGTTATACTCATCGCATAGAACTTGAATTTGTTAAAGAATAAATATGAAGAGACTTTTTAAGGAGGACTTATAGATGTCATATGAAAAGCATACTTGGGTAACCAAGGAAATTATAACAGCTGACAAGCTTAATCATATGGAAGATGGTATTGCGGGCGCAGAAAATGCGTCAAATTTGAAGAATGGAAGCGCGCAAGGTTCGCTGCGTGGAGTTAATACTGCAATAGAAGATGGAGTTAATTATACGATTGGAGCAAATGCGTTAGCTGAAGGAGTAGATACTAAAGCAACGGGTAGCGGCTCTCATGCAGAGGGGCGTTACAGTGTAGCTGGTAACTCATTTGCCCATGCAGAAGGGTATGAGACACAGGCTAAAGGGCTGCAGTCTCATGCAGAAGGATATAGTGTAGTTGCTCAAGGTCCGGAATCTCATGCAGAGGGAAGCCGAACTTTAGCTGAAGGTGGTAATGCCCATGCTGAAGGTAATAGTACATACGCAGCCGGAACCGCTTCTCATGCAGAGGGAACTGGAAATGGAACATTTAAAGAAACAATTAATATTAAAGATTCACCAGCCCCACCAACAAAAACTGATTTAGATGGACAATATGTACCACAGGCTGGTGGATTGGGTTCTCATTCAGAGGGTATTAGTACTTTGGCTTCAGGAGCGGGTGCTCACTCAGAGGGGAATAAAACTAGAGCCACTACAGATTATGCTCATGCAGAAGGAATCATTACTTTGGCAAATGTTACTCCTTCTCACGCAGAAGGACAATATACGGTTGCATCTGGTGTAGCATCTCATACAGAAGGGTACGGTACGAAAGCTAGTGGAAACTCTTCTCATGCAGAAGGAAATGGTACTGTTGCTAGTGGACTATCTGCCCATGCAGAAGGCACTGGATCTTCGCAAGAACAAACATATAAAGACGGTACAAATGCCCTTCCTGGAGCGACGGCGATGGCTTCTCATGTAGAGGGATACAATACCAGTGTAAAAAATAATATGGCAGGACATGCCGAAGGCTATCAAACGTTGGCGAGTGGGGGACAACCGGGAGATCATGCAGAAGGGTATAATACAGTAGCCAAAGGCGGCGCTTCTCATGCAGAAGGAAGTGGTACTATTGCTTCTGGTGTTCAATCTCATGCAGAAGGGTCTGTTACCATTGCCTCTAGTAGTAATTCACATGCAGAGGGCTATAATACAACTGCCTCTGGTGGCCAATCACATGCAGAAGGAGCTTCTACCACTGCATCTGGAGAAAATTCACATGCTGAAGGTAGTGGTACAGAAGCATCTAAAAATTATTCTCATGCAGAAGGAAAAGGTACAAAGGCTACCGGTGTTAGTTCTCACGCTGAAGGAGATGGCACAACTGCTTCTGGCGAAACTTCTCACGCCGAAGGAGTTGAAACTAAGGCTACTGGTATTCAATCTCATGCAGAAGGCTCTGGTACCACTGCCTCTGGTGGTCGATCTCACGCTGAAGGACTGGCTACAAAGGCTACTGGCGATTATTCACATGCAGAAGGGAATAGTACAACTGCTTCTGGCAATCAGTCTCATGCTGAAGGTGTGAATACAAAGGCTACTGGTGCAACTTCTCACGCCGAAGGGGCGGCTACTGTTGCTGAAGGATCATTTTCTCACGCAGAAGGTGCTGGTACAATTGCTAATCATGCATTTCAACACGTATTTGGTGAATACAACGTTGCAGATCCTTCCTCTGCATCAGCTGACAAAAGAGGTACCTATGTTGAAATTGTAGGCAACGGTACAGCAATCGGTGCTTATTCTAATGCTCGTACACTTGATTGGTCGGGCAATGAATCACTTAAGGGTTCGCTTACACTCGGTAAAGGAACCGTAGATGAAGTTACAATTACAGCCGCGCAGCTTACGCAGTTACTTGCGTTATTAAATACGTAATATAGGAGGCAACTCAAATGACGAAAACCGAAATAATCAATTTCATAATGTCAACTCCTATCAATACAAACTGGGCAGTCCTCTCCTCACAACTTGGGGAGGGCGACTACTCAAAGCTAGAAAAATATGTAAAGTTGACACCAAATAACATGAATAGAATGGTGCTTGAGGTACTTCTTGGAGCAGATGCGATTTATGATGGAACGATTTCTGTTACTGGAGTGGATCAAGATACATCGCTAAATTATTTCTTTATTAATAATCTTTTCTTCACGGATGAAGTTATTAAGGTAATTTTTGATGATGAGGAATTTCTTGTGCCTGGAAAGTCGATTTCTGAAGATGAAGAACAATATGGAGATGGAGTTTTTCCAAATATTAATGTGGGAGACTTACCGTTCTTCATCAGAAGCTATCAGAATGGAGACGGCGCGAATCCAAAAGGAACGTTCATCTATTTTGCGGATAGTGACGAGCATCATGTGAAGATTGAAGCTATGAAAAGTGAGATTGCGGTTGTAGGAACTGCGATTGTTGGAAAAGATAAGGTTGGAACGGAGGAGGGTTAAAATGATAAAAATGATTTCTGAACAGGGGAAACCTGTGAGTGGAATTTATGAGTTTATTATTGATACAGAAAGTGAGATTGAGAATTTAGAAATAGATGAACATTATAAGGCTGGTTCGAAGATTTACTGTATTGAGAACTCGAAAACTTATATGCTGAATGGCTCTGGTGCTTGGGTTGAAGTAAATTTTAAGCATGGTGGCGGGTGGGACGATAGGATAGAAGTAAATGCTATAACGCTTCCACCCGGTTCTAATGCAACAGTTGAAAGAGCGGGAACGGCAGAGAATCCTGTACTGAATTTTGGCATTCCAAGGGGCGACATCGGCGAGGTAAGTCTTGCGGACTTGGCAAGCCTCATGCCACTGGAGACGGCGAGCGGTAGCGTGGCGAGCTTTTCGGACGGTTCGGCGGTGTTCGATGCGGAACAGGCACTGGTGACTCTTGAGCCTGTACAAGACCTACACGGATACGATAATCCGTGGGCAGGTGGTGCGGGGAAAAATCTTCTTGTTCCTCAAAATGTAACATTAACGAAGAATGGTTTGACATTAACTGCAAGCGAAGATGGCAAAATCACAATTACTGGAACGGCAACAGCAAATGCAGATTTTGAACCGTGGTCCTTTGTTGGTGACACGGCTGGGTATTATTCGGTTGTACTCAAGGACAATATTAATGGGTCAAACACAACTTATTGGGTTTCAATGTCGGGTGTTGGTATTGTGTATACTGGTAAGTTTGCAACAAGTTATCTCAACACTGGTACATGGAAATTTAGAATTAATGTGGTAGGCGGTACAACAATGAATCTAACCGTTTATCCAATGGTAATAAAGGGAAGTACAGAAATTCCATATGAGCCATACTCCAACATCTGCCCCATCAGCGGACACGACTCTGCAAGCGTGGTGGTGGCAGGGAAGAATCTGTGCAACGTATTTTCTGACGGGCTTGTTCCGTCCATTTCGGGTGGCGCACTTGTAAACGGAGGTGGAGCAAGGTCTGACTATGTAAAAGCGGTGGGCGGCGAAATCTATACAGTGTCAGTATCGAACAGCACACTTACTGTCTATTTGTTTTTCTATGATAGCAACAGGTCGTTTATATCGTATCAAATATATGGCGGTACGCTAACGGTAACTGCTCCGCAGAATAGTGCGTTCATGATGGTTCGTATAGCGGCTGGGTACAACGTCAATACAGACACTTGCCAACTTGAACTCGGCACAACCGCCACAGAATACGAGCCGTACCAAGGACAAACCTACACAACCGCCTTCCCCGAAACCGTCTACGGCGGCACAGTCGACCTTGTCAGCGGAGTGCTGACGGTGGATAGGGCGATGGTGGATTTGGGAACGCTGGCTAATTGGCAAACCACAAGTACAGCAACGGCTGACGGCTCACAATGTCATTACGCAACTGTCAGCGGAATGGCAACGGATACGGCTAACACCGACATGATTTCAGACAGGTTCACGCTTGCAAGCGGTAAATACATATCGCAAATGGTCGAAGGAACGATGATAAGGGGTAGCGGAAATATATATGTTGCTACCGATGTCGCTACAATCAGCGGTCAACTTGTCTATCCACTCGCCAATCACCAAACCTACCAGTTAACCCCTCAGCAAATCGCCTTGCTGACGGGGGATAACAACGTGTGGTCGGATAGCGGTAGCATCGAAGTCAAATATCGTGCAAATATCGGACTATATGTCGATAAAAAGATAAGTGAGGTGAACGCATGAAAATGACAAATCAGACTTATGACGCCCTCATCGCTCTGCCTGCCCCCGTCATGCCTGTATAACTAGTTAAATATAAATAAAAAGACGGGCCAATCCCGTCTTTTTATTTAAAAATCTATACATATTGATCAGTTCGTTTACTTTTAAATAGAAAGTACAATAGGAGGTATGTCATATGACAAAACAACAAATAATTGATTATGTAATGAATACGCCCGAAAATATAAATCCATCAATTCTTTCACAACTTATAGAAGAATATGAAGGAGGCAGCGCAGAGAGTTTCATGGGAATACATAGTATTGAAGTACCAGTAATTTCCCATACTGTTCCACAAGCATTAGCTGATAAAATTGATTTAATGACCGATATTACATTAACAGTATACTTAGGTGACCGCGCAAGTGAAAGTTTAACGGCTTTTTATGCTACTTTTAATTTTATTCCACAGACCACTGAAAAAATGATTCTTCCTTTTTTAGAGACGCTTGAGTGTGAAATAACTTATGGCAATTGTTGGATTGATGGTAATGAGTTATCAATTGACATGATGACTTCTGTGGGTCTTGAGAATATCACTCCAGAAAGTCAATTAGAACTTCATTGGGTATATGCAGATTGATGGATTTAGGAGGTAAGTAAAATGTCATATATAAAACAAACGTGGGTTGATGGCGACATAGTAACCGCGGAGAAAATGAATCATATTGAGGATGGGGTTGGAAATGGCGGAGTATTTTTTGTAGAGTTTTCTACAACTCCAAATACTGATGACCTTAAATCTGATAAAACATATAGTGAAATTGCTCAAGCTATTGATAAAAATCAATTTGTAGTAGCGTATAGTAAGAGTTTAAATGGTTCATATATTGATTTTACATATTATCCATTAGAAGAAATTCACAATAGTGAAAATGAATATGTTTTTTCTCAGTTTGAACTTAGCGGAGGTACCAATAGTTATATTACTAAGCGCACTATTACAATAAATTATAATAATGTTATTAGAAAGAAAACAACGACTGTATCTATTCCAAGTCAAACAAATTAATACAAAAAAATAAACGGGCGCAATGCCCGTTTTTTATTAAGCTATTTCTTGTCCTCCTTCAGATGGGTTTGGACTTGGAGTTGGAGTTGGTACTTCACCTTGCCCCGAATCATCAGTTTCTTTTGGTCCAGAATCTGTTGATTCATTTAACTCATTAATCATAAATTGTGCTTCAGCTTTTGTAAGTAAATCTGCATCTACGCAACAGCGAATGAAAAGTGCATGCGGATTTGCAAAAGGATCGGATTTAAACAAAAAAGGATTTTTCATTTTATTAATTAATGCTTGATAGCCTCCATCGGCATAAAACAATTCATTCACATATGCCATTCTCTGTTCACTACTCTTACTCATATCTATAGCCATAAATAGTTACCTCCTAAATATACTTCATATATAAGTAGAAAATCCCTATTCCCAATTCACAACTTTCGCCCTCTTTTTTCTTTTCGGTGGCATTTTTGCCCAAATCAAACAATCTCTCGCACGGGTGGCCGCGACATAGCATAAGCGTGCCTCTTCATCATTATAGGCTCTTATATTATAAGCCAAAACACAAGGCGCTTCCAAACCTTTTGCAGAGTGTACGGTTAAAATTTTAATCGTATTCTCCTTCATTTTCTCTTGAATTTGAGAGTTCGTCAAATCAGCTTGTTTAAAAGTATCTGTCGGTATTCCAGCTTGACTAAACAAATAAGTAAACATTTCTATATCGGCATTAGTTCTACAAAGAACAAACCAATCTCCCCAATGTCCATTTCTGCGGTCGGTCGCTTTAATTAATGAGTTCATTGCTTCCGAAGGTGTCATATTGCCTTCTAAAACCGAATATTTTTCTTTTGTCTCTCTAGCTGGAACAGAATCATCTGCATAATCTGGACCCAAACGATAGAGAAACTTTTTTGCAAAATGAAGAATTTGAGGAACATTGCGGTAGTTTTGTCTCATTTGAAATACCACAACGTCTGGCTCATACATTTTATTAATTAAATATTGCGGATTCGCGCCCGCCCATCCATAGATGCTTTGACGATGGTCATAGAAGTACATGTAATTGTCTGGGTTAATAAGTTCGAAGAAGCGAAACTGAAGTTCTGTTGAGTCTTGTGCCTCATCAACTATTAAATGAGTAACGTGTTTTAGACAACTTAAATTTTCTTCAATACGAGGAAATAAATCGTCAAAACGCTCCTGTTCCAATATATCGGTTGTATCTACAGAGCCGCCGCGCAGTAAGTAGTTACAATAAGAATGAACAGTTCCAATGAAAAGTCCATCAGGATACCCTAATCTTTCATACATAACAGAAGCAGCATTGTTTGTAAAAGTAATCGCAACTATCTCCGAAGGGGCAATTCCACTATCCAGCAGAAACCTAAGTCTCCCAATTAATGTTTGCGTTTTACCACTGGCCGCGGCACTACATACCAAAACGTGTGGTTCTTGTGTTGTAATAACTTGTTTTTGAATTGCATTAAAAGTTTCCATAAATCCTCCTAGTCTTGCTTTCGTAAGACTCTTTTTTATTTTTTCTCATTTACATTATACCATAATTCTTGAATAAAAGTCAAATTTATAAAGTAAGTAACTCAATTCCCTACTTAATGTAAAGGAGGTGGATTTATGGCTTATTTAAATGGAATAGATATTTCAGCCTATCAATCTACAATAGATATTAAGGCTTTAGATGCTGATTTTGTCATAATTAAGGCTACCGAAGGAATTGACTATAAAAATCGTTTTATGGACGAATGGGCAAAAGAAGCGATTAAAAATAAAAAGAAATTAGGATTTTACCATTTTGCTACTAATGGAAAGGGTGCTGTAGAAGAGGCTCTATTTTTTTGGAAGGCGGTGAAAGACTATGCGGGAAAAGCAATTTTTGTTCTTGACTATGAAGCTGACGCGCTTAAACAGGGAGTGGACTGGGCGAAAAGATTTCTGGATTACTTCTATCAGTTAAGTGGAAATAGAGCGTTCATTTATATGTCACAGTCTGTTGCGACTAGCCGTGATTGGACAAAAGTTGCAAAAGACTATCCGCTTTGGGTGGCCGCTTATCCGAATACGCTTCCAACTAAGTATTATATGCCGAAGAAGTTGAGTTCAATTGGTGCTTGGAAAGGAGAGACTATTAGACAATATAGTTCTAATGGGAAAGTTAAATACTATAGCGGCGCGCTTGATTTAGATATATTCTATGGTTCGAGAAGTAAGTGGGATAGCTACACGAAAATAGATAAGAAAACTGCTAGTGGAAGATATTATTATTCGCTCTATCCAGTTAGTCTTCCAATTAGAGGATACTTTAAGAGAGGAGATAGTAGTGATAAAGTAAGAAAGTTACAGCGCGCGATGAATGCAGTTGTTCATACGAATCTGTTTATGGATGGTATTTATGGACCGAAGACCGAACAGGCGGTAAAAGATTTTCAGAAAAAATATAAGTTAGTTGTAGATGGGGAATTTGGTAGAAAGAGTTTAGCTAAATATAAGAGTTTAAAATATTAATATATATTATATATAAATAAAATTTGTTTTGTTTTTTTGTTTTGACTTTTTTCAAGCTTCGCTTTAAGTATAAGCGAATTTTCGGGGCTTGTCAAATTTTTGGAGGCTAGAATGACTAAGAAAGATTTAGTAGATTATATTTTAGATACGCCGCAGAATATAAATCCGGCAATTTTAAATCAGATGTTGGATGAAGTTGGCGGCAGTTCAGTGCAAGGTGATCTTGAGTGGTTCGATGTAGGTTTTTATAATGCAAATGATAAAGTTTTCTGTAAGTGTGAAAGTAAAGATGGAATTGTAGGTGGCGAATGCGAATTAAACCCTTTGACAGATGTTGATTCTTTTTATGGAGTATCTTTATCTAACTGGAGAGCAGTGGATGGTAAAATATTAGATGAAGAATATTTAACTCCAATTATAGCGGGCACGCTTCCAGCAAAGGTTTATGAATCAGTATATAATCTTCTTCTTTCCCAAGACAGGGTTTTTGGTTTTACTTTATATCAGTGTGCTACTCCCTACGTTGCCCCATCTCACGGTAGTGGGTCTGAAGGTTCTGGTGACGATGAGATCGGTGGCGGAGCTGTTAAATAATTGAGGAGGCTAGAACGATGGCAATAAAAACACCACAAGATTTAATTGATTATATTATGGAGACACCCTATAACGCTAATCCAAATATTTTAAGAAGTGCGTTAAGTGGTATGGAGGGTGGCGGAAGTTTAGAAGGAGATTACAATTGGGATGAAGCTCATAAACTAGCTTTATATCAAGAAGGCGATACCTCTTATTTTTTCAAAGAAGATATTGACATTATTAAAAATCGACTGCCCCATTTAATTATATTTATTAATCCAGATGAATCCAGAGATAGGCTTATCCTTGTAAAAAGTTTTAATGATGGAAATGATTTTAGATATGTTTTTCAAGATAGCACTTCATCACATCTAGAAAAAGATGGCTCTCAAATTATTGTAGAGGGACTTATTCTTACTTTAAATAATGATCGTTATGTAAGTGATGGTAGATAACTATTTAATTAGCAATCCTATCACAAAACCATCTATCTCTCGCCCTAAACTTTTCTTGAAATAAATCCCCAACCTTCTCCAACTTCTCAATCTCCCAATAAGGAATCACATAAATTCGAATCCCATGAGCGAGGCAATACGAAATTTTTCGTCTGTCTCGTTCTTTTTGTGCCAAAAAATCTTTTCTTGTCGGTTGAAACTTCTTCACTTGTTCAAAATGCTGCTTACCGTGAAACTCAATCACACACGGCGCGCCGCGGTAGTTCGAAAGGAAAAAGTCAAATCTGTAGCGTCCTTTTCCTAAATCTGGAAAACTTTTTTCTCTTTCAAACTTAACTTTTCCTTTTCTTAAAATTTCAATAATTTTTTCTTCACCTTTACTTGCTTTCATAATTTTATCCTCCCGTCTTATAAAAGTAGAGTTTTATAGATTGTTGTTCACTTATTTGTAGAAAGAAGTATTATTACTATTATTGGGAGGGTATTTAAATGTCTTTACAAGAAATGTCTGTATTCATGCAAGACGGACTAATCGGATTAGCAGTCATTTTGCTTGGTTTAATTCGTATTCCAAAGGTTGATTTGAATATATGGAGTTTATTGGCTAGATTTTTGGGTAAATCAATTAATGGAGAATTGATAGAGCGAATTGATAAAGTAGATAAATTACTGGAGTATCATATAAGTAAAACCGAGCAGGAGCGCGCGAACCAAGCGCGACAACGGATACTGCGATTTTGTGATGAGATTTTATTGGGAAAATTACACTCTAAAGACCATTATGACGAGGTATTAAACGATATAGATAAATATGAGACATATTGTCGTACCCATCCAGAATATTTAAATAATAAGGCAGTTATGGCTATAGAAGCTATTAAAGATTCCTATCAAGAAAGATTAGAGAAGCACGACTTTTTAGTCTATACAAGAGATTGATGGAGGGACTTATGCTATGCAAGAATTGCAATGGCAGAGTAATTCAATAGAGATAATCGAAGATAAAACCACTTAATTAATGAGATTGAGTGGTTTTTTATTGAACCAAAAGGAGAAATATATGAACAAGAACTATTACGGATACTGTGACACGGCCGCGGATATAGGTAAAAAGGTGGTCCAAGTCAGAGATTTAGAGATATTAGGACAAGATTCTCCTTTTCAAGAAGGAGATTTATTATCGGTTTATTTTTCTAATGGAAACACAGCTAGTGAAGTTTCCTTAGTTTTTACTGCTAGACAAGAAACGAACCAAGGCGTAAGTACCTCAAGTGATGAGGGGAAACAAGTAATCTATGCAGGTCCAGCTGTAGTAGCTGGTAATGGTGAATGGGGCAGTGGAGAAACGGTCTTATTTACTTATATACAACTTGGTGAAGATTCGACACAGTTTAGATGGGGTCAGGTGAATGAGTTTCATGCTTCTGAGCAAGTGTATGGAGTTACGAAGTTAGTAGACATTACCAAAGAAGAAATGATTGGTAATGATGAGGTTGAACCCGCAATAGCAAGTTGGATTGATGCGGCGGTTACTCCAGAAGATCAAACTACAGCGATGACACCAGCTACTTTGAAGAATTTCTTTGATTTGCTTTCAAAGCCATCTAGCAATCAGAAGATTGGACTATATTGGGAGCCTGGACTTGAAGGAACAAATGAAAAATTAGGTACTCTTTCTTTGAGAGGTGGACAAACAGAAGGCGGAAGTGTTATTGGAATTGACATTATGTATCCTTTGAGAGACAAGGTTATACAAATTATTGGAGATAAATATCCTACCTATACTGGTGAGCTGACTAATAATGGGGATAACAATGGCGGAAGTCGTGACAAGGCTAGTCAAAATATAAATGCAGAAAAATATATAACGAGATACCCGCCTAACAATATATATTTTAATGAAGGTAATGGACTTTATTATAACTACACCGATGATACCCCACCATCATCAGCACCCAGAATTATATTAGATAACGGTAGTGGGAGAATGATTATTGGAAAGAGTGATGCTCCTTCACAGGTTGGAGTAATTGAACTTCGAACCGGAACTAATAATGATCAAGGTGTTATAGCTAATGGAAGACTCAATGCAACATTAGGATTATCTGAATATAATGAACCCTTAATAGAGCGCTATAGTCCACAAATAAAAGTTATAAAAATACCCGCAGCTGGTGGCACATTCACAATACCAGTAAATGATACTTCAAGAAGAGGCACCGGTTTAGCCAGTGCACATATTCATGTAGATGTGACTGAAGTTGAAGGAGCTGAAGGTTATGTGCCTATTGGTGTGGTTGGATATAATGTTAACTATGCAGGTAGTGCAACTGGAGATGCTTTATATGCCAATGTTTGGGAGTGCCATTTATTGGATAATAACCAAGAAATAGAATTTTCTATATATAATATGAAAAATAAACCCATTACAGTTACAATAGATGTTTATGTACTATATAAGAAAAATATAGGAACCACCCCAAAAACAAACTAAAAGGAGGTCAAGGCGATGAAAGGAGATTTTCTTGGGTTCAGCTTCGACGGCATTCATTGCTCTGAACTCGGAATTACACATGTGAGTAGTAGTGACAGATATGATGAGGAACTTTTTCCAGAAGTTAGAGATAAGTCAGTTGAAATTCCTCACAATCATGGAGAATATTATTTTGGTAGTACCTATGGTACTAGAACCTTTGAAATAGATATAGCTTATGATTCTGTTACTGAAACTCAATTTAGGAATATAAGGAGACTATTTGGTCAAAATAAAATTTGTGAATTAATTTTTGACGAAAGACCATATAAAGTATACTATGCAAAAGTTGAAAGTCCAATTGAACTTTCATACATTTGCTTTGATGAGCAAGACAAGATTCCTGGACCTGCGCGCGATGGTGTAAGAGTTGCTAATAGGAGAACTGAAGAAAGAGAAAAAACAATAAGTGAAAGGGTAAGAGTTGCGGCGCAGTCTACTGTGGAATATGAAATGAAGGGTGAACCCGTTGGAGAACCACAGATTTCTACTGTTGATGATATAGGTATTGAAATAGATGGCACAACTATTATTTTAACAAATGGTTCAGATATGACTGGCCATGTAAATATTTCCTACACCTATATGGAATCCTATCAAGTCAATGAATGGGAACAAGTAACTCCTTGGGAGTATCAGTTTAACCCAGACGGCTCAAGAAAAATGCGCCGTATTTACAAGGGTGAAGGAACGATTTCACTTATTTGCTATTTTCCATTCGCGCGGCAGCTCTTCAAACAAAGAGAACTTTACGAGACAAGCACCGCCGCGCTAGTAGATATGGCAGTTACGGGTGAAGCTGCGGTTGACGATGGAAATGTGATTACGACATATGACAATGTTGATGAATGGATTGAATCGAGTGGGATTCTTACCACGGAAGAGTTTAATAGACGCGGCTTAGACATTGTACACACTAATGTAGTTGATGGGAATCTGGGTTGTAACGCTGAAATACCTGTGTATAATCCTGGCGATTTAAATGTTGGGTTCTGTTTATATATACCGTTTAACGAGGAAGGAAAAATACTTCCGAATAGTGGCAACTATACAATTATTAATGGTTTTAATGATATGTTATTACTAAAACCAATTAAAAGAAGACAGAGTCCTAAAAATGGTATGCAAGCTGACACAGGAATCTTAATCAATACAACAAACCATTTAATAGAAGGCGTCTATCTCGATCCAGTCACATATATGAAAGACCATCGTACACCCGGTTGGACAATAACGGGAACACTTTACAACGATGCAATTTGGCAAGGAGATTTCCCTTACATTAAAAGAAATGACTGGCAATATGACAATACTCAAGATTCGCAGTCTATTTATATAAATTGTCAACAAGCAAGCGGAATAAAGATTTATTATAACTATCTATATTTCTAGGAGGATAAAGGAGAATGGGCGAATTAAGAAAACCATATGAAATTTCCATTTGGGAAGACCGCCTAGAGGGAGAAGGAGAGAAAAGGTATTATAAAGAAGCTAAATTGGCTGTCATTGGTTCTGATAAAATGACATCGCCAAATAGAGCTTATAACCCCATTTTTCATGAGAATATAAATGGAGAAAAGACTTTAACCTTTACAATTACATATAAGTATTATGATGAATTACAAGGGGAACTTGTAGAAAATCCATTTTATGCTTATTTGATAAATGAAAGAAAGGTTAAGCTACACTATAATGATGAGTGGTATGAGTTTGTTATAAAGGAATGTGAAGAAAATTCTGAAAATTATGAGTTTACTTATACTGCTAAAGAACTTTTCTCTTTAGAGCTGTCAAAGGTCGGATATAATATAGAGTTAGACCAGTCTTTAAATAATAACCAAGGTACTGTTACAGAACTTGGTTGGAAGGCTATAGAAGGCACTGATTGGGTAATTGACGAGGAAAATTCGGATACGCTGCGGCAGTATGTGCAAGAGCCGTTATATCAATGTAAAGCGAGAAAAGCAATAGATGTAATAAATTTAGATACTCAAGAGCCTTTTACAATTTCTTCTGAAGAAATCGTCTACATTTTCTATAGCTATTTGAAGAATCAAATAAAAGAGAATGTGCAGCTGATTAGACAAAATGATAATCCAAGCGAACATCTCGATGATGACGGAGTTATCAAGTTAACTAACTATAGATTGGTAAATCCAGTTACATATACGGTTGTTGATGATAAAGTAACTGGTATAGATGAATTTGATATTCTAGGAATTTACAGTAGTAATCAAGGTTACCGTTTAGTCTATAAGCAACAAACTACTTACGATCCAGTAATGGAGCGCACCGTAGATTTATATAAGGCACAATATGAAGATGGTGAACAGGAAATCTATCATTATACAGATTATGATTATACGTCTTCTACAATTGTCACTTCTTACATGACCAACGGATATAACTTCAATGTCTTTGATAATGGTACGTTACAAGGATGGGATAATGCAACTACAGTTTCTCATCAAGACCATGTAACCTTATTTAAAGACTTTATTGGAGATGGAGAAGGAAAAGAATTTGAACTTCCAGCTGAACCAGAGAGCGGCCGCCCATTCGAAATTACAATAAACGGGACAATGGCCGCGGCCTCTACATATACACTTTCTGGTAAGAAAATCACATTTAATACCGCACCAGCGAAAGGCGCTAAAATTCTCGTAAAATATCAAGTTAGCGGCGCTGGTAAAGCACCAATCCTTCAGCCGATGCATTTAGTGACTTATCCTGACATTTCTTCTAGCGGAGATTTGACACTAATAAAGAATTTTTCAGAAATTAGTGGCTATCTTGAAATGAAGTTTAATGGAACGCTCGGCAACGGTTATGATAATGCTTACTTCAATAGTGGATTCAATGATAATATGATGACTATTGACCATATAGCAAAGGGTGAAAAGTTTGCTTTGAGATTGCGCTATATGGTTTCTGATACAAAACATGGAGATTTGGTTATTGATGATCCAACTTCAAATACAAACAAAGGTATTAGAGTTTTAGTAGCTAAATATGAAACAGTTGAACGAGAATATTTTCTTAATGAAAATGCATTTATTAAGGAAAACGGAACTCCGTCAAAGGTTAAGGCTTATAAGATAATTCCTAGTGAAGTTATTTTAGACTTTAATGGAGCTTTCCAAAAGAGCGAAAACATTATTAAAGACGGTATTTTCAACGACAATCATGACCGTTATATAATTGATAATGTAATTCAAGTTCCTTCTACTTTGTACTGTTATCAAGATAAGCGCGGTGGTGACTTATATGTTTGGGATCCGAAGAACGCGAAGTTTATTCTGAAAGATAATTCTTATGCAGACTATTATATTACAAGCGCGGCGGCGAATTACTCATATTCAAATGAGAGAATGCAAGATCCGAACTTCAAACTTGGCGTTTTTGTTTATACAAATGATTCTTCTTTGGTAGATAAATTTATTTATCTACAAGATATACAATTGACTCGCTACTATGAATATACAGAAGGCAATACGAAAAAGCCTGTAATAATGGGTAACGTTCCTGTGGCGCAGTCGATTCCAGTCGAGTACTTTTACTTAAAACCAAACACTGGAGCGAAGAAAGAAAGCATTAGCACTTATGGTTCTACTGAATCTTTAGCATTAGATTTGGGTATTGATCCTAGCTTAATTACTCCAGTTTATAATAAAAATTGTGAGAAGGTCTTATCAATTCAAGAAAGTCATTCTAATTGCTTCAACATTTTACAGAGTATTTGTGAAACCTTTGAGTGTTGGTTAAAGATTAGAGTTCCTCACAATGAAGATGGTTCTATAGTTTTAGATAAGGATAACAATCCAATTAAGAAAATTGCTTTTAAAGAATATGCAGGCAAAGATAATTTTGCAGGTTTCAAAAAGGGTATCAATTTAGATTCCATTACTAGAAATATTGATAGTAATGAAATTGTTACTAAAATGATAGTCGAGCCAGTCACTAGTGAATTTAGTGATAATGGAAGTATTGATATAGGCGTGGCTTCTTCGAATCCGAGCGGCCAGTCACACATTCTCAATTTTTCTTACTATGAGAATAGAGGGTTGATTGGAGATTTGGCAGCTTATAAAGAAGACTTAATGAATTATTATAGCCAGTTATTTGATTTGAATAAAAAAATTAGAGCCGCGGATAAAGAGTACACTGATGCCTCAGCCGCACTGCTCAAATTAAAATCCAATCAGACTGTATTTACTTCACTAATTGATGAAGCTAATCAGAAATATAACGATGCTATTCAAGACTTCCATGAGATTACTGGATATGACTATGAAGAGTATGTTAATAAGTATAAGACGATAGAAGAATGGGCAGAGGACGCTAACTACGATTTAACTAAAAATGATACAGTTGTAGACAAGATTGCGGATATATATGTATCAACCGCGGCAACAAACAACTATAGTGGTATTTTAACAAATGTAAATACAGAATACCATCAGAAAGACTTAGAGCTTAACGGCGCGAAGGAGTATACAGTTACTGTATCTACAATTCCTCCAGTAGAAGGACAGGTTGAAACGTATACTACACAAGTTACGTTTGATGACTATGTGAGTGGAGTCAGCTTTATCTTAGTTGCTGAAGGAGGAGGATATGTTACTTATCAGACTACTCCAAATGATAGAGTTTTTGAAATCGTTAGTGCAATAAAGTATAAAGGAATCAAATTCATCGGCTTGCCGCAAAACTACGAATTGAAGTATTTCGAGGGCGGCCGCGGTATTATTGAAGGCAACTACTATGCTCATGAATTTGAGATAGTTGATAATGTTAGTAATAAGCCTTATAGTAGACACTTCAAAATTCAGCCAACTAAGGAATATGCAGAACAATATCCCGGCAAATTAAAGGAAAGTGAGAAGCTTCGTGAAGATAAACTTAAACTAGAAAAAGATTTTTACAAAAAATATAGTCGCTTTATACAAGAAGGAACATGGAGTTCTCAAGATTATATCGACCCAGAACTCTATTATCAGGATGCATTACAGGTTAGCAGAACTTCTTCTCAACCAAAAGTCAGCTACACTTTCAATGTTATTGATGTAGTAGAACAGCCAAATTTAAGTGGTTATGACTTTAGAGTTGGAGATAAGACATTCATTGAAGATGTTGATTTCTTTGGTTATGTACACTTTTTGCTGTCAGACAATAAGTGGCATAGAACTCCAGTTAGAGAAGAGGTTGTTGTTTCTGAAGTAGAGTGGCATTTAGATGAGCCTGATACAAATGTAGTTACAATTCAGAATTATAAAACTCAATTTGAAGATTTGTTCCAGCGCATTAGCGCGAGCGTTCAAACCGCGCAATTCAACGAAGTTACTTATCCAAAGACCTCTCAAATTTTAGATTTGAATGGATTGATTAATACCTCTTTACTGACAAATTCTTTAAGTGCAGTAGGAATACCTGGCGCAGCTTTGACAACCAATGGAAGTGTTAGAGCTACTGAAGATGGATTGTTAATTAGAGACTTGGTCAATGGTGCGAATGTAGTTAAATTGGCAAGTAATGGAATACAGCTTTCCACAGACGGCGGCCAGTCGTGGACAACTGCAATCGCAGCTAATGGAATTTCCGCGGATAAGCTAACTGCGGGAACAATTAATACGCAGAATATATGGCTGATGGACGGAGATAATCCGAGTTTCCGTTGGGATAAAGCTGGATTGAATGCGTATGGTCTTAATGCAGATGGGGATGCAGCTTATGATTTAAGGACTTATGTACGTTTTGATAAGTATGGTCTTTACGGTATTAAGAATGATGAAGATTTTGTTGCAAATTCTCTTGAAGATGTGAGAGACAAGGGATTCTTTGGAATTACTTGGGATGGATTCTTCATTAAGAACTCCTATACTGATGGTGAAGTTAGTATTACTTCTGACGATGATTTTGTTGTTAAACAGAACAATAAAAATAGAATTAAGATAGGTGCTGTCGAAAAAGATGGTAACGGCGCGCCCACTAAGTATGGCATCAACATTTTCAATGACGATGGAGAGTTGGTATTTGATACTGGCGATGATGGGAATGTTACAATTACTGGTAGAATTAATGCGCTGGCTGGTGAGTTCAGTGGCTATGTGACGGTTGGTGATTCAAACAGTACTCATATTGCGATTGATGGAAGTACAGATAATCCAACTATTAGTTCTTCAAATTATACGCCAAATGGACAGACAGGTTGGATTATTGATAGTAATGGTGATGCAACTTTCTCAAACGTATCGGTGCGCGGCGCCATTAAGACTGCCGTGTTTGAATATGAGGAGATTCAAGCTGTAGGTGGAATTTTCTTATTTAGACCTTCTTCAACGATTAAAACGGCAACCTATACTCCGTACTATAAAGAGGTGCAAGTACCGAGTGAGGATGGGTCAGTTGAAACTGAGCTGGTTGAGACTTATATCAATGAGTCTACAACTCCACCGACTTATGCAGATTTGATTGTGACGGTAGAGACTCCGTTACAATTTAGACTTAATGATTGGTGTAAGATTAGCAACTATAATTCAGAACCAAGTGCCGCGATAAATGACGGAGGATTGTCTCATATTTATAAAATTTCTGAAATTAGTGGTGGGTCTACTGATCCAGAAACTGGTGAGACAACGCCAACTCAAATTCATCTAGCGGGTGCAACTAAGCTATTAGACGATGTGCCGATTGAAGAAATTGTTGGCGGCGCGCTCATTAGTTTCGGAAACTATGATGATGTAGATGAGCAGGTGCTTTCAAACAATTATGGAATCGGAGTCAACAGCTCTGATAATTTTGTTAACTTGCCAGCAAGAGCAATTAGCTTATTTGAGACAACTATAAATCCGAATAATACGATTAAGGTTTCATATAATTATAGAGGTATACTTGGTACTTTACCACCTAGAAGAAGTTTAAATGTAGATGATACTATATATCAGCATATGGCAGATACTCAAGGCATCTATACTGATAATATGTACATTGGTGATGATAATCAATATGTTGCTTTTTATACTGAAGGTAATAATAAGAAGCTGAAAATTAAAGCTTCTGAATTAATGTTTGAGGTTGGCACTGATCCACAAACTCAAGAACCAGTATATAAAGATGTTAATGAAATTGAAAGTGGAACAACAGTTACGGTTTACTCTACAATGGGTGGAGATTTTACCCAAGAAAATGATAGCGGAATTATTTTTGCAGTTGTTACACAGGGAGAGCAACAGCTTAATGAGATGCCGCTTAGAGTAAATTTTGGAGAAGGTTTGCCAACGACTGCAAGTCCTGGAGAATACTTTGTTCAGGTAGCTAAGTTATCTTTAAGTGATGATAGAAAACAGGCAATTCTTTATAAAAATACTGCTAGTCAGAGTGGTACGCCCACTTGGGAAGAAGTAGTCGACACATTTAAATATACTTGGACTTTCTATGATGCTGAGGGAGAAGAGATTACTTCTGGCGCGCCTTATCAAGAGGATAGTAGTGGAGATAAAACGAGAAATAAATGTATCTATGTAGATACAAATTTAGTTACGGAAAAAATGGTAGCTAATGTAAAAGTAGAAATACCGGAGTAAGAAGGAGAAAGAGATGAAAGTTGTAAATGGTGGAATAACTATTAGAGATTTAAGTGATATGGTTGGGAAGAGCTTGAGTGAAAAACTCAAGTTCTTCTGGATCAATAGTACAGGAGTTCACGCGGCGGGTGGAAAAGAGACGAGTGGAATACCATTTGATCCAAGCGTGGAAAGTACGTATGGATTTAATATGCTATTGAATCCGAGTTCTTTGTCTTTGAGGTATGATGGGGCGGATGTTATTAAAATGGGTGGTAGTACAACTACGCCAAGTATAGATTTTTATACTCTTACTGCAAATAATGGAAGTTTTCAGATTAAGCAAAAAGGATTAAGTATCACTAAAGATAAGCTTGCTTTTTATTCGCCACTTCCAGATGGTACAAGCAGTGATCCATTTGAATCTTTAGCAATAACTTATGATGGTATAAACTTTACTGCGATGAAGCCTGTAACTTCTACCGTCCACGTTCCTCTCAATGTTGGTTATATTGGAGCTAATTTATGGCGGATGGGGTCAACTTCAGAAGCCAATACTAGAATTAGTTCGGATGCTATAAGTTTTTTCAATCTTGATACTTGTAGAGGTAGGATATACTATGGAAATTATTCTAGAGATGGCTTAGAAGAACAACAATTTGTTGTGGAGAGCGGGGCTTCAAGTTTAAGTCAAAATATACATGTACATAATGATAACTACTTATCTTCAACTTTTGAGTGTGATTTTACTATTACCTTTGTAGACAAAGACACTGAAGAAGAAATATTGGTTGTTAATAAAGACCCCTCTTCTGAAACACCATATAGTGTTACTGGGGAGATTCCTCATGAAGATGCTTCAATTGACACAGGAACTTTTGATTTTACATTTACGATGATAATGATTGAAGTAGAAGCCCCTCTTCGTTTGAGCTTCAATTTCGAAAAAAATGATCCACAAGTAAAAGCTATTATTGATTTTAGGTTTTCCTTTAAATATGCCATTCCGGGGCCGCATTATGAATTTGGTTCAAATGTTCAAGCTACTGGTGAAAATGCCTTTGTTACTGGTTTAGGGAACATAGCTAAAGCTGATTATCAGATGGTTATAGGAAAATACAATGAACCAGATGAAAAGGCTTTGTTTATTATTGGTAATGGCACTTCTTCAGAAAGAAAAAATGCTTTTTGGATTGATGAAAATGGTTTTTTAAATACCATGGAAAATTTTGAGATTATCGTAAATCAAAAAACGTTAATGACCTTCAATTCTGATAACATTATATTAGGAGATCAAGATAACTTCTATTTATCTTTAGGTTACAATACTTTACAAGCTATAGACTTAGAACAGAATAATTATTTTGAAATTTCCGATTTAAGAAATAGAGACGGTTCTATTGAAGAAGAATTTATTGGAGATGGTCAAAGCACTATTTTTAAAACTTCTAATAATATAAGAACAGTTAAATCAGTTTATGTAGATAACATCCCTGTAGAATTTTCATTACTAAGTATACAAGATAGTCTTCCATATATAACGATTAGGTATGTTGTAGCTCTAAATGAAGCCCCTGCTAATGGAGCAATTATTAAAATTATTTATACTTCCGATAGCTATAGCAAAATCTATACATTAGGAATAAGAAAAAAAGGAACTGGTGTGATTAGAGGCGGAATGTCAACATGTGAGGGTTTTAATAATGAAGGTAGTGGGTTCCTTTCTCATGCAGAAGGAAAAGGGAACATTGCTAAAGGACAATCCTCTCATGCTGAAGGAGAAAGAAATACAGCTATAGGTAACATTTCTCACGCTGAGGGATATGAGACAGAAGCATCTGGTCTATCATCTCATTCGGAAGGTGGAGATACAAAAGCTATAGGAAGTTTTTCTCATACAGAGGGATATGGATCACAAGCTCAAGGATATGCTTCTCATGCGCAAAATACACATACTTTAGCTACAGGAAATGCACAAACCGCTATAGGTACTTATAATGAACCAGACAATTCAACGACTACAACTCATCCAAATGGGGATGTAAACTATAAAGAGTTTGCTTTTATAATAGGCAACGGAACTCGCTCTGCTACGTCTAATGCTCTTACTGTAGATTGGAACGGTAATGTCTGGCATCAAGGTGATGGCGAACATATCTTTACCTCTTCTGAGATACAAACAACACCCTCTTCTACCAATATAGGTCAAGGTGTTTTACAAGGTGAGCAATGGGTTGCTAAATATGGAAAAGTAGTCCAAATTGCAATAAACTTTACCTGTGGTGCAACAGGCGCGGGTGAAAATTGTATTGAAGGTACTATTTCCAATACAGACTATCTTCCTATTTTAGGAGCAATGGGGTCTGGATATTTTGGAAGTCATTCTCTTGTATTACTAGTCCGCGCAGATGGAACTTTCGCAATACGAAACGCTTCACCTAGTACCGTGACCTGTACTTCTAATACAACAATACGAGCAACTTATATAACAGCTTAAACC
>OCVV011251314.1_pt1 | contig 24069 bp, 18 predicted proteins | sample 1539721 | NCBI WGS metagenome assembly OCVV01 (sample SAMN02144230, study PRJEB22623) | gut metagenome | biome: sheep rumen | host: Ovis aries | place: New Zealand
TTAATCACTTCGCCTGCGATAATCAGCCCGGCTACGGAAGGAACGAAGGCAATGCTCCCTGGGGCAATGCCATTCCCTTTCTGCTCGGCTGATTTTTTTTCTTCATCGCTCAATCTGGACTCAACAGGCTTTTCCTTTGAGTAAAGGACTTTTACGCCTTTAATTCCCCGTTTTTTGCACTCCTGCCTCATAACCCGGGCGAGGGGACAGACGCTTGTCTCGGAAATGTCCGCAAGTTCAAAGCGGGTGGGGTCAAGTTTATTTCCGGCTCCCATGCTGGAGATAATCGGAACTCCCGCTTTTTTTGCCTCTATAATCAGCTGGATTTTTGCAGTAACGGTGTCAACTGCGTCAACCACATAATCATAATTCTTAAAGTCAAAAAGGTTTTTTGTTTCGGGGAGATAAAAGCACTGGAAAGTTTTCACCTGGCAGTCAGGATTTATGTCTAAAATCCGTTCCTTCATAACATCGACTTTTGCTTTTCCAATCGTCGAGTGAAGTGCTATTATCTGCCTGTTAAGGTTGGTGAGCGAGACCGTGTCCTTGTCGATGATGTCGATTTTTCCGACCCCGCTGCGGGCTAATGCTTCTGCTACATAGCCGCCAACACCGCCAACGCCAAAAACTGCGACCCTGGATTTATTTAGCTTTTCAAGGGCCGCTGCCCCCAGCAGAATTTCTGTGCGTGAAAACTGATTTTGCATGAGGTATTTTAAAAAATTTTGGATTTTTTTTCAATTTTTTTGCAAATTTTGCTTGCATTATGGGGAATGTGTGTTATTATTAAATTGTAGTGAGGAGCGAGATGAGGACGCACACCCGCTTCACGATAAGGAGGCGTTATGCAATTTCCGACAAAGAGGTCTGACTCCTAGGGAGTCTTGTTCTAAATAACACTCCACCTGCGGTCAAGCAGGATACCATTAATTGCCCTTCATTGAGTATGAAGACCCGGCAAACTATAAACCGCCAGAAGTTGGCGGTTTTCTTTTTTTATGCTAGAATGTCTTCATGCGTATAAAGCTTGAAGATTTGCATAAAACATATACTTCTGTCAGCAAGAGCGGAAAATCTTCCGTTCAGGCAGTGGCAGGAATTTCCCTTGATATTCCAGAAAACACGATTTTCGGCATTATCGGTAAGAGCGGGGCAGGTAAGTCTTCCCTTGTCCGCCTGGTAAGCCTTCTGGAGCGGCCGGATAGCGGTGCCGTTTATTATGACGAAAAGAGGGTTGATAATCTTTCTAAAAAAGAACTCATTCAGCAACGGCGTAAAACAGGCATGATTTTCCAGAATTTTAATCTTTTTTCTTCAAGAACAGCTGGGAAAAATGTTGCCTATCCAATGGAAATCGCAGGCTGGCCAAAAGCAAAAATCCTTCCGCGCGTAAAGGAAATGCTGGGGCTTGTCGGCCTGGAAGACAAAATCAATGTTCCAATCAGCACATTAAGCGGCGGACAAAAGCAGAGGGTGGCCATTGCCCGAGCCCTTGCCACGGAACCGAGCATTCTTTTTTGTGACGAAGCAACCAGTGCCCTTGACCCCAATACCACACGGCAAATCTTGAGTCTCATCAAGGAAATTCAAAAAAAGATGAATCTCACCGTCGTTATGATTACCCATCAAATGGAAGTCGTGCGGGATGCCTGTGACAATGTAGTCGTGGTTGAAAACGGACAGGTAGTTGAGTCAGGTTGCGTAAAAGAAATTTTCACGAATCCCAAGACTCAGACAACAAGGGACTTCATCAAGAACATTGCTTCCCAGTCAAATGCAGAAAATCGCAGCGGCGACATAGTAAAATGGAGCGAAAAAAAAGGCGGTTATCTCCTGCATTTTGTTGGTCAGACAACAGGAGAGCCGATTTTGAGCCGAATTACCAGAGATTGTGGAGTCAGCTTCAATATTCTCGCCGCAGGAATAAGCCATTTGCCAGATGAAGATGTCGGCTACATGGAGTGTGACATAATTGGAGAAGACGCCGCTATAGAAAAGGCCGTTGAAAGTTTGGTTCAAAACAATGTCAGGGTACAGCGAACAAAAATTACATCCATGTAATTTTTGATTCGTGCGAGAATTTCCTTTCAGAAAATTCTCTCTTTGCTTTATCACCACATCCGTGTGGTGCATTTGTATGATATTCTATGGAGCTATTGTATGGAACAAATTTTAGAACTGGTTGGAACTTCGACACTTGAGACCCTTCTCATGGTCTTTTTTTCTACGATTTTCGCAATTCTTATTGGCTTTCCGCTGGGTGTTCTTTTGAATGTCACGAACAAATACGGAATTACGCCAAAACCCGGCTTCAATTTGGTTTTGAGCCGCATTATCGATGTCTTGCGCTCTTTTCCTTTCGTAATTCTGATGATTGTGCTTTTGCCGCTTACCCGCCTTATTTTGGGAACGGCAATCGGCACGGCAGCTACGATTATCCCGCTTTCGATTGCGGCGGCTCCCTTTGTTGCCAGAATTACGGAAACGGCCTTAAACGAAGTGGATCCTGGAGTAGTGCAGGCAGCCCGGGCCATGGGCTCAACCAACTGGCAGATAATCTACAAGGTTCTCATTCCCGAGGCCATGCCTTCGGTGGTTTCTGGAATTACGCTTACCGTCATCAATTTGGTCAGCTATTCGGCAATGGCAGGCACTTTGGGCGGCGGCGGACTTGGCGACCTGGCAATCCGCTACGGCTACCAGCGCTTCCGCACCGATGTAATGATTGCTTCCGTAATCGTGATTATCGTTATGGTTGCCTTGATACAGTTTGCCGGAACAAAGCTCACCAACCGAATGTTGGCAAAAAGGTAAAGGCCGGGTCTTTCTGTTAAGATTTCTCTTCTTCCATCATTTTTTCGACCTCTCTCCTGTAGAGAGGTTTATTTGCATCGTAGGCATTTTTGTTGGCTTCGATTTCCTCGTAAGTCCAGAGCTTGCCATTCTTGTTGTTCATGCCGGGACAGTCTCTGGCACATTCTTCCCACATTTCCTTGTCCTTGACCATCCATGACCAGAAGGGGTAGGTTGAGCACTGGACAGGACGGGCCTCGTAGCAGGAGCAGCCGTTTTCCCAGAGAATGCAGTCGTAGTTCTTTTTTTCGAGAAGGGCAAGAACCTGCTCGCCCTCATAGTAGTCGGCCCAGCGGCAGTATTTTTGCACGAAAGCCGTGACGCTCATGTTCAGGTGTGTGCGGAGGGCTGTCAAATCCCGTAAAGAAAGGTAGACGAAACCCGGTGAGTGGCCGCAGCAGAATGAGCAGCGCTGACAGCCAAAATAAAGGCCGTCTTTGTAGAATTTGTTATCTCGTGAGTTTTCTTTCATTTTATTGAAGATTCTCTATATCAATTATGTATTTTTTGAAAAAATCTTTTATTACGGTGATAATTTCCTGGGGCGGCCGGCTTTTGAGTATGTAGCCGTTGGCCTTGTGTTCCATTGCCTTTAGTACAGATTCCCTGTCGTCTTTGGCAGTAAGAAAAATTACCGGCATTGTCTCAAACTGCTTTTGCAGCCTGAGTCTTTTTAGGACTTCAGGACCGTCCATGCCAGGCATTTCATAATCCAAAAGAATCAAATCTATCGGATGCTTTATTACAAAGTCCAGGGCCATGAATCCCGAATTTACCATGTAAACTTCGTAGTCATTGGCCAGCCAGTTTTTTATGTTCCTCAGGAGCATTGGATCGTCATCTACAACAAGAATTCGTTTTTTTGTCCGCTCATTCCATACGATGGCTTGCAGCAGGAGGTTTATGTTAACCGGCCAGCCTGAAAATGAGAAAGCCGGTGTTGCCTTAAAAATTTCTTCTTCTTCGATTGAAAGGACATTTTGGTTTCCCAAAAAGTAAATGTGTGCCCCATTTTTAAGTGCTTTGTTTTTTAAGACCCGGTAGACATTCACATCAAGTTCTTCAGAAAGACAAACAACAATGTGGATGGCTAAATTTGGCAAAAAATTGACCTCTGTGAAGTCCGTGCCGATGCATTTTACATCAATTTCGTTGCCTTTCAGCTCCCGGATGAGATTCTGAACAATCATTTTTTTATGCTCAGCGACTACATAAATTTCGGTTTTTTCTTTTTTTTCTTTTTCTGATTTTATAATCATATTATCCCTCCGATTTAGAGATAAATTCCTTAAGGAAATCCTTTAGCCCATAAAAATCGATGTTTTGTATACCTGTCTCGATTTTTGCGAAAACTGAAGAAAATTCTTTTGGAATAGAATACTTGGAAATATCTTCCAGCCACTTGTCGGCCTCAAGACTGTTGAAATCTTCTACGGCTGAAGATAAGTCGCCAAGTTTTGCCAAAAAGTCTTTTGCGGATAAAGACGGTTTATTAATACTTTCTGAATTTTCTTCATTATCCATAATTTTCTTAAATTTATCTAGATATTTTCTGTATAAAGTTAGCAAAATCGGCAATTTTTCTTGTATGGCTGCCGTATTTTCCTCGCTTGCGTCTTTTTCTAGCTCTTCTGCCCGTTCTGATATTTCTCCCGCACCGATAATTCTGGAAGTGCTTTTGAGGGAGTGGACTTTTATCCTGAAATTGCTGATGTCGCCTTCTTTTGCGAGATTTGCTAGGCTTCCTGCCGTTTCTTCGATGGCCTTTCCGTATCTGATAAGCATGTCCTTGTAAATTTCAGGGCTTCCGCAGTATTTTAGGCCAGCAGCTTTATCGATTCCTTCAATATTGAAGAAAGTGTCCCAGTTTGATTCAGGACTTTCGTCATCAGTATTTTCTGCTGTTTCTCTTCCGTCAGAATTGAGGATAAGGTTTTCATTGAGGTATTTCCGAATCATTTTTTCCAGTTCAAGCGGCGTGACTGGCTTTGAAAGGTAATCATCAAAACCTGCATTGATGTACATTTCTTTTGCCCCAGAAATTGCGTTTGCGGTCAAAGCAATGCAGGGGCGGTTTATGCAGAGATTGTCGCTCATTTTCTTCATGGCCGTAAGGGTTTCGATTCCGTCCATTTCGGGCATTCTGTGGTCGATGAAAAGAATGTGGTAGTCATTTTGGCGGACTTTTTCGATTGCCTCTTTTCCGGATGTGGCGGTGTCAATCTGGATTTTCGTATATTTTAAAAGTCCCCTTATGACCGCAAGATTCATCTCGGTGTCATCCACGAAGAGAATCCTTGCGTCAGGTGCGATAAGTCTTTCCTTGTACTTTTGCTCGGAGTCCTGCAGTTTTTTGTAGCTTTCGGTAATGTCGCCCAGCGGTTCGTCCTTGTAAACCTGCTGATTGATGGAGAAAGAGAATCGTGAGCCTTTGCCATATTCACTTTTTACATCCAGGCGACTGTTCATAAGGGCGAGGAGTTTCTGAACGATGTTCATTCCAAGACCCGTGCCTTCGATTGTTCGGTTACGGTTTTCTTCGATTCGCTCAAAGGCCGTGAATAGCTTGTCTATGTCTTCGCTCTTAATGCCGATTCCTGTGTCTTCAACGCTTACGGTAAGAAGTACGGAAGGAGGCTCTTTTTCGTTGAAGACTCTTGAAAAGCCAATGAATAGCTCAATGTGTCCCTGTTCAGTGTATTTTACGGCATTTGAAAGCAGGTTTAGGATACATTGCTTGAATTTAAGGGAGTCGCCGATAAGATAGCGGGGAATATTTGGATTCACTTTTATGATGAAGTCCAGGTCTCTTTGCCTTGCCCTTTCTGAAATCATAACGATTATGTCGGTAAGAATGGCAGAAAGGTCGTAATTTTCGTTTAAAAGCTCCATTTTCCCGGATTCAATTTTCGAAAAGTCAAGGATGTCGTTTACGATGGAAAGAAGGGAATTTCCTGCATATCTGATGTTCATGGCATACTGATGAATCTCTTCTCCGGTGTTTTCCCTCAGAATCATTTCGTCCATGCCAAGAATTGCGTTGATTGGCGTGCGGATTTCGTGGCTCATATTTGCCAAAAAGTTTGACTTTGCGTTTGAGGCATTTATAGCGCTTTCTTTTGCCTCTCGTTCGCTCTTTGTCTGTTCCCGAATGAATTCGATGTATTCCTTAAGCTGAATGGACATTTTGCGTATTGACTCGGCGAGGAGACCTATTTCGTTGTCAGATTTGTAGAGTATTGGAAGGCCAAGTTCGCCCCTTGAAAGCCTGTAAGTTGATTTCGTCAGGTCTGAAATTGGGTTTAGGATTCGCTTGAAGCAATACATGACCAGGGCAAATGCCGTCAGCAGAGCCATGGACATGATAATCAGGTTTTTAATGATGAAGATTTTTCGGCTGTGCTGGATGTAAGCATCGGAAACAGAGATGATGAGGTTCATTGAGTTGGAAAGAATTCTGTTAGTTCCGAAGAAAGTCTTGCCGTTTTTTGTGTATTCGTGGAATGATTGCCCATCGTTGGTTTCAAGGAAATCTTTTAAGAATCTTGTCTCGTTGTTTTCCTGCTTTAGGTGAAAGTAGACTTTTGAGTCAGTATTGTAGACAATGCTTTTTCCGGCACCGACCAAAAGAACGGAAAATTCGTCCAAATCAAGGCTGTCGGAGATGTTTTTGATTGTCGCCAGGTTTATGTCGATTCCTACAACGCCGAGAAGCTCATTGTTTTTGTAAATCGGACGAACATAGGAAAGAAGATGCATGTTAAGGTTTTTGTTGGTGTAAGGCTCAATCCAGATGGCCTTTCCTGCCCAAATCGGGTTATAATACCAGCAGACATGCTCTGTGTCGGTGGGAGAGTAGAGCCGTAAATTCGTGGGGCTCACGCTGAGGAAGCCGTTTTTGCTCGTTCCAGTAAGGAAGAATCCTGCTTTTCCACCGTATTTTTTTTCTTCCAGACGCACATAGACCGATATTGCATCTTTTGGAACGCTTGCGATTTTTGCGGCCGTCGAGCTTAGGCTTTGCATGTATTTTCGCTCGTAATCTGCATCTTTTAAAATTCGCTCTTCATCTATGCTTTCTATCACATAGTCGCTCAGGACTCTCACTGCATTTTCAACGCTGGAGAAGCAGGTGTTGAATTCATTTTCTTTTAGTGAAATGACCCGATTTAAGAGCGCCTGAATATTTGCCTTGTCGATTTTCTGCGTGTGATGAAAAATGACAGTAAAGACAATGGAAAAAATAAATAAAACTGGCACAAAGGAAATAAGAATCAGTTTTGTCTTTATAGAGTGAAGTGGTTTTGTTTCCTTTGAAAAAGAAGATTTCATTTATATAGTCTAACTCCGTTTCCGCCTTCTTCTTTTACGGCATAGCAGGCAATAATTGAGCGGTAGTAGTTTTTCTTGATGCTGTCCGAGAGATTGATGTCGCTTATTCCTACGGAAAGTGTCACTCCCAGCTCATCTTTTGAGCGACGACAAATTTCATTGAATTTATACTTTGCGCTTTCGGCAGGAATTTCAAGCAGGGCAAGTAAGGCATCTTCATTCCAGCGTACAAGCTGTCCCTGCTCAAAAATAATTCCTTTTGCTATACGGACAAGATCCCTTACAGTTTCTTCTGATGAATCTGAGATTTTTTTTATTCCGAGATTGTCTACATCGAAAAAAACCAGGGATTTGTAACGGGTCGTGGTGAAGATTCCCATTTCTCCGTAAGCTTCCTTAAAGTAATTGCGGTTCGGCAGCCCTGTTGTTTTGTCTTCAAGCGGATCTCCGATTTCTGCCTGCTTTTCATTTTTGGATATGATGTAAACCACAAAATAGAAGGTGAAGATTACAAGCAGACAGCTTAGCACGAGGAGAAGGATAACATTTGGGCCGAATGTTTCCTGAGCCAAAATTCCCTGAACTACGAGAAACCAATCGAGGTCGTCAATGAACCTTGTCATTCGGTAGCCGTTTACGCCCCGGTTTGAATAGGTGAAGCTTTTGGAGCCGGCCTTGTCCAAAATTGCTTCTGTAATGTAGGCGTTTTCAATGTTCTGGCTGATTGTATCGACTTGAACGAGGCCTTCCGTGTCAATTAAGTTAACCTTGATGTCGAATTCATCTTCAAATTCTTTGAAAAGTTCCTGCAGCTTGTCCATTATAACGCCAATGCCGCATACGCCCAGTATTTTTCCGTTTGTGTCCGTGATTTTTATGTTAACGAAAATAGTCCAAAAATAGTTGTTGGCCTGATCCCTGTCGGTGTCCAGGTCATATTCTTTTCCGCTTTCGAGGAAAATCGGATACCAGATGTCGTAAGGCGTGTCCTGGGGGTTAAGGATTTTGACAATTCCGTCCCCAGTGTAATAGCGGTGGGTTTTCTCTGACACAACGAAGGTGGAGGCATAACCCAATTTTTTGCGCAGGATTGAAAGATAATCTGCCATGATAGCTTCTATTTCTTTTTCTGAATAAGAATCTTCGTTAATCAGCTTGTCGTGGAGGAAAGAGTCATAGGCCATTGATTTTGATACAATGATTGGCTCCATAATATGATTATAAATGGAGTCATAGACATGTTCCGCCATAATCTGCCTGGTATGGGCGTTATTTTCCCTTTCATGCTGAGCTGCGATAAAAAGAATTAGGCTTGAGAGGACAAAACTGATTACGATTGCCATGCTGGCGCATATCTTTATTTTTTTCATTTTTCGCTGCTATTCTCCGTATTCTCTTTTTCTGTTTTCTCCTTCTTGCGGGAAAGAAAAATATTTGTGATGATTCCCATGATTAGGGCACATGCAACTGTTCGGATTTCGACTTTGCCGATTTTTATGACCATTCCGCCGACACCGGTTATAAGAATGACACTTGCGACGAAAAGATTGCTGTTTTCGTTTAAATCTACCTTTTGGAACATCTTTAAGCCCGAGACTGAAATAAAGCCGTAGAGGGTAATGCAAACGCCGCCCATTACGCAAGAAGGAATTGTCTCAAGGAAGGCAACCAGTGGAGTAAAGAAACTGAAGATTACGCAGAGAAGGGCACAGCCCCAGATAGATATGGTCGAAGCGTTTCTCGTGATTGCGACACAGCCGATTGACTCACCGTAAGTGGTGCAGGGGCAGCCTCCGGCCATTGTAGAAGCTATGACTCCTATGCCGTCACCAAAAAGAGTGCGGGAAAGGCCTGGATTTTCAAGAAGGTTTACGCCGACGATTGAAGAAAGGTTTTTGTGATCTGCAATGTGTTCTGCAAAGACGACGAATGCCACGGGAACATAAGCCGTAAAAATCGTGAGAAGGTAAGTGCCTGTGACTCCTTTTAAGCCTTCCATGCCACCCATGGCGACAGTGAATTTGGGAACGGAAAAATAGCTTGATAATTTCGTAAAATCAAGCTTCGTGAGGGCGGAATAGTTTATGATGACGAGGCTGGGATTGTCAGTGGCATGGCCAATAATCGCAAAAATTAATGCCACAAGATAGCCAGAGAGAATTCCCAGAATGAAGGGAATCAATTTACCGATTTTCTTGCCGTATCTTGAGTAGTAAATCGTCACGAAAAGAGTTATAAGCCCGCAGATGAGGGCGACAAAAGAGTTTCCTCCTTCGATATTGCTCGTAGTTAAGTCGGTGATTGCACTTCCCGAAAGTGAGAGACCAATGACTGCGACAGTGGGGCCAATGATAACCGGTGGCATAAGGCGGTCAATCCAGGCGACTCCGAAAATTTTAACAATTTGCGAGATGAAGATGTAGACAATAGCTGCCATTACTGAGCCGATAATCAGACCCCAGTAACCGATAGCGAGGGAAGCCGCTCCGCTAAAAGCTGAGAACATCGAACCGATAAAAGCGAAAGAGCTTCCCAAAAATACGGGACTGCTGCTTTTTGTAAAGAACAAATATATTGCCGTGCCAACGCCGGCTCCAAAGAGGGCTGCTGAGGCTGAAAGTCCGTTTCCTACGATGGCAGGAACGGCTATTGTTGCCGCCATGATTGCAAGAAGCTGCTGAAGGGCAAACAAGAAAACTTTATCAAGAGATAGCCGGTCTTTGATACCGTAAATTAATTCCATGATGATTATTCCTTAAAAACTTTTTTGATTTAGCCAAGAACTGTGCGCTCAATTTCGAACATCTGGCTTCGGTAGAGGCTTGAGATGTTGTGGCCGTAGTCTGCGAGAAGCTGAATGATGTTGCGGGGATGAGTCTTTGTGTCGCTTCCGTTGAGACGGTCGCCGGCATCTCCCAGGCCTGGCATGATGTATGCTTTTTCGTTCATTACAGGGTCAACCCAAAGCGTGTAGCAGGTGAGGTTTGGAAGAGCACGGGTGACACGAATAGCACCTTTGAGGGTGGAGATTGTGTTGAAGAAAGAAATTGAATTTGGTTTTACCCCATTGTCCTGGAGATACTTGACGACAGTTACGAGGGAACCGCCGGTTGCGTTCATTGGGTCAGCGAAAATCAAGTCCTTGCCGTTAAGCAGCTCCAGGTCGAAGAAAGACCTGTCCAAATCCATGACATATTCCATGTTGCTCTCGTTCTTGGAGTCGTTGCGGCTGATTTTGAAAAGAGCGAAAGGAGTGATGTAGCCGTTTGAAGAATATTCCTCGATTTCCTTTGAGACAATCATGCTGGGAAGAAGGGCGCCACGGAGCATTACGCACATGACTGAATTGTGGATTTTGTGATCGATGTCAGGGATTTTGTGAACCGCATAGTTCTGAACCGGGAAATTTACCGGTGTTTTTACGATGAGATGGCCTCGTTTGTCAGTTTTTCGGTTGATAAATGCCAATCGGAAAAGCATTTCGTAGGCTCGCTGGCTGTAATACATGAATTCCTGATGGTCGGTTTTGACATCTCTGAGCTTAGAGATTACCCGGCTTGCCTCTGCCTGTGCCTGAGGCTCGCTTTCAAAGGTGTAAACTTTAATCTGCGGGTGTTTTTTACAGATTTTCTGCATTTCGTCACCCATTTTGTCGTATCCTTCGATGATTTTTTCTTCGTTAATCGGGTCAAAAGATTTCATTGTTTCTTTGAACATTTCGTCGAGGGTTTTCAGCTCGGCCATATCTTCACTTGTGAGATATCCGTCCAAATCTTCTGCTTTGAGAATTACTTTATTGCTCATGTTTGCTCCTAAAACCACTGAATAAATCAGATTGCGGATTTTCTTTTTTCAATCTTAGATTTTACTATTGTATGCTAAAATTCTCAATTAAAATATTGATTTATTTTCCCCTTAATTTTTACGGTTTTTTACTTGCCGCCTTTTTTTGACAGCTCTATTTCGTAAGCCAGCTCTTTTTTGTAATCGAACCAGCTTGGAACCGTGATTTTCTTGAGTGGGCGAGGGGGCTTTCCGCTTGGATTGGCTTTGGCAGCCTCTTTTCTTTCAAGGAAATTGGCGAAAAGCTTTTTGATTTTCTGCTTTCGCAGGAGTTTGCTTGAAAATGGCGTGAATGGCTCAAGAATTTCTTTGAGTGATTTGCCGGAGTCTTTTACCAGCTTTTCAGTGACTTTCATGGTAAAATAAGCGTCTGAGCGGCTGTCGTGGAAGTCCATTCCCTCTGTTGAAATTCCGAATTTTTCGACGAAAGAGCTTAGTCCGCCTTTGAAATCGTAAGTTTTTTCGAGGACTGTGTGAATGTCCTGGCAGTTGAAGTCAATCAGGTCCAGGTCGTAACGCAGACATTCTGTGGCAATTGTGGCCACATCGTTCTGGCAGCCAAAACCAAGCACGAGTCTCTGACTTGATTCTAGGAGAGATTTGATTTTCTTGTAATAATCCGGGAATTTTGGATTATTGATGTATTCTTCCCGGCTGTAGGCGAGACGGCATCTTGACTCTTTTTTGAAGAGATACCAGTCGAAAGGTGCGGCCGGATTCATCAATAAGTCGTCAGTCTCAATAACAGAAAAATTTTCGTCGCAAAGTACATATCCAAAAGAACAGATTTTTCCGATTCCGTCAAAGCAGTTGGCACATTCAATATCAAAGAATAAATAAGTCATGGGAATAGTATAACACAAAAAGACAGTGGATAGTAGGGGCACCGCAGGGCAACGATAGCCGAAACGCCCTTTTTCTGATAAACTTTTTTATTATGGACGAAATTGAAAGCAAAAATATCGGCGTCCTCATTGATGCCGACAACACGCCGTGCAAAAAACTCCGCTCCATCTTGCAGGAGATTGCGGTTCACGGCCATATAATCACCAAGCGGGCCTACGGAGACTTTTCGCTTCCGACCCTCAAAAACTGGAAGAACGAGCTTAACGACAATGCAATTATCCCTGTCCAGCAGTTCGCCTACACCCAGGGAAAGAATTCCAGCGACAGTGCCATGATTATCGACGCTATGGATCTCCTTTACACCGACAAATACGATGCCATTGCCCTTGTCACCAGCGACTCTGATTTTACCAAGCTTGCCACGAGGCTTCGCGAAAGCCAGATTTTCGTTTTCGGAGTAGGGCAAAAAAAGACTCCCCAGTCCTTCATCAGTGCCTGTGACGATTTCATTTATATCGAGAATCTTGTTACCGAAGAAGAGGAGCCCAACCCTGAGGAAGACGCAGCCTTTGCTGAGCAAAAGCGCAAGAGCCACAAGGCCGCCGACAAGCCCAAGAAGAGCTTCCTGGGTATTTTGCGTAAGAATGCCAATGGTGAAGTTGCCATGAGCGACCGCCAGTTCCGTAAGATTTTCAAGCTCCTGAACACAGCCTACGACAAGTACGCCGACGAGACGGGCTGGGCCGATGTGAGTGCCGCCGGTTCCTTCTTCAAAAGGCAGGACCCTGGCTTCGACACGGTGGATTACGGCTTCAGAAAGCTCACGGACCTAATAGAATACTTTGACGACGATTTTGAGATGAAAAAGGAATCTGGTTCAAGCCGCCGTCATGTTACTTTCTATTATCGACCGGTAGAAAAATAATACTTTCCTTAAAATAAAACAAAATTTTTATAAATTTTACATAATCTTCTCTTTCTTTTCTCTTCTTTTGGTCTTATAATGATAATAACTATAGTCAGAGAGAGAATTGTCATAAGGAGATTTTTATGCGGAAATCTTTTTTCGTCCTTACACTTGTTCTTTTTGCTGTTCTGCCTTTCATCTCATGTTCGGCACTTTCTTCAGACAATTCACAAAGCGGTCTTTCTGTCCGTCTCCCTTCAAAAAATTATTCGAGGGCTGCAAAGACAGATGATATCCCGCAATGGGCAAATGATATCGTAACTTTTGAGGTTTCAGTTGAATCCATCCCTGAAGATGTCTTTACCCAGTCAAAAAATGCGGGTTGGGACGAAACCGTTTCATTTGAGGGGCTTCCGGTGGGAAGTTACAAGGTCACAGTCCTAGCCCTTAATTCAGAAGAAAAAATCCTTGGAAGAGGAGAAGAAGCGGCTCAGGTAGAAGAAGGAAAAGTCTCATCTGTAAAAATCTCAATTAAAAAGTATGTAGCTCCAGTCGATGAAGAGCCTTCTGGCGGAAATGAAAGCGGTGGCCTCGATGTAGAAATTGAATTCGGTGGCACGGCTTCTTTTAATGGAGAGGAATATGACAGCCTGGCTCAGGCACTTCTTGCCGCCAAAAAAGCCTCTGGCCTTGAAATTAAGACAATCACCCTTAACGGCAATGTAAAGGAAAACTTTGTCACAAGTGTCGAAACAAAAGATGGTAAGACGGTTAACAATCTTCCTTACTACATTCAGGGAGATGTCATAATAGATTTGAACGGTAAAACCTTGTGCTGGGAAGAATTCACAGAAGACATGAAGGACGATAACAATCCGGCGGAAAACCCTCTTTTTCAGGTTCCGCTTAATTACACTCTTCTTATCAAGAACGGCACTATTACCAGCGAGAGCGGGGTAAAGCATTCAAACATTCTGATTGGAACGACCGGCGGCACGATTGTGCTAAAAGATGTCGAGATTAAGAATGTCGCGGCTCCTTATATTCTGAGTATAAATAATTATGCGCCGGAAAATTATCCCGAGAATCACAGCAACGGAAGCTTGTACTGCGAGAATGTCACAATAAAGGACTGCAGGGGGCTTGCACAAAGCGGCACTTATGGAACTTCTTTGGGAATTCCGGTTTCAATCCTGTCTTCGGAATTCTATGCCCAGAAAATGACGATTAAGGATTGCGTCGGCGAGAGTGGTCTTTGCGGAATTGTTATTCAGGGAGATTCCAGCGCTTCCTTTGTAGGTGGCGGAATCACTTTGAGTAAGAATACTGAAATCAGTAAAATGGATGGCTCAGCCCTGGCCATTCTCGGCGGCTCCCTTTATGTCTCTTCATCAACGATTTTTGCAAATTCAAATTATGGCTCTCCTGTTAAGGTCGTTAATTCAGGCTCTCTTAACCTTGCTGACGGCTTTGAGTTCAAGTCATTCAACGAAGACAGCTTTGAAGCGGAGAGCGTTTTGAGCAACGGCAGTCCTTACATCACGGCGGATACGCTGGGCTTAGAAAAAACAGAGAATAAAATCATCTCAGCTGAAAACGAAAATAGCACGGATTCAGAAAACATCGCCCTGATTCTCGGAAAAGATTCTGAAGGAGCGACATCTGAAATCGAAACAATCGGTGCACTTTACGTCAGCGGAAATTCTTCAATTGGCGGAGTAATTGACTTGTTCATGAAGTCCAGCATTGGTGTGACAGGAGAAATTACCTCGAATAATGTAATCAAAGTAAAATTTGAAGGCATTGAGGCTTATGCAAGCCTGACTCAGGAAGCGGCCGGCGATTATCCATTATTCTGGGCGGCTGGTGCTGAAAATGCCAGTGATAACAGGGAATATGCTACCGCTATTCCAGATTACTTTGAAATATATGGCATGAGCGGATACACTATCGGTGACAGCGGTCGAAAGATTAAGTATGCCCAGGGCGAAAACAACGGCAACACAATATACGCTCCGGTAAAATAAAATCAATGGGAATAAATGCAGAAGAACACAGTTTTTTAATTTCCTCTGATTCTCTTGAAAGTGTAAAAAGCCGCATGATAGGTTTTATGATTTGTGAGGACGGTTCATTCTTTGTGAATGAGTTTCCTTCAGGGCATTCAAGAACCGGCTGTTTCGTTCTGATTGAGCGGGATGGCGACAAAATCCGGATAAGTCAGGATTTCTGCGGCTCTTTCGGTCTTTTTTTATATCAGGATGAGCAGGGATTTTTGCTTTCCAATTCTTTTTTTACTCTTGCAGAAAAAATACCTGAAAAACTCAGCCTTAACAAAGATTACATGCATTCTTTCTTGTATGCGAGAGAAGCACCTCTTTCTCTCTCTGGCACTCTCGCAAACGAAATTCTCCGCCTTACATCCGAAATTTCCGTCGAAATCACAATATCAAGTAAAAGTTTATCCTTCAGAAAGGAAAAAACAGACTTTTTCAAGCGAAAACTTGCATCAAAAGAGGATTTCGATGTTTTAGACAGCTGGTATTTCAAATGGACCCGTTTTTACCGTGCGCTTGCCGAAAATCGCTATCCTCTCCTTGCTGATTTGAGCGGTGGTCTTGATACTAGAATCATTCTTTCAATGCTTATAAACGCACGGCTTGATTTGAACTCCTGCGTATCTATGCGAAGCCATATGGCAGTGAACATCACGAAAGATGCTGAGGACATGAGGATTTCAAAGATTATTGCTGACAGCCTGCATTTTAATTTGAATTCGCAGTTAGTAAAAATAGAGCGGAAAGGAAATATCCTTCCCGAAGAAGCTTTTGCTCTTATGCGGCAGTTCCCGATGGAGCAGACCTTTTATTGCAAGATGAGCGAAATCCGCTATCACACTCCGATTTTTGCCGCAAAGGGGCTGGGGAGCATCATCAAGGGAAGCGTAGGCCTTAGCGGACATGACTGGGGCGGAATGGAAGAGGCACTGTCCGAATATGACTCGGTTTCGGACAAGCTCACGGACAAACTTGCTTCTCTTTCTGAATCGGAGAGGGAGAGTTTTAAGGCTTTTTCTCATGAACAGACCCGCCGTTATGCGAGGGATATTGTCTCGGATATGCAGCTGGACGACCATCATACTGCGACTTATTTTTATAAAAAGGCTTTGATTGAGGGGCGTGACGCAAAAAAGATTTTGTGCAGTTTCTTTTATAATCAGTTCGTGGTTTCACCATTTATGGATCCGCTGATAACTGAATTTGATTATAATCCTTATGGCGATGACCGCTTGTACCTTCCGACTCTCATTTTGTCTCGTTACGCTCCGCGGCTTTTGGAATTTGAAGTCGAGCATCGTTCATTCTCAAAACATACATTGGAGCGGGTGGAAAAATTTAACAATGAATATCCCGTGAGCCTTCCAAAATTTGAAAAACTTGATGAAAAAGCCCCCGCTGTCGTCTTTAGTGATGAATGCACGGACGATGATGGCACTGATTTATTCAAAGGCTTGTATGCGTCAAAAGATTTTTCGGATACGCTAGACCCCCTTGTCGGCACGGAGCTTCGCATGGCAATTTGTGATGAATTCCCGCCAGAAATGCACCACAAACGCCCTTATCGTCCTTTTGCGCTTATAGCCTTGTATGAATTCTTGAAATTGATTCGCAAGTGAATTATCTGCGATTTTTCCATTCTTCGTAAGGAGCTTTGATTTTTGGCCCCCAGTCGCCCAGGTAAGAGTATCCGTTTCTTCGTTCCCGGCTCAGCTCGTTGAAAGAATCTACGAAACGCCGTCCCCGGTCACAGAAAACAGGTTTTAAGGTTTTGAGATCGTACATTCGTGCCCAAAGCGGCGGAGCGTCCTTGTCATCAACAAGAATTGTCTCGTAGTCGCTGTAGCGGCCGTAAGCAGAAACTTCTGGCTCGGCTGGAATCTCCACCAGTTTTTTACCTCGAATTACAATGTCCTCGCTCATAAGCCACTTGCAGGCTGAGTCGATGCATTCCTGAAGCTCTTTGGAAGGCGACTTGTCCTTCATCAGGGAAATCAGGAGATTTATTGATTCGATTGTGCAGATTGAAGGCGGCTCGAATTCCCTTGCCCAAATTGGCTCCAGGGTCTCATGGCCATGCTGCTGGCCCCAGGCTGCGGTAATTGTTCTTCCGTCCGCAAGCTTTGTATGAATCTGGGTCTTTATAACGCACTGAATTCCACGAGCATAAGCGGCTTTTGCCTCCTTTTGAGCCTTGCTGCCCAATGGCTTGAAATAGTCCGGCTTGTCCTGAAAAATTTCCCGCAGAAGCTCCAGGACACCACTCATGGCTCCGTCATTGTAGGTGATTGCATAGACATCGCTTCCTGTCCAGCCACCGCTTTTTGGATGCTGGGCATTTATAATCCACTGTAAGGCCCGCTTTGCGCTCTCAATGTAGCGCTTGTCCTTTACCTGCTGGTAGACCTTGCAGAGATATTCGACATGAGTGTAAATCGTATCGTTGTCGAGCGTGCTTTGTGAGCCATTTTCTTTATGCTCGTAGGTGAGGGGCTTTACAGAAAGAGTCTTTTTGTGAAGTTTTTCAAGCTCTTCCCTTGAATAAATTCTTCCCCAATCGGTATTCTTTGCCCAGCCCCCATCAGGATTTTGCAGGGCAAGGATATTCTCAGTGATTCCCACGATTTGATTGTCTTCATAAATCGGGTAGGGCGGAATATTGTTCTTGAACTGTTTTCGGACTCCATTGATTGAGTCCTTGAAAATTGACAGAGGAATCGCTTTATAATGCTCAAGATTCTTTTTCTGCCATTCCTCGTCAGACTCATGGCTACGGTCTGTTACCGCAGTGCATGAAAAAGAGAAGAAAATTGACATAAGAATAAAAGCCCAAATCAATTTTTTTGACATAAAGCAGCCTCCTTCAGATGACTTCTGATTTACTTCAGATTGATTATTGTAATTGCCACTTGTCGCTTTTGTTGAGAATATAAATCCGACTGTAGGCTTCTGTTAAGTCGTTTCCATGCAGCTTAAAAGGCTTGTCCCCGAAAATTCCCCGGCACATTGTCGTCACTTCCTCAAAATTTGCGTCATGAACGATTACTATGTCGCTGATTTTTGCAATGGCCCGCAAGGCCCTGTCATCACGGGATTTGTGGTTCGCATCATAAAATGCCAGGTCAACATGGAGGCCAGGATTGCTCTGGACGAGTTTTTCCATGGCTTCATTGTAGCCGAGGTCTCCCTTAAAACCGATTCGGTGAATCTTATAGTCGCGCTCGGCCTCTTCGCTCATAGGAAAGCCTTTTACCTTCTGCCAGAAATCGACTCCGTACAGGGAGCTTCCTTTGGGGAGCCGCTCGCAGACATAACGGAAAGTTTCCCCGAACTGAGTACAACATTCGAGATAGGTAATTGGTTTTTAAAAGTGATTTCCTCAAAAAAATCAAGCATTACGCTAGAGGGATTGCAGCAGCTCCAGAGGATTCTTTTTCCTGGATGCAGCATTGTGGTCTCAGCGATTTTTTCAGCACTCACGGAATCGTTTTTGAGCTTTTGTTTTTTTGCATAAAACTCTTCTGTCACTTTTCTACTCAAATCCAGTACAGGATTCTGTACCTCATAACATTCTTCACGGAGAGAGCGGACATAAATGCGGGGGTCGTAACTTCTTTTAAAAATAACTTCTGGGATACTTTTTTTGAGACTAATTATTGTGTCATTAGGAATATCCTTGCTGTAAAGGACTGTACTTACCTGTGATTCTATGATTGCTTTTCTGATGGCATCTTCGTTGAGAATACCGGTATGATCCAGAAAGACAGAATCATCTTCGTAGTTGTTGTTGATTTGCCAGTAGTAAAGCATATAGTTCTCCTTAAAAAGTCCGTGTTAGCGGCCTGGCATGGAGGCAAGGCCCCCTTTATTCAGTGTATGGCCGCAGGTATTCAAGTTTGCCCGATTTCGGGAGGGGAACATCATCATATATTATATCATAATGGCATAAGCCTAGTTCCCTGTCAATGCTATTTAAGATACTTTTAAGTGAAGCTTCGTCCTTTGAGTAGCCAGACCTCACCTTGATGTGAATCTCAAGATTGCAGGGGGATTTTTGTATAATCAGGAAGCGCTCAACCCATTCCTGGGTGCAGAAAAGGTCGCAGAAAAACTGACCGAAAACCAGCTCGCCATTGGCTTTTTTGATATGGGCATTCGTTTTTCCGTGAAGTTCCGTGATGAGGGCAAAAGAGCCTTCCAGTCCTTCTATATTATGGGTGATTGTGCCTGAGTCACCGAGCCTGTAGCGGATTAGGGGCATGGCATGATTGTTCAGGCTTGTGACAAGAATCTCGCCGCTTCCATCGCTTGTGATTGAGCCGTCCTCGTGCAGAATTTCGAGTTTTACGCTGTGCTCGAAGACCCTCAGACCGTCTTTTCCGTTGACTTCGCTTGCAAGAGTTCCGGCTTCACTGCATCCGTACTGATTGGCTACCTTTGACCGTGGAAAGGCTTTTTGAATCGTGGTTTTTACAGGTTTTGAAAGCATACTACCGGTCGTTATTATGCAGATCGGGCTGAAAATTTCGATTTTATTCCTGTTTATGTAGCGTGAAAGCTGGAAAATCGGGTCAACATATGCCCAAATCATCACAGGCTTTCTCATGTTTATTTCGCTGATAAAAGAATTAAGCTTTTCATCGGTCTGGTGAAAAGCATCGAGGATAATGCGGTTGTTGTAGCGAAGGTTTTTTGGACCTTCCTTGAGCATTTGACCGCCCAGAAGATTGCTTTCGTTTCCCCAGAGCTTAATCCAGAAATCCCCGGGTTTCCTGCCGTTTAATGCACCGAAAAGGAGTTTGTCTTCTTTTCCGCAATATTCCTGATTCTTGCAGTGCCAGACGGTGAGGGGAGTGCCGGAAGAACCGCTTGAGCTGTGGGCCTTTGCTTCCAGCTCGCTAAATTCGTCGCTTTTGAGATTCTCGGCTTCCCTTTTGATGATTTCCCTGGTAAGGACAGGAATTTTACAGGCTTTTTCTTCGCAGAAACTTCCATTCTTAAAGAGTCCGATTTCATCAAAAATCCTGTGATAGTAGGGAACATGAGAATAGGCATAATGGAGCAGGGATACATATTTTTCGCTCTGGTAGGCCTGCAAGTCTTTTTGTGGCCCCTTGAAAAGGGAAAGGGCCGTATCGACATAATCTACTGCTGGGCATTCCATCGTCGGTAAAAGTCTCCTTTTTTGGCCATGAGCTCATCAAATGAACCCTGCTCTTTTATCGCTCCGTCTTCGAGAACGACGATATTGTCTACATTCTTTATCGTTGAGAGGCGGTGAGCAATCATAATGACGGTGCAGGTTCCCAAGACCTTGTTTATAAGTTCCGTGACTCTCTGCTCGTTTTCGGAGTCAAGGGCACTGGTTGCCTCGTCAAGAATAATGATTTTGGGTTCCCGGAGAAGGGCGCGGACAAGGGCCAGACGCTGTTTTTCTCCGCCCGAAAGATTTGCCCCGGATTCTGAAATCTCGGCGTAAAGACCGCCAGGAAGTTTTTCGATGAGGTCGTCAAGTCCGACTGCGGAAATAAGATTGTGAAGGCGTTCAGTCGTAATGTAGGGCATTCCGTAAGTCAGATTTTCGTAGAGAGTGCCTGAGAAAAGAATCGTATGCTGAGGAACGACCGCAATGTGCTTTCTGAATCCGGCAAGGTTGATGTCAAAGAGGTTGTTTCCGTCGATTGAGACCATGCCTTTTTGTGGCATGATAAAGCCGATAATCATGTTTATGAGGGTAGATTTTCCAGAACCAGAGTCGCCGACAAAAGCGATGCTTGATTTTTCCGGGATATCGAGTGAGAAATTTGAAATGATATTGGCTTCTTCTTCCTTGTAGCGGAAATCGATGTTTTTGAGCTCGATATGACCCTTGAATTGTGATATGTCTTTCTTTCCATTGTGTTCCGTTGAATCAGCGCAAAGGACTTCGGCAATACTCACGCAGCCTTCCATTCCCTGTGAGAGGGCCGGAATCGAATTGGCGACGGTACTTACCCTGTTTACGATTGATGTGAAGTAAGACTGGAAAAGAGCAATCATACCGACAGTGATTATGCTTTTCGTGGCGAGATAGGCCGAGAAGGCAAGACAAAAAAGCTGGAAAAGCTGCAGGATTACCCAGCTTGTGGCTCCGAAAACCTGATTAACGACATCAAGGTTCTTTCCGGTTCCGTAAATTTTATTGAAATAATTGTCCATTCGCTCATTTTCTTTCTTTTGAAGGCCGTGAGCCCGCGAAATCTGAATCATTCCCAGCATTTCCGTTATGGCGGCGCTTGCTTCCTCGACATCAAGCCGGTAATCCTTATTGTAGGCTTTGATTGGCTTCCTGAAGAAGCGTGAAAGGAAAACAGCCGTAGGAATAAAGAGAAGGTAGAAAATTGACATTACAGGACAGTCACGGAGGGTCATAATCGTAGCAGCAATGGCATAAAAAACAACCGTAAATAGGTTGCCGAAGAAGGAAAGGAAAATTGACGCCACATTCTCGACGTTTACCATGAGCTTGTTGGTGATGGCTCCTGCCTGGGAATTTGTATGGAAGGAAATTGAGAGCATCTGCAGCTTGCTTATCATTGCGCTCCGGAGGCTCATCTCAATTCTGCGGACAATATTTCTGAAGACCAGGCAGTCAAACCAGGCAAAAAGGATGTTTACGAGAAGCGAGATAAAGGCAACAACGATGTTCATCCAGAATTCAAACTGTGATTCTTTTATGCCTTTCGTTGAGACAATATCGATGATATTCGCCGTGACAACAGGGAAAATTACCAGAGGGAGTGTTTTTATTGAACGGATTATAAAGGAGAGTAAAAATCCCCATTTATGAATCTTTAATAAGAAGGCAATTTGTTCTGTAGGAGTAGGGGGATTATCCTTGCGGCTAGTGTAGAACTGCTCGATGATCTCTTCTGTATTTTTTGCCCTTGATTTTCCGACTTTGATAGTAATCGAAAGATTTTTATTTTTGTATGTCGTGGAAATCTTGTCGGAATTCTTTTCGATAAGAACATCACGAATCTCTCTTTCAAGCTCTTCCTTTGAGTTTGAGGGAGTTATATGACTTTTGAGAACAAGTTCCTTTTCACTGGAGGTTAAAATTTTAATAGAGACCTGACTGAAACATTTATTGATTTTTACGGTGACCGGGGTAGCCGCTGAAATTGATTCTTTGAGATGGAGAGAAATTTCTTCGAAAAGAAGCGAGCACAAGGTCTTTCGTTTTTCGGGGATTGAGTAATCTGACAGTTTTTCGGAGATAAAATCCCAGGCCTGAGGGAGCTCAGAAATCGTAATTGTGAGCGATTTTTTGCCCGGAATGAACCTATTAAGAGGCGAGTTGTTATTAACATTCATATTGTTTTAATACTATGTTACAAAGGAAGATAAGTCAAATATGATTTTGGTAGACAGAACCTGCATTATAGAAAGTTGTAAAGAAGTGCCAGAAAGACCGTGTTCAGGCTTGTCGTGTACATCAAAATGTTTGACCGTATGATGTCCTTTGCCTCGATTTCCCGTGTCCCGTCACCGATGAAATCTTTTTTTTCAATTACGCCGCCATAGACCGTGTCACCTGCAAGCCTTAGGCCCAGGGAGCCTGCCATCACGCTTTCTGTCTGGGCTGAATTGGGGCTTGCATGTTTGTAACGGTCACGAATAAAGATTTTTGCGGCATTTTTTACATTGAATCGAGGGCGTGCCGGGCAAAGCGAAAGAATCAGCGACGAGAAAATCATCAGTAGCGCGCTGAACCTTGAAGGAAGCAGGTTTGCCAGGTCATCGACTTTTGCGGCAAAAAAACCGAAGTGCAGGTATTTCTCGTTCTTGTAGGCAATCATCGAATCCATCGTGTTTATGGCCTTGTAGACCATTCCGCCACAAGAGCCGAAGAGAGCCATATAGAAAATCGGTGCGACTACCCCGTCGCTTGTGTTCTCTGCCACGGTCTCGACGGCCGCCTTTGCGATTCCCTTTTCGTCGAGGATATCCGTGTCACGCCCGACAATCATTGAGACTGCTTTCCGTGCTTCTTCCAGGCTTCCTTTTTTTAGCTTGTGATAGACTTTCATGCTTTCATGGCACAAGCTTCGGGCGGCGATGCACTGGTAACACATAAGGCTTTCCAGAGAAAGAAAAAGAAGCGGAGAAAAGGCTTTAGCGGCAAAAAGAATCGCATAAGAGAGCGAAAAAGATGCCAGAATCAGTGCTAAAACCAGGACAAGACCTTTGAATTTCTGAACTTTCGGGGAATTTTCAGGATTTCTGAGCCGTTTTTCGAGGAAAAAAATAAGTTTTCCCATAAATCGGACTGGATGAGGGAAAAAATGCGGATCTCCGAGAAGGCAGTCAAGCAAAAATCCTGCAAGAAGAGAAAATCCTGTATGATGGGTTAAAATGAAGTCAAAATTCATGGTTGCACTTCTCCGCCGGGATTTTTTCATAGGAAGCCCTGCTTATCGTAAAATCAGCTGTTTTGGAAGAGCTTTCCAGCGTGATTTTATATCCTTCGCCGAAATTTGGCTGCCACTGGTACATTGACTTACCTTCGTCAGGGAAAAAATAAGCCATAATAGCCGAAATTGGCCCTCCGTGGGTGAAAATTGCGAGCGAACGGTAGTTTTTTATTGCTTTTTCCAGGGCAAAAATCACACGATTTTTCATCTGCAGCCAGCTTTCACCATGAGGACATGGATTGTCATTGTATTCTGTCGACCGGAGTAAAATTCTGTCTACCTGATTCTGTGTGAAATTCTGCTCAATTCCTCTTTTTTCTCTGCCATTCTCTCTTTTTTCTCTCTCAAATCTTTCAGCTTCCCCTTCCAGCCATTTTTGATATTCGGGATTATCCTTTAATTCTTCATAGCTTTTCATTTCAAAATCCCCAAAATCGATTTCACGGAAGGATGGTTCTATGACAATTTCAGAAAAGAGCTCGTCTTTAGATGGTGATTCACTTTTCTTTTCAAATGAAGTGGCTGGCACGCAGGCTTGCTGCAAAATAATCTCTGGGTAAAGAATCCCAAGGCTTTGGCTTGTTCGTTTGAGTCCGCTTGTGAAAATCTTGCAGTGAGATATGTCTGGGTAAACAAAAATCCCTCTTGAAGCCGGCGGAGCATTTAATGAACTTGTCGCCCTCACCTTTGCGCGAAGCTCCGCCTCCCCTTTTTGGGAAAGAGGCAGGTCACTTTTTCCGCAGTAAAGATGCTTTTCGTTTGCCTCTGTTTTTCC
>OCVV011291298.1_pt1 | contig 24069 bp, 24 predicted proteins | sample 1539721 | NCBI WGS metagenome assembly OCVV01 (sample SAMN02144230, study PRJEB22623) | gut metagenome | biome: sheep rumen | host: Ovis aries | place: New Zealand
ATCACAAACTTGTGGGACACACAGATTGACTTCGTTAGCGCATCAAGCCAGGCTTCAAACGGCGGAATCGACAATTTGAACCAGATTGCAGACGGCGAATCACAGGTTTCAATCGCAATTTCTTCAAACTGCTACCAGAGCTTTAACGGCACAGACAGCTTCAAAGGAAACGCAAACAAGAACTTGCGCGTAATCGCAGGCCTTTACTTCAACCCGAATCAGGTCGTCGCAACAAAAAAATCTGGAATTGAGCAGGTCGCAGATGTAAAAGGAAAGCATTTTGCGGTAGCCGCAGCAGGCTCATCAGTTGAAGGCGAATGCAAAAATCACTTTACCGCCGCAGGAATCAACTATCCGGCCGACATTCAGGCAGAATACATCGCTTTCGGGGACGCGGCAGACATGCTCCAGAACGGAACAATCGACGGCGCATGGATTATGAGCGGTGCTCCGGCAGCGGCTGTGAGCCAGGCTTGCTCAGCAGGATGCCATCTGGTCAACATCGGTGATGATGTAATCGCATCTTTGCAGAAAGATTATCCATGGTACGCAAAATTCACGATTCCGGCTGGCACTTACCCGGGACAGGACGCTGACATTCAGACTTCTGCAATCAAGATGGTTATGTTCACTTCAACAAGTCTCGACGAAGAAACAGTTTACCAGCTCACAAAAACTCTCTGGGAGCACATCGACGAGCTGGGACAGGCTCAGAAAAACCTCAAAGGCCTCACACCAGAAGCTGCTGTAGTTGACATCGCAGGCCTCCCTCTCCATGACGGAGCTGCAAAATACTACAAAGAAAGGGGAATTATTCAGTAGAATCTGGGCGTTACCCGCCTTACGGCGGGTCAGGCTACTACAGGTTCCGCTATCGCTGCATTCTTCCATTCGCTACGCTCATTCCAGAACGGCTTCGCCGCCTTCCGTATCCTTAACGCAATACAGGTGGCTTTCATTAATAATTTTCTTTAATCAATTGTAATACTTAATCCAAATGATGGTCAAATATAATATCCACCTGATTTCAAATCATAACTTTCTGAATAACTTATTCCTCGATAGCTGACTTTCATTGTTTCCCATCCAGCTACAGGAACAGCAAATAAAAATGAAGCAAACAGCCCGACTCTTTTAGATATTTTAGCTACACCAGTCAAATTTGCCCCAATAAAAAAAGCGAAGGAATTTGATTCAAGTTCCATATTATAGTTATAGCCAGAATATAAATACGAAACATCTTTACTAACACGCATCCAATCATATCCTAGCAAAGCAGCAAACGAAATCGTACCTTTCTCATCATGCTTAAAAGCATAACCCAATCCTAAATAGCCAGAAAAATCAAAGCCCCATTCATCATCCCCTTGATAAAAATCTTTAATCTTCTGACCACCTATATTCAAACCAACCTCAAATAAAAATCCGCTCGGCTTGTGAATCAACTGATCACTAAACGCAAAATTAACGCCGTTTCCTTTGCCATCTATATCTGCACTAGCTGTACTATTTTTAGCTTTGAAAGTTACATCGTAAAAAGGAAGTCCCATTCCCAAATTGATATTTCCACTCCAATTTTCACTAGCAAACACTCCGTGAATCCAAAATAATGAAAATAAAACCAATAAAACTTTTTTCATAAAAAACTCCATAAATAATTTACTAAGCGTAAGAGTATATACTCACGCTTAGTCATAATATTAACACACTCTCCGTATATATTCAAATATTACTCTCTGTCATATTTTTAAATAATGAACGAAATTCCAATCGAGATTATGCTAAAAACAAACATCCGTAGATTAAGAACTGAACTTGGATGGAGCCAAGAAAAACTTGCCGAAAAAGCCGAAATCTCACCATCTTATGTAACTCAAATTGAGTTGGGAAATCGTTCACCATCTATCGATATTATCGAAAAAATTGCAATAGCCTTAGGAATTGAATATAGGATTCTGTTCACCCCAGAAGATTTAGCTAAAAAAGAATATTGTAAATCGCTTCGTCTGTTAGAGAAAAATGTCATGCAGGCTGTGAATGAAGCAATTCAGAAGGAATTTCAAAAATAAGCTTACAGTTGCCCACTTTGCATCATAATCGCCATATAAGCATCCTGTATCGCTTCTTCCAGCGGGTAAGGATGCTTGCAAAAGTCTCTAGCTAACGAATAGTCGTAAGTTTTTTGCATAAGAAGGGCTATTGCCGTTTCATCCTGGGAAAGACCACAAAGCCCAAAAGGAGCTTCGTATAGATTTTTTCCTTCAAATGTGATTTTCTTGATTTCGTCAAATTCCTTGAAATTCGGATTTTCTGTTTTGCGATGGACTTTTCGCCTCTCTATGACTATCTCAGATTCCTTCCCCTCATTCTTTTCATCAAGATAATAAACTTTCCTATCAATTATTTCACCACGCAGTCCTTGAATTTTCAGGCTGTTCTTTCGGATTGGTGAGCGATATTGTTCTGAATCAAAATCGTAGAAGGCAACTTTTCCATTCTGGAACTCAAAACTAGCGACCGTTCGTTTTTTATTTGCGATTCTTCCGTCTTTAAATGACTCATAACGACTTAGCGTTTCCACGGTTGGAAATTCATAGCTTTTTGCACGGACGAAAAATTTCATACCAGCAGGAATTTTCATAAAAGCACGAATCAGACTTGCTGCATGATATTCATGAGCCAAAGAAATATTCAGTGCCGAAACTGGACCAAGCAAATCACTTTCCAAAAGACGGATAATCGCAGTATTTTCGGGATAAAGCCGGTATTGCTCTGCCACAATGAGGCGGGATTTTTTTTCTGGGGAGAGTTTTTTTAATTTTTCGATTGCCTCAAAATTAAGTGCGGCCGGCGTTTCTGCCAGAACAAAAAAGCCCCTGTCCAGCCATTCAAGGGCGACTTGGTTCCCTGAATTTTTTGAGACCGCCACCACAACAAAATCTGGCTTCATGTCTATACATTCGGAAACTGAGCTTGTCGCATAAATTCCCCATTCCTTTGAAAGGGCTTCAGCTTTTTCTGCCCTACGGCAAAGAACAGCTGCGACTTCAAAAAAATCAGGAAGGTTTTTGGCAATCCTGAGATAATATGATGCCCGCCAGCCTGATCCTACGATTACAAACCTTGCTTTTCTCTTCATTCTTTTATTTTCCTGGCTAATTCAGCTTCAAATTCTTTTTCAAAATCAAGTTCATCCTTGCTGCCAGCTTTCGGAAGCTTAATCATCTGTCCTTTCCATGAAGAAAGATACATTGCATTCGATAAAATCAGGCTTTTTCTTCCTTCACGGCCATCAGCAATACATTTTCCCTTGCCATAAATTTCATCTGCAAAAGCACTCAGAACCTTTTGATATGGTTCACTTTCTTTTTCTGGAATAATCTCACTCCATTCAGCATCAATATGCCTGAAAAAATCCGTGGCTGTCTTCCTATAATCTTTTTCCTTTCCGCCCATGGCTTTTTCAACGCTGCCGATTTTAATTTTTCCGTTTTCACAGACAATCATGGCTTCTTCAAGGGAAATTTCCAGGCGATTGACTCCGGGTGCATCTCCAGTTGAAGTAATGAATGTTCCAGTGGCTCCATTTTCCCACTCAAAGAAGACGCTTGCATCATCTTCAACTTCAATATTATGAAAATGACCTTCCCAGCAGAAAGCCTGAAGTTTTTTGGGCATTCCACAAATCCACTGAATCAAGTCAAAATTATGTGGGCATTGATTCAGAAGAACTCCGCCGCCATCTTTTTCCCAGCTTGCCCGCCATGGAGCCGATTTATAGTAAGTTTCAGGCCGATACCAGTCAGTTGCTACCCAGTTAAGTCTTTTTAGCTCTCCGTATTTTTTTGAATTTACCAGTTCGTAAAGCTTTTGATGAATCGGCATAGTCCGCTGATTGAAAACCATTCCGAAGATTTTTCCAGACTCGTCAGCTGCCTCTTCCATAAGCCTTGCCTGTCGGCTGTAAACACCAGAAGGCTTGTCGCTTAAAACATGGAGGCCATTCTTAAAAGCCCGGATTGCAAGTTCCGAATGTGAATAGTGGGGAGTTGCGATTATAACCGCATCAAGCTTAAGCTGGCCATTTTCCAGAGAAGCAAAAAGCTGGTCGGCAGATTCAAAAACTGGAAGCCCTTTTTTTATGGAAGGCTTAAGCTTTGACTTGTATGGCTCCTTTATCCTCGTAATGGCGGAAAGTTCCATTCCTTCGATTGCTCCGTCTTGAAGAAGGTAGGCATATTTGCTCCCCATGTTTCCAACACCCAAAACAGCGGTTTTTATCATATAAAGGTCCTATGAATTTGATTTCTACTCTATATCATTCATTATATTTCTTCAAATCAAGAAGCTTTTCATGTTTCGCAACTATTGATGAGACAACAGCATCACCAGTTACATTTGCACATGTCTGCATCATGCTGACAAGAGGATACAATCCCATTACAAGACTGACAGCTTCGGCGGGAACTCCAATCTGAGGAATAATCAATGTGATACAGACAAGGTTTCCGCCAGGAACTCCGGGAGATCCAACTGAAAGCACCATAATTGAAACAAATAGTGAAAGCAAAATTCCTGGCGTTACAGGAATTGAGAAAATTTTTGCCATGAACAAGGCCGTAATTATTAAAGTAATACAGGAACCGTCCATGTTTATTGTGGCACCAAGTGGCAAAGAAAAGGAATAAACTCGCTTTGAGACTCCCATTTCATCGACCTGCTTGATTGAAGACGGGAGCGCAGCATTGCTTGAAGCGAATGTAAATGCCGAAATCATTGCCGGATAAAACTTTCCCAGAAATTTAAACGGATTCAGTCCCCCAATTATTGCCAGCAAGAGCATATATGCCACTATCATCAGGATATCCGCAAAATAAATAACAGGAACCCAGGTAATTACATTCAGAAAATTAGAAATATTCAGTGAAGTCATCATTTTTGCCATGGAGCAGAAAACAACAACCGGAATAAAACCTACTAAAACGGTCGTAATTTTTGAACAGACAGCATAAAACGCAGTTATACATTCTTTTACAATTGGATATTTTCCTGAAATCGAACTTGTCGCCATTCCAAGCAGAATCGCCATAAAAATCAACTGAAGCATATCTGATTTTTCAAATGGACTTATGATGTTTGTCGGCAATATTCCAAGAAGTGTGTCCCTGATTGAAACCGAAGCTGCTGCTCCTTTTGCTATCGTTGCTTTTCCAGCATCTGTGACGGCATCAATTAAAGACGGGTCGCCTATCGGGAAAATCTTATAGCTGAATAAACCTACACAAATTGAAATCAACGATGTGAACAAATAGAAAATAACAATTTTTACAGCCAGTTTTCCAAGTGCCCTTAAATCACTGAAATCAGCAATGCTAGATGCAATTGAACAGAATACAAGCGGCGCAACAATGAGTTTGAGCGTATTCATAAACGAGGTGTAAACCGGTACAAAAACATTTTTTGAAACTGCCTTAGAAATATCCGCAGGTAAGAAAGATTGCATTACAAGACCGCAAATGACACCAGCAACAAGTGCAAATATCGTAAATATCAGCTGCCTGAACCGAGACTTCGCCACATCAATTACGACTTTATTGACTCCATTATCATTACGGACAGCAAGATTATTTCCAAAAAGCTTTGAAATCATATTGCGGAGTACAATGTTTGCCTCTTCATTATCCGAACACTCTTCTGTGAAAAGAAGTTTTTCAGCTATATCAGAACTTTCAAAGGGGGTTCCTTTTGCACTCATACGAATTTCTGTTCTGCCAAGAAATCCACCAACAGAAATTTTTATTTCCTCTGTGGAATTTTCAATCATTTTTGTTATGACATCTTCAGATGTAAGAAGAGTTTGAAAAAGAATCTTTTTAGGCAGTTTTTTTCTTGAAAGTTCCGCGCGCAGAAAATCAACCGCCTGTGGAATCTCATTGAAAGAGTTTTTAATTTTAAAACTTCTCATGTAAATAATCCTCTGCAAAAACATGGTTTTAAGATTATTTTACAACAGCTTTTCAAAAATAGCCATAAAAAAAACTTTATTTTGCTAAAAACTTCATGTATTTATTGACTTTCCTCACAAACTCTGTAATCCCAGTTATGCTTAGGATAGCGGCCTTTCATTTCCTTGCAGATTTCAATCCAGGCTCCATTCCAGAAATTTGCAAGGTCGTCCGTGATTTGAAGCGGGCGGCTCGCTGGTGAAAGAAGTTTGAGCAAGACCGGCTTTCCGAGAATCTTCGGGCTCTCAAAGCAGCCAAAAATTTGCTGGATAATGATTTCGAGGGTCGGCACAATCTTACCGTCCGCTTTTTTTTCATAGACAATTTTTCGCTTCCGTCCGTTAGCCAGATTGATTTGAAGGGGAACTTTTGAATCAATCTCACTTCCTTCAAGATACCAGTAAAGAGCGTCATAAATATCCTGTGCGTTGATTTTTTGTGACTTAACGAACGGTCGTAGCCATTCATCAGCATTTTTTTCAAGAGAATCGAACTTTTTCTGCAATTCAGATTCAGAAACAAGCTCAGAATAATCATTTTTTGAATCAGAATGTGGGTTTTCTCTTTGATTTTTGATATAAAACTCTGCCCTGAGCAAAAAATTCTCAATTTTGCTATCGAGCGGTAGCGATTTTAAGCCTTTTTTATCCACAAGGTCACAAAGTGCCAACGCAAAATCTTCACTTTCAGCAGGCATTTTCTTTTCTTTGAGGACAATGGCACCGTAAGAGAGAATTTCTTTTTTCTGAACCGAAAGATTTTTGAAATCACTTCCATTCGTTAGTCCAATAAATTCCGTTTTGATTTGACTTTTTGCGTGCTTTTTCAAAAAGACTTCTGCCTGCCCGTCACTTATCGCCTCAAATGAATAGATTTTTCCAGTTCTCTCACCAGCGTCAACTTCCACCGCGACAAGCCATGCCGGAAAGGAAGAAAGATTCGCCCGTGAAAGAAGCTCCCGGTTAAGCCAGGCCTTTCGTCCGCTGGGAAACTGATATTCGCCGCAGTCTGCGTTGGGCTGAGTTTCCGGGGAAAGCCGGGCAAGACGATCCGGAAATCCTTCGAACAAAAAATCCTTCCGTGGATTTTTTGATTCGTACGAGAAAGTTCTGTTCACCTCTCGACAAACAGAACTTTCTCTCCCTAAGTTTACCCCACATCCATGTGGGGCATCTTCGTCAGCAGAAACCATGTCATTTGCTTTGAACCGACAATCCTTTAATCGCCTCTTCAAGTCATCTAGGAAAATTTTCTGCCGCTCAGGGGCTGCCTCCGCATATTCAGAAAATGGAAGAACTGACTCCGCTCCGCCGGCAAGAGCCACGCAGGCAAGCCGGGGATGCAGGCCAAGCTTCAGAACGGCCTTTCCTTTTTCAGTGATTTTTGTCGATTTTTTTCCATTTGAGTCTTTGTAAGATTCTAAGCAATTCAGATTTTCGAGCAAAAATTTTGCAGCGTTCCAGGCTGACTCACTCGGCTCTGTCAGCCAGTCAAGTTTTTCGATTTCACCAGCTCCCCACTGGGCACATTCAAGCACAAGACCTGTCAAATCAGCACGAAGAATTTCCGGCTGATTCTGCTCCAGGCGCACATCATGCTGGCCCCACAAACGGACACATCTTCCTGCACTGACTCGACCGGCACGACCTGCCCGCTGCTCAGCGCTGAAAAGGCTTTCGCTCTCGGTCACAAGATGCTCCATTCCCAGTGCAACATTCATTTTGTTAACACGGCAAAGGCCTGAATCCACGACAATCGTAACACCGGGAACCGTGAGCGAAGTTTCCGCAATGGCCGAAGAAAGAATCACACGGCGGGGAGAATCCGATGAACAAGGGCGAAGAACTTTCCGCTGCTCACTTAAAGGAAGGGAACTGTGAAGAATAAGAATCTCACAGTCAATATCAGCTTCCGAAAGGTAGTCTTCAAGCTCGGATTTTGTCTTCCTGATTTCATAAATGCCTGGAAGAAAGGCTAGAATTGTGTCCGAACGATATTTTTTGTCAGAATCGGGAGAATCATTCTTTTCGACAAGATGGGATTCGTTTTTAGAAGGGAGTTTATAACTATCGTTAGTTTTTAATCCAGTGCGTCCATGTGAGGCATCTTTTTTTAATTCCTCAAAAATTGCCTTAGCAACGCTCAAATTCGGCTTATATTCAACTTCAACAGGGAATTGTCGTCCCGGAATCTGCATAACTGGAGCTGGATTTCCTTTACTCCCCAAATATTCAGCTATCGAGCGATAGTCTATAGTCGCACTCATAACGATTACGAACAAATCATCCCGAAGAAGCATGGTCTCCTTTAAGAAGGCAAGAGCAAGGTCAGAATGAATGGAACGCTCATGGAACTCGTCCAGGACAATCACATTAACATCTTCCAGGAGAGGGTCAGCCTGCAAACGGCGGGTCAAAATCGCCTCTGTAATCACTTCAAGCCGGGTCGAGGCAGAAACTTTTGATTCAAGATGAAGACGATAGCCCACAGTCCCGCCAGTTTCCTCACCCAGTAAATCAGAAAGCCTGTCTGCGATGGCAGATGCCGCAAGTCGACGAGGCTCCAGCATAAGGATTTTTCCCTCAAAATGCTCCAGCAAGGCAATCGGTACGGCGGTGGATTTTCCTGCGGCAGTCTCAGCGGTCAGCACGAGGAAGCGGGATTCAGAAGATTTGAGATTTTCGCAGATTTGGTCGAGATATGGAAAAATCGGAAGATTGGAAAGTTCAGTGTTCATACGCATCCCAGATTTCACAAAGCCGCTGGTCTATAGCTTCGATAATATGACCTTTCTTGAAGGAAATTTTCTTTTCGGTCAGAAGATTGAGATAAAAGAAAACTTCCGTTAGTTTGTTTGATATTATGCCTCCATGACTCATAAAGGTTTTTCCTGACTTCTGAGAAATAATAAGTCTCGAAAGGAAAACCATCCCGACCAGGATTCCGCTTCGACGCAAACCTAGCAAAAGAGAGTCCAAAGTGATTTTGAAACTACCTATTGATAGTAGCACTTCCCCCGACGGCGACAAAAGTGAAAAAAATGTGACCGAAAGAACAATTACAAGCGGTGGGAAAACACGGATACGACGGCACTTTACGCAGGCAAGAATGAAAAAAATCAAAACGAAGAACCAGATTGCGGCTGTTAAAATGATTTCAGATTTCATCAGATTTTTTCACCTCGCTATGTGTAAAAGACGAATCTACCAGCGTTGGAATGACAGTAGCCTCGGACAATCGTGCCTTAAACCACTTAGATTTCTGCATGAAAAGCTCCGCAAACACACCAAGTGTAAAACCCGTAGTCAAGCCTGAAACAAGCAGGACCGGCGCAATGTATTTCGTATTTTCACCAAAAAGAAATAATCTCGCAAGAATCAGCTGGGCAAAAGTATTAGCCAAAGCCCCTGCCAAGGAAATCCCGACCGCAGAAACAGATAAAAACTTTCGTTCGTTAGTTTGCCATCCGTCACTCATATTTTCCTCACAAAAGTCACCCTTCCTTTTCCCGCAAATCTCATAAATCACCATCATGGCAAATGCCGAAGCAAAAGAACCGCCCGCCGAAAACAAAAAAATATACGAAAAAAGCGTTCCCGAAATCACGCCCTGTGCAAGAACCTTAAACAAAACAAGCGAAAAAACTTGCCGACGGCGAAGCAAAAAAAGCGCCAGAATGACCGGAAGATTGGCAAGCCCCAGTCGCAAAAAAGGCAGCGGCTTAGGAATCGCATTTTCAACGGCAGCGAGAAAAAGACAAAGGGCAGAAAGAAAGGAAATGAGTCTTGGATGGGACATGCGAATATTATAATAGAAAGAAGTTTGTTTGGTAATGGGGAAATTGAACAGACTTAAAAATCGCTTCAACGGCAATCACAAACAGAATGATTCCCACAGCCTCACTTAAAGGGGTCTTTGGACTGGTCAACCGTCAGCAGTTCTTCCACATTCACTCCGAAAGACATTTTCTGCATGGACTTGAGGACTTCCTGGTAATTGTAAGTCTTTGTCTCAGTTTTTTGGGCATTCAAGGCCGCAAGCACTTTCTTGCAGGGCTTGTACTTAGCAGCCCTTGCAAAAAGCTCGTTCCTTGGGACGGCCCGCTTGGTCACTTTGAGTTCTTCGGCAATCTGGCTAACCACAATATCATCTTTTCGTGTGCTGATTGAAGAAGCCAGAACGAAGGCCTGGCGAACGGATTTTTCCTTCGTGTCATAAAAGAAAATTTTTGCCGAATCTGGATTTTTTGTCTCAGCAGCTGGCGTTGTTTCACCATCTGCCGTATCTTTTGCCTTCGCAATTTTTTCTGCAAATTTCAGCGGACTCTGCGGGCTTTCAAGTTTTTGGGTCAAAGCCGGATCAGTATACAAAAAAGTCTTCTCAATTGCCACGGCATTTTCACAACGGAGGGCAAAAACCGACTTTTCAAGCCAAAAATCCATGTTTTCGTGGACGACATGCACATAGCCTGTGCCCTTTTGGGAAGTTTGACCGCTTTTATCTGCACTTCCGCTTGAAGTAGAACTATCGTTAGTTTGTCCTGCCACACCCTCACCCTCTTCAGGAATAAATTTTCCATCAATCACGCCGTCGATTTCGAGAACAGAAATATCATCACCACAAGAAAGCTTTATCACGCCGTGCATGGCCGAATCCCGCCCGAAAAGACACAAATCTGCTTTCTTGCTCAAAATCTTTCCGTCAATAAAGGTCTCCAGCGGCAAGGGTTCTTCTACGGCCGCAACTTTCGGCAACTCCTCCACAAGCTCAGAATTTTTTGAACACTGGAGGCTCACCACCGCAACGAGCAAAGCAAAAAAAACAGACGAAGAAATTTTCATGCTATTATTTTCGGCAGTTTGAGCCATAATATGGAGAAATTACGGCTGATTTAGACAGTCTAGATTAGCCAGCAGTTACAACCTCGCCAGCAACTCCATAATTTCATTCTTAATTTCACTTCTCACATCAACACCTTCGCCAACTTCACTCTCCGGGAAAAAATCACGGGGACTCACTTCAAGCGCATCGGCAATACGAATCAGAGTCATTGCAGACGGCTCTTTTTTGCCGGTTTCGAGATTTGTTAAGAAGCCTTGCGACATATTGGCTCGCAAACACAATTCCATTTGAGAGATTTTTTTCTGCTTGCGGATAATTCTGATTGAATTCACAACATACTGCAAAACTTCTTCATTTGTCATAAAAAAAGGATAAATCAACAAATACAAAAATTCTAACTTCTAAAGAGTAGCTTTAAACTTTACAGAGTTTAAAAATAGAGGTAATATTACTCTATAGAGTGTAAAATTTGAGGAAGTAAAAAATGACAGAAAACGCAATTCTATTAAATGCTATTTTGAAATTTGAGAATTTGGAAAATGTCAGAATCCGTTTTAATCTGATGTTTGATGATAATTGGAATCCTACTGAAATTTTAAACAAAGGAGATAAAAAATTATGAGGAAAATCATTTTTATGTTCATGGCGGCAATGCTCTCAATGCTTGCCTTTTCATGCTCGGACTCTTCCGACGAGCCTTCTTCAAGCGGCGGGGGAAGCGGAAGCGTCACATTAAAGGAGTTTTCATCCGGCTGGTGGAAATACGATGATTCTGCTACAAAGGTGTGGATTCTGTATGAGTCTGACAAGAGCCTTTCAAGGGTAGGAAACGCAACGGCAGAGTATGTGGGCACAAGCTCAGCTTTTACTCAGGCTAAAAACCTTTATAAATTTGACAATGAGCAGGTGAACAAGAGCCTTACCAAGGTGACTGACGAATCCACCCTTCCTTCATGGGCTAGGGAGGAGCAGCAGGCAAAGGTAGTTTTGACACCTGATTTTACTTATCTTAATATTGCTTACAGTAATTCGACTTACAGCGAGGAAAGCTCCGGAAGCAATGTGTGGAATTTTATAGCAACATGTGGTAGTAATATAAATTTATGTCCTGCCATAAGAAATAATAATTCGACGGTTTTTGAGCAGAAGATGCTTAATGGAAAGGCTAAGTTTGAGCTTTTGAGTGATACGAAAGGCGTCCGTTGTAACAAAAATAACGGGGTTTATGAATATGGCTCTGAGCCTTATGAATCTGATTTGAAATGGGATGATGAGTGTTATATTCCTAATCCTACATTCAGTTTTGATGACGAGAAAATCAGCAAGGCTGAACCGCTTAAGGTTCGCTGGACCGTAACGCATCCTGACGCTGAGAAGCCGCTCGTGGTGAACATCACGATTTACGGTAAGGAGTAGGCAGGGGCAAGGCTTCCCGGTTTTCGGGAGGCCTTTTTTTATTTGTAAGCGAGAAGGCGATATTTCTTTTCTACAATACCTTGTGGATTTTATATAGAGCATAAAAAAGCCCGCCCATAAGTGTGACGATTTCGGCGGGCTATTAAAAATAGCTTAACGGAGGCGGTCGCTCGATTGCTTTGCGTCCCCGCTTTCTTTATATATATAATGATATATCTTTTTTGTCAACTTTAATTCAATTTGTGTTATCATTAAGCTTGTTTTATAATGAAGGTGCGGAGGTGATTATGTCCGTTACTATTGCAGAATTACAGAAAAATCTCACAAAATATATCATTCTTTCAGAAACAGAGCAGATTTTCGTAACAGAAAATGGCAGAGTTGTAGCCATGCTTTCGAATCCGAATCAGAACAGAATTGAAACGGCAAAATCTCTTTTTGGAATATTACCTTCTGATGTTTCACTTGAAGAATCAAAAGATGAGAGGCTTTCTGCAATATGAAGGGGCAAGGCTTCCCGGTTTTCGGGAGGCCTTTTTTTATGTGCCGGTGAAAGGTCATAATAAAATATATTTGCAAATATACTTGCATCATCATTAAACCTGTCTTATAATGAAGGTGCGGAGGTGCAGGTATGCCACAGTTGTCATTATATGTAACGCAAGAGCAGTTTCAGAAAATAGAGAGTGAGGCTCATGCTGATAAAATGTCCCTCTCAAAATGGGTAGTTTCTCAGATTATGAACCGGATAGAACCCCGTTATCCTGAAGGATGGGCTGATTTGTTTGGTTCGGTTCATGATAATTCTTTCGCAAGGCCTGAGCAGCCTGTTCTTGAAAAAAGGGAGGGCCTTTAAATGTACATTGTAGATTCAAATACCTGCATTTATTTTATGAATGGAAAATATCAGTCTGTGAGGGACAAATTCCTTTCAATATCACCAAAGGATATAAAGATTTCTTCTGTCGTAAAAGGAGAGTTGTTGCTTGGTGCGTTCAAAAGTCAGACACGCGAGCAGACTGCGAAAAAGGTTGAAAAATTTTTGAAACCGTTCGATGTCTTGGATTTTTCAGGCGGGATGGCTTATGACTATGCAGAAATCAGGGCTGTATTGGAAAAGTCCGGGAATCCGATTGGTGCGAACGACCTTCTGATTGCGGCAACAGCATTGAACAAAAATGCAATTCTTGTTACGCACAATACTGATGAATTTTCCCGGGTTCAGGGATTGAAAATAGAAGACTGGGTTGAAGAATAATTTTATGTCTGGCTCGTGTTATATGCGTAAATGTGATATAATGTTATGGAATAAGGAATAAGAATATGTTTTTTGACGGTTGGGAAAAGCAGCCAAAAAAAGAAATCTCTCCGGCTTTACTGTGGGAATATGATTTGTCTTCCAAAGACTGGGACTGGCAGAAAATGAGGAAGATTGTAGTTTCCCGTGTCATTGAGCGCGGCAGGCGTGATGATTATTATGCCATGTTTCAGATTTATGGCGGGTTCAGGAAAGTTCGTGAGATTCCCCTGAGGGAAAAAAGGGACATGAACTGGTGTTGCGTTTTGTTCGGTTTGAAGATGGAGGATTTATGCAGTTACAGAAAGATGTTGTTAAGAAAGAGACTTATGAACTCCTGAAGACTCTGATGAATGAAGGTATGTTGTCAGATTTTTTTTTAGTTGGAGGCACGGCTCTGGCATTGAAGTTAGGGCACAGGATTAGTATAGACCTGGATATGTTTACGCAGAATGATATTCCTGTGGCGGCATTGCAAAAAAAATTGGCTGAGAAATACGGGTTTAGTGAAGAGTTTCGTGCTGGAAATACTTTAAAAGGCGATTTTGTACCAAAACTCGCTTTGCTTTCGACCGCCTCCGTGCGGTCAATTTTCTTAATTTATTTGCTCCAAGGGTTTGCACTTTTCTGCTCCGGCATCCATGCCTACGCAAAAAGTGGCCGAGTTTTGTACCAAAACTCGCTTTGCTTTCGACCGCCTCCGTGCGGTCAATTTTCTTAATTTATTTACTCCACGGATTGTTGCGGATGAATGTCTCGTTGCGCTCGTAGCCTACTGAGATGATGCCGACTTCGGTTTTGGTGTAGTCTTCGATGAACTCAACATAGTCTCGGGCTTCTTTTGGAAGTTCCTCGTAAGAACGGCACTCTTTGAGGCTTTTTTTCCAGCCCTTGAACTTTTTGAGGACAGGTTTTGCCTTTTCCATTGCAGGAACGCTTGCCGGGAAGTCAGTGACAACCTTTCCATCGATTTCATATGCGATACAGGCTTCGATTTCGTCGAATGTGTCGTAAATGTCGAGGTGAGTGAGAACCAAAGAATCGATTGAGTTTGTGATGCAGGCATAGCGGAGAGCAACCAGGTCAAGATAACCACAGCGGCGGGCACGGCCTGTTGTTACGCCATATTCACGGCCAGTTTTGCGGACATATTCGCAAAGCTCGCCTTCGCTTTCGTTGTTGAACTCTGTTGGCATCGGGCCGTTTCCGACTCGTGTCTGATATGCCTTGAAAACGCCGAGGATTTTGTCCAGGTCTTTTGGACCGATACCACAGCCTGTTGCAGCGCCTGCTGAACATGAAGCTCCTGATGAAACATAAGGATATGTTCCTGAGTCGATGTCCAGCATTGCACCCTGAGCACCCTCAAAGAGAATGTTCTCGTTGCGGTATTCGTACATTTTTGCCGTCAAATCGACGCGCATTTCGATAAGCTTGTCTTTGTATTTGTTGAGATATTCGAGGTTTTCGCCCTCAAACTCTGCCATTTTCTCCGGCCAGTCCAAGTCTGCAAGACGGAGACCATCGCGATGAGCCTTTTCTGAATATGCGATGCCGATTCCGCGGCCAGTTGTGCCGATTGGGCGTTTGCGGCTTGCGTCGCGGTCTTTATCCATCTGTCGGTAGCCCGGAAGAATGATGTGGGCACGGTCAGAAATGAAAACCCGGCCTTCCCAGTCGATTCCGTTGTCTTTGAGCATCTGAAGCTCGTTGAAAAGTGCCTCCGGGTCGATAACCATACCGGCTCCGAGGAAAACTGATTTGTTCGGGTAAAGGATTCCAGACGGAACCTGATGAAGAGCAAACTGTTTGCCATCTACAACGATTGTGTGACCTGCGTTCGGACCGCCTGCATAGCGGACGACATATTTAGCGTCTTCTGCCAGGTAATCAACAATCTTTCCTTTTCCTTCGTCGCCCCACTGAGCACCGATTACAACGACCTTCATAAAAGCCCCCAAAATGGATTAGTCTGTGTAATTTTCACACAAACGAAAAAATTATATCACAATTCGGGGGCTGTTTCAATGTATGCTTTTTAGAGTTACTTTTCAGTTTTGAAAATAATGGAAGTAATTGCTAATGTTCCCAAAGGTTTTTTTTCATCTTTTTTGTAGTTCTTTGAAAAATAAATTCGTGCGGATATAGACTCTTCAGAAATCGGAACCTTTAAGGTATGTTCGTCACCTCCGTTTGAATTCACAAAATCAATATTATGAACTTCACCTAGCCGTTCGCCATTTTGATTATAAACCGCAAGCTGCTGATTATCAGATGTTTTTGACTTATCTTTAACATTTAAAATATGATATACAACGGTCAGCGTTCCTTTTCCAGCAACAGGAACTTCAATATATGAGAATGCTTCATTTTCTAATTCTGGAGCTTTTTCGCTTAAATCACGTCTTAGTCCGGAGCCAAGCCAGCTTAAATATATTGTTTTAAAATTATGGAAGAAAAAACCAAAATCGCTGTGTTTTTCAGAAGTATGCAAAACTACATCTTTTAATTTTGTATCTCCAGTTTGAATATATTTCGCACCTTGACCACCAGCGAGTTTTTCCAAAGAGGTAGATTGTTTTTCTCCAATGGCAGAATCATAAAATTCGATACCTTGTTCTTTCAAGTTTTTGAAAATCAAATTTTCAAAGGAGTAAGTTCTTTTCTCAGCAAAAATATTTCCCCCTGTAACCGACAGTCCCATTATAGTCAAAAATACCAATATCAATTTTTTCACATTTTTCCTCACTAATTAAGCCTTAAAAAAATCCCCCACAGCACCATGCGTGAGGGATTGGAACACCGCCGAAGGCGTACCGCAAAGCGGTATGGAGCGTCAGCGGAAGTGTGGAAAGCCCGACCGCCTTTAGGCGGTGGCGCCCAGAAATTCAATAAAATTATGCGTTCTTCTTCTTTTTGAGAACCAGTCCAGTACAGCAGGCTGCAGCGACAACAACAACCACGATGACAATGAGTGGGAGTTTTGAGCCGCCAGCTGATGAACCGGCACCGTCATAGTCAAGAACGATGTTTGTGAACTCAACATAAGCGTTTCGGCAAGTGAAAAGACCAACATACATGTTGTCTTTGTCATATTCTGCGAGATTTGGAGAATATGTTACAGGCTCTTCCTTTCCGTATTTGACTGTGAATTCAGCACCTTTTTTGACGATTGAAAGGTCTACAACAGTGTCTTTTGCAGGAACTGATTCAACTACATGTGGGTTTTCGTTCAATACAGTGTCGATTCGGGCAAAACCTGCAGTCCATTCTTCATTTTTGATTTTGAGAGGAGCAGCCGCAACATAGTTGCTGTTGATTCCGGCAATGCTGTCATCAATGATAACATTGTCGCGAGCCATAAGACCGAATGAAACCTGATTGTTTGACTTAACATTAAGAACTTTTGCGGTAGCTTTGAGAGTGAAGTCTTTGTCGATTGGCAATTTCTGGAAGTAGAACAAGATTCCGTCTTCTGAAGAAGCGATTTTACCAGTGTCTTTTCCACCGTTCTTTTCGCCAGAATGCATGATTACGCCGGTGTCGGTCTCTTCGATTTCGTAAAGTTTAGGATCGGCGGCCTTTCCTGCACCACCAATGTTACCAAATGCAGAACCCCACCATGGCTCTTTTGTGGTGAAGATTGAGCTTTTCTCTGTTGGAGCGCCATAACCAGGCTCTACATAATCAGGGTTTTTGAGAGCATTGAGGTCATATTTTGGCTCAGGAAGAGTTGCAACAAGGAATGATTTGAAGTTTGCGTCTTTCGAAGCAATGTCCTCAACGAGCATTTTTGCGACTACTGCTGCACCATAAGCATTCAAGTGAGTTGTATCGAGTGAAGCGGCTTTTGAGCCAGTCATTGCGTGAAGTTTTGTAGCTTCTTCACCAAGTTTTTCGTAGAGGGCCTTTGTGTTAGCTGTCTGGTCTGCGACAACGATGTTGAGTTCTTTTCCGAGGTCACGGATGGCTTCCGGATAGTCACCGCCCGGGAATTTGTCGTCGCCAGTAGTGATGTGAACTACAGAACCTGAATATTCACCTTTTGGGCTGTATCGAACGATTGGAGTTGCAAGAATTGGTGTTGCACCGGCATCCTGAGCAAGTTTGACATAGTTGACATAGAGTGAGTTCATGAATGAGCCAGCATCGTCTTTGCCCATGTTTGGGTCTGTGTAGCGCTCTGTCTCCAGCTTTTCGTCATTGTGACCGAAAGCAATGATGAGGTAGTCGCCTTTGCGGATGTTTGCTTTGAGAAGCTCATAGTTCTTTGCTGAGCCTGGATCAGAAATAAAGCTGATTGAAGAACGGCCACTTACAGCAAGATTTACGACTTCGGCTTTTGCAGGATCGAGATAATCCTGAAGTTTTGTACCGAATCCGTAGCGCGGAATATAGTAAGGATCGTTGAAAGGTGAAGCTGTTGAGTCACCAACAACAAAGATTCGTGAAAGACCGCTTGCGTCTGGCACGGCGATGTCTTTTGCTACGACTGCTTCTGTTTTTTCAAGTTTTGCTGTGGCAGCATCCTGAGCAAAAACAGAAAGTGAAAGACTTGCCAACAAAGCAAGACTTGCAGCTAAAAATTTTTTCATTTTTTTCTCCTGACTTAGAAATATTAGTCAATTATAAAACTATTGGCTCAAAGATTAAAGAGAATTTTGCTTTTCTATTGAAGAAAACTCGACAATTTCTGCTTTAAAATGATAGAATATAACGATATTTTCCTAAAAGTTAAATTTTAGGAAAATTCATACATTTCAAAACAAAAAACTATAAAAGGAGATTTTATGAAAAAAATTAAAAAATATGTGGGGCTATTTGCAGCCCTTGCATTTGTCTTCGGCACTACGGCTTGTTCAAACGATGCCAGTGATTCTTCAGGCTCAAAAACAGAAAGCGAACCTAACACAAGTGAAAAAGAATCAAACACAGATGGAACAACCACGCTTAAAATTCAGGAAGGCGGAACTGGGTTTGTGAGTTCGACTTTTTCAAAAAGTACAGACTTTCCAGGTTATTCCGGTTCAGGTTATTTGGATGGTGGTACAATAGCAAATGGAACTATCGTTTATACAGTTTCTGCTAAAAACGATATTACAGATGCAAAAATTGCAATTCATTACTTAGCTACAGAGATAATTCGCAGAAGAGCGGCGTTGGTTTCTGTAAACGGAGAGGTCTTAAATGAAAGTGCCCCTCTTCAAATGACCACCGATGTGAAAGTAAAAAAAGATAGGTGTACTTCTGACAACTGGAAAGATACAACATACCTTGAAAACGTTTCCCTTAAAAAAGGTTCAAACTCTATTATTATCACAGGTTCGCCAAGCTGGACTTTTACTGCTTCAGACGGAACCACAACTGCCGTTACAGATGCAAATTGTTATCTTAATTATGTTGATTATCTCATTGTAATCGGCAAAGGAATCGACTACGGAACAGACACCACAAAGTATGTGTCGCTCTCTTACGCTTCTGAAAACGAAACCGCTGGTTCTGTTGAAAGTTCTGTAACAGAAACAAATGTTGCAGAAGGAACTTCTGTTACATTCAATGCTAAACCAAACGACGGCTGGAAATTCGAGTGCTGGTCTGATGGTACTACAACAAATCCTTATACAAAGACAATTTCTGAAAGCACAAATCTTTTCGCACATTTTATTCCAGAAGGATATACCGCTTCAGGTGACTTGGTTGGATATGCAACCCTCACAGCAGACAATGCGAATGCTAAATACACAATCTCTGGCGGTGCAGGAGCAACAGAAGCAAACAAAGTCACAATCTCAACATACGAACAGCTTACATCAACATACAAAACTTTGCTTTCTTCTGACACACCTGCAATCATCACAATCAGCGGAACAATAGACACATCTTCTCAGGCAAATCCTCTTTTAAGCGTAAAAGTTGATGTTGGGTCAAATAAAACAATTTACGGTGACGCTACAAATCAGGGGCGTTTGAGAAATATTGAATTTGTAGTTGGTGGCGAAAATGTAATTATCCGTAACATGGTATTCGGCGAAGTTATCAGCTGGGACGGATATACAAAGAGCGGTGCAGATGATGCTCTCTCTTTGAACGCCGCAACTCATGTCTGGGTTGACCACTGTGAATTCCAGTCTCACTTAACTCCACAGGATTTGAACGGAAACGCAATCACTTCTGGTCATAACTACTATGCAAAAGATACATCCGCTGACGGTATCACAAAATGGAAGAAAGATTTCTATGATGGACTTCTCGATATCAAAAACGGCTCAACATGGATTACAATTTCAAACTGCTACTTCCACGACCATTACAAGGCTTGTCTTTGCTCTTCGGGAGACTCTGCTCCAAACAAAAACACAACGACTGGTGCAACAGATAGCGATATGCGAATTACTTTCGTGAACAACTACTGGAAAAATATCAATGCCCGACAGCCGCTCTTCCGTTGGGGAAAAGCACATATCTTTAACAGCTATTTTGTTTCTGAAACAACTTCGACTGAAATGTATAAAGATTCTAATGTTCAGTCAACAGGTATTAACTGCCGTGCTGGAAGTGAAATCTACATTGATTATAATACATTCGAAAATTTGAAAACTCCAATCGGATACTACAACAACGATGATGCAACAAGTACTGGATATTGGGTAAACAAGGACAATACTTTCACAAGTTGTACAAATCCGGTCGGAGCTTCAGCAACATCGTATGTTCCGCCATATTCTTGGACTCCAAAATCAGCAGACGACGCTAAAACTTACGTTCAGGAAAATGCCGGCGTAGGTAAACTTTCGGCAAGCGATTTGAACTAACCCACAGGGGGCGTTGCGGGGGTGTCCCCCGCAGAGAGGGGTGGCGGACAACGAAGTGTACGCCAGGGGAGAGTCTTCTCCCCATTTTCCTGACTTACGGTCCTGCCCCTTTAAATCTTTTCTTCTTTCCTCTAAAATCTTTCCCATCAACAAATTAAAAAAGGAGAATCAAAATGGATTCTGTAATGATTGCAAAAATCGCAGCATTCGTGCTTTACCTGGGCTTTATGATTTACATCGGCCTTCGTAATGCCAACAAAAACAACAGCTCGTCGGACTTCTTCCTTGGCGGGCGAAAAGTCGGGCCCTGGGTCACGGCTCTCTCTGCAGAGGCTTCGGATTCTTCTGCATGGCTTTTGATGGGTCTTCCTGGCTTGTGCTACCTGGGTGGCGTAAAAGAGACTTTCTGGACTGCCCTTGGCCTTATCGTGGGAACTTACCTCAACTGGCTTTTTGTTGCAAAACCTTTGCGCAAATGCTCTATTTCTTTCGGTGACTCAATCACAATCCCGGAATTCTTCTCTAACCGTTTCAACGACAAATCACACATCCTTTCAATCGTTTCGGTCGTTCTGATTGTCTTCTTCTTCACAATCTACACTGCTTCGGGCTTCGTTGCCTGTGCAAAGCTCTTCAATTCGGTTTTCGGCCTCCCCTACCATGCTGGCCTTGCAATCGGCCTCGTTGTAATTTTGTGCTACACAATCACCGGTGGTTACACGGCTGTCTGTACCACTGACTTCGTTCAGGGAACATTGATTTTCGTGGCTTTCGTCATTTCTGCTGCAGTCGCTGTTTTCGCTTTGGGCGGACCGGCTGAGGCAATCGCTCAGGTTCAGTCTTTCGATGCACGGGCACTTGCAAACGATTTTGGCGAGAATATCCGAAAGGCATTTGAAGGAAACGCTTCTTTCAAGGGAATGTCAATTATTTCTGCCCTTGCCTGGGGCCTTGGCTATTTCGGTATGCCTCACATCATCGTACGCTTCATGGGCATCCGCTCAAATGACGAGATTTCAAAAGCACGCCGAATCGGCACCGTCTGGATGGTCATTTCTTATGTCGGAACATTCATGATTGGTACAATGGGAACGGCTTATCTTTTGAAACACGGTATTCTTTTGGGAACCGGAAGCGAAGAAATCGTTGTCAACGGCGTAACTCAGTTTGGAGACGCTGAGACAGTCTTCAGTGCGACAATGCTCAAAATGTACCCGGCCTTCATCGGTGGAATCTTCCTCTGCGCAATTCTGGCCGCTTCAATGTCTACAGCTGACTCTCAGCTTCTTGCGGCTTCAAGTGCCGTCGCTCAGGACATTTACAAGGGAATCATCAACAAAAATGCAGACGAAAAAACAGTTTTGAACGCAAGCCGCTTCATGGTTTTCCTTATCGCTCTGGTCGGTCTTTTGCTTTCCCTCAACCCAAATTCTTCAATATTCGGTCTCGTTTCTTACGCATGGGCTGGATTCGGCGCTACATTCGGACCTCTGGTTCTTATCGCCCTTTACTGGCGAAAAACGACCGCAAAAGGTGCGATTGCAGGTCTTATCACGGGATTCGTTGCCGTCATCTTGTGGCACAATATTCCGGCTTCTGTTCACCCGATTTTCGGCCTCTATGAAATCTTGCCGGGATTTGCAATTTGTCTTTTGTTCACTGTCGTAGTTTCACTTCTCGACAAAACTCAAGACGAAAAAATGCTCGCAACTTTCGATGCATATAAAAACATGGCTGACTAAAAGTTTTTACCCTGCGGCTTTTGAATTTTTATTTACTTAGGCTTTTCTTCATTATCAGCATGGGAATTTTCGTCAGCAGGATAACAATTAAAATCATAATGAGGGCATAAGCGTAAATTTCAGCATATTCATTAAAATAAGCGCTGGAATAAATCGCTTTGCCCAAGGAATTTTTTGTCTGAACGAGATATTCCGTCGTAACGATAATTTTAATTCCCATTCCAACAGCGTTTACATAGGCCTGCTTGAGATAACCCGCCATCAAGGGAAGATAAACTGAAAAAAGCACCCTTATGTTGAAATTCGTGAAAAGCTTGTAGACATCTATCAGCTCCCTGTCAATTCTCAAAAAACCCTCTGCCGTAGCTTCACTAATCAGAGGAACAAGAATCATGCTGGCGGCTATGTAAGGAACTCGGCCGTAATTCGTAAGAACCATGATAATCACCACAAGGACAATCATTGGAATCGAGCGGAGCATAATCATCAGCGGCGTAAACACCTTGCGACAAAAAGGAAAAAGCCCTTCAAGAACCCCAAGAAAAATCCCAATCAGGGAAGAAACAATTAATGAAACAAAAAGATGGAAAAGCGTGGTAAAAATCAGATTGTAAGTTTTAGGAATGCAAAGAAGATGAAAAAAAGACCGTAAAATTTCAATAACACTGGGAAAAACAAGGGAATCCCCCTTAGCCACTCCAAGAATCTGAATCAGTATGGCGATAAGAAGGATTCCGAGACAGAAAATAAGCGTGTCCGAAGCTTTTTTATTCTCCATAGTAGAAATCGTCAGCCGGAATGGCTCCACCGAACTGCTTTAAGTCGATGTTTGCTGTAGTTTCAACCTGGACTTTTGCTTCTTTTGACGACATAAAGCGGATTGCACAATTTGGAATTGCGCTTTCTGCAACTTTTGCGTTTGGAAGAATTTCAAGAGCGACAGCAGCCTTTACAACAGAAGGAAGATCGCTTGTACATTTTGAGCAAGATTCTTCAGCAAGTTTGAGGAATTCTTTTACGGCCTCAGGATGATTTTCAATTGTTTCTGCCTTTACGAAAAGACCAGCTTGAGTAAATCCGTCAAAGCCTGTCGCCTTTTTGTAAAGCTCATTTAGAGGGTAAGCAGTGATTTTCGGATTTTTGATTTTTGCAGCTGTTAAAGCTGGTTCTGCCGTAAGAACGATGGCATTTGCATCAGAAAGAAGCAATGCCTGAGTGTTTGCAGCCCCTGCCAGGTAATTGATAGTTTTTGGGGTGATTTTGTTTTTTTCCAGAGATGCGAGTGCGATGGAAGAATTGATTGTATTTTCACCAAAAAGCGTGATTTCGCCCTTATTGATGTTCTTGAGCTTAAAATTCTTTTTTTGTGAGGCAAAATAAAGATTTCCCCAAGTAACGACAGCTGCAAGTTTGTAGCTTGATTTGCCCATTTTGTAAAGTTTTGCACCTGCATTGATTGGAGCAATAACAAAATCAGACTTTGCGTTTACGAATTCCGCTGAAATTGTGTCAGCCGCAACGAAAGTGTAATTCTCGGGATTTTTTTCTGCCAAACTTGCAAGCGAAAGAGCCGGTGCTCCGTTTGGAGCAGCTGCTTTTACAGTGTAAAAATCCTGGGCTACAAGCACAGAAAGGCTAAAAATTGAAGTGAATACAAGGGATAATAATTTTTTCATAATGAATAAATCATATCCCCTGAATGATTGACTGGTCAAGTGATGCCTTGCTCGCAGCCCACTCTACCCTTATTTCGCTGCAATGAAAATCGCCCGCATGTCATCTTCATAAAGAACTTTTGCACTTCCGACATGACCGCCTGTTGCGATTGCGCACTTTTTGGCAAGCTCGTCAATTTGCTCGTCCGTCGGTGTAACTCCGAGCTCCCTCATATTCGTCGGCATTTTGATTTCCCGGTAGAAATTCTCCATAGCCTCGATTCCTTTGAGGGCAATTTC
>OCVV012869783.1_pt1 | contig 24053 bp, 21 predicted proteins | sample 1539721 | NCBI WGS metagenome assembly OCVV01 (sample SAMN02144230, study PRJEB22623) | gut metagenome | biome: sheep rumen | host: Ovis aries | place: New Zealand
CCATTACAACCAAGAAGAACCTGTTTTTATTTGTTTTTACTTGTTTTTTTCTGTTTTTTCTTCGTCCGCCGAAGGCGTATCATTAAAACTGCTCTTATACCGAACTCACGTTTGTTTTATGTGTAGCGGTGTCTTTGCCCTAAAGGAAACGGCGTTGCATATCTAAATTGTATGGCGTACCAATTACAATTGGTGTGGCGTTCCTATTGTATATTGCACGTAAGGGCATAAAAAAGGGCTACCCCGTTTCTCACGAAAAAGAATAGCCACAACACAAACACAAAATAAAACACGACAAACAATTCTGGTTAAACCCAGAATGTTGTACTTTTACTGGATGCCGTCTTCGCGCAGTTTGCACTGCCACTTCCAGGCCGAAGCCAGAATATCGTTCAGTGGCGTGTCTGCACTCCAGCCCAGCACCTTGTTAGCCTTGTCCACATTGCCCCAGATGGCCTCGATGTCGCCTTCGCGACGGGGAGCGTACTCCCAGGGCAGTTTCACACCAGTTGCCTTCTCAAAGCCTTCCACGATTTCGAGGGTTGAATAGCCGTGGCCTGTACCGATGTTGAACACCTCCACTGGGTCAGTCTCCTGTTCCAGCACACGCTGCATGGCCTTCACGTGAGCCTTGGCCAAATCGACCACATAGATGTAGTCGCGGATGCAGGTGTGGTCGGGCGTGTTGTAGTCGTTGCCGAAAATCTTCAACTGCTTGCGGATGCCAATGGCTGTCTGGGTGACGAATGGTATGAGGTTCATGGGCACACCGTTAGGAAGTTCGCCAATGTTGGCAGACGGGTGTGCGCCGATGGGGTTGAAGTAGCGCAGGATGATGGACTTGATGGGGGCACCCGAATGGATGTAGTCCTGAATGATTTCCTCGTTGATTTGCTTCGTGTTGCCATAGGGCGAGAGGGCCTTCTGGATGGGAGCCTCCTCCGTCACGGGAAGGTTCTCTGGCGTGGGCTGGCCATACACGGTGCATGAAGAAGAGAAGATGATGCCCTTGCCGCCATACTTGGCCATCAACTCCAGCACGTTCATGAGTGAGTTGAGGTTGTTGCGGTAGTAGAGCAGGGGCTTTTCCACCGATTCGCCCACAGCCTTAGAGGCGGCGAAGTGGATACATCCTTTGATTTGATATTTCTTGAACACGGCTTCGGTGGCTGCAAAGTCGTTCAAATCGACTTTTTCGAAGGCAGGACGAATGCCGGTGATTTTCTCGATTCCGTCAACTACGTTGGCGTTAGAGTTTGATAAGTTGTCGATAATAACTACGTCGTAACCCGCTTCTTGCAGTTCTACTGTAGTGTGTGAACCGATGAAACCTGTTCCGCCGGTCACGAGGATTGTTTCTTTCATGTGTATGTGTAAGTTTAATAATTAGTGTTGTTCATTTTTGTTCTTTAGTCTTGGACTCCCTCTGTTTCTCGGCCGAGGTGTCCCAACTGCTGAGTTTTGGTTTTGCAAATTTAGGACAAATTATTGACTTGACACGCTTAAAAGGGCATTTATTTTTTTTGAAAATGCACTTTCGGTCAAAAAGAGCCTTTTTTTCTTACGTAAAGGTGAATTTCAATCCCTTGCAGAGGCTCATTTCTTGCGTCGGTACTCGGGTTTCTTCCAGAAGTTCACCCCCAGCAGGTACTTGATGGTGCCGTAGGTGTTGGTCAGACCGAACTTCTGCTTTCGGTAGGAGTAGGTGTGGGCCTCGAAGATGAGCCCGTTGAACATGCGGGTGTTGTTCCAGAAGAGCGAGAGGCGCAGGTTCACATCGGTGGAGATGTTGTTGAGGATGGAGTGCGTATCCTCCTGAGCCTCAGTGATGTTCGACCGGCGGTAGCCCACATTGGGCATGAGCGAGACGGCGAAGAACACGTTGCGTCCCAACACGCAGTTGTAGTTGTAGCCGATGCTCACGCTGTAGTCCTGATAGTTCACCTGGTTGAAGAGCAAAGTGGAGTCGATGTCCTCTTTGATGTAGTCGGGCAGTTCTTCTTTGTCGAACTTGATGCGCTGGTGGTTGTACTGGAAGCCGAGGCTCCAACTGCCGCAACTTTTCCGTTGCACGGCATTGGCTCCGAAAGCGGCGGGCCAGGAGAAGTGGCGGTTGTTGAACAGATAGACCACGTTGAAACCTTTGCAGCGCGAGTCCAACCCGTGGAACGCACGGTCGCGCCCAGTCAGGCTGATGCCGCTCACGCTCCTGATTTCGGCACTCTTTCCCGAATTGAAAGTGTAGTATTCGCCAAAAATCTTGGCCGTGTGAATCACCAGCGACTGGCGGAGCGAAGTTCCGTTCGTCTTGCCGGCCCTGATGCCCAGGTCGTTCATGTTCCACACGGCTCCATAGCCTAAGATACTATAATATATATACCCACCGAGAATGACCGAAGGGTCGGACTGGATAATCATCGAATTGTTGGTCGATGATGAACGCAGGAAATAGTAGTCGTGCCAGTAGGACACCTCCAGTTGGGCCGTGAGGTTATACTTCTGAGGGGTCACGTAGTTGGTGTCGCAGTCCATGAAAAAGTGGGACACACCATCCACCACGCGTGTGAGGAATGACTTTTTCTTCACGGGCAGAGATGGCAAGTCGGTGTGCTTCTCGGTCACGACCACACTGTCCAGGAGCAGGCTGGACTCTTCGCCATGAGCCTCCTCGTCATGGACGGAAATAGAATCGCTTGGAGCCAATGGCACATCTGTCTGTGCAACAGCGGTTGCACAAGACAAAACCATCCCTAATGCGATTAGAAGTCTCCTCATATTTTGCCTAACACTCTGTCCATCACCCAGTTTGTGGGCGTTGCGCTCATCGAGTCGCAGTCGCACTTCTCTTTCCCCTGCAAATGGCGCACAACCTTCTCAATCAACCCCATCTGCACATGCGGTGGGTTGGGCACCACGATTTTCTCCTGCCCCCGCTCGGTGTCGAGCAAGATAGGCTCATAGTCGAACACCGAGAAGACCACCTTTCCCCGAGTACCCACGATGGAAATGCGGTCGCGTCGGGCAGACTCGTGGGCCACAAAACACCACGACCCGCTGCCCGAAAGCCCGTTGGCAAAACGGAAGCAGGCGTTGAACGTGTCTTCCACCTTGTAAAGGCCCAGCATATTCTGGCAGAAACCCTCCGCCTCGATGATGGGGCCGAACCAATATTGCAGCAGGTCAATCTGGTGGGCTGCCAAGTCGTAAAAGTAACCACCGCCACCCGCTACCTCGGGCTGCAGTCGCCAGGGCAGTTCCTTCCCGCTCTTGTAGTCCAGTTCGCGCGGAGGCACCGCAAAACGTATCTGTACCGTCAGCACCTTGCCGATGTCGCCTCCCTGCACAATCTCCTTCACCCGCTCGAAGTAGGGCAGATACCGCCTGTAGAACGCCACAAAACACGGGATGTCCGTCAGTTCGCTGATGCGGTTCACACGCAGGCAGTCCTCATAACTCGCCGCCAGCGGTTTTTCTATATAGGCTGGCTTGCCGGCTTTCATCGCCATGATGGCAAAGGTGGCATGGGAGGATGGGGGAGTGGCGATGTAGATGGCATTCACCTCCGGGTCGCTCACCAGTGCTTGTGCGTCCGCGTAATACTTCTTGATGTTGTGGCGCTCGGCATACGACCGTGCTTTCTCCTTGTCGCGGCTCATCACAGCCACCACCTGACTGCCCTCAATCTTTCCGAAGGCAGGCCCGCTCTTCTTCTCGGTCACTTCGCCGCAGCCGATAAAGCCCCATTTCACAGTCTTTTGATATTCCATAGTTACTTGCTTCCCATCCTTTTGTAGCGCTCCTAACTCGTCAGCATCTACATAGCGTGGGTTCTTGCTTTTGGGTTGCAAAAGTACGAAAGTTCTTTGACCTGCCCAAAAAAAATCCCAATAAAGTTCAGTCAACACTTTCTAAAACGAAACCTGTGCATTTTAACAAGGCCCAACCTTCACACCTTTCGGGGAGGTTCTTCCACTCCTTCCGCTGCGGCTCTTCCACAGAGTCACGAGGGGCAGTGGAGGAGAGTCACGTGACTCTGTGGAGTAGAGTCATGAGAGGTAACGACGAAGCCCCTCTGGAAACTCTTCATAATGCGTGAGTTCGGTGTAAGAGCACTCACGTTGAAGGAAGTCCTTTTATCGCTTCTTGCCGTGCAAGCACTTGGCGATGACACGGGCTTTAGAAACAAACTGTGGGTTTTGCAACTTTCTTGAGATTTTTTTCAAAAAATGTAAGGAGGGCATCCACTTCGTTCTTTTGCCGCCTGTTTTTTTGACAAAAAGAGGCGTAGTGTTGTATAATCCAAACTTTTTCCGTAAATTTGTGGCGAAAACAAAATTGTCGATATGAACGAGAGTTTTTTCAATGCCATACAAAAGAAAAGTCGGGAAACCATGCCAAAGGGAACGCGGGTTCTTCTTTTTGGCTCTCAGGCTCGTGGAGATGCAGGTAGAGAGTCGGATTGGGATGTCCTGATATGATTTCCAACCAGTAGTTTTATTTGCAAAATCGGAAAAGAGAGAAATATATGGCTCGTAACAAGAAAAAGCAGTTGCCGCTGCTGGAGCAGGTGACCATCACGGCTTGTGCCGCTGAGGGGAAGGCTTTGGCACGTGCGGATGACAAGGTGGTGTTTGTGCCTTTTGTCGTGCCTGGCGATGTGGTGGACTTGCAGGTGAAAAAGAAAAAAAGTTCCTATATGGAGGCTGTGGCAGTCCGTTTCCATCAGCGCTCGCCTCTGCGCACCGAACCTCGTTGCCGCCACTACGGGGTGTGCGGCGGTTGCAAGTGGCAGTGTCTCCAATATGGGGAACAACTGAAGGCGAAACAGCAGCAAGTGCTGGACAACCTCACCCGCATTGGGAAGGTGGAATTGCCTGAGTTTATGCCCATCTTGGGAAGTAAGAAGATTTATGGCTACCGCAATAAGTTGGAGTTCGGATTCAGCAATAAGCGTTGGCTGACGGAGGAGGAAGTGGCTTGGCCGGATGGCGAGAATCGTCCGATGCGCGGGCCTGCTGTGGGGTTCCACATCACGGGCGCATTTGACAAAATTCTCGACATCGAAGAGTGCCACTTGATGGACGACATCAACAACCAAATCCGCAACGACATTCGTCGGTATGCTCTCCAGCATGGGCTTGAGTTTTACGACCTGCGCGAGAACCGAGGACTGCTCCGCTCGCTCATGATTCGCACCAGCAACACGGGAGAACTGATGTTCCTCGTCCAGTTTCGCATCGACACGCCCGAAGAGCAGCAACAGGCCGATGCGCTGATGCAGCATCTGAGTGAAACCTTTCCTCAAATCACGTCACTCCTTTATGTTGATAATCATAAGGCTAACGACACGTTTGGTGACCAAGAGATTCATGTGGTGAAGGGCAAGGATCACATCTTTGAGCAGATGGAAGATTTGCGCTTCAAGGTGGGGCCAAAGTCATTCTATCAGACAAACACGGAGCAGGCGTATGAACTGTATAAGGTGGCGCGGAGTTTTGCAGGATTGACAGGCAAGGAGTTGGTGTATGACCTGTACACGGGCACTGGCACCATCGCCAACTTTGTGGCGCATCGGGCGCGTCAGGTCATCGGCATTGAGTATGTTCCCGAGGCTATTGAGGATGCCAAAGTGAACTCGGACATCAACGGTATCACCAACACGCTTTTCTATGCGGGCGACATGAAAGACATCCTCACCACCGACTTCATCGAGGAGCATGGCCGCCCCGATGTCATCATCACCGACCCGCCAAGGGCTGGCATGCACCAGGATGTGATTGACAGCATTCTCTTTGCCGCTCCTGGACGCATTGTTTATGTGAGTTGCAACCCTGCCACTCAGGCGCGTGACCTCCAACTGCTTGATGCACAGTATAAAGTAACGAAAGTTCAACCCGTCGATATGTTTCCCCACACACAGCATGTGGAAAATGTCGTGTTATTGGAAAGAAGATGAGCACTTATTTTGACTACCAAGCCGCCAATCACTACACGGACTATCCCGTGAAAGAACCTGCTGAACTGATGTCTTTTCTGATGCGGGTCATGCAGGGCATTTCGCGCACCAAGGCGAAAGAGTTGCTGAGCCAACGCATGGTGTATGTGGACCATGTCATTACCACGCGATATAACCACCCTTTACTTCCAGGGCAGTTGGTGCAGGTGGCCAAGAACCGCCATAAGCATGAACTCAGAAGCCGATGGGTGCGCCTCGTCTATGAGGATGCGTTTCTCCTTGTAGTGGAGAAGAAGGAGGGCATTCTGACCAATGCGTTGCCGGGCGACAGGAGAGAGAACGTGAAGTCGATTTTGGACGAGTATGTGAAACGACAGAGTAAATCTTTCTCCGTCCACACGGTGCATCGGCTCGACAAGGGTACCTCGGGGTTGCTCCTGTTTGCCAAACGGCGTGATATTCAGCAGATGTTCACCGACAACTGGCACGATCTCGTGACGGATCGTCGCTATGTGGCTGTGGCTCAGGGGGAGATGGAGAAGGACAGTGGTACGGTGACTTCATGGCTGGCCGACAACAAGATGTTCGTGTCCTATTCCACTCCTTTTGACAATGGGGGCAAACAGGCCATCACGCACTATCGTACATTGGAACGGAAGAATGGCTATTCGCTGGTGGAACTGAAATTGGACACGGGCCGGAAAAATCAGATTCGTGTGCATCTGCATGACCTCGGACACCCTATTGTGGGCGATTATAAGTATGGCAGTACGGTGGAAGAATATGGCGACCGCAGCAATCCCGTGGGGCGAATCTGTCTGCATGCCTTCCGTCTTGTGTTCCGTCACCCGATAACGGGCGAGACACTGAATTTTGAGACCCCTTATCCAGGGTGTTTTATGCAGTTGTTGCACTGATTTTGCGATAAAATGTGTGAAAGATTTGAATTTCTCGAAAAAAAGTACTATATTTGCACGCTTTTTTACGCGTAAAGTATGAGACAACTAAAAATTACCAAGTCAATCACGAACCGTGAGAGTGCTTCGTTGGATAAGTACTTGCAGGAAATCGGTCGTGAGGAGTTAATCACTGTTGAGGAAGAGGTGGAACTGGCTGCGAAGATTCGCAAAGGCGGTGTCGAGGGTCGGAAGGCTCTGGAAAAACTGACAAGGGCGAACCTTCGTTTCGTCGTTTCAGTGGCTAAGCAGTACCAGAATCAGGGCTTGAGCCTGCCCGACCTCATCAATGAGGGCAATCTGGGTCTGATTAAGGCTGCGGAGAAGTTTGATGAGACCCGTGGTTTCAAATTCATCAGTTATGCCGTGTGGTGGATTCGTCAATCCATCTTGCAGGCTTTGGCCGAGCAGAGCCGCATCGTGCGCCTGCCACTCAATCAGGTGGGCTCGCTCAACAAGATTGGCAAGGCTTTCTCGAAGTTTGAGCAGGAGAACGAACGCCGTCCTTCGCCAGAAGAACTGGCTGCACAGTTGGATTTGCCTGTGGATAAGGTGGCCGACACGATGAAGGTGAGCGGTCGTCACATCAGTATGGATGCTCCTTTCGTGGAGGGCGAAGATAACAGTCTGCTCGACATCTTGTCCAACCCCGATTCGCCATCGGCAGACAAGACGCTGGTGACGGAATCGCTGCAGCGGGAGATTGAACGTGCGCTCGACACGCTGACTGTGCGTGAGAAGGAAATTATCAAGATGTTCTTCGGTCTGGGAGAACCAGAAAAAACGTTGGAAGAGATAGGTGACCGCTTTAATCTGACCAGAGAGCGTGTGCGTCAGATTAAGGAGAAGGCTATCCGCCGCTTGCGGAAAGAGTCGAAAAGCAAATTGCTGAAGACGTATCTGGGATAGTTTTTTCGTAGAACGGTTAGAACTTTTTAGACGAGAAAAGATGAGAAAAATCTTATTGTTGATAATGTTGATGACGTTGGTCGCGTTGGGTGCTGAAGCCAAAAAGAAACCGACGGCCTATGGTAAAGGTACGGGTCGGGTGTATGTGTTTGGTGTGAGTCAGGCATTGACTGATACGGTCGTGTTTGTCACGACCATCAATCAGGTGGATAGCCTTGACTTGGAGAGGGGAACTAAATTCCTGCCGTTTCGTTCAGAGTTTAGTCTGCAGATGAAGCAGTATCTGGAAGGCCAGATGGGCTTGAAGCATCAGACTTCCTGTGTGTTCTATTCTGACAGCCGCAAGAAATTGTCGAAAAAACTCTACAAGATAAAGAAACGCTATCTTGACGATAAAGATAAACGTTTGGTGATGCTGGATGAAGAACGCTTTGTCTTTAAGCATCCGCTTGACTCAAATGTGAAGGAATAAATGAAAATTTATGTGTCCCCCAATAGGTGGCGTAAATCGCTATGCGGAGTTGCAGCAATGACGATGTTCTTTGTTGCAACTTGTTCATTTTTTGCCTGTTCGAATAGCGATGAATCTCCCTACAATCCTATTTATGCTGAAAGCAGGACGGTGATGGTCTATATGGCGGCAGAGAACAATCTGTCGGGGGCGGCGGCTTCCGATGTGGCTGAGATGCTGGTGGGCATGGCTAACAAGGAACTCTATCCGAACGACAGATTGGTCATTTTTATTGACGATGTCAGCATGCCTCGTATCTATGTAGCCGACCGAACGACAACGGCTACAGCGATGGCACAACTGACTCCCGTGAAAACCTATGATGAAGAAGTGAACTCGGCTTCGGCAGAGGTGCTGGGCGACTTTGTGGCGTATGCAAAGCAGCACTATCCAGCCGACAGTTACGGGCTGGTGTTGGGTTCGCATGCGTCGGGCTGGATTCCGTCAAACTATCTCCTGGACATGCAGGAGGCTGTAGCATCGCGCCGCTCGTTTGGACTTGATAACGGCAACAACTCTTCAAGTTCCCAACTGAACGGACACCAGATGGGCATACCCGATATGGCTCGTGTGCTGGAAGAGCAGGGTGGGGTGGATTATCTGCTGATAGATGCCTGTTTCATGCAGAACGTGGAGGTAGCCTACGAACTCCGTAAGGCTGCTCGCCACATCGTCGCTTCACCTGCAGAGATTCCTAATCCAGGTGCGAACTACAAGACGATGATTCCAGCCATGTTTATGAGGACGGATTGTGAAAAAAAGATGCTGCAGGCTTATTATCAGGAGTATTGTGATAAGAAAAATTGGGGCATCGTGGTTTCGGAGGTAAATACGACGGGGATGGATGCTTATGCTTCTTGCATGAAGACATTGGTGGACAAGTATCGCGAAGATTTGCTGACGGCTGATTATAGCGATGTACAGAACTATTTTCGGTATGGCACAGGTAGTTGGGGTACTGATATTCCTGATGGCTACGACATGCAGGGGGTGATGAAAAATGTGCTCAATGAGGAGGACTACGCTGTGTGGCAGCAGGAAGTGGCAAAAGTGGTTACGTGCATGCATTCGGGCTTTTGGTATAGCGGTGCTCGTGGTGGTCGTCGGACGTATGAGATTGATGCTGAGCAATGTTGTGGTGTAACGATGTTTGTGCCGCTGGATAAGTATGAAGGTAATAGGTACGATTTCAACACGACTTATCTTGACACTGCATGGGGTAAACTGATGTGGGGTGAGGACTGAAAGGAAACGGAAATACGAATAAAAAAGAAAGTATGACTGAAGGAAAAGTATATTATAGAGTGGGCCGACACACCTACTGTGTCAACTTCTGCGATGAAAAGAATACAACGGAATTGCTGCCGTCGAGTGAGCCTTTCCGTTTGGAGAAAGCACCAACGCCAGATGAGACGTTGTTGTTTGAATTGGTGGTGGATGACGCATGGCGACCGGCACAGAAAGGAAAGGAGATTGGTCAGTTTGACTGTGGCGGTAACAATCATGGAGTGTATTATCTGGAAGATGGCTCCTATCAGATTTTGGTTAGCGATGTGCAGGGCCGTCAGTGCTGCCTGATTCAAGCAGTGTCCGATTTTTCTTCTGCTCGGGTGTGCCTGAATGGTGATTGGGTGATGCGTAATTTTGGGCTGAACAATGCACTGATGATGGTGTATGCTTTTGCTGCTGCTGACAAGATGACGGTGTTGATGCATGCTTCGGTGGTGAGGAAAGAGGGGCGTGGCTATCTGTGTTTGGGTGTGAGCGGAACGGGAAAGAGTACACACACTTCGAACTGGTTGAAGTATGTGAAGGATACCGACCTGATGAACGATGACAACCCCGTGGTGTGTGTGTGTGACGATGGGGTGGCACGTGTGTTTGGTTCTCCCTGGAGCGGAAAGACACCCTGCTACCGCAACACAGAGGCTCCCATCGGGAGTTTCTTGCAACTGAAACAGGCTCCTTATAACAAGATTAGCCGCATGAAAGCAGTTGATGGCTTTGCCTCGTTGCTGCCTTCGTGTTCGGTCATGAAGTGGGACCGCCGAGACTATGTGGGTACTTGCGACACTGTGAGCAAGTTGCTTGAACTGGTGCCAGTGTTCTTTTTGGAGAACCTGCCTAACGAGGAGGCTGTGAAGATGAGTTATGAGGCGATGACAGGACAATCTTATGAGTCCGCTTCTGTGGCGAAAACGGAGTCTATGGTAAAAAGTGAGAACTGATGCTGAAGAAACTCTCGGTGGAGAATGAGGTGTTCTTGCCTATACTGGTGGAACTGGTGGAAGATGGGAAAACGGCTGCTATCATCGCACGAGGTAACAGTATGCGTCCGTTCATTGAGGATGGTCGCGATAAACTGGTGTTTGGGCGGGCTGATAAAATAGCGGTGGGAGATGTGATACTGGCGGAAGTGACGGAAGGACATTTTGTGTGCCACCGAATAGAACGGATTGAAAATGAAATTGTCACCATGCGCGGTGACGGCAATGTGCCGAATTTGGCAATGGGTACGGGGACAGAAGTCTTTCCTGTTGCCAATGTGAGAGCCAAGTTGGTGCAAGTGGTGCGGAAAGGGAAGACATACACATTATCTACATCGAGAGTGTGGAGACTTTATTCAGCCATCTGGCCTCAACTGCTGCCCATCCGTCGGTATCTCTTGGCCTTGTATCGTCTGATTTGGCTGCATCAGTGGCCTGAGCGGTGGCAACGGAAAAAGAACTAAAGCAATTATTCAAAAGAAAGAATCAATACACATATTTTATATATAAAAAAATGAAAATCAAGAAAGGTTTTGAAGTGCGCAACGTGTGTGGCGAGAATATTGTCATTGCGCATGGTGTGGAGAATATAGACTTCACGAAAGTGATTACACTCAACGAGTCGGCTGCTTACATCTGGAAAAAGGTCGAAGGCAAGGATTTCACCGAAGAGAATATGGTGGATATATTGATGGATGAGTATGAAGTGGACAAAGAACAGGCACTGGCCGATGTGAAAAAGTTGGCCGCCTCGTGGGTTGAAGCAGGGCTGGTGGAATACTAAATCAGAAAAAACTCTTTTTAAGACTCAAGTATGGCGAAGGTGCAGATAGAGCAATCGTGGCTTGAAAAACTCCAGGTAGAGTTTGACAAACCTTATTTTGAGGAACTCATCCAGTTCGTCAAGACTGAGTATGCTCATGGCACATGCTATCCACCGGGAAGATTGATTTTCAATGCTTTCAATCTTTGCCCACTGCCTCGTGTGAAGGTGGTGCTGATAGGGCAAGACCCCTATCATGAGCCAGGACAGGCACATGGATTGTGCTTTTCTGTTAATGATGGCGTTCCCTTTCCTCCATCGCTCCGTAACATCTTTCAGGAGATAGAGACAGATTTAGGAAAGCCGATGCCGCTATCGGGAAATCTGACACGCTGGGCAGAACAGGGTGTACTGCTGCTCAACGCCACCCTGACTGTTCGCGCCCATGCAGCGGCAAGCCATCAGAAACGTGGCTGGGAAGAATTCACCGATGCTGTCATCCGTCTGGTGAGTGCCGAACGTGAACACGTGGTCTTCATCCTTTGGGGAAGTTATGCACAGAGCAAGGCACCGCTCATTGACGCATCGAAACATTGTATCTTGAAGTCTGCCCATCCCTCTCCGCTGTCAGCCTACAGAGGCTTTTTTGGCAATCACCATTTCAGTATCTGCAATCAGTACTTAAACCAACACGGAATAGAACCTATAAATTGGTAATTTAATGAAAAAGATATATTTATCACTTATCATCTCATTCTTTGCTTTTGGACTCTCTTTTGCTCAAAAGCAAGTGAAGTCCGTCACTATTTTTGGTGACAGTTATTCCACATTTGAAGGATATATCACCCCCGAAAGCAACATTACCTGGTACTTCCTCGACCATGCTGTGAAAGACAACGACGTGGTCAGCGTGGAACAGACCTGGTGGCATCAGTTGCTGAAGAAGAACGGCTGGAAACTCTGTATGAACAATTCCTATAGCGGTTCGACCATCTCCTCTTCGGGCTATCGGAATGAGGATTATAGCGACCGTTCGTTTGTCACTCGTGCCAACAACCTGGGTAATCCCGACATCATCTTCATCTTCGGTGCCACGAACGACTCGTGGGTACCTTCGCCTGTGGGTGAATATAAGTACAGCGGATGGACAACGGAAGACCTCAAGTCATTCCGTCCTTCCTTGGCCAAGATGTTGGATTTCATGAAGAAACGCTATCTTGGCGTGGAGATGTATTTCATTCTCAACAGCGAACTCTCTGATGCCATCAACGCCTCGGTCTTCACGATTTGTGACCGCTACCAAGTGCCAGTCATCGTGTTGCATGACATTGATAAAAAGGCTGGTCATCCTTCTGTGGCAGGCATGAAGGCCATTGCCGAACAGGTGGATGCCTATGTACATCAGTACAAAAGCCAAATGCACCCCAAAAGTAAAATGCACTCCAAAGACAAGAAACAGCATAAAAACAAGAAGCAGCCGAAAGGTAAGCAGTTGCCGAAGAAAGGAGCGGGGAAAAACTAAGGGATGATGAAACAACGTTTGCTTTTGTTCATAATTCTGATTCAAGGCGTTTTCTTGGTAACTGCCCAAACGTCAGATTCCATCATGGTCGCTCATTTGCGTGCCCGGGGAGTCAACATCACTGATGGCAATTCGGTGAAACTCCTGACGAATGGACATGATAAGTTTGAAGATTTGTTCGAATCTGTGCGAAATGCCAAATCTTTCATTCATCTGGAATATTTCAATTTCCGCAACGACTCCATAGCCGGTCTGCTTTTCCATCTTTTGGCACAGAAAGTTGCGGAAGGGGTGGAGGTCAGGGCCTTGTATGATGCGTTTGGCAATTTGTCAAATAATCAGCCCATCAAACACCACATGCACGATTCCATCAATGCGTTGGGCATCAAACTTGTCAAGTTCGACCCCATCCGCTTTCCGTGGGTCAACCACATCATTCCGCGCGACCATCGCAAAATAGTTGTAATCGACGGACGCATAGCCTACACGGGCGGCATGAACGTGGCCGACTACTATATTGAGGGCATCCCGGAAATTGGTGACTGGCACGATATGCACTTACGCATTGAGGGACCAGCCGTCAATGACCTGCATAACATTTTCTGCCACATGTGGAAGAAAGCAACTGGCGAGACCGTGAGAGGGAACAAATATTTCTTCTATCACGAGCCGGAAAAAGCCAACCAACGTGTGGCCATCATTGACCGTCATACAGGGGCCACTCCCGATGCCATCCGAGACCTTTTTGCTGAAATGCTCAATACCGCCCAGCATAAAGTGCTCCTCGTCAATCCTTATTTTGTGCCGACCCATCGGGTCAGAAAAGCCTTGAAACGTGCTATTGACCGAGGTGTGGAGGTGCAGATTCTCCTTTCGGCCAAGAGTGACATTCCGCTCACCCCCGAGGCATCTCACTATGTAGGCAACAACCTTGCCAAGCGAGGAGCCAAGGTCTATCTCTTTCATGGCGGATTCCACCACACTAAGATTATGATGGTCGATGACCTCTACTGCACCGTTGGCTCCAGCAACATGGATGCTCGTTCGCTCCGATGCGACTATGAGGTGAACACCGTCATCTTCAGCAAGAAAACCACAGCCGAACTGACCCAACTGTTCAACGAGCAACTCAAATCTTCCACTCCCATGCAGAAAGGCTACTGGGGCACACGCTCTTTCGGCAAGAAGTTTCAAGGTTGGTTTGGCAACCTGCTCACACCCTTCCTCTGATTATTTTTGATGATTTCAATAACTTTGATTACTCCAGCAACAAGGATAACAACGATTACCCCTAAAAAATAATGAAAAAGTCTGTCTTCACCATCCTTTTCTTGGCTGCAACCCTGCTTGCTTTTGCCGCCAACAATCCCAAGCGCGAGTTCCGTGGTGCCTGGATTCAATGTGTCAACGGTCAATATCTCGGCAAGTCACCTGCTCAACTGCGCCTGATGCTCTCCTCCCAGTTGGACACCCTCCAGCAATGTGGCATCAATGCCATCCTCTTCCAAGTGCGTGCCGAGGGTGATGCTCTCTACAAATCGAGTTATGAGCCGTGGTCTCGCTATCTCACCGGCACACAGGGCGTCGCCCCGGCCGATGGCTGGGACCCCCTTGCCTGGATGGTCGAAGAGTGCCACAAGCGTGAGATGGAATGTCATGCTTGGATAAACCCCTATCGTGCCAAGACAAAATTCACCACGGCACTGGCGCAGAACCATCCAGCCGTGCGCCATCCCGAGCGTATTTTTGAGTATGATGGCCTGTACATCTTCAATCCGGCCATTGAGGAAAACCGTCTCTACACCTGTATGGTGGTCGAGGACATCCTCAACCACTACGACGTGGATGGCATCCACATGGACGACTATTTCTATCCCTATCCCGTCAAAGGACTTCCGTTGCCCGACCAAGCCTACTATGAGGCTGACCCACGGGGCTTTTCCACCATTGAGGACTGGCGGCGCGACAATGTGAACCTCCTCATTCGCGACCTTCATCACCTCGTGCGTACCGTCAAGCCCTGGGTCAAGTTTGGCGTGTCACCCTTCGGCATCTACCGCAACAGCCCCACGGGCGAAAACTGTGCAGAGGGTAGTGCCACCGCCGGCACACAGAACTACGACGACCTCTATGCCGACATCGTCTATTGGGTGAAACAAGGATGGGTCGATTACAACATACCTCAACTCTATTGGAATCTTGGCACCAAAGTGGCCGACTATGAAGTGCTCATCCATTGGTGGAACGATTATTGCGGCCAGCGTCCTCTTTTCATCGGCCAAGACATCGAACGAACCGTGAAAGGAGTTGACCCGCACAATCCCAACTCCCATCAGATGCCCATTAAGTATGAACTGCAACGCTCCTTGCCCCACGTGCAAGGTTCTTGCCAATGGTATGCGGCAGCCTGTGTGAACAATCCTGGCAACTACCGCACCATGCTTCAGCGTGTCTATCACTCCACGCCTGCCCTTCAGCCCCTCATGCCCTACATCGACAAGAAAGCGCCAAGCAAACCCCGGAATGTGCAGTTGTCGAAATATGCCATGACCGGCACCATCCTCTCTTGGGAAGAACCCAAAGGAAAGACCGAGATGGACCGTGCCCGTCAGTACGTCATCTATCAGTTCGACAAAGGCGAGAAAGTGAAACTCGACAATCCCGAGCACATTCTCGCCATCACCAGTGGCAACTCCTTCACGCTTCCTGTCCTGAAGAAAGGCACCACCATCGTCCTCACCGCCCTCGACCGTCTGCACAACGAGTCGAAGCCCGTGAAGGTGAAAGTCAGTCGATAAAACGGCGAGTCAAATCGCCAAACTCCTCAATCCTTCGGTCTCTGAGGAAAGGCCACCAGCGGCGCACATTCTCGCTGCGCTGCAAATCAACGTCGATGACCTTCACCACCTCCTCATTCTTGGGGGCTTGATAAAGCAACTCTCCCTGCGGGCCAGCCACAAAACTGCTGCCCCAGAACTGGATGCCGTTGGTTTGTCCCGACGGGTCTGGCTCATGCCCCGTTCGGTTCACCGCAATCACAGGTATTCCGTTGGCCACAGCGTGTCCGCGTTGCACCGTCATCCATGCCTCGCGTTGGCGTTCCTGTTCCTCGGGTGTGTCGCTCGATTCGTAGCCGATGGCTGTGGGAAAGATGAGCAGTTCAGCCCCTTGCAGTGCCATCAGTCGTGCCCCTTCGGGATACCACTGGTCCCAGCACACCTGCACCCCCAGCCGTCCCACGCTCGTCTGGATGGGGCGGAAGCCAAGGTCGCCCGGTGTGAAGTAGAATTTCTCGTAGTAGGCAGGGTCGTCGGGAATGTGCATTTTCTTATACATCCCGGCAATCGTACCATCTTTTTCCAGCACCACCGCCGTGTTGTGGTAGAGTCCTGCTGCACGTCTCTCGAAGAGCGACGTGACAATCACCACCCCCAGTTCCCTCGCCAGACCCCCGTACATTTCCGTCGAAGGGCCAGGAATCGTCTCCGCCAAATCGAAAAGAGCCGTGTTCTCCGTCTGGCAGAAATAGAGAGAGTTGTGCAGTTCTTGCAGCACAACCAGTTCTGCCCCCATCGAGGCCGCCTTCCTGATGGCCTCACAAAGTTTCTCCATGTTTTTCCGTGTGTCCTGCTGACACGTTTGCTGTACAATTCCAATCTTCATATTTTTTTTGCCAAATTTTTCGCAAAAGTAGGAAAACTTTCCGAGATAGCATCGCCAAAGGCAAAAAAAGTACGCATCCGTTTCCACTCCTGCCAATACGTCGTTCCTATTGCAATTTGTACGCCACTCAAATTGCAATAGGAACGACGTACCATTTGTATATGCAATGCCGTAGCACGTAGGGTGGAAAACGGCTTTCGTGGTCAATGCCTCCGCCACTTTTTGTGCTGATACTTACAATCTTCTCAAATTTTAAGTACAAAAAGAGTTTTTTTTTACACTTTTTTTAAAAAAAAGAGTCAAAAGATTTATTTTTTTCTGAAAAGACTTAACTTTGTGGCGATGAATGTATAAAACTATGTTAAGGAAGAGAGTTTGTATAATTGTAGTTGGACTGTTGATGCTCTGTCAGGCTATGGCCGGAGCCGAAAAAGGTGGAGCGGCTCCGACAAAGCCATTGGAGAAGTTTGTGTTCACCACGGTGTGGACAGCGCAAGCCGAGTTTGCGGGCTACTACGTGGCCAAGGAAAAAGGGTTCTACCAAGAGGCTGGACTTGATGTGGAGATTCAGCATCCGTCGCTCACCAGTTCGGTCTATCATAGGCTGAACACTCATAAGACCGATGCGGGCATGCTGGCACTCATGTCGGCCATCGACCTGATGGGCAATCGCGGTGCTGAGTTGGTCAACATCTTCCAGACCTCGATGAACAGCAGTTACGTCATCGTCTCCCGATGGGGCAAGAATCCTGCCACACAGCAAGGCATGAAAGTGGCGGTCTATAACTCCGAACCCAACTATTTGACCATGATACTGGACAAACGCGAGCAGATGGACTACAAGTTCATCTATTTCACGAGCAATGTAAATGTGTTCCTCTCCGGTGCGGTCGATGCGATGGTGGTGGTGAGTTATAACGAATATTACCAGTTGAAGCAGGCCAACTTCAAGATGACGGAGAAGGGACTGTTTCGTTTTAGAGACCACGGCTACAACATTCAGGAGAATGGCGTGTATGTGAAGCGCGACTACTACACGACCCATCCGCAACAGGTGCGCGCCTTTGCCGAAGCCAGCCGTCGTGGCTGGGAATGGGTGGCACGGCACCCGGAAGAGGCACTCGACATCGTGATGAAATATGTGGAGGCCGACCACGTGCCGACCAACCGTGTGATGCAGCGGCTCATGCTGCAAGAGATTCTGCGCCTGCAGCAAGATGCGGAGTCGGGAAAGCGCGAGTTCCGTGTGCGTCCCGACATGGTGAAAAAAGCCTGTAGCCTGATGCAGGAGGTGGGCATGCTGAAACGTGAGGTGACCTACGACGAACTGATGGGGCGAGAGCATAAGTAAGAAACTGTATATTCGGGAAGAAAAAGAAGAAACCGTATGATGAATCCAATTCGATATGTCAGACAATCGCTGGCAGCCAAACTGAGCCTGTGGGTCATAGCCTGTATGGTGTTGCTCTTCATCGCAGCACTGTGCATCCTGTTCTTCTATTCGCGCCAGGCCGTGAAGCAAGAAGCCATGGAGAAAGCCACCCAGACGCTGGAAGGCACCCTGCTCCATGTGGAGAACACCCTGCACGAGGTGGAAGTGGCCGCCGACAACATGAAGTGGATGGTGGAGAAGAACATCAACTCGCCCGACTCGATGTTCACCTTCAGCCGCACCATCCTGGAGCAGAATCCCCATCTGAATGGTTGCTCCATCGCCTTCGACCCCTATTTCTTCCCCTCCAAGGGCAAGTATTTCTCGGCCTACAGTTACAATGGCAACGACTCCATCGAGACGGAGCAGGAGGGCAACGACCTGTATGAGTACTACTGCATGGACTGGTATCTGATACCTTATCTGCTGGAACGCCCCTACTGGGTGGAACCATTCCGCGAGTACGACACGGGTGGCATCCAGATAACCGATGTCATCACATCCTACTGTCAGCCCATCCGCAACCAGCGAGGCAAGACCGTGGGAGTCCTCTCCGTCGATTTGTCGCTCCAATGGTTCTCCCAGACCATCAGTGCAGCCAAACCTTTTCCCCATTCCTACAGCATCCTGCTGGGCAAGGGAGGCACCTTCCTCGTCCATCCCGACTCAACCAAACTCTTCTATCAGACCATCTTCACCCCCGCGCTGGAACAGCCCGACACCGTCCTCATGGCACTGGGCGATGCGATGGTGGGCGGTGAGAGCGGCTACAAAGTGTTGCGGCGCGAGGGCAAAAACCTCTACGTGTTCTACAAACCCTTCCGTCACACCGGCTGGAGCGTGGCCATCGTGTGTCCCGAAGAAGACATTTTCGAACCCTACAACAGCCTCCAGAAGTCGCTCATGTTCATTGCCATCGTGGGTCTCCTGCTGCTGTTTATCTTCTGCATCTTCATCATCCGGCGCAGCCTGCAGCCGCTCAAGCAGTTGGCACATTCAGCCCATCGCATAGCCGAGGGCGAATACGACGAGAAAGTGCCCGACTCCGACCGACAGGACGAGATAGGACACCTGCAACAGAGTTTCTCGCTCATGCAGCAGTCGCTGGCTCATCACATCGACGAGATGAACCACACCACCGACACTCTGACACAGCGGAACCACGAACTGCAACATGCCTACGAACTGGCCAAAGAGGCCGACCGAGTGAAGACCGCCTTCCTCAACAACATGACCGACCAAATGTCGCACCCCGTGGCTGTCATCAATGCAGAGAGCGACATCCTCCACCAGAACTACGCCACCTTCACGTCCGAGGAAATGGCGGCTCATGTGGACAAGATGCTCGAAAACACCGAAGCCGTGACCCAGCTGCTCAACCAGTTGCTCGATGCCTCGGAACAAGGCGCACCACAACAGACCACATAAACAAAAAAAACGATGTTCATGAAAAGTCTCATAGACAAGATAAGAAAATCACTCTCGCTGCAGATTTCGCTCTGGGTGCTGCTTTTCGCCGTGCTCATCTTCGTCGTGTCGCTCGGATTCCTCTATATACAGACACGCAACTACATACGTCAGGATGCCATGCAGCGTGCCGAAAAGGTGCTGAACAACTCCGTTCTTGAAGTGACCGAAATGCTCAACGACGTGGAGATTGCCACCAACAATACGCTCTGGCTCGTGAAGACTCATCCCCAGCCCGACTCGGTGGTCATCTATTCGCGTAGCATTGTCGAACTGAACCCCAACTTCTACAGTTGTTCCATCGCCTTTGAGCCTTACTACTTCCAGCATCAGGGGGAAGGAGAATACTATTCCATCTACTCCTACCGAAAGAACGGCATCATCGTGTCGGAGCAAGAAGGGAGCGACAATTATCGCTACTTCGACAAGGACTGGTATCGTCTGCCCCGCGAGAGCGGCGAGGCACATTGGATAGACCCCTTCTACGACTACTACCTCGATGCTGCCTCGGTCAAAGCCATGCTCACCACCTACAGTAAGCCTATCACCGATGCACAGGGGCGTTTCATCGGCGTGGTTGCCACCGACCTCTCCATGCAGCACATCTCCCTGAGCATGGACCAGAAGAAGCCCTCGCCAAGGTCTTTCTTCTTCATGCTCGACCACAAAGGTACCTTCTGTATGCACCCCGACACAGCCAGAATCGGCATGAAGACCATCTTCAGCGATTGCGACCCCGTTGCTCAGGCCGATGTCATCGCTCTGGGCCAGGCCATGACCAGTGGCAAGGAAGGCATGCGCACGGCCACCATCGATGGCGAAAATTGCTATGTATTCTTTCGTCCCTTGCCTCGCACGGGATGGAGCATCGCGGTCGCCTATCCCGAGAGCGAGATTTTCAAGGGATACAACCGCCTGTTCTACATCGTCCTGCTCATCATTGTCATCGGTCTCATCTTTATGCAACTCATCTGCCGCCACCTCGTCAACAACGCCATCGTACCCATGGGACAACTGGCAAGGCAAGCCCGCCACATCGCTACAGGAAACTACTCCGACCACATGGCGACAACCACGAGGCTTGATGCCGTGGGCCGATTGCAGAACAGTTTTGTACAGATGCAGCAGTCCATCGCCACCCGCGTGAGCGGCATCGAACGTCTGAACCAAGAGATAGAGCAGCGCAACGAGGAACTGGTGCGGGCCAATGAACTGGCACAAGAAGCCGACCGAAAGAAAACGGCCTTCATGCAAGACATTACCCACCAGGTGCGTACACCTCTCAACATCATCACGGGTTTTGCACAAGTGATGCGCGAGGGGAGTGACTTCATCTCGCCCGACGAGATGGTCACCATCATCGATGCCATGCAGGATAACTCCTACAACATCCAAGGCATCATCGACAAACTCCTTGCCGCCTCTTTCCTGGAGGGTAAGGAACACATGGAACGCACTGGTGAGGTGGAGTGCAATGCCCTCTGCCGTCAGTTGGTTGCCGCCATCCGTATCAAGCAGCCCGACACCGTCAGGCTTGACTTCACCACTTCCGTGCCCGACTCGCTTACGCTCCACACCCACACACTCGTCCTGCCGAAGATACTCCGTCAGATGCTCGACAATGCCAATCAGTTCACCACACAGGGAACCATCAACCTGCATTGCCAGCAGCCCGACCCCGACCACGTGCAGTTCATCGTCACCGACACGGGCATTGGCATCCCCGAGGCCGACAGGGAACGCATCTTTGAGCAGTTCACCAAACTCAACTACTATGCCGAGGGTCTGGGTATTGGACTCACCCTGTGCCGACAGGCGGCTGAACTCTTGGGAGGCACACTCATCCTCGACCCCACCTACCAGACAGGAGCACGTTTCATCTTCACCCTTGCGATTTAGATGTCACCGTTTTGCCGTCGTCCATCCCCTTTTGTCGCATATAGGGCAAAAAAAGTTTCTCTTTTGTGCTATATGCGGCAAGATTTTCTTACCTTTGCACAATGATTCTATTTTTCCGTAAAAAAACTTTACACTTTTTTTGATATGCCCAAAATATCCATACGAGGAACAGAGATGCCCAGTTCACCCATTCGGAAACTGGCTCCTTTGGCCGAAGACGCCAAAAAGCGAGGCATCAAAGTCTATCACCTCAACATCGGACAGCCCGACCTGCCCACGCCTCAAGTGGCACTCGATGCCATCAAGAACATCGACCGCAAGATTTTGGAATACAGCCCTTCGCAGGGCTACCGCAGTTACCGCGAAAAACTGGTGGGCTACTATGCCAAGTATGACATTCACTTGACAGCCGACGACATCATCATCACCAGCGGAGGTTCCGAAGCGGTTCTTTTCTCTTTTTTGGCATGCCTCAATCCCGGCGACGAAATCATTGTGCCGGAACCTGCCTATGCCAACTATATGGCCTTTGCCATCTCCGCAGGAGCCGTCATACGCACCATTGCCACCACCATCGACGAAGGCTTTGCCCTGCCCAAGGTGGAGAAATTTGAGGAACTCATCAACGAGCGCACTCGTGCCATCCTGATTTGCAACCCCAACAACCCGACGGGCTATCTCTACACTCGGCGCGAGATGAACCAGATTCGCGACCTCGTGAAAAAATACGACCTCTACCTCTTTTCCGATGAGGTCTATCGTGAGTTCATCTACACTGGCTCCCCCTACATCTCTGCCTGCCACCTGCAGGGCATTGAGCAGAACGTGGTGCTGATTGACTCGGTGTCGAAACGCTACAGCGAGTGTGGCATCCGCATCGGAGCACTCATCACCAAAAATGAGGAGATACGCAAGGCCGTGATGAAATTCTGCCAGGCGCGTCTCTCTCCACCACTGATTGGCCAGATTGCTGCCGAGGCAAGTCTTGATGCCCCCGAAGACTATTCGCGCGACATCTACGACGAATATGTGGAACGACGCAAGTGTCTCATCGACGGCCTCAACCGCATCCCAGGAGTCTATTCACCCATTCCCATGGGGGCTTTCTACACCGTGGCACGTCTGCCTGTCGATGACTGCGAAAAATTCTGTGCATGGTGTCTCTCCGACTTCAATTATGAAGGCGAAACTGTCATGATGGCCCCTGCAGCAGGCTTCTACACCACACCCGGAGCGGGCAAGAACGAGGTGCGCATAGCCTACGTGCTGAAGAAGGAAGACCTCACTCGCGCTCTTTTCGTGCTGCGCAAGGCATTGGAGGCTTATCCCGGACGAGTGAAGGAGTAACATGTCTTTCGAACTTTTCATAGCGCGGCGCATCTATGCCGACAAGACCGAGGACGGAGAACGCTTCTCTCGCCCCGCCATCCGCATCGCCATGCTCGGTGTGGCCATCGGTGTGGCTGTCATGCTCATCAGTCTGGCGGTGGTGCTGGGGTTTAAGCACGAGGTGAGCGAGAAAGTCATCGGTTTCGGTGGCCACATCCAGGTGCTGAGCCTCACCCAAAACCAAAACTACGAGATGATGCCTGTGCTCACCAACGACACCCTCGTCCGCAAGGTGAAACAAGTGCAGGGCATCGACCACATCCAACGCTTTGCCACCAAGATAGGCATTCTGAAGACTGAAGAAAACTTTCGCGGACTGACTTTCAAAGGTGTGGGCGAAGACTATGACCTTTCTTTCTTCCGAAAGTCGCTGGTGGAGGGGGATATGCCCCACTTCTCCAGTCGGAAAGCAACAAACGAGATGCTCCTGTCGAAGAAAGTGGCAGGAGACCTCGGTGTGAAAGTGGGCGACCGTGTCTTTGCCTATTTCATGGGCGACGAAGCCATGCGCGCCCGACGCTTCAAGGTGACGGGCATTTTCGCCACCAACATGAATGACTACGACCGCAACTACGTCATCACCGACATCTACACCGTGCGCAAACTCAACGGATGGGATGCCGAGATGTCATCAGGGCTGGAAGTCACCGTCAGCGACTTTGACCGTGTGGAATCCATCACCCAACAGTTGCAGTTCCTCCATCAAGGTGCCGACCGCTACGGAGTCACCTATGGCGTGTTCAGCATCAAAGACTTGGCTGCCCACACCTTCTCTTGGCTTGCTGTCCTCGACATGAACGTAGTCATGATTCTCATTCTCATGATACTCGTCAGCACTTTCACCGTCGTCAGCGGATTGCTCATCATCATGCTCGAACGCATCAACATGATTGGCACTCTCAAGGTGCTTGGAGCCACCAACGCAGCGGTGCGGCGCGTCTTCATCCACTTCAGTGTCATGCTCGTAGGCCGTGGACTTCTCTGGGGCAACCTCATCGGGCTGCTCCTCTGCTGGCTCCAGCAGCACTACCATCTTCTCGCCCTCGATGCCTCGGTCTATTACATCGACTCTGTGCCTGTCCAGTTCAACTGGCCCCTTATCCTCGCCGTCAACGCCATCACTCTCCTCATCTCCACCCTTGTCATCTGGGGCAGTTCCCACCTCATCAGCATCGGAAAACCCTCCGACACCCTCCGATACGAATAGCACCGTTTCGTTCGGTTTTTTAACGTGAGTTCGATATAAGAATTACGCCTTCGGCGGCTTTAGAAAAATAAGAAAAAACAAAAGAAAATAAGAAAAAATAGAAAACGTGAAA
>OCVV010000086.1_pt1 | contig 24052 bp, 15 predicted proteins | sample 1539721 | NCBI WGS metagenome assembly OCVV01 (sample SAMN02144230, study PRJEB22623) | gut metagenome | biome: sheep rumen | host: Ovis aries | place: New Zealand
GCCTCGTGCCAACAGTACAGCACCTGCAGTCAATGTCAAGGAGAGTGAGAAGGCCTACACGATGGAACTTGCAGCTCCAGGCATTAAGAAAGAATATTGCCGAGTTAGCATCAACGACGAGGGCAAGCTGACCATCGCCATCGAGAACAAGGCTGAGCACAAGCATGAGGACAAGCACCACCACTATCTGCGCCGCGAGTTCAGCTACTCGAACTACGAGCAGAACTACACGCTGCCGGATGATGTCGTGAAAGACCAGATCTCTGCCAAGGTGGAGGACGGCATCCTGACTATCACCATGCCGAAGGCCGAGCAGAAGCAAAAGGTCACCAAGGCCATTGAGGTCTCGTAACAGATTGCTTGATAGCATAGCTTAAAAAAACTCAGAACAAGAATAGCCCCGACCTGCAATGCAAGCCGGGGCTTCTTTTGGGATTATATGTCGTATGGCATGGTGTAAATCAAGCCTCTGGCCACGGCTCAAACTCCAGTTCAAGCTCGCCCCAAGGCTGCTGCTCCTGAGCGGTGGCGTTCTTTTGGTTTGAAACACCCAAGCCTAACAAACGGATAGGGTGGGAGTGGAACTCTACGCCCTGCATAAGTTGTTTCGCTAAAGGAAGAATATCGTCCTTGGTCCGCAAGATGTGGTCAACAGTGATACTGCGGGTAATCTGCTGGAAGTCCAGGAACTTCACTTTCAGTGTCAGTGTGCGCCCCTCGAAGTCATTCTTCTCGATGCGCCTGACCAATTCTAATACCGTGTGATACAGGTGGATGGTGACGGCAGAGTTCTCACTGATGAGCATCCAGACGGGACATTCATAAACAAATAGACATCCCCGCAAATGGAACTTCAAACCGGGTATGGAGCTACGATAAAAGTATGAACACACCACTTACAGTTATGTAGGCATAGACTATGTAGCGGAAGATGAGATTGGGGATGTGCTTGAACACATAGGCTCCCAAACACGTGCCTATAACGACCCCACCAAGGCCGAAACAATAATCTGTCAGGACAGTCGAAGTCAGGAAACCGTTGTAGGCTCGAACGCCAGTCATCATCACGTTGCCAATCAGAAAATAGGTCTGCGCCATTGCCATATAGTGTTCTTTAGTCGGCTCACTCTTGATGAAGTAAAGCACGGCAGGCGGGCCTTGCATGCCGAAGAAACCGCCCATCAGTCCGCTCAATGTTCCTGCGCCTACCTGCACCTTCTTTGTAGTCGGCATCTTTATGCGCTGGCTAAATAGTATGAAGTAAATACTGATCAGGATAAGTGCCACACCAAGGATGCGCCGCAAGATATGGTCTTCGATACGAGTCAGAGCGAATATGGCGATGGTCGAGACGATGATAAATGTCACCAAAATCGGCCAAAGTCTGTTCCAGGTGACGTAACCACGCAATCACCATACTATAGTTGCAGAGGTCGTGATTGCCAACAGCCCTGAGAGAGTAGTAGCCTCGCCATAGCTTGGCAGGAGAAACGGCAGCATCGTCATGATGAAGATGCCGAAGCCAAAGCCCGTGGTGCGCTGGATGAAACTCGCGCCGATGCTCAGCAGGAATATGGATAGAACGATACTCACTTTTGTTAATATTCGCTGCAAAGATACGAAAATTACGGGATTTCTGCTTATCTTCACAAATAAATATGAATTAAGAAGAATTATTAGAAATCAAGAGGGAAAAATCATCAATCCTTGGCGCAACCATCTAAACTTCTACTTGGCAAAGACCAATCAGTTATCAGACTAACTGAAATAAAATCGATTATATAAATTCGGCAACAAACTCGATTTATTGCCGAATTTATATTTTTATGCTGTGAAAGTAGCGAGAGGTTGTTCAATAAAGAAAAGAGTCCACATGTTAGGTGATACTGGTTGACTCCATAAACTCTAAATGATGAAAACCTCGTCTTTATAGACTGGTATTTCTCTGCCATTGGTCAGTTGAACGAGCCATTCTGTGCCGTAATCATCAACGATGGTTCCGTTGGAATAGCCTCTCCATGGGTAAAGGAGTTCACAAAACGCTCCTATCAAATCTGTGTTGTTCTCTTCGTCTGGGTACATGGTTTTTGATTATTGAACAATGGCTATCCATCGATAACGACCGTTGTCCAACGATAACGACGGAAAGCCACCGTTGGTTAGTTATTCAAATGTAAACTGTCGAATGTAGAAGTAGGTATCATCATCCTCATGCTCATAATCATTGATGAAGTTCATCATTTCCTCATCGGTTCGTTGACCTTGCTGGACGTTCATCTTCTCACACCATTCATTGATAGCATCTTTGAGGGTAGTGTAGATGTCATCACAAGCATCCTCAAATGGTTCACCGCTTGAACTGACTGCAACCTCTTCAGGAAAGAACGAACCTTCATCATGCACATAATATACCTCACAGCCACATTCACAGACTCTATATGAGATTGAGAGTTCATCCCAAAGCAGATGGTTAATCTCCTCGAATAACTCGTTGCAAGCGTCCCATGCAGTTTCAGTCTCAAATGACAGCAGATAGTAGTCATTTGCAGGGTCTTCCTCATACTCTGCCCAATAGATGTGACCACGTACACTGATTTGCTTTGCTTCGTAGTCAATACCATAATGCTCTGCCACCTGGTAAAGCCAGATGTTCTTACTGTTCACCTCCATCTTTTGGAGTGTGCTCCACAGGTCGTTCACAGCCTTGCGTGTTCCTGTCACCTTGTAGGTGGTTGTTGCTTGATTTGCCATAATCTCGATGTTTTTTATTTCCCTACTGTAGATTTCTCTACTTTCGGGAGTGATTAGAAATTATGTTGCTTTACAAGGTGTTGTGACCATCAGCACAAGGTTATGGCTCCAAANTACAACCCGAATGGTGTGGAGATTTTGAGTCATACCAACGGATCACATTGAGCAGATGAAGGAACAACAGTTACCTTTGCAACCTAATTTCATCAACTCACGAAAGCAGAAACGCCAGGAATCGTGATGCCTGTGACTCTATAAGTCTTGTTTCCGGTCAAAAGAAAAATGGAATGAGAAGGGGAGGGCACAAGTAGGTTCATTCTGTCAAGTTTAGGTTTACGTTTAACCATGTATATATACATGCACTTCTAAACTAAAAAATTAAACCTTCAATCTTCTGATTTGGGTTTACTATACCTTATTATATATATAAGAACATCTAAACTTAAACCTAAACTTATAAGGCAGGAATCCATTCCTTTTCTTTTTATTGAAGCAAGAATTAGCAGCTCTGATGTCCATTTTCCTTACTGACTTATTAAAAACAAACACATTCTGCAAGAAAAACGTGCAGAATGAACGTAAAGTCAGAAGAAATAATTACCTTTGCAAACAAGTTTGCAGAATGTGCTTTTGGGGATTGTTCCCAATCAGAGTATGTGATGCGACTGTAGTAAAAAATGGCTCGACAAAATGTTGACCAAATTTAGTTGAACCCTAAATGATTAAGATTAGAAAATGAATAAATTTGTTACATAAGTGAATATTCATGCAAAAGAATACGAGTCAGCAACGTGCAGAACGTGCAGAATGCACGAAAAATGCACCCAAAATGTTGACCAGTCCTTATGTAAGTATCTGATAATCAGTAGAGTAACACAAAAATTAGCCGCCGCACAGGGCGCCCTTGAAGATTAAAATAGAAAAAATCATACTTTAATCAAATTGGGTAAGTCTTTAATTTTAAATGACTTACCCAATTTTGTTATTTTTCGCAATTTTCAGGTTTTTGGCCAAAACGTGCAGAATGTGTCGATTTGTTTTACAAATTCTGCATGTTTTTTACGCAAAACGTGCTTGTCTATTCCGTGTACCAATAGGATAAAACTAATGCCATACATCTCAATATTTAAGTTGTTTAAATAGTTGTATCAAAAAAAATTAACTCAATACTAGAATATCGGCACTTATTGACAAAGAAAAAGCGAAGTTGGATGTAAGCTAGAAACACTCACACCCTACTTCGCTTTTTGTAGTACAAAGTATGTTTATTTCACAACAAACTTTTTGCCGTTCATGATGTAGATACCACTCTTCATTCCTTTCAGGCTTTCTGCAGCTGAACGAACAAGAACTCCATGCAGGTTATAGATATCACCATGAGGAGTTGTCTTGGCTGTTTCGATGCCAACAGATATTTCTGAGTTGAAGTTGAGTTTCGTATGTAAAGCGGACGATGTGTGGAAATAACCATGGAAACGACTTGTCTTGCTTTCTGAAGCATCACTATCTACATAGAACAAATTGTTTTTGCTCAAGTAATAGTTTCCATCGTTTACAACGATAGGGATTACATCGTATGTACCAATGAAGGAAACATCGCCATGCGTATCAACAGTTCCATTCACCATAGGAGCAACAATGCTTGTTCCAGCAATATTGTAAATTGTAGAGCGGGTGTCACCATTATCTATGGTACTATTCTGAATGGTACCAGCCTTGATGATGTAAGGTACATTGGCTTCCATTCTGTCAACCTTAGAGAACTGAAGCACAGAACCAGACATGCCTGACAATTGGGCAACTACAGTGCTTGAACCAAATACGGTTACAGGGTCGTCAACATCACAAGGCAGACAAATGGTATTCCAGTAACCCTTACGGAAGGATCGCTTCAGTGTGACATGAGCATACTCAACATCCTCTGGTATGTATTCACTGTTCTCGTCAAGGAGGACATACTGATACATTTCTTCACAAATAGGTATGATTTCGGCATTGCCTTCCACTGTGTAGTCGAAGGTGTCGGATTCAGTTACCTTTTCACCATTCACATAGAAACCATTCACCCTGAAGCCTTCAGATGGAGTAGCCTTGATTGTTATTGTTGTGCCATACTCCCAAATACTATTGTCGTGGTTGAGAGTCACATCTTCACTATCATAGATGAACTTCACTGAATACTTCTTTGGCTGGAATACAGCTACAAGGTCATAGTCCTGGTTGGTTGGAAGTTCAAGCAGAGCACTAGAAGAGAATTCCTCATAGCCTTCCAAATTGCTTACAACCATAGATGATGGTACGCGTTTCTTGGTGCTTGCGTTGAAGGCATTCTGATTCTTGGTGCTGACATACCATTTCACGAACTCGTAGTTTTCGTTTGCTACAGCCATATAAGTATGGGTGTCGGAACCATAATCAGCGGAACTTGAATAATCAACAGCACTTCCATTGGCAGAAGTGATTGAGCCCCACTCGTCATTAGGATATAATCCGAAATTGTAGTGTACAAGTCCATCCTTAAACAGCATCCAATTAACGCTCTTGCCATTGTAACCATAGTATCCTTCTTCGTCAATGATATTGTCGGTTTTCACCTGAAGGATATAGTAACCATTCTCAGCGAGCGAACTGGTGTTGAGCTTGAATTTCTCTGTCGTTCCTTCAATGCTTGTAATAGGAATATCAACATCGAGTTTGATACCTTCGTAGCGAACAACAATGTCGTCACGCGTGAATGAGGTAGCATCAATACCCTTGTTGAATGTAACCGTCAATTCATTAATAGGCGTTTCAGCAATGTCGTTTCCTTCTGGAACAGTTTCAATGCTTTCCACATCGAGTTCCACGTCTGGAGCAGATTCAAATGTAACGATATATGAGATTGTTCCAGGTCCTTCAGACAGGTCTAACAGATGAATACGCTTGTCCTCCATTGGATCGAAACCATCTTGGATGGTGTATTCAGTTGTCCAGAAATTATCCGCAGCGAGTTCCTTGCTTGATGCCTCGCTGACGATGGACAATAGCTTAGCATGTTGACCTGTTGGGTTGGCTATTGAAGTGTAGAACCATTCCTTCTGAGGTATTGTGACTGTGATGCGATAGCTGTTCGTTTCACCCTCTATTTTCTCAACGATAGTAGCATCAGAGAGTGTTGCGAGTTCTTCGTCCGTACCATTCGAGAAATAGATATGGTCTGGTTCATCATGACTATCCTCTTGGTCATTTGTAATCCATGCTCGATATGGCTTGCCAGCAATATTGACAGTAGCACTGTGAATCAGTTCATGGATGGTTACTTGGTCAAGTAGTGACAGGTCTGGATTACCGTAACTTGTCAGATGAGTATAGCTCACGTCGTAGTCAACAAAGTGTCCTAAGAGTGAAGAGGTCAAATCCCATGTAGCATAGGAACATGTACCAGCCAAGATATCACCAAATTGCGTAGCAATACTCTTGTCGAGCGCCATGGCCTTTTCACCACCATTCAGTGACGAGCTAACAATGGCGAAATCAACTGCTAATCCCTTTTCGTTCTCCACAATCTTTGGCTGTTCGGTAATCATGCGGACATTGTCTGCATCACCCTTGCCCTTATTGTGAATCAGCACACTAAATTCTGCAGGGATGATCGGTTCAACCACATCTGGGGTAAGTGGATTATCACCATAAATGTCGCGTTGCATGAAGTAAGTGAGGTCCAATTCAGGAGAAGGTTTCACTTGAAGAGCAACAGGATAGAGCGTTTGAGTGCGGTATTCCTCATCCTCCTGGAAATAGAGTGTTCCACCAAAATGATATGTCGTCAACGTGTCCAGTGCAGCATATTTGGTTGGTATGAACAGGAATGTGGCAACGCCCTTTCCTCCTGCAGGAAGTGACCATTCGCCATTCAGTTCACCCTCAAATCCCGTAATGCTTTCGATGTTGATTTGCATCTCGTGAGAAGTAGCTACCTTTCCGTTGGAGTCGGATGCAAAGATATCGGTAGAGATTCTTGTGAGTGTTTTATCCGTGCCATTCTCAATAGTAAGCGTACCACGGAATGCTTGGCGAGTGAGTACGAGTTTTTGGGATATTTCAAGTTTCACTTGTGCACAAGTATTCTTTGAAGCACTTTCCTGATATTCCACCCAGTCCTTATGGGCTGATTGTATCAATTCGTTCCAATCCACGAAGCCCATCTTAAAGAGTTCAACGGAGCAGGAGTCACGTCGGTCTTCGATGTCCTTGAGAACAGCTTTACTCATGTAATTGCTTCCCTCCACTTCCATGCCGTCGTCCATCTTGTAACTGTTGATGATGCGCTCAACATAGTTGTTCATGTCGAAGTCCACCCATACAGGCTGATGACCTGGCAACATGTTGATGAGCTCTGTCTTCAACTGATTGAGGTCTGCATTGTAGAGAGTACCATCATTGTGCATGTCGTCCAATTTCTTATCAACTTTGCTGAGTGCAAGCACCACAGGTGAACGAACGTCCAGATGCTCGTAAATCAGTTGAGGTGCATTCATACGTTCAGCTAGGTACTGATTGCGAGTATTATGGTAGGTGTAGAAAAGTGTGGATTTGATACCAGACTGTAATAGTAAGGCTGGAACCACCTTGTTTGCCTTACGAGCCTTAGCCTTATCCATTGCTGCTCCAGCTAGACATTCACCCACTTTTCCTCCAGCAGCACTTGCTGCTTTCTTTACGCCTTCTTTGGCCAAATTTTCCGTACATGATTCGTCTGTATATGTACAAGGAGGAATAGGGTCAGGACAGAAGCAGTCGCAAAGCATACATAAGAGCTTTATGATAGCAGCTGCAGCAGCTTCACCACCAGGTCCAATGGCGACACCTCCTCCAGGGCCACCAGGGCCCCCTGGACCTCCATGTCCCATGTCTATATCGAATGGAGATGTTGGTGGTCCGCTCACCTTGTCGCTACAACCAATATTGGTGAGGTATCTAATAGGTTTTTCAAGCCATGAGAATGCTGAACCTTCCCCACAAGGCCATTTATATGGAGCACCAAATTTACCATTACAATTGGCTCCTTCGCTTGGTGCTCTTCTCAGACGTGCATCACCACCTGTTTCTTCTGGGTTGCGAGTAACAAGCACAGGAATCGTGACACTCTGGTTGGAAGCCAATTCAAATCCTTCGCAATTCACAAGCGGTGTGAAAGTAAGCTGAGGATGATAAGGCAATTCAAGAGAGACATCGGTGGCCGTAATGAACCCCTTATTGCGCAAGATGACGTAGATGAGCGCATTTTTGTCGGCTGTGATTGCATCGACATCAAGTGTGTCAGGTGCTGTCATGACGAGCACAGGACGAGGAACGTAGGTTTCATAGGTAACGGAAGTGGTGATTTCATATTCGTCTTCCACCGTTGTTTCCTCCACATCCCAAGTGTAAGACACTGCCTGGAAGCTAAGTGTTGCCAAATGCTCGGTGGTTTCGCCTGGATTGACCAACACATTCTGATTGTAAGTTGAGTGCTTGTCGGCTGAAACCGTGAGATGATAGTAGCCTTCGTCTATATTTTCAATGGTAATCTCACCGTCTTCGTTAGTGATGGTGTTGCAAATGATAGCTCCCGTGTTGTAATCTGTAAGTTTAACATTGGCACCAGCCAAATAAGGGCGATTGCCATTGATATCGCCATAAATGGTATATTCATCTTGAGCACGCACCAAGAGATTACCCTTCTCTTCGCTCACAACTTTCACGTTGAATGGTATTGCTTTTCCATTGCCTTTTTCGCAGTTGATGGCGATGCTACCCTTCTGAATGAGGTTGACATCATAGTCACCAGCGGAGAATCGGAGCATGATGGTAGCACTATCACCTGTTTGCAGCGATGGTATTTCGACTGGTGTAATAAGAGAGATGAACTGAGAAAGTCCAGATGGTAACAGCACAGTGATTCGTCCTGATTCACCCAATCCCGTGTTAGTGACATGGATTGGATAGTTACGTGTTGTACCCTTCGTAACAGTCGTATTGATACTGTTCGTACTGAACACGAGCGATGGAGTGTGGGTATAGGCATAGTTATAAGTCACAACATCGAGTGAAGCGCCTTCATCGCTTTCCAATTGGAAGGTAATCAATTCCCAGGCATTGCCATTCGACTGTGAGTTTGGTGTCATCGTATAGTGGAACTCTGCAGTAGAATTGCCTGCCAATGTAGCTATTGGAGTTGATTCAACCGTATAGCGTCCACTTGGGTCCTTCACACTTGCCTTGATGTTGTGCAAGGCTTGGCTTCCCATGTTTTTGATAGTGAAAACTCCAGCAAAAGGCTCGTCAACATACAGTTTGTTCGTCAGATAGTCGTTCGAAGCACGAGTGAAACCATAAACAGAGAATGTGCCATATGCGGTGGTGAGTTCCTCTTTTGGCATACAGATGCCATAGCTGAAATCACCCGTGAGACCTACGTCAAGGTCGTAAGTGTAAATGAACTGTCCTTCCTCATCGGTTTTCACAATGAATGGTGTGCGCTTGTTGGCATAGACAACGTACACCTCCACATCGGTGTTGGCAGCTATGCCGTCGCCTTTCTGGTGAACCGTTCCCGTTAAGATGACAGCTTCGCCTGGCTTAAACTTATCCTTGTTTGCAACAATGGTGTATTCGTAGTTCGACTCGATTTTTACCGTTGTCGTACCAGCATTGTTGACGGTTTGCAATTCCGTGTGGAAGTTGTTGGCATTGAGTTGTGCACTGAGCGTGTGTATGCCAGGTACGACAATGCCTTCTTCTATTTGCATAACAATTGTCTGGCTTTCACCTTTTGGCAGGTCTGTATCCATCGTCAGCGAGGTAACTACTTCGCCATCTACCATCAGTTTGATAAGACTTCCCCTTGGCATGGTATTGGCACCGATGTTTTCAATTAAGAGATTCACTTTCACCGGACTTCCTGCAGCATACGAAGGCGATACAGTCTCCATGTTCTTCAGTGAGAGGTCTGGGAAACTTTGATCGGAAATGAGCAACCATGCCGTACCAGGAGTGAAGTCGTTGGCTGAAGCCTTGATTGTAATGGCGCGGTTGCCCTCTTCTGTTTGGTTAGACAAAGCCTTGAACGTCGTTGTGGCACTCGAACTGCCAGCAGGTATGGTCAGTGTTCCTGCAAGACTAACGTCAGCAGCTTCGGTTGAGAGCTGTACGACAAGAGGCTGGGCATTGTTCGTTGTATTTCTACTGACGGTAATCACAGCTCCTTCGTCATCCCCTTCCAAAATGGTCGATTTGTTAGTGGAGACAAAGAGTGTTGGACCATCGTCATCAAGAATCGTTATGTCCTGCTCCACTTGTGTCTGTTTGTTACCGATGGCTGTACAATTACAACTTGTGATGTAAACCTCGGCGTACAATTTCACAGTCCGTTCACCATCCACTGTCTTGTTGTCCTTGATGCTGATTGGGAACGTAGCATCAGTGACACCTCCATCGAGTGTGATAGTGTTGGTGTAGTAGAGTTCGCCATCGCTTGTGTCGGAAATCTTGACTGTAATCTTAGAATTGGTTGCTTCCTTGCGAGTAATTGTAGCATAGATGGCATTTGCTCCAGCCTTTTCACTAATGGTGTTAGGAGTAATCGACATTTCAATGGGGGAAACATCATTATCAGCAAGAACCAAGTATTTTTTCTGCGACTGATATTGTTCAGCAGAAACGCTTAGTTCCACCAATGCCTCCACATCAGGAATGTTGTCGTCGATAATTGGAATATCCACCGTCATGCTCTTCTGTCCTGCTGGCATCACCACGGTGCGAGGCAGTTTGAATCGTTTAGGTAGATTAACTCCAAGGTTGAAAGTCAGGTCACCCGTTCCTATTCGCTTTGGCACAGTAATGGTGAGATGTGCTATTTCACCTTCATTGTATTTTTCCTCAAGCGAGCGATCCAGCGAAAGAGAAATCGGCAGCAAGTCGTTGTCGATGATATGGATATCCTTACTGATAGCGGCATATCCATTACTTGCCTCAACAGCAATAGTTGCATCCAGGAACTCGTTAGGTTCGTTATTTTCCACGGCTGTCACATCGAAAGATACCGACGACCTGTTGGCAGAAATCGTCACCATGGTTGGTGCACTGATTTGCTGAGGAAGTGTATTACTAATGGTGAAGGACTCATCTATATCGTGATTTCCCGAACGAGTCAGCGTAAATCGTGTTGCTTTTCCTTCTTCGATGCTTTCAACTGAGCAAGAAAGAGACAACAGTTTTCCGATAGTCGAAGAACCACCTGTAGAAGTGTTGTTAGCTTGGTCTGCCACGTATTCGCCTGTGCTGGAATTGGTCACCAAACTAACGCGAGCAGAAACCTCACCCTCCAAGCCTATGGAGTTTGATAGGGTGAAACTTGCTGAACGCAGGGTGGAACCATTCTTAACCAGCGACTCACTGAAATATACAGTTCCAAGATTCACGCTACTGCCAGACGCAGAAACGAGGGAAATGGTTTCACGCCAACCAGAGTTCGTGTTGGCAGTTCCAACATTGCTCACTTTCCACTTCACTTCAATCACTTCTCCTGGATTGACAGCGTTCTGTGTAATGCTCACATCCGTCACTTCAAGGTCTGGGGAATTACTACGTTGCAATCTGAAGATACCATTGCTGCTACCAGAAGCGATGTTGTCACCCCTGCGATTTGTCAATACCACGTTGCTGAGCGTGATGGGATAATCCACATCCACCTGAGCGTCTGTACTGATGGTCATCGGTATGTTGACGAGGGTACCAGCAGTGCCAGCAAGCGCCTTGTTTTCCAAATTTGTGATGAGAACAGTGAATTTGTTGGAACCAAGATAGCGGGTGGAAACGGTATGTCCTTTCGAACGGCTTTCGTTCAGCGTGGGCTTTTGTCCAGATGTCATACTGAAAGGAAGTTGCACATCGAACTGCACAGCCACAACATCCTCACTATTTCCCATCGAAATAGGCACACTGATGCTGTTACCCGCCTTCGATTCCAAGGTCGTTGGTGCGTTCAGCGTGTTTTGTGCCCATGCTGTAACACCCAGCAGTGTAAAGACACCTAATACAATATATTTTCTTATATCCATGGTTTTACTTTTTTAGAACTTTTTTTCCATCAATCATATAGATACCCTTACGGTTGATTGAATTCAAGCGAACACCTTGCACATTATAGATTCCTTCCACCCTCATGTCAGAGTCGGTAGGAACGTCTGATATGATGGTAGGATTGTCAATACCGATACCTACATATTGTGCCTGAGCATTTGCAGCCTTCACCGATACGATTTCAGCATCTGATGAAGTTTGGAACAAACTTGATGTACCAGCAGGGATAGCCTCACCTGTAGGACTTATAATCACAACTCGTACTCCATTTGCAGTTTTATGCATTACACATTGGAAGTCGTTTCGGTTCAACAGCATGGAAACTTGTGATGCAGTCACACCAACCAAACGGATGTCCAAGGCAGAAATCGGTTCTTCGCTCTGGAGCATGATGCGGTTTCCTGTAGCATAAATCACATTGCTTAACGTACCCGTCGTCATCGAACCTTTGACAAGATTGGATTCATCGTTGTCGATAAAGAGATTGATGGTAGCCACCACATCCTGCACATTCATGAGATTGTCGGTGTAGGTGTTGGCTGCAGCATAGTTGAAGTTACCTGTCTGGGTGCCCAAAATGTAATTGATGGTATGTTGTGCATCCAGCACATCCACCCATCCATCTGTATTGGCATCACCCATTGCCCAACCCAGTGTAGCACGAAGGCGACAATAAGCAGCTGTTCCACTTGTTGGCTGAGCCATCACTTCTGCACCCGAAGCCAATGTATAGTTACCATTGAGCCTCAGCAGATAGGCAGATTCATCTTCATCATAGACAAGACTTCCCAGATACGAATTGCTGGCAACGGAATACAGCGACAGGTTTGGATGAGCAGTGTATGATCCACTGGCTACATCATAACTGATGATACTGCCGAGGTCAACAGAAGCAATAGTGGAACCGATAGTCCAGTTTTGGCACTCGTATGAGGTGATGCCGAAATCCCTACGCTGATAGCTCAAGTCAACATTCACAACAGAGCTTGGGAAACTACCTGTAAGTCCTGTTAGGTTATTGTGGCTCATATTGATGGAAGTGATATAAGGAAAGTTGAAAACTGTCGCATCCAACTGTCCACCAATGCTATTGTTGCTGAGGTTTATGGCAGTGACACGACCTTCATCATTGAAGGTCACACCAGGCCATGCACTACTGATAACAGCGGTTGTGTTCAGCTTCCACTGTGTGTTCCACAGTTCTCCATTCAGTGCATGATAAAGATTTAACAGTGCGGCGTAGTCTTCGGTATTGATGTCAATGGCAAAAAGCTCTACCACCTCACTTTGCATCACGTTATTGTTTTCGTTCAACTCCTGCTCATTGCCCGAATAGTCGGCTTTCACGTAATAATACACGTGCTCTGCAGTAGCTTCTGGCGTAGTAACCGTAAAGCTCGTTTCATAGCTTCCACCAGCAGCCACACGTCCTGAGTGGCGAACGGAAGTCAGGTATTGAGCATTGGCAAAGTTGTCAGGGGATGTACTATAATAAATAGCATCATTCCAGCTTGTTGCCACCGTTTCCACCTCACTAGTGTTCTGGATGCTGGCACGAACAGTAATGCTTGTATTACCCTTCGATGCCTCAGGAGCTATCACCGAAATCACTTGCAGATCGCTCTTTGTGCGAACTGTGAAGGATGTTTCCTGGCTTGTCAGCATCTCGTCGCAATCTCCGTACGCCTCCACATACCAAGTGTAGCTCGCGCCAGGTAAAGCGTCAATCGTGTAACTCGACGAAGTGGTACTCACAGGCTCCATCTCTTGCACTTCACCCAAATAGGTACGTGTAATGTGGAGCGTATAGCCAGCCGAAGCAAGGGAACCTAAGTTTGTCCATCGAAGTGTCTGGTTTCCAAAATTGACAGTTGTACCATCAGCAGGAGATGTGTTCTCGAAGGTTCTGCCTGCAAGCGATGGCTTGACAAACAGTTTATAGATATAGGATTTGATTTCCACCCCATTCAGCATCACAGTCACATGGTAGTCTATGTAATCGGTGGTATTGCCAGGGTTGGAAATCTGCATGGCTGGCAGCATGTTGCCTCCCACTGTCTGATAACCTGTCAGCTGGCAGGAAGCGGAAACCGAAGCATACCATTCGGCAGTTATCAACTCATCACCGAATGCCGTAAAGTCAATTGCTGTGGTAGAGGCGTTCGAGCAAGCTGTCTGTGAGGTTTCAAATGCTATTTGATCTGGATAAATCTTAGCACCATTGAGGGCAAGATTCACATTCGTGAGCGTCAGTTGCTCCATCCATGCAATTGCTGCAGACAGTGATGAAGTCTCTGCTGGTACAACTAGCGCTATAGATGCGTTGCCTGTTCCTGACGAAGCGAGAGCCATCTTGTATCCTGTTGTCGATAGCTTGCTGGCAAGCGTGCTGAACGTAGCCATCTCCTCCTCTTCTGCAAAAGTAGCAGTGAACGGACTGGCGTTACTCACGGCTACGGCGATGTCTCCGTTTGGAGTACATTGCGAGAGGAGGCTGAGCATTTCTTTCACAGATGTGAAATTGCGCACGCCTGTGCCTTTGCTGTCAAGGGTGTAGTCACCACTCGCTGTCCACGACGATGGTGCATTGATAACAAGCGTTTGTTCTGCAACATCCTCTTTCAGAACACCCTTCGCTGTCAGTCTCACAGTATAGGTGCCTGGTTGGGCATATACGTGCATCGGATTGGTTTCCGTACTTGTATTTCCGTCACCAAAATCCCAAACAAAAGTACGCGAATCACTACTGCTCTGGTTGGTGAACTGAGCGCGGTTCATATAGCGGTCAACAGAGAACTGAGCTTGGATATCACCCTCTTCCAGTGTGGAAACCTCAGCAGAGCCGTTTCGGAATGTAACCGTTGGATTCGTGTCGTCTGAAAGCGTGAGGAGTGCCGAACCAAAATTGAGAGGATAAGTACCATCCTCAAGTTGGTTTGTGGCAGTCAGAGGAATCAGCACGACAGGTCCGTTCTTCTCAGATATTTGGGTGCCACCCGTCAAGGCAATGGTGAGTGTCTGTCCATCGATTGTCGCAGTTGCGGTGTACGCCGATGTCCTACTGGTTGTTTGCAGTGATTCCACATCGCTTGTGAATCCTTCTGGTAAAATCATTGAGAATTCCAGACTCTTGGCTGTGGCTGTATTCTCCAAATAGATAGGATACAGAACCGATTCTCCCTTATAAAGCGAGATGGTGTTGCCATACAGACTGAAATGATTGCGAGTGTCAGGGCGTGGCTCACCTGGGGCTGATGGGTCAAATACATAGTTGGCAACCAGCGTTACATCCGACGTACCCATCGTGGCAGAATAAGTGCGATCCGTGCTCACTACGACGCCATCAATGGTCCAGTTTTTGAACGAATAGCCAGAGTACGTATAAGCATACACACTGAAACTATTGCCTTCAGTTACTTGCATACCATTCGTTTGGCTAAAATAGCCTGCAGAAGATGGATTTGCTGAGAAATAGACTCGGTGTTTTGCCTTAGTCTCGGATGGTTCAGATGGCGAAGAAGGCGTGAAGAAATAATGGGCAGTAAGCACTTGGTTGACGTCTGTGACAACGTAAGTGAAACTACGCGAATCACTTACCACATTTCCATCTTTGTCGGTCCAGTTCACAAATGAGTAATATGAATAACTTCCGCATGACACGTTCACACTGGTTCCCACCTTATATTCGGTCGTCGTTTCGTTAAAGAGCGAAGCTGGATCCGATTTGGTGGTCAGCATACTAGTTTCTACTTTCTCGAAATGAGCAGTAAGCGTCTGGTCGGAATTGAGTGTCTTGTAGGTAAATGAATAGGATGTGTTCACCACCTCGCCAGCACTGTTCGTCCAGTTCACAAGTTTCCATTCGGCAGAGCTGAGGGTGGCTGACACAGTGACATTTCTGTTCACTGTGTAGCGTCCTCCTCCGCTCACCGTGGCAGCCTCGACGGGGTCAGCCTTCACCTTGAGCAAATAAGTAGGGTTCGGCTCACCCGGGCTTGAAGGATTAAAATCTTGCCCTCGTGCAGCTATTCCTGTCAGAATGACCACAAGAAGAGCTATATATCTACTTAGTCTCATTACTTAATCACTTTTCGGTTATTGATAATGTAAGCGCCCTTTTGATTGACATTGCTGATTCGACGTCCTGTCAGGTCGAACATTTCAGCCGTCTTGTCGGCACTGTCAGAAATAGAGTTAATGCCGGTGTTTTCACCTTTCTTGATAAGCATCATAAAGCGAGCATCGTCAGTTCCCTCAAATGCAGAGAACGTGTAAGGCAAGCTGACCAATTCGCCATTGTCATAGATTTCGATTTCAAGGTCAGAACGTGGAGCCGAAAGAGTGTAGTATCCATCTTGTGGAAACCACATACCCATTTGCACTTCGCCGTTGAGCTGTTCACCCTCGTTGATGGCATACATGGTGCCGTCGTCGCTGAGTGTGTAGAGCTGTGGTGTGCTCTCCATGTTGAGCATCTTGGCAGCATCGCAGTTAGCATCGTAGGCATCGTCTGCCTGTGGGTTTACCACCACACGTGTCAAATCCTCGCAAATGCCATTGCTAAGTGAGAGGTTGATGATACTTCGATTCGATACAGAAGCAATGCGTGACTTGCTCTCCGTTCCATGCTGGATGGTCTTGGTGTGCTGACGGCCGAGTGGCTGGAAGGTGATACCATTGATGGCATCAGGTTTCTGAACGAAGAATGCCTGAAGTGGCAACAGAGCTAGTGCATCATCTACAACGCTATAGGCAGTATATGTGCTGTTATCGGTATTCCACACGGTGATAGGAGCCGTGTAGTCCATGTAGTAGATGTCATAGTAGCATGGATAAGGATTGCCGACCAGATTCCAGTTGGCATCGGCAGATGTGGAACTTGCATAGGTGTTGAGCGGAGTGGTGATGGCTGTACTGGTGAAAATGCGATTATGTGTTTCTTCCGTTGCTGGAAGTGCAATATAACCATTGTTGCTACTTACTCGGAAGATGTAGCCTTCGCCAGCCTTGAGTGTGGCATTTGCATCCACATTCTTCCAATTGCCCGATGAGGTGTTCGTGGAAGCACGGCTTGCACCATCGTAGTAGCGAATGGCGAATGCAGCACCAACCGAACTGAAAATGTCACTCACTTTCACGTCGAATGGCATACATACAAAGTACCAGTAGCCGCTGTTCATGTAGTAGCGTGCTTCGCTGGCTGTGCTTGACATGTTTTCGCAGCGACTAATCAAGCTACTGGTATTTCCTGTTCCATAGTATCCTGTAAACTTGTTAATCGTTTGCTCTGTATTACCATTCACGGTAAGCTTACTGTTCGAGTATGCCAATGTAATGTTAGGCGTATTTGGAATACGAACATTCGACGATAGTTCAAGCGAGCTGTTGATGGTTACATCAGTAACCACATTTGGATTGACATCAACCGTTGTGAATTTACTCCAATATGGATCCAGCTTATAGCTTACGATAGCATATTCAGGAACGTAGAGAGTAGCTTGGGTTGGTATCGCTGTGTTGAACGAGTTGTTTGTGCTTGGTGGTGTTGGTGCATTGCAATAGATGGAGGTGATATTTGGACAACTACTAAAGCAATTGCTTGATAATGATGCGGTAGAGGCACCTAATGTGATGGTTTTAAGGGTCTGACAGTAATTGAATGCATAGTTTGGAACTGTTATCAGCAAATCGGACAAAGTAACGTCTTCCAAAAGAGAACATGACTCAAATGCATCATTGCCAAGCGACGTGATTTTAGGAAGGTTTACGCTTGACACCTTTGTGCTATTAAAACCAGAGTATCCGATGGAGGTGATTTCGCTTCCATCAAAATTCTCCAAGCCTGAACTGTAAAAAGCATATTCACCTATTGTTTTAGGCTTGGCATCTCCTAACGACTTAAAGCTAGAACAGCTGTAGAATGAATTATTACCAAAATGGGTGATTCGTTCTATGCCATTGATGGTTGTCAAAGAACTGCAATAACTGAAGATGTAATTAGGGAGCGAGGTGATATGCTCATTGAGTGTAATGCTTTGAAGAGGATTGCTATAAAAAACGTAGGTGCCTAATGATGTCACAGTGGAAGGAAGGACACAAGTAATAATACCATTTTTGTAAAAGGCACTATTGCCTATTTCCTCCAATCCTTCTGGCAGTTTCAGTTCTTCGTCCAAATATGGGTCGTTGGTGTTGTAGTGATAAAAGGCAGAAGCACCGATCTTTTTCAGTGTTTTTGGGAAGACAAAACGCTTCAAAGGAATGCAAGCATTGGAGTTATTGTTATAGAATGCGTTGGCAGGGATTTCCGTGATGTTGGCATCTTCCATGTCGAGAGACTGGAGACCTGTCATCTGCTTGATGGTTGCCCAGTCATCGGAATTCATGTAGCCACTAAGTTTCATGTATTTCACAGCAGGCAAGGTGCTAGCCTGAGCCAAAACTTCCGTTCCCAAAGTGCCAGGAGTCGTTAGCTCAATATTGATGTTCTTCGATTCAACAGTCTGAATGTCAATGCTGTTGATTTGAACGTAAGAGGAAGTGGTACCATAATAATTCCTAAAGCTGAACTTCAAATCGTGTGTACCTTCTTGGCAGAAAAAGGAGATGGTACCCGTACCTGATTTAGGGTTATTGATACCCGCCATTTGCCTATCGTCTTTGTAAATGAACAACCTTTCGGAAGAACCTGTGGTATAGAGGTTCACAGTATAGCTAATGGTCACCTCAATGTCTTTTTCATTATCTATGGAATAGCTGATGGTAGTTGTCTTATCGGAATTGAACGATGGTGTTCTCACCGCTCCTTCTTGCAGTGTCCATGGATACACTGCATCGTTGGTGATGGATGTGATACTCACGTCATCTGTTTTCGTGATGATGCTGGCAAGGTCATCTTGTGCCCATGCGCTTGTTAGTCCTGCCATAAGGCATACTAATATAAAAGTGATTTTCTTTTTCATATTTGTAAGTTTTTAATGAGTTATCTAAATCAATGCTTTTTCACGTCCAACGGTGGAAGGTTCCCATCGTCGTCTTTGTTGTCGCTGGCATCACCGTTAATCGGGATTGTGATGGAGCTGATAGTGAGTTGTTCACCCTTGATGTTACCAAAGATGGCATTAGACAAGAGCGTGATGTCTGTACTGTTCACCACGTTGTCGTTATTCACGTCACAAGCATAACGTTCACTGCCCGAAACGAGTACATACTTGGCTCCCTTGTCGTTCGTAAACAAGGCGTGAGTCAGGACAACCACGTCGGTGCTGTTAACGCTTCCGTCTCCATTCACATCATAGCTCCAGCGGATTTCCTGAGCCTGAAGGGGATGGAGGATGAGAATGCAAACCACGAAGGCGAGCATTTTTCTCAGAAATGAAGTATTCATCATGGTCATTCGTTTAAGTTCCATAGGTCATAATTCGAATAATTGTCTCTCGGTTTAGTGTAGTTTTCCGATTCATCAGCATATTCTTCCTTTGGAGTCTTGATTTCGTCTAGAGGAGATGCGCTATAGAAAACAACTTCTATGAGAAAGTCTCTATGAGAAGTGATAGGAGGGATATATGTCTTCATGTTTATTTCCATATGATTTTTTTGCCGTTAGAAATGTAAATATGCTTCGGTTGTGGAGTAGCGACGCTGCATCCATGCAGGTTGTAAATGAGCTGTGAGGCTGCATCTGTACTTGGAATCGTTTGGATGACATCCGCCTCGTCTGTGTTGATGTTCAGGATTGATTTCACTTCGCCCGACGATGCGACACTCACGAAGCAGCGGCATTCGGTTAGCCAGCAGCTCACAGGATCCACCTTGTAGAACCCCATTTCGCTTCCATGTCGCTGAAGCACGTAGTTGTTTTGTCCAAAGGTGTTTTTCTCTACGAGCATTTGTTGGTAAGTGCCCACTAGTGCTCCCTGTGTAGGATGTGTGTTGGAAGGCTCCACAAAAGTTCCTTTGAAGGTGAATGTACCACCTTCTGGATTGCCGCAGTAGATGACCGCTGGCGTGTTGGCTGGAAGGATGACACCCGACTGGCTGGCAGGACGGAAAACAAGTTCACCCTTTGCCTCGTCGTAAGTAGTCGTATAAAAACGCAAGCCGGCATCAGATACTTCTGTCACATCCATAGGCAGGCAGATGGTTCCCCATTCTGCACCCATCGTGTGTACATACTCCTGCGAGCCTTCTGCTGCTGTAGCGTCAGTTACCACTGCCAACGATGAAGTAGGCTTCACATGGAAGTCAGAGATTTCATTCGCGTTACTTAGATAAGTAACATTGAGGTCGCTGTTAATTTGACCATTCGATTTATCCACTTTCAAGTAAGGATGGTAAATACCTGGGGTTTCAGCCGTGTAATAGACGGTGGCAATAGCATTGTCATCATTGTTCAAGGCGCAATGTTCAATGGCCATGGGCTTAGGATAGCAGAGCACTCTGTAGCGAGAAGTGCCGTCCTCCATGGTTTCCATGAATTGCCACTGGAAAACATGATGCTTGTCGCTGCGAGTGGTAGGGTAACGTTTCAAATTGTTGAAATCAATGTAGCAGATCTTCATACCCTTGGGTGTAAAGAAGTCGAAAGTGTAGCCTAAGACTTTCGAACCTGTTGGGTTAATCAGTTTCACTTTGCAAGGAATTCCAGCATCTTCTTTGTTGTCTGCAGAATTGATATCGAACGAAACGGGCTCGATTTCAAAGTAGCAGTTGTCATTTGTCAGCTGGGCGTTTGCCTTTGTCGAGAAGAGCAAACACAGGCATAGTAATTGTAGGGTTTTTCTCATATATATGTTAGTTTTAAAGTTGATAATCCCTAATGAAAATAACGAAGAGTTAGTTGATGGTTAGGATACCAAATATACTATTTTTAACAATCTTGTGATAACTTACTCAGTTTGACTTTGCAAAAATAACAAAATCGTTCAAAATAACAAAAAAAGGTAACAAAATAATTTAAAAATACACAAAAACAATTATGAATTCTTAAAAAAATAGCCCAAACAATTGGGTTCAACTGTTCTACCTTTATGTGTATTTGATTGATTATTGACCAATGTTTTCTACATTATCTTTCTTTCAAAAGGATAGTATTTACGAAATTGGAGGGGGGTAACACCAAAATGCTTCTTGAACTGACGGGTAAAGTGCTGTGGGTAGTTAAATCCAAGACTTTCGGCAGTCTCTGAGATAGTGGATCCGCTCATCAGGAGCTGCTGGGCACGTTGCATGATGAAACGGCGGATATGGGAGGTTGCGGAGTCGCCCGTCAGTTCACGGATTAGGTCACCGAAATAGTTGGGAGAAAGGTAAAGCTGCTGGGCACAGTATTTCACGATAGGCAGTCCCATTTGTCGCTGCATGCCGTCATCATAGTATTTCCGTAACAGATGCTCGAAGCAGGCAACAGATCTGAGTTCGTCGAAGTGGCAGACGTGGAGAGTTGGAGAGCGTAATAACGAGCTTCGAGTTCAAGCACCTGTTCTATCTGCGAGGTAACGATGCGGAGAGTGTGGCTGTCCTCATCATGAAGCAGTTCTTTGCGAATCCCCTCCAACTGGGTAACGATGCTTTGTCGTTGTTCTAGTGTCATCAGCAAAGCCTCGTTCGTGGTATAGGAGAAGAAGTGATAGTCAGCCTGCGACGGCCAAGTTCGGTGTTACGCAGCAATTCTGTATCAAATAGCAGTGCCCAACCTTTGGTATGGATTTCCTCACTCATGTCGGTCTTGCCACCTATCTGACCTGGGGCGACGCACATCAGCACATGGCGATGCAGTACGTATTGCAGCTGTCCATGCTGTAGTGACTATCAGCACAAGGTTATGGCTCCATGAAGGAGCAACAGTTACCTTTGCAACCTAATTTCATTGACTCATGAAATCCGATATATACAATTTGATTTGAGGCTCTTTATGCCAAGTTAGCATGTCGGTATTTTAGAAAAATGCGGTTATTTATCGTGGAAATCTATAGAAATTAGACACTTTTCCACGAATTATCAAAACTTTTATATACTTATGCATCTGAAATAAAATAACAGAATTATTATGATAATTGCTAGAGAAAAAGAATTAGAATGACTTGTGGAATATGCTTACTGACCTTTCTTGCTGTTTAGTGGACAACAATGGCTTGCGGGTGCGTCTTTATTTTGGGGAAGGATGCACTATTTTCTGAGGACGGGACGAACGCTTTGACCGTTGTAGCGGCTGCTGTAGTTCAAGTTGGCGCCGCCCGAGTAGAAGTAGAGGCCTAAGGCGAGGTTCGAGTAGTCTGGGGTATGCGTAGACGACCAGTAGTAGCCGTACTCACCAGCGTTGTTGAGGTCGCCGTACCAGAGGTAACCCGTAGCGGGCAGGAAGATGCTATTGCCATTGATATTGCTGTGAACTTCCTGCCGTTCACACCATTGAGCGTTGTCCATTCGCTCGTGCAGTTGTCACGCAACTCCTGAATATCATCATGGGTGGGCATACACCAGTTACCACCCCATTTTACATGGGCCACGTCGTATTCTGTACTGCTGATGTCTGAGCCAATGTTTTACATACTCATCATCTTGATAAAACTTGTAGGTACTTTTATCATAGAACTCTTTCTCCTCGGGCTCGCCCCAAGCGTAATAACCGCCATATTCCTCGGGCTTAGTGGCTCCCACATTGCAACTTGCCCACTTCGTACCACTCGGAAGGCCTAAATCCACGGCTACATGGGTCTCATTCTCTTTACCAAGGATATAATTAACCAACTGTATGACATCAGTAACGTCTACTACTCCGTCATCATTCAAGTCATACTTATTACTCTGTGCAAAAGCACCCGATGTTCCCAACAATAGGAACGTGAAAAAGAAAGCAACCTTTTTCATAACCTTATCATATTGAATCAAAAAAAATATTCTTGTTTGCAAATATACAACATTATTTTGAAATAAGGAATCATTTTTTCAATCCCATTTCCCCGCCAGCTTCATTCTCTGGGCGAACGGAATCTGAACGGGAGCTGTAATATCGGCTACATTCACATCTTCTTTTTCTCCGTCGATATTGAAGTTGATGGTGGCACCGTCATTACGCACATCGATTGTTACGGGAGCACCCATCACAAGTGGCAGGTTTATGTCTCCATGACCGCCAGGGAATCCACAGAGCAAGGGGATGTTGTATTCCTTGAGATAGGAACGAAGCATGGCTTCTACACTCCCATACGTGAACTCACTACCACATTCGGTAAACTCACCAAGGATGATTCCCTTACAACGAGACAACACGCCATTCATCCTGAGAATATTGAATTGGCGGTCAATGTTGTGCATAGACTCTTCCACCTCTTCAATAAAGAGGATGAGGTCACGCCCTGCCGTAGCATCAGCCTGAGTGTTCAGGTTGGGAACAAAAGTACAGATATTACCACCAACGAGTACGCCATGAGCCCTACCCGTAATGTTCTGTTCATGAGCCGGGAGTTCATAACGAGGCACACGTCCCAGGAGCAAATCACGCATCAGTATACTGGTCATATCCTCTCCCCCTTTGGCAAGGAACGAACTCATAGTGCCATGAATGCTCATCACACCTGCACGAGTCAACAAGCCGTGCAAAGTGGAAATATCGCTGAACCCAACAAGCCATTTAGGATTGGCGGCTAGTTCTTTCAACGACAACTGGTCGATGAGCTGAATGGTACCATAGCCTCCCCTATTGCAGATAATCGCCTTTATCTCCGGATCGTTCAATGCCCAACGCAAATCACTTACACGCTCGGCAATCGTACCAGCATAGCGCCCGTCGACAACCTTACCGACGTTAGGACCGACAACCGGTTCAAATCCCCAGTTTCTCAACACATCAGCCGTCTTTTCCACATTCTCCATCGGTGTGAAATAAGATGGTGAAATGAGCGCTATCTTGTCACCTGCCTTCAAGTATTGCGGACGGGTGCAGGTGATAGACACCTCCTTTGGGGGTTCAATCACTTCCTTATCATCATCATCCTTGCATGAAGACATGACACACGTGGAGCAGCCAATCATCAGGACGACAACATACATCCATAGTCTTTTAATCTTTTTCATAACTATTACTTATACTTGTTCATTTAACAACTGAACACCCAACGAATGGATTGAAAAAAACAATACATGTTGACTGTAGGATAATGAAAAATATCCTGCGTTTCGCTACACATTGGGTGTCTCG
>OCVV011355479.1_pt1 | contig 24043 bp, 10 predicted proteins | sample 1539721 | NCBI WGS metagenome assembly OCVV01 (sample SAMN02144230, study PRJEB22623) | gut metagenome | biome: sheep rumen | host: Ovis aries | place: New Zealand
TGGCACTTCATCTACGTGTACCAAGTCGCCTTTTTGATTGAGGGCCCATGTAAGATAAGCTTTACTACTCATTGCGTCGTAAATCTACATCTTGGATAATTTGAGCACCCATAGAAAGTGCCATACTTACCGTTGCGTTCAACCAAACGCCCGCCACATTTCGGACAGATGCCGGAATTGATGGTAGCATTTACTTCTCTTGCTGCTGTTCGAAGGTTCTTGACATGTTGTCTGTCGTTCACCATCTCTCGGACATTGTTCCTTTCAAGGATTCTAAGAAGTACTTGAACGTCATCATCTGATAGATATATCGTCCGATAATCACTAATCACATCCAAGAGGTTTTCTTCATATACAACATGATATCTACTCTCGACGTTACTTAGTACAGCATCACCTGCAAAGACAACAATGGGCACTATCTTGACATGTGGGAATGCGGATAGTATCTCCTTTATTCTCAATGCATGACCTATAGATTGCTTGACAGGATTGTAGAAGTGATTCTTTGTTACATAGGTATAAGTCTTCCACCATTTTTTCGCATACGTTACCTCTGTAATTATCAACTGAGTCCATTCCTGTCGATTATCATCGCCATATATTTCTCCTCGATAGTTTTTAGTCTCAATGGTAAAAACACCATATTTAGAAACAACTACATGGTCTATTTGAGTAGTTCCCTTCTCAGTTCGGAAAACCAAATCATTTAGAACCGTGTACTTATCTGGTAGTTGTGACAATATAGCAGACACGCGCATTTCCCCTCTCTTTCCTTTCTGCCTTGCTGAATTATACCAAGCAAGGTAGGCAAAGAGTAATAATACGCATATAACTACTAGTATGCCCATTTGTTTATTAAAACGCGAAAAACTTGTCTTGCTTTGTTAATTACAGAATATTATACCCCTCCGGTATCAGATGCAGCTTATTGATTGACTCATTATTCCCCTTAGCCCACTTTTGATATTTCTTGATGAACTTCGTTTCAAGTTATCCACTAATTCGTGAGAGTTTACCATTAACTATAAATAATCGTGAGATAGATTAGTGTCCTCTTCCCCATTGTATTTATTTCTTGTTTTTAAACTTTCTCCTATTCGGGAATGTAATATCTAACAAAGAATGCTTACGTAAATAATTATATAGCGTCTTGTCTTTTTCTGCTATCTCCGTAACATTTCTATACTTCTTACTCTCATTTATTGCAAACTCATCATTAAAAACGCGATGTTGAACAGTAACAAAATGACCAAATAGTTGAGTTGAAAGATTGTGTGTCCTAATATATTCGTACAAATTATGGTGAGCTTTATTAAATTCAGCCAGAGAACTATAATTAATCGTTATGCTATGCAAATACTCTATTGAATAAAAGGGTTCTTTTTCTTTTACTGGTAACATTTTTTTGATTTGAACAAGTAATCCCAATTTATTTGCTGCATTATATGTCGCCTGATCTTTTGTAAAGTCAGTATAAGTTTCAAATTCACCTTCTTTTATCCGAGACAAAATACTATCTTTTGTATGAGCTAATAATCTTTTAGGCGGCATGTGTTTTGTAATTTCATCATAAATGCCCAATTCAACTGCTGCCCTTGCAGCCGCGTCATGGTTAGTGTAGAACTCACGGTGAGTTTTGCACTTTGATGCAATTTCTTTTATAATCTCAGGATGATCAACCCATTTCGTTATTTTTATTTGTGGTTCGATAATATCTTTAACCTTCAACAATATTCCTAATCTACGCGCTGCATTATATACACTGCCATATTTCATTCTAAAATCTGAATATGATTCACAAGACGAAACAATATTGTAAATATATTGCTCAGACAATTTCCTAATTGAAGAACCTAATCCTCCTGTTTTTACACGATTTAAGATTTTCCATCCTTCACTACTATATTTGTCTTTAAATTCACCTTCCAATACCTTTGCAATTTCCTTTGGCACATAATCATGTACCATTTTGAATGATGGCTTTAGAGACGTTTTTTGAGAGTGAATATAAACCGCGCTTCTTTTATCTTTCAAATGCTCTTCCCATCTTCCCTCCAAATCATAAGAAAGGCCAATATAAACACTGCCGTCAGAAAACTCTGCTGCATAAATAGCTCTAAACTCCCTTGATTTAGAAGGAGGCATATGCTCACATACAGAATCTAGTATCTTCATAACACAAGCCTTACGATAATGCTTCGGAAATTTGTTTCTGAAAATCTTTCTCTCTGTGCAGAATTTCGCTTTCTTCCTTATGTTTTCTTCTGTTATAATAGCACAATTTGATAGTATATTTTTTGCATACTGAGAGCTGAATATTTTTAAGCCTTTTTCTTCTGCCAATTCAGTAAGCCTCTCGTCCTCAGAAATAAACCACCCCCTTTGATAAGCGACGTTAGACAAATATCTATTATTTTGTCTCCATGACCTCAAACTTTTAGCTCTACCAAGGGTCTTTCTAAAGTAAATGATTGAATATGGTGCTTTATTTTTTCTTCGATTAGGAAACACAATGTCTAACCAACCTCTTTCACGCAATGTCCAGTATGCACCGCTATAACGTTTACGAAACACTTTCATCTCCATCCCACATTCTTGTGCTTTGGCGATAATATCTTCTAACGTCCATATTTTGCGCCCCCAATGGGAGAAATGTGCATATGCCTTTTCCTCTAATCCTCTTCTATGAATTGTATCATACAAAGAACGATTCTCCTTATGCAATGTCGCATAGTCGGAATAACCACGAGCCATTTCTATTAGTTCTGCATCACTATATTTCTGTCGAAACTTCATATCGTTTCATCGAATCTTTAAATGGTAAATCATCTGCCGAATCCTCTTATCTCACAAGCCCGAACTTGTTAATACTCCCCTTGGCTTTCTACAAAGACTCGTGGGCTATAAGAAATTCGGTGTTGTCCCAATACTTAATTTCCTTCTTGAGATCAACCAATGACTCAACTTCTTTCCTTATTATTTCTATCTGTTCCGCATTAGAAACTGCATCAATGTCTTGCATAGCCTCGTTATATTTCGTGGTCTTCATTGTAGCAAATATCTCGAAGGGCAAAGGAACGGCAGTATTATCCAGTTCCTTGCTTCTCACATCTACAGGACGACTGCTTTTCCCAATTTTCACCCAATCCTCTCTAAAGCTTGGATTAGTGAGAATATAAACATATCCAGGTTCTTTATTTGCCATATTTTTCTTTATTATCTCGTTTTTTATATTCTCGTTGCCTTCTATCTCTCTTCTACCATCTCCGAACCTACTACGAACCATCTTCGAAGGCATAAGTTTACTTCAACAACTTCCTACTTTCATTATCTTCCAGCACCTGCATCTGTTGAATGGCTATCTTGTTGAGTTTGATGAGCCTTTCGCCCTATGGCATTCCGTCGTTCAACAGCGACCAGTCCACTGTCTTCTGCATTATAAATCTGCCTTCGTAGTCCATCAGTTATTAGCTTATTCTATCAAATCATCTTTATCACATACTTTGCGCAAAAATACAAAATTATATTCAGTAATCTCAATTAAGCATGGCCTTTCTTCTGTTATTTATTGATATTTCACTAAAAAAAAACAAAAAAACTATCTCTATAAGGCAAATTACTCTGCTTGAGGAATCTTGATTTAAATAGAATCCGTACCTTCGTAAACCGAACGATATACAATCCCACATACAACAAGGGGAAAACACCAGCATATCTAGTAAAGTTCTCTATAATATCTCTATAATACCAAGTAAAGACCTCCTATGGAACAAGCAAACGGCAAGGTAACATCTCCTACACATGTCCGGTACTTGTCCGGTAGATGTCCGGTAGATGTTCGGTATAAAAGCGGACATGTACCGGACAAGTACCGGACATATAGCGGACAACAATAGGAGGAACATAGGAGCTCCCAGTGAGCAGCTATATGGATAGAATAGAGGTCTTTATGAGAAGTACTAGAGGTTGGCATGAGATGTTTCGAAAAAAAGTACGAGTAAGCCACTACTCTTTAAGCCTCGTATCGCGACCTCCACGGCCTTTTGGGAAGACGTGATGGGTGTTGGCCCATTCTTCCCATTTTCCGACGAGCTGCTTCAATTGTTCAGGCTTCTCGGCTGCAAGGTCGTGGCGCTCGGTTCGGTCGTTCGGAATGAAATAGAGTTCCCATTTGTCGGTTACCTCGTCGCGAACGGCTTTCCAGTCGTTCCACCTGACGTAGCAGTTATCAGCATGTTCGCCGAAGATGTATTCGTGGAGCTTCTTGTCGGGATGACTGACGGCTGGCATCAGGCTTGTTCCTGCCAGCGGAATGATGTCGTTGCCGCCGTGATAGGTCTTTGGATAGGTTGCTCCAGCCACATCGATGAAGGTTGCCATGAGGTCGGTGACGTGGCAGATGTTATTCCTCAGCTGCGAGGCGTATTGCTGCGTTTGCTCAGGCCAAGAGACGATGAGAGGCGCTGCTATGCCGCCTTCGTAGGCACGGCGCTTGTACTTTCTGTAGGGCGTGTTGCTCACCATTGCCCAAGGCTTGCCATAAGAGGGCTGCACCCAATGCTGTTGGTTGTTGATGTCGCCCACGTTTCCGAAGCCTGTCTCGCTATAAGGCTCAGCACACGCTCCGTTGTCGGAAAGGAAGATGATGAGGGTATTGTCGAGCTGTCCTTTCTCTTGGAGGTAATTAATGACACGGCCAATGTTGTAGTCCATGCAATGAACCTGTGCGGCATAGACCGACATGCGAAGGGCTGAGTTGTCCTGTTCCTCTACGGAAAGCTCGTCCCAAGTCCTGGACTCCCATTCCGCCAGTCCCCATTCGTCCTTTATGAGTCCCAGCTTCACCATTCTCTGCCTGCGCGCTTCGCGTGTCGTCTGCCAGCCATCAGCATAGCGCCCGGCCATCTTCTCGATATCGGCATCCTTGGCTTGCAGGGGCCAATGCGGAGCGTTGTAGGCAAGGTAGAGGAAGAAGGGCTTGTCGTCCTGCTGCTCTTCGAGGAAAGTGATGGCGTGGTCGGTGAAGGCATCCGTAGTGTAATAAGGCGGACGTGGGGCAGGAAGGTGCATGTTGTCGAGCGTGAGGCCTCGCCCTCCTCGAGGTTGCAGATAGCTCGTTGCTCCGGCCAGAATGCCATAGAAATGCTCGAAGCCTCGCTGCAGCGGCCATTTCTCTTTTCCATGCAGTCCGACATGCCATTTGCCCGTCATATAGGTGTGGTATCCAGCATCACGAAGCACCTCAGCCATCGTCAAGCAATTGCGGTTCAGGAACCCCATATATCCGTGCTCACCCTGATGCTCTGGGTCATCTCCGTCTTTAAGCTCAGGGTCTTCCGACATTGCTCCGATGCCGGCTTGATGGGAATAGAGGCCAGTCAGCAGGCTGGCTCTGGTGGGACAGGAACGTCCGCAATTGTAGAACTGCGTGAAACGAAGCCCGCGAGCGGCTAAAGCGTCGATATTGGGTGTAGGAATCTCGCCTCCGTAGCATCCGATATCGGAATAGCCCATGTCGTCAGCCATGATGAGCAGGATGTTCGGACGTTTGTCTGTCTTCTTTGCCGACCAGCAAGGAAAAGCCGTCAGCAGCGCTACAGCAGAAAGACTGCCTTTGATGATGATGTGCTTCATAATGTGTTGTTGTTTTAAAATTCCGTTATTTTCCATTCCTTTGGTGCGACAAATCCCTTCTGCCCTTTTCCATAAGGTATTTCTTCCTGATAGGGCACAATGGCATCGCCTTGCACTACCGTTTTGCGAAGCTCCTTGACACGATTTGGATCTTCATAGATGCGACCTTCGCGCGTTTCGTAAGGGTTCTGCAGGATGTCTGTGATGAAGTCCTTCTTCAAGCCAAGATGCTGACCGGCGAGGATGAGCTTGTATTGCTGGCAAACGCCTGCACCGCATCCCAGATACATGTCGCGGTCTATCTGCTTCTTCTTGCCCCGGAGCACACCATAAATGCTGATGCCGTCATACGGATTCTTCGGTTTCCCTTTCGCTCCGATGATGTCGGCCAAGGTGGGAAGGATGTCCACAAAGCCTGTGACTTGCTCCAGTTTCCTGCCACCTTGCTGGAAACCTTTCTTCCAATAGATGCCTGCAACCGTACGGACTCCACCTTCCCATTCGTCGAACTTTGAGCCACGCAAGGGACGGTTCACACAATAAGGTTCCATACCCGGTACTCCCCCATTGTCGCTCATAAAAAGGATGATTGTATTGTCCCACTCGCCACTCTGACGAATGGCATCGAGGATGGTCCCAACGCCTGTATCCATTCGAGAGACCATAGCCCGATAAGTCCATCCCTTCTGGTCTTTTGGGGGAAGGGCATCGAACTCCTCTTTGGAGATGAACTTACGGATTTCCTCTTCTGGTGCCTGATAAGGGGCATGAGGAGCATTGAAGCAGGCATAGACAAGATACGGCTCGCCTTTGGCGTATTCCTTGATGCATCGCGAAGCCTCAGCAGCAATAAGGTCTGTGGAGTAGCCTTCCTCGTGGCATGACTCCCAATCATTATGCCAGTCGAGCTCTTTCTCTCGCGTATGGTCGAAGTAATCGAAGGCACCGTTCAAGGCTCCATGGAAATGCGTGAAACCACGATTGAGCGGGTAGTAGCGCAGACGACTGTGCCCCATATGCCATTTACCTATCGCTGCACGATTTGTGTAGCCATTTCGTCCCAATAAGTCAGCCATCGTCTCTTCCTCGACAGGAAGTCCATAGTCTCGCCAAGGCGGAATGACTGTCTCGCGAATGCCGAAGCGACTGGGATAACGACCCGTCATGAGTCCACATCGTGTGGGAGAACTGACGGGAGCCGTATAGAAGCGATTCAGTTCAATGCCTTCGCCAATAAGACGGTCGATGTTTGGCGTTGGGATGACGCTGCCGTGATAGCTCACATCGCCCCACCCCAAGTCGTCAGCTACGATAATCACTACGTTAGGACGCGTGGCTCCAAAAACATTTGCGGCAGTTGCAGCCGTCAGCAAAGCCAAAGCCTTTTTTCCCTGCATTACCATTCTTTCAGTCTGTTTTCTTCGTACCAGGCACACACTTTCTCTGCCAGTTTGCGGGCTAGGCGTGGATTCTGGTCAGCCAAGTTCTTTGTTTCGTTACGGTCAGCCTCAAGGTCGTAAAGCTCCATGTCCGTGCAATTGTCGTTGCAGAGCAGTTTCCATTTGCCGCGACGAATGGCCAGATGAGGGCTACGGTTCTCCTTCCTGCCAGGGAAGTTGAAACTCTTGTTTCGACCGAAATCCCACATCAAGTCTGTGCTGCGACTCTTTTTGTTCTTTCCCAAAAGTTGGCGCGACATATCTTCTCCCCTACTCTTATAACCCTTTTCAGTAGAGATGCCTGCCATTTTGCAGAGCGAAGGATAGAGGTCCATAGCGCTGAGAATGGTTGTCTCGTTACGCTCTCCAGCCTTTATCTTGGCAGGATAGCGAATGATGAAAGGCATATTGATGCCGCCCTCATAGAGGCTGTTCTTTGCACCTCGCATCCCTAAAGTACGACGTTGCATGAAGCTGGGAGCAGGACCATTGTCGCTGGTAAAGATAACAATGGTGTTTTCCGCAAGTCCCATCTTGTCGAGTTCGTCGAGGAAACGTCCCAACTGCACATCCATCTCCTTCAATACAGGCTCGAAGGCATCCTCTTTTTCCCACTTTTCTCGCTTCTCGGCAAAGAATTCTGGCACCCAAGGCGTGTGCATATCATCAGGCCAAAGGTTCAGGAAGAAGGGCTTGCCATTCTGTTTCCTGATAAATTCGAGGCTCTTATCCACGAAATAAGCAGTTCTGTTCCAACGCTTCACACTATCGGAAGCCGCCCATATCCAATGCGTAGAAGTGATGATAGGGTCTGGGTCTGGACTCTCATAAGTGGAGATGTGTTCGTCGTAACCATAGTTCTCGAAGCCAGGAGCATCTGTTACATCACGACCTCCACCAAGATGCCATTTGCCAATATGCGCCGTAGCGTAGCCTGCTTGCTGGAAAGCCCTCGCAATACTGGGAGCAGAAGGATTCAGGTAGTTGAGTTGCTCAACCCTCTTGTTGGCAGCCCTCGTGTCCATAAATGTGTTTATTCCATGCTCCAGCGGGAACTGACCTGTAATAAGCCCACAACGGGAGGGAGAGCTGACAGGAGCGGCAGAGTAATACTGCGTGAAGGAAAGTCCTTGCTGAGCCAGACGGTCGATATTGGGAGTCGGTGTATATGAGCCTCCGAAGCAACTGACGTCGCCTATGCCCATATCATCAATATACATAATAATGACATTCGGCTGTTTGTCTTGTGCGCAGAGCGCAGCAGGCAGTACAGCAAGCCCTGAAAGCATTTTGCGGTATCGTGATTTATTCATGAGTTTGTATGTTTTCTGATTTGTTTTAATTCGCTACATCCATGCCGATGCCTGTGTCGCCCATTTGCTCCATCCATTCGAGAAGGGCAGTCTTCATCTCTGCTACTCGAGCAGCATATTCGGGCAAGTCAGCCAGATTATGAAGTTCCCAGGGGTCTGTCTGGTGGTCGTAGAGCTCTTGTGCAGGACGATGGACGAACTTGTCTATCAGCCAAGATGCCCGTTCGTCGGTTTGAGCCGTCACGAGCCACGAACCCCACATATCGTTGGTATCTTCAGGTTTCATCATGTGCTTCTCGCTATACGGTCTCTCGTGCATCAGATTCATGATGAAACGATAGCGCTTGTCCTGAATGCTGCGAATGGGATAAGCAGGCCCTTCCGGATGGTTGTTGTGAATACCGTAAGCCCACTCCCGGACTTGAGCTTTCTTCTTGCCATATAGGATGGGCAGGAGACTACGGCCATCCAAGGTATCGACAGGAGCACCTCCTGCAAAGTCGATAAGTGTGGGCAGTACATCTTCATATTGTACAAGGGCATCGCTGACAGAACCTGCCTTGATCTTTTTCGGATAGCGAGCCAAAAAGGCGCTGTGCTGACCATAACGGTAGCAAGTCCATTTGCCAAAAGGCATCTTGGGGCCTTGCTCTCCAAGAAAGATTACAAGCGTATTGTCCAATTGTCCTGTTTCCTCAAGGGTTCGAAGCGTCATCCCCACCTCATTGTCGAGCATACGTATCTCTGCCAGGTAGTCGCAAAACATTCGTCTGGTTACAGCATTATCCACACAGTTAGGCGGCAGATGCACACTATCTGGATTGAACTCGGAGGCATCGCCAGAGTCCCATGGTGCATGGGTGTTGATGCTGCAGACAAACAGGCAGAAGGGCTGCGAACTGTCGCGGCTCATGAACTCGCGTATGCCATCGGGCGTGGAAACGGGAGGATGAGACATCGTGCAGCCCACAGCAAAGCCCGGTATCTTCTCGAAGGGGAACACCTTCAGCTGCTTTACAGGATGGTCTTTGCCTGTCCGCCCTACCCTATATCCCAAGTCGGACATATAATGTACCACACTTCTAAGACCACGATTCACAGGTTTATGGTTTCGGAAAGAACCATGATGCTGCGGATACAAGCCCGTATAGAGGGATGCTCTGATTGGAACGCTCACTGCCATAGAGCAGAAGTTGTTGGTAAGCAGCATGCCCTCTTTTGCCAAACGGTCAATGTTTGGAGTCTGCAGGTTTTCGCCCCCATAGCATCCAATCTCGTTAGTTCCTAAATCGTCTGCTATGAAGACCAAGACGTTGGGACGAGACTTGGCCTGCCCTGCACAAACTGCAGAGCAGACCAAACCAGGAATCAAAACTAATTTATTAGTTTTCACTTAATTGCAACTTTTTTGCCATTCTTGATGTAGATACCCTTAGGCAACGTTCCACTTGACATCTTCTGACCGGCAAGATTATAGATGCCGTCTTTCGAGCCAAATGTTCCTTCGATTGTCTGAATGCCATCAGGGTCGGTACCATCATCGACTTTGACACAAATAGAACGATTGTTCATGTCGAAAGTGACAATATAGTCTGTCGGACCAACACCGACTGGCCATTCAATACGCAAACGATGGGCATTGCCCCAACCACGTACCAAATCTCCAACCGTTTCGCCGGGAGTGAGGATGCTGTCGTTCAAAGCAGTAGTATAGCTTGCCTCAAGCCACCCTGGGCGAGTAACGGTGCTGTTCTCTTCATCATCAAGAGTAGAACGACTTGCCATAACAAGGAAGGTGGCATATCCAGGATATACATAGTCTTCGAAGAAGCGTACAGTTCCGACATACATGCCATCACCCATGTGCTTCAAAGGTGCCATCTCGTCGTTCTTCCAGCGATGTTCTTTGCCGTCTTTGTCTATGATAGAGCCACAGACGAATACACGGTCGTGCCATGCATACTCAATCGGATCGAACACAACTGTGCTGTCTGCCGGATTGAGCGTGACGTGCATCTCTTCACCAATCATCTGATAGTCCTGACCGGCACCGGATATGAGCGGATGAGTGTTGTATGCCGGTGTGACAAAGCGGCGATACTGCTGGTTGGACTTGAAGGTCTGGTCGAATCTTGTGAAATAGATGTTGGCACGAGCATCAGCATGAACAAGATTGGCACGATTCTGAGTCTTGAATGTTCCTACATAGGTGCCATCTTCCTGACGCTGAAGTGGATAGAGTTTACTATTTTCATCATATTCTATTACGTTACCTTCCTCATCAATCAAATCACCTCGAACATAGAAACCACCACCTATCGAAACATCGTCTCTAATATCTGTCTCATATTGTATAACCTCTTCGTCCGTAAGGTCTCCGCTTTGCAGATGTTCGTAGATTTCGTCTCCTTTTGAATATAATGCATCACTTAGACCTGCATCTGTATCTACTATTGCATCGCTTTGATTGTAACAGTACTCCATCAATCCATTCAAATCATTATATATAGCATAACTGCTGTTGATGGTGTTGAATTCTGCATTGATTTGCTTGGCGAGTTCTAACTTTGCTTCTATATTGGTTTCTGCATTTGCCTCATCGATGAGAGAGGAGATTCGATCCAGAATAGCTGTGCTGATGTAGAAACTCTGCTCTTCCTGGGCCAAACGCAAATTTGCGAGGTGCTCTCCGAAATTATCCATCATGGCTTGTAGCGCATCTGCGTCCTGTCCACGATAAACAAGACGGAACTTGCCCCAGGCTGTTACACCGCCTGCATACCATGGCATACCTGTATTCTGAATGCCGACGCGCAACGTGCCGTCCTCGACAATGGCATATGCATGATTGACGAAGCGACCTGCCGAGAAAGCAAAGCTCATAGCATAACGACCATCCGGAACCCAACCTGTACCTGTTGTTTCTCTATCATATGAGTGTGTCTCCTCGCCATTATGCGGAGCAGAGGGATCATTGGACGGGTCAAAGCGACAGTTCACACCATTGATAGCTTCATTGTATGGAATCGCACATTTGTACAAGTTCCAAACAGGTGTATGGAAGTCATTTATAAAGATATCGGCAGCCACTAGCTCGCAACCAGAGGGGTCGCCCAAGTCAATGTCGCCAGTACGCTGGTATGCAGGAACAATCAGTTCGTAGAGGCCATTGGGAAGACCGTCTTCCAAATCCTGATAAACATAGAATGCTGTATTTTTGCTGGCACTCACGGGATAGATGTCTAGGAAGCCTGTACGGGAAGAGAAGTTCGAGCCATTGCCAGTTTTAGTTGTCTTAGCGACCCATCCCTTGAAGTTGCCATCTTCAGCGAAGTCAGCATTGTAGATAAGGTTGGATAGGTCGGAACCTTCAGTGATGCTATTCTTGATAGCAAGGTTAAGCAGTTCCTGAACAAAGGACACCTCTGCAGCAAGTTCTTCTACAGAAAGTGTCTTGACTTCGATGATATGTTTGTAAGTACCATTTGGCATGCCTTCAACCTCTTCCTCATTATCATTGATATAACTATACAGCAGTTCGGCATATTGACCATTAAGTTGTTCACGATTTTCAAGGTCGTCAACAATAGCTTGGACTGCCGATGCGTAGTCAACATAAGCCAAGTGACTCAGACGGATTTGTTCTGGCAAACGCGAGAGTTGGTCTGCAATGTTCAAAACTTGTTCTAGCGAAGTATAACTTTCAAGAGCGTCACAAGCCTCTTGATATTCTTCAACCAATTGCGTCTGTGCATCCAACTGGTCAAGTTCTTGAAGGTTCTTTCCCTGTTGAGCGCTGATAAGTTCCGCAGCAGCATCGGTATCGTTCACACGCTCCAAACGCCATGTATCCCATACAGTCCAGTTGCCATTCAAGTACATTCTATTTTCCAAACCAACTTTTACGACATCTTGCTCGCTTCCAACAACAAAGTATATGGGTTCGTTCCAATAAAGCCCCTTCTGGAAGTAGTCACGGCAAGCTGCCAATGAATTTGGCACATAATAGCCAGTTGCCTCATGATATGTTTGGGTTCCTGTACCAATTGCTTTTTCTTGTCTGCCTTTGGCAATGTCCATAAAGAGGTTGCCTATGCGGCGTTCTCCAACCTCAACGTAATACTGGCTATTGTGGTAGAGTTGTACATAATCAGGGTTTAGTTCAGCTTCTTCATAAGCCACGCAATCAGTATTCGTCCAGGCTTTAACACGGGAAAGGCCTTGAACGCGCAACTTATAAAGACCAGGTTCAAGACCTGTCAGTTGCTGATAGCTCTCGAACCACTTCTGGTTCCAATGCTCTGCCACGCTATTGTTGATGGCAAGGCCAGAACCGTCATTGCTTTGATTGTTGATATACCCACCTGCAGCATTGTGGTCGGCGTTGGCAAAGATACGAATGAAAGGATAGTCTGGATCCTCTTGTCCGCAAACCTGACAGAAACCATCCACAAATGTATGAGGTGGAATTACCACATCACCGCTATTGGAGAAATATGCAGACTCCTCGTCATAGGTGCCGTCACATCGCATCTCCGCTCTGACCACAACTGTGCCGTGAGTAGGAATGAATGTTGGGAAATCATCCACTTCTTCACCATTATCCAGATTCTGGTACCAGCGAATAACGCTTTGGTCGCCATTGAGACGATAGCATAACGAGCCGTTTTCCAGTTCATCGTCTCCGATACGTTGTGCCTGTGTTCCATACATACTGAAGCAGTTAGTCACGATGGCGTTGTCGTGACGGAATGCATATTTGTCCTCGCCTTGAATGCCTGAAGCGGTGGCCGAAGTCCAGCAATTGCTGATGACAGCACCATTGTTGCCAAGCCAAGCTATCAGGGCAGCACTCTCTGCACCACCGGATATTGTGCCTGTGCTGTAGCAGTTCTCAACCGTCAGTTTTGCGATACTCTGGAAGTTTGCTCCCAATACAGCACCAGCACATGTAGTGGGGCTTTCAGATGTGCCCTCAAATCCCAGATTGCGCAGCAGCACATTACCAGCCATGCCGCAACCGCCAATGAGAGCAGTTCCCTTCATGCCTGTCAGATAGCAGTTCTCGTCGAGGCGCAAGTTTTCGATGGTAGAGCCGCCACGGATAAAGTTGAAGAAGCCCGACCAGTCGTGGTCTACGCCATCCATCACCAAATTGCTGATGGTGTGATACTTTCCATCAAAATGTCCGAGGAAAGGAGTGGCAAGCGAACCAATGCCATTAAAATCCACGCCATCCATGTCTATGTCATTATCCATGACAACCTCAAGGTTTTCGTGTCCGGCTGCAACGTATTCAGTCAACCATTGCAGTTGAAGTGGCGTACTCATGTGAAACACACCATCTACAGGTGTCACGAAGTTATCGTTGAAAGCTCCGCAAACAGTGCAATAAAAGTCGCCATCAACGAATGTATGGGGAGGCACGATACTGCCCTCGTTGGAGTTGCTGAATGTTCCCTCATCACCAACGGGTGTGCCATCGCAAAGCATTGTGCCTTGCATATAGACTTGCAGACTCGTTGCAAACGGAACGGGATAAGCATCTTGTCCGAGAGTCTGATAGAAAGAGATGTTCGACTGGTTGCCATTGAGGTAATAGCAAAGGCGACCGTTTGCCACATCTTCTGTCGTGAAGTCGTGGTCGATGCCTTGTGTAGCGCCTTCGGTTCCACTGATATCAAATACATTTATGAATGTACCTGTGAGACGTCCCAATTGGTTTCCGCCATTAAAGCCCGTCACGATACCCAGATTGATGATGTTCTCTTGGAGGTTTTGTGCGTTGTTGCCATAATAACCAGCAACGACGCCTGCATAGCCGTCGGCGGCTGTGCTGGTGATGGCTCCTGTATTGACAATATTGCGAATGCGCCATGTTGGAGCATTGCCAGTCTGGCCGCCTACTAAGGCAGCTGCATCTGTACCGCCTTCAGCCGTCACGTTAGCCTCGTTGACGATGTTCTCCAAAGTGATGAGGCCTTGATTACCTTGGCTGCAACCTGCAATGGCTCCCACTTGATGGTAAGCTGTGAAGGAGCAACTCTTATCAATAATAAGGTTACATACGCGCGTGTTACTGTCGTTGTTGCCACGCAAGTAACCGAAGAGGCCCTGTATGCTTTCTGTCGGACGATTGATGACAAGGTTCTTGATTCTGTGTCCTTGTCCGTCGAATGTGCCACGCCAACGCAGGTCAACGCTCTTTGCAATAGGTGTGTGTTCTATGCCTTGCATGTCGATATCGTTCATCAGGCGTGCACACAAATCATTCCTGCCGGTATTTACCATAGCAGAGAACCATTCCAATTGGTATCCGTCGCTAATTTCATAGAATCCATCTTCTGCTTGTTCAACATAATTGAGATCAAGTGCACCGCAGATGTTACAGATGCCATGCTCGAACTCATGTGAGCCAATCAGGCACGATGGCGGTTCAACCTCGCGGAAGAACCAGAAGCTCTTGTGGTTGGTTCCTATCGCTGCCATATACGATTGAACTATCTTGTTGTCCTCGTGCCAGTTCATGGCAAAGCAGGCAGAGTTGTTGAAGGCAAGATTAACGTGGTCGGAACTCGTCATGCCGAAGCAATCGGTGCCTTCGCTTGGGGCAGACATGATGAAAATCTCAACAGGTTCTGTTCCCATGTTTACCGCCACATTGGCAGACTCTGCTACAGCCTGGATGTAGCATTTGCTGTAGAGGTTCTGGACATAGTAGCAGCCCTCATTTCCTGTTGGAATGAAACGCCAATAAGAATAGGTGTCCAATCCTACGTTGCATTGCAGGACGTCCTTCCCCGTGTCCTTCATGTAAGCGTCATGATTGTTACGCGAGGAGATTGTGTAATACAGGTTCTTGTCGATGTCAAGACCCATGGCGGATGCCAAGCTCAGCAATGGCATCAGCAATAAAAGTAAAGTCCTCTTCATAATGATGTTATTAAAAGGTTATTAAATATTTGTTGTTGATTGCATGTCAATGAGCAACTTTCTTGCCGTTCCGTATATAGATTCCAGAATGCTCGATAGCATTTAGTGTACGACCTTGCAGGTCAATCCATTTACTATTTAACGATTTACTATTTACTCTTTGTTGAGTTTGAAGATCGGTTATTCCTGTGATGATGTCATCCGGTACAACAGCGAGTGTCCAGAAAGAACGATGGTTTGTTCCTGCCACGGCGGCATACGTCTGGACATAGCAGTTTGCCTGATTGCTCTCGGCACGCAGGTTAAGTCCAATGGTGCCGGATGAGAAGTCGTGTGGCGTGACTGAGGTGCAGGCAAAGCCATACCTGCCGCCTTCGTTCGTTTGGGCTGCCACGTAATATTCTGCGCTCTGACTGCCCATGCTGATCATCTGTCCGGAAGACTTGGGATAACCCTGTATGTAACGCCCCGTCACAAGGTTGCGGACATAATAGCACTGGGCGTTATCGGTCGGTTCGAATATCCAATAGGCAGCATCGCTTGTGCTTCCTTCGCAAGTTATGCGGTTGTCGCTCTCCACATTATCAACCATATAAGCAGGTGTGCCCGAGAAATTGCGAATGGTATAAGCATGATCTTTCAAGGGCCAGTCAGAAGCTGTTGGGTCATCATCGTTGTTGCCTGGGTAATATGGTGTGGGGTCAAAGGTGTTGTCACGAATCTGACGAATCTGTTCGGGCGTGAGAAGGCCCTTGAAGAACCAGGCATCATCGATGTAACCCTTGAAGTAGCTCTTTCCCGTCTTGTGTCCTCCGATGCGGAAACCGCCGGTACAGGTCTCGAAAGCCCCTGTCGAAACGGTACAGTCGCGCTCTCCATTTATGAAATATGTAAGGCTCTGGCTGACAGGATCGCACACGATAGCGACATGTTGCCAAGTGCCCGGTTTGAGAGAACCCGTGGTTGCATGGTGCTGACTGCCGCCCAGAAAACTGTTATAGAAAAATGAAGGCGTGCCGCCACTTACAGGAGCCTCGGCTCTGGCATACAAATAGATGCGTCCCGTGCCTGCATTGTCTTTCTGGGCAAGAATGATTTCATCGCGGACATAAATGTCATTATCTAACTGATCGCTTGCATTCGGAGCTGCGGTATTCTCGTCGTAAACCCACGCGCAAAAGGTTGTCTGAGTAGTTCCTGTGTCGAGAATGCCAGTCGTATTCAAGTCGAGATACTGAGCATTACCATTCAAGTGAAGTGCCTGACCGTGTTTTCCGGTTCCGAACGTAATGCCGTTAGAACTGGGAGTAAGCACGTACTTGGAAGGCGAAGCGTCGTCCGTGTTGTCGTCAAAAGGGTAATGGAAGATGAGTTCGGTCTTGGTCTCGGGAATATCGTCGGGGACATTCAGGCCGACACTCTTGGCCCAATTGTTCCAGAGACTCTTCATCTCGCGCACCTTATCGGGGTGTTCGGCCGCTATATTATTGGTCTCGGAGAGGTCGTGGGCAAGGTCGAAGAGTTGCCAGCCGCCATTGGCGAGGGCAGTAAGCCGCCAGTTTCCTTTGCGGACGGCTTTTCCTCTCTCGTGTTCCCAATACAGCGTGCGCTCATCGTCCCAGCCATTCTTGTCCTGAAGCAATGGCACGAAGCTCCGGGCCTCGCCAGAAAGCGGCTTGATACTGTTGCCGTTATAGAAAGAAGGATAAGTAGCGCCGGCAAGTTCCAAGCAGGTAGGCATCACATCAAGGAAGGTGCAAGGCTGCGACATAATGGTTCCTTCCTTTTCCTGGGCCATTCCTGCAGGCCAATGAACAATGGTTGGTGCTGCCGTTCCACCATGGAACTGCGTCGTCTTCCAGTATCGGTAAGGCGTATTGACTGCTCCTGCCCAACCATTATGAAGATAGTTGTAGGTGAGCTGACCACCTGGCGTCGGAGAGTTTCGCACTACCATTTGCCCGTCGCGAGTGCGGTCGTGACGGTCGAAGTCACCGATAGTGTAATTCTCGGACGAGGCTCCGTTGTCGGAAGTAAAGATGATGAGGGTATTGTCGAAGATGCCTCTACGCTTCAACTCCGCGATGATGCGACCGATATTCTGGTCCACACAATCTATCATGGCTGCATGTACCTCCATGTTTGCCCTTTGTAATGCCTTGTTTGTCTCGTCATTCCATTTGCGACCGGAAGCATTCGTGGCAACAGGCATCTCGTCGGAATTGATGAGACCAAGTTCCAGCATACGCTGGTAGCGACGCTCGCGAAGCATATCCCACCCGTCATCGAACTTGCCTTTGTACTTCGCGATATCCTGAGGCTTTGCCTGCACGGGCCAATGTGGTTCCTGGAAAGCGACGTACATGAAGAAGGGCTTGCCGTCCGAGGTCATTTCATCCATCATATCTATCGCTTTGTCTGCCACGAAATCGGCATAGTAGAAGTCCTTCGGAATGCTGTCCGTGAAGATAGGCTCCTCGTTGTGGACAAGCGAGAAGGGGTCGAAGTGATCGGTCACGCCCCAAATAGTTCCCCAATGTTGGTCGAATCCTCGGTTGCAGGGATAGGTCTCGATGGGAGCAAAGGGACGGTTATTGAAAGTGCTTTGGTGGGAAAGCCACTTCATCTGGTCTGCGTTATTGCCGATGCCTTTAGTGAGCGAGAGGTGCCATTTGCCGCTCATTCCGGTGTGATAACCAGCTTCGCGAAGCACTTCGGGAATCGTCACGCAGTCGCGTGTCAGGCTCTGTCCCATGCCGGTAATGCCTACGGTTTGTGCGTAGCGACCCGTCATGAGCTGAGCTCGCGACGGACAACTGCGACCGGAATTGTAGAACTGGGTGAAACGCATACCCGAAGCGGCGAGCGCATCAAGGTTAGGACTCTCTACCTCGCCGCCAAAGCAGCCAAGGTCAGAGTAGCCCATATCATCAACTACGATGAGCATGATGTTAGGGCGCGTGGCCTGCTGCTGGGCAGAGGCAAGTGCCGGAAGCAATGCCGGCAGCGCTGTCAGAGCACGTTGGTATTTTTGAAACATAGTATATATATAACGTATAATGCGATTACTTCATGCTGACCTTCTTCCCGTCTGCGATATACAGCCCCGGCAGACTGAACGTATGCAGGGACCGTCCCTGCAAATCATACACGCCGCCAAGGGGATAGATGGCAGAGGTGGTGCCACTTCCAACTGGACTCAAACCATCGGCTGCATCAAGTTTGAAAACAGGATATTCACCCTCGTTAATCGTCCAGATATTGTCGAAGTCCCACTTCAGTGTACCGGTATAGAAACTTTTAGTGCGGAACACAGCATCGTCCATCTCGCGAATGGTACCTGCAGGAATCTGCCCGCCTACACCTTTATCAGCATAATATACCAGCTGGATTCCTTTCCTGACATACAGCCCGGACATATATTCGATGACGTTATTGGGCGCAGCAGGCAAGCGACGGGAATAATAATAGTTAGGCGTCGCTCCCGTAATGCTGTTTGCCAGGACAAGAACATCCTGCAAGCGGACATTCCGATTGTTGTCTGTGAAGCCTATCACGCCTGCAGCACAACCGGATTTGTGGCTGTTCTGACTGGTGGAGACATTGCCTGCGAAATAGGCTCGAGCGATATCCAGTTTAGCGACTGACGCGCCGTTGTTGGAATGTATGAATCCCACGATGCCTCCTGCACAAGATGGCGCATTCATGTCTGTGCTGAGTCTTGTGGCTTTTATGTCAGCCACGACATAGCAGTCGCGGATAGTATTGTATTCGGTATTCGTGCCATCTCGCGCTACTCGACCTGCCAAACCGCCCACTTCGCTGTCGCTTGTAATCTTGCCTGCCACAGCTACGCGTTCCATGGTGCAGGCTCCTATCATAGCTCCGGTGATGCCTCCTGTTGGAGCTTTGCCGGTGATGTCCACATCTTCGAGAATCAAATTCTTTATCGTCGCATGTTCCATTCGTCCGAACAACCCCTTGAAGGCTGTGCCGTTCTTTATCTTGAGACCTCTTATGGTGTGTCCTCTGCCGTCCAAGATACCGGCGAAACGTGCCGGATCGCCATCGTCTTTGTCCGACGCTCCGATTGGCACCCATTCTTCTCCTTCGGGTATTTCAATGTCGCAGGCAAGGTAATAGTTATTTGTCAAATCCTCTCGAATGGCATTCAACTCTTCGAAAGAGCTGACGGGCTGCGGCGTCTTTAGCGACGCGTCTTCGGGATTCTTCGTGTCCATCAGCACTCCCCTATCGCCTTGCTCTTCCATCCAGCAATGCAACTCCCGATGCATCATCTCTATCCGCTCCTTGTGTTCGGGTGCTTCTGCCAGATTGTTGAGTTCCCAAGGGTCAGTCTCGTGGTCGTAGAACTCGATAGCCGGACGATGGACGAACCTGCCGACAAGGAAGTTTGCCCATTCGTTCGTCTGTGCCGTCTGCAACCAGGACGTCCACATGTTGTCGACCTCCTTCATCATGTGCTTTTCGTAATAGGAACTATCCGGCAAGAGGTTCTCGATGAGCTTGTAACGCTTGTCTTGTATGCTGCGGATAGGATACGATGGCCCTTCGGGATTGTTGTTGTGCATGCCATACACCCATTCGCGTTTGTCGGTCTGCTTTCCCAAGAACACATCAAGCTGGCTGATGCCATCAAGACCTTGCACAGGTTCTCCTCCTGCCGCTTCGATAAGGGTTGGCAGGATGTCTTCGTATTGAACAAGTGCGTCGCTCGTGCTTCCGGCTGCCACTTTTCCCGGATAACGGACAATCATGGCGCTCGACTGCCCGTAGCGATAGCACGTCCATTTGCCGAAAGGCATCTGCGGACCTTGCTCGCTAAGCACAATCACAAGAGTGTTCTCGTCTGCTCCTGCTTCTTTAAGGGCAGACATCGTCATGCCAACCTCGTCGTCGAAAAGACGTATCTCAGCCAGATAGTTGCAGAACTCGCTACGCGTCTTGGCGTTATCCACACAATTTGGAGGTAGTTTGAGGTCGGAAGGATTGAACTCCGACGGGTCGCCGGCATCCCAAGGCATGTGACTGTTGATGCTGCAAACAAAGAGACAGAAGGGCTGACTGCTGTCGCGCCGCATAAACTCGAGGATGCCTTCGGGCGTGGACTTCTTAGGATGCGAGGCTGTGCATTCTACCACAAAGCCTGGTATCTCCTCAAAGCCATACACCTTAGGCTGGTTTACTGGATGGTCTTTTCCTGCCCTACCCACACGATAGCCAAGGTCGGAGAGGTAATGCGTCACACTCTTTACCCTTGAATATGTGGCTTTGTGATTCAAGAAAGAGCCATGATGAGCAGGATAAAGGCCCGTGTACATTGAAGCACGAATTGGCACGCTCATTGCCATCGAAGCAAAGTTGTTGGTCATAAGCATACCTTCATTGGCAACTCGATCGATGTTGGGCGTAGCAAGGTTCTGTCCTCCATAACAACCCAATTCACATCGTCCCATGTCGTCGGCAATGATGACAAGGATGTTAGGCTTCTGCTGAGCCATAGCTGAGGTCAACCCAAGCGGCAACAAAGTTAATGCATACTTCTTCATAGTCTTTTTACTTTAAACTGTTTATCGCTTTAATGTATTTAATGTCTTCTTGTTGTTCTCAATAATGATTCCTTTATAGGATTGGCTGTCATGCACTCTTTGTCCTGCAAGATTATAGCTTTCACCTTTTAATCTTTTCACCTCTTCACCTTTTCCAATGCCTGTTGCGTCTTCATCAAACTCGAAGGCTCCAATGTCAACATGAGTACCGAAGACTCTCTTCTTACCAGCAAGGTCGAAGCTACTGATAGCGGCAAAGTTGTCGTTACCAGCATCGATGCATGGTGACTCTTCCTGCAATTCGTAACACGCTTCTTCTATTTCGCTGAGACTTGTATAGCCATCAACAGAAGGAATCTTCACAAACATTGGTGTTTTTTCCTGAGACAGAAAGATGTGTCCGTCATCGTTGCCATCCGTAAACTTCGTGCTTGTGCTTTCTATTGCGGAAGATATAGAGACGACCGTTCCACCTCCATTGATGTCGGCATTCTGGCCATAACTGCTGAAGCCGTTCTTGCCTGTATTGTGCCAAGCAATACAGTTATAGACATTCAGATTGGAGCCATTTGTACCAAGGCCGAATGCACCACCAGGACCTGTTGCAAGATTGTTGCAAAGGGTGCAATTGATGATGGTTGCTGTAGTGCCACCACCTACTTGAATTGCTCCCCCATTGCCCGAAGAAGTGTTATTGACGAAGAGACTATTCTCGATGCTAACTTGTCCCAGATGGCAATGGATGGCTGCGCCGTTCTTGCCATTCTGCGTCCTGTTGTTGCGAAAGATGCAATTCCTTACTATTGCGCCATTGGTGAGGATTGCTCCACCGCCATTCCCATTACCGTTTGCTCCAGCTTGGTTGATACCGTTCTGCACGATAAGGCCATCAAGAACAGTTGTTACTATACCATCGAGATTGCTGTTGCGAAAGGGACAAATCGTTCCTCCACCATCTATAATGGTTTGATGAATGGTAATTTTACGTTCATCAGGTGTCAACTCGCTGCCTTCGAAACCTCCATAGATTTCAAGTTTGTCAGGATGAATGGGTGTGGCGACAGGATATGTTCCTTCTTTCAGCCAGAGCATAGCATTGCCTACATAAGTGTCGGCAAGTGCCAGAGCATGACTGAGGCTTGTTGCCTGTTGCCATGATGTGCCGTCGCTTGAGTCATCACCATCGGGGGAAACATGGATAACAGAGTTCCCTACCGCAGGTTCCCCATTGTCGAACTCGTAAGCGCCCATATCTATTTGCGCTCCTGACAGACGTCGATTCATGCCCAAATCATAATCAAGTTCAGAAGTCAGATTGGCATTACCAGCATCAATACAAGGTGAACCTTCCGCCAGTTCATAGCTATCTTCCATGAACAAAGGAGTCATCTCTTCAGATAGTGTCATATGGTTGGTATCGTCACCATCCGTGAATTTCGTGCTAGTACTCTCAATGGCAGAATATTTGGAAACAACTGTACCGCCGCCATTGATGTCGGTGTTCTGGCCGCAACTGCTGTAGTTGCCGTTACCGGTGTTGTGCCATGCAATAGAGTTATAGACATTTAGATTGGAGGCATTTGTGCCAAGACCGAATGCTCCACCAGGTCCAGAGGATTGGTTGCCTACGAGGGTGCAGTTGACAATGGTTGCTGTCACGCCACCACCGACTTGTATCGCACCACCGTTGCCTGTCGATACATTATCAACGAAGAGACTGTTTTCGATGCGCAATTGTCCCGTGTGACAATGGATAGCAGCTCCGTTCTTGTTGTTCTGGGTGCGATTGCCACGGAAAATGCAGTTCCTAACGACAGCTCCATCATTGAGAATCGCTCCGCCGCCATTGCCGTTGCCATTTGCTCCAGCCTGATTGATGCCGTTCTGCACGATGAGGCCATCAAGGACTGTGCTAACTGAAGTCGCCAGACTGTTGCGGAAAGGACTAACGGTTCCGCCGCCGTCGATGATGGTTGAGTTACTCTTCCAATCGCGTTCCGCCAGTTTCTTCTCAGTTCCATTGAAGCCTCCATAGAATGCCACATTGTCGGAGATGACAGACGAAGTGACATTATATTGACCTTGCTTCAGCCAGACTTGCGTACCAGAAGCACCTTCGGCAAGCACGACAGAGTGGCTCAAGGTCGTTGCCTTTTCCCAGGATGTGCCGTCGGCACTCTCGTCGCCATCGGGAGACACATATATTATATTGTCGGCATACTCGCGATAGGCTTCGTTGAACCAATCGATGGCTGCCTTCTTCAGTCGTTCTGCAATTGCAGGATAAACAGATGCAACGTTGTGCTTCTCGTTGAAATCAGTGGTCATGTTGTAAAGCTCAGTCCTCGAACCGTCGGCATTGACCAACAACTTCCATTCGCCTTCCCTGACGGCTATGTGCGGGCTGACTCTATCTGCCTTGCATTTACCGAACTCCCAAAAGAGAGGGGTGGTGCGTTCGCGTTCCGACTGACCTGTTATGACGTCGCTCATGTCGAGACCATCCAGGGGATAGTCCGTCGGAACCTCTGCTCCGGCTATCTGGCAGAGAGATGGGAAGAGGTCCACCATGCAGACAACCGAGCTCTCATTCTTTACTCCTGCGGGAACATGTCCAGGCCAACGAATGATGAAGGGCATGCGTATGCCGCCTTCGTAAAGGGTACCTTTCTGCCCGCGGAAGTCGTTTGTTCGATGCCCATCGAAGGCTGGAGCAGGACCATTATCGCCTGTGAAGATGACGATAGTGTTCTGATCGATGCCCAAGTCCTTCAATCCTTGCATGAAGCGGCCTATCTGTTTGTCGAGTTCTGCCAGCACGATGGAGAAGTTATGAGAGGATTCTCGCTGAGATGCCTCATCGCCCTCATAAACCCAAGGCGTGTGAACATCATCCGGCCACAGGCTGACGAAGCAAGGTTCGCCTTTGTGACGGGAGAGGAAGTCAAGCGTCTTGTCGACGAAATAAGCCGTTCGGTTCCAACGTTTAATGGGATCTGTAGCTGCCCAAATCCAGTTAGATGATGTTATCATTGGGTCTGGGTCTGGACTTTCCCATGTAGAGACATATTCGTCGAAGCCATAGTTGTGGATGGACGGCGCATTCTTCACGTCTCGACCGCCTCCCATGTGCCACTTGCCAAAGTGTCCG
>OCVV011340123.1_pt1 | contig 24034 bp, 19 predicted proteins | sample 1539721 | NCBI WGS metagenome assembly OCVV01 (sample SAMN02144230, study PRJEB22623) | gut metagenome | biome: sheep rumen | host: Ovis aries | place: New Zealand
CTTTATGTCTGAACCCTATAAAACAGCCGTAATCGGTGATACTGCAAGCGTTTCGGGATTTGCGGCACTCGGACTTTCTGTATTCCGTGAAACACAGCCCGAAAAAATTTCAAAGCTTATAAACAGACTTGCGGCAAATAATTTTGCGGTAATATACATCACTGAACCTGCTGCCGCACTTGTCAGCGATACCATAAAAAAATACAGGAGCAGTCCTCTCCCTTCAATCGTGCTTATACCTGCAATAGAAGGCAATACAGGGGACGGCATGAGAGCCTTGCATGAAGCTGTCGAAAAGGCAGTAGGCTCGGATATTCTTAATTGATATGATTCCATTCTGAAAAGGAGTGTATATATTGAGCAGCAAAGGAACAATCGTTAAAATCTCAGGTCCTCTTGTTGTTGCGGAGGGCATGAGAGATGCAAATATGTTTGACGTTGTGCGTGTAAGCGAAAAACGTCTTATCGGTGAGATAATCGAAATGCACGGCGACCGTGCCTCCGTACAGGTCTATGAGGAAACTGCAGGTCTTGGCACGGGCGAGGGCGTTGAATCAACAGGCGAGCCTATGAGTGCGGAACTCGGTCCGGGACTTATAGGAAGTATTTATGACGGTATACAGCGACCGCTTGACGATATAAGAAAAATAAGCGGAAATAACCTTGCAAGAGGTGTTGAAGTACCGTCACTGAAAAGAGATAAAAAATGGAAATTCACTCCCACAGTCAAAAAGGGCGATATTGTGGAGGGCGGAGATGTTATCGGTACTGTACCCGAAACTGATATAGTTCTCCACAAGATAATGCTTCCCAACGGCATAAAAGGCACTGTAAAGAGTATCAAAGAGGGAGAATTTACCATTGATGAAACTGTCTGCGTAGTTGATACGGGCAAAGAAGAAAAGAAAATAAAAATGTTCCAGAAATGGGCTGTCAGAAAGGGCAGACCCTATAAAAAGAAACTTTCCCCCGATATGCCCCTTGTAACAGGTCAGAGAGTTATTGACTGCCTTTTCCCGATTGCAAAGGGAGGCGTTGCAGCTATCCCCGGACCTTTCGGAAGCGGAAAGACTGTAACTCAGCATCAGCTTGCAAAATGGGCGGAGGCTGATATTATCGTGTATATCGGCTGCGGTGAGCGTGGAAACGAAATGACGGACGTTCTTAATGAATTTCCTGAACTTATCGACCCCAAAACAGGCAAGTCACTTATGGAGAGAACTGTACTTATTGCAAATACCTCCGATATGCCTGTTGCAGCCCGTGAAGCATCTGTATATACAGGCATCACAATAGCGGAATATTACCGTGATATGGGCTATTCCGTTGCGCTTATGGCGGATTCAACATCACGCTGGGCGGAGGCTTTGCGTGAGATGTCGGGACGACTTGAAGAAATGCCCGGTGATGAGGGATATCCTGCATATCTCGGCAGCCGTCTTGCACAGTTCTATGAAAGGGCAGGGCGTGTTATATCCACAGGTTCAAAGGGCAGAGAGGGCGCATTGTCGGTAATCGGTGCTGTATCACCTCCGGGCGGTGATATATCCGAACCCGTATCGCAGGCTACACTCCGTATAGTGAAGGTGTTCTGGGGACTTGATGCAAATCTTGCATATCAGAGACATTTTCCTGCAATAAACTGGCTTACAAGCTATTCACTCTATGCGGATTCTCTTTCGGACTGGTATAACAATAACGTATCAAAAGACTGGGTAACATCAAGGGCAAGATTTATGAGTATTCTCCATGATGAGGCTGAACTTAAAGAAATTGTAAAGCTTATCGGTATGGACGCACTTTCCGCAAATGACAGACTTAAAATGGAAACAGCCCGTTCTATCCGTGAGGACTTCCTGCATCAGCTTGCATTCCATGAAGTTGATACCTATACAAGCCTTAAAAAACAGCTCTACATGATGAAGCTGATACTCGGATTCAATGATGAAGCCGCAGATGCTCTTGCAAAAGGTGCGGATATTGAAGAGGTTGCAGAACTTCCCGTTCGTGAGAAAATAGGACGTTTCAAATATATTGAGGAAAAAGATACAGACAATGAGTTTGATAAGCTCTCGGTTGAAATATCCGAAGAACTTCACAGACTTCTCAAAAAGGAGGCAGACTGATGCCAAGAGAATACAGAACTATTGAAGAAGCCGCAGGTCCTCTGCTGCTTGTAAAAGATGTTGAAAATGTAACCTATGGTGAACTTGCCGAAATACGCCTTAAAAACGGTGAGAAAAGAAGATGCCGTGTACTCGAAATCAACGGCACTGATGCACTCGTTCAGCTTTTTGAAAATGCCGCAGGTATAAATTTACAGGACAGTGCAGTAGTATTTTCGGGACATCAGATGGAACTCGGTGTATCAGAAGATATGCTTGGCAGAGTTTTTGACGGTCTGGGCAGACCCATTGATGACGGTCCTGAAATAATCCCCGATATGCGTATGGACGTAAACGGCTTGCCCATGAATCCTGTTGCAAGAAAATATCCGCAGGAATTTATACAGACAGGTGTTTCAGCAATAGACGGACTGAATACCCTTGTAAGAGGTCAGAAACTCCCGATATTCTCCGCCAGCGGACTTCCCCATGCACAGCTTGCCGCACAGATTGCAAGGCAGGCGAGAGTTCTCGGTGACAATGAACAGTTTGCGGTTGTATTTGCAGCTATGGGCATAACCTTTGAGGAATCCGAATATTTCGTGCAGTCATTCAAGGAGACAGGCGCACTCGACAGAACTGTACTTTTCATAAACCTTGCAAACGATTCAGCTATCGAACGTCTTGCAACCCCTAAAATGGCTCTTACTGCTGCGGAATACCTTGCATTTCAGAAAGGTATGCACGTTCTTGTAATATTAACTGATATAACAAACTATGCCGATGCTCTGCGTGAAGTATCCGCCGCAAGAAAGGAAGTCCCCGGAAGACGTGGCTACCCCGGCTATATGTATACTGACCTTGCATCACTTTATGAGCGTGCAGGCAGACTTGACGGCTGTGACGGAAGTATCACAATGATACCGATTCTCACCATGCCCGAAGATGACAAAACTCACCCGATTCCCGACCTTACGGGATATATCACCGAGGGACAGATAATACTTTCCCGTGAACTTTACAGAAAGGGTATAAATCCGCCTGTTGACGTTCTCCCGTCACTTTCAAGACTTAAAGATAAGGGTATAGGCAAGGGAAAAACCCGTGCAGACCATTCCGATACCATGAACCAGCTTTTCTCGGCTTATGCAAGAGGAAAAGATGCAAAGGAACTCATGGTCGTACTCGGTGAGGCTGCACTTACCCCCACAGATTTGATATATGCAAAGTTTGCGGACGAATTTGAAAAGAAATATGTTTCTCAGGGATTTGACAACAACAGAAGCATTGAAGAAACTCTTTCTATCGGCTGGGAACTGCTTAAACTTCTCCCCAGAAGTGAATTAAGGCGTATCAGAGAGGAATATCTCGTTAAATACTATGACGGACAGTGAGGTGTAAACATTGGCAAGACTTAATGTTAATCCCACACGAATGGAACTCAGCAAGCTGAAAAAGAAATTGCAGTCCGCAAGACGTGGACATAAACTTCTCAAAGACAAACGTGATGAGCTTATGAGACAGTTCATGATTCTGATAAAGGAAAACCGTCAGCTTCGTTCGGAAGTTGAATCCGCTATCGCTGAGGCTAACAGATATATGGCGGTTGCAGGTTCAGTCATGCAGAGGGAAGTCCTTGAAACGGCTTTAATGCTCCCTAAACAGGAGGTTGAACTCGAAGTAGGCGAAAAAAACGTAATGAGCGTTTATATTCCCGTATTCAGCCCGAAATACCGTACAGACGATACAAATGACATCTATTCATACGGTACGGCATTTACTTCAATAGACCTTGACGGTGCGGTAAGTTCTTTAAGCGAGGTTTTCCCGAAAATGATAAGACTTGCCGAAATCGAAAAGGCTTGTCAGCTTATGGCGGACGAAATCGAAAAAACCCGCCGCCGTGTAAATGCCCTCGAACACATCATGATTCCCGACTATGAGGAAACTATAAAATATATAACTATGAAACTTTCCGAAAATGAAAGAAGTACCACTACTTCTCTCATGAAAGTAAAAGATATGGTTCTCAGACAGAGTCACGACTTTAATTAATATTTTTTCCCTGCCCGAAAGGACAGGGATTTTTTTGATTACAAAAACTATTGACATTCTCAAAATAAAATGCTACAATAAATATACAAGATTTCGTTTGTCTGCCATTATATGACAGATATGAATGAGAGGGGAAAATATTATGAAAAAATTATCAAAGAAACTCGCAGCGATAGCTTCCGCTGCGGCAATCACTTTCGCAAGTGCCGCATCGACAGTTTCAACTGTAACAGAGGGAAATATCCCTGCTGCTTACGCTGTTGATACAAATAACGATGACTGGCTTCATGCGGAGGGCAGCCGCCTTTATGACGCAAACGGCAACGAAGTATGGCTCACAGGTGCAAACTGGTTCGGTTTCAACTGTTCCGAAAGATGCGCTCACTATCTCTGGAGTGCCGACTGTGATGACCTTTTGAGAGAATGTGCGGACAGAGGTATAAATATTATACGTTTCCCGTTTTCGACAGAGCTTATCTATGAATGGATGAACGGTCTCGACAAGCCCGTTTCAGGCGGCGGACTTCAGGCGGCTTATAATCCTCCCGTTGATCAGGACGACGGAAACGGCGGTATCATAAAGGCTGGTACTTACGGCAGTATCAACAAGGAATTTGTTGAGGCTGACGGCAAAACTTCCGTAAAATCACAGAAAGCATTTGAGATAATCCTCAGCAAGTGCAAAAAATATGGTATAAAATGCTTTGTTGACATTCACAGCCCCCATGCAGACAACTCAGGTCACGTTTATAACTTATGGTACGGAAAGGAAATGAATGACCATAATGTCACTGTTACTACCGATATGTGGATTGAAACTACTGCATGGCTCGCAGAACAGTATAAAAATGATGATACTCTTCTCGGATTCGACCTCAAAAACGAACCCCACGGAAAAGGTCAGGAAGGCGCACTCGCTGCTAAATGGGACGGCTCAACCGATGAAAACAACTGGGCTTATGCCGCTACACGCTGCGCTGATGCAGTTCTCGATGCAAATCCACACGCTCTTATCATGATAGAGGGCGTTGAACAGTCTCTCAGCGGTGCTATGGCAGGCGATTACTGGGGCATAGGCGACAGACGTGACAACTCCCCCTATATCGGTGCATGGTGGGGCGGAAACTTCCGTGGCGCAAGGGAATATCCCATAAAGCCCGAACACGGCACAAGCCAGATTATTTATTCACCCCACGATTACGGTCCTTCGGTTTATGCACAGAACTGGTTCTATCTTGATAAAGACCCGAAAGGCGGTCTGTTCGATACACAGACATTGCTTGACGATTACTGGTACGATACATGGGCATATATCAATGCAGAGGACATCGCTCCCGAATTAATCGGTGAATGGGGCGGACATATGAACGACCCCGCAAACCTCAAATGGATGACACTTCTCCGTGACTATATGATTAACAACCATATCAACCATACTTTCTGGTGTCTTAATACAAACTCAGGCGATACAGGCGGACTCTGGAAGAGTTTCTCTTACAGCATAAATGATGTTTCCGACAAATCAAACGGAACTACTATCGTATGGGAAGAAGATAAATATGCACTCTTTGAGGAATCTCTCTGGCAGACTCAGAAAACAGGCAAGTATATAGGTCTTGACCACCAGATTCCTCTCGGCATAAACGGCACAGGTCTTTCCCTCAATGAATTTTATTCAAGCTATGCGTCAACAGAGGGAAGCAACCTCGACGGCGGAACAATCGCAAACGGTAAACCCATAGATGCCGATACCCCCAAGGATACTACTACTACCACTACCGAAAAGAAAGACTCAACAGTAACAACTACTACCACTGTTTCAGAAGAAACTCCTGACGGCAGTTACCTCGCAGGTGATGCAAACCTTGACGGAAAAGTAAGCATATCCGATGCTGTAAGGATTCTCCAGTATGTCGCTAACTCAACAAAGTATCCGCTCGAAGAACAGGCTAAGAAAAATGCCGATGTTGACGGCTCGGAAGGCGTTACAGGTAAAGATGCCGCTTCCATACAGAAATATGATGCAGGCGTTATAACTTCTCTCCCCGAAAAAGCCTGAATATTAAATTTTTGAATTATCAGAAAAATTTTCAAAAAACCCTTTACAAAGTCCCGATGATGTGATATAATAGTTTTACCGTTCACTCGGACATGGGTCAGACCTCGTTTTTCACCCTCGTCTGTGTCAGCGGAATATTATAATCAAGAGGTGCTTTCAATGTTACTGAAAGAAGAAAAAACAGCCATTATCGAGGCTAACAAAACACACGAAAACGATACAGGTTCCCCTGAGGTTCAGATTGCTATTCTTACAAAGAGAATCAATGACCTTACCACTCACCTCAAGGAACACAAGAATGACCACCATTCAAGAAGAGGACTCCTCAAAATGGTAGGTCACAGACGTAACCTTCTCGCTTATCTCAAAAAGAAGGACATAAACAGATACCGTGCTGTCGTTGAAAAGCTCGGTCTCCGTAAGTAATAACAATACGCATAACAAGGCAGACGGGGTTCATGCCCCTCTGCCTTTACGTCTATGCGGAGATTTCGATGTTGGAAGTCAAAGGCAAGCGATAAAATTAAATGCGTTTATCTTTTGCCTTTAACTTCTTAACTGAAATCTCCTGTAGACATCAGAATATTTCCAATGGAGGCATTATCAGATGTTTGAAAATTACAGAACTTTTGAAACCACATACGCAGGCAGACCCCTCGTTGTCGAAACAGGCAAAACCTGCGGTCTTTCCAACGGCTCTTGCTGGGTAAGATACGGCGAAACTGTCGTTATGGCTAATGTTACCGCAAGCGCAAAGCCAAGAGAAGGCGTTGATTTCTTCCCGCTTTCCGTTGACTACGAGGAGAGAATGTACGCAGTAGGCAAAATCCCCGGCTCTTTCACCAAAAGAGAGGGTAAACCTTCCGAAAAAGCCATACTCACTTCAAGATGCGTTGACAGACCTATCAGACCTCTTTTCCCGAAGGATATGAGAAACGATGTTTCCGTAGTTATGACAGTCCTTGCTGTTGAACCCGACAATTCCCCCGAAATCGCAGGAATGATTGCTACTTCTATCGCTATATCAATTTCTGATATTCCGTGGAACGGTCCTGTTGCAGGTATAAACGTAGGTCTTGTTGACGGTCAGATTGTACTCAACCCCACTCTCGAACAGAGAGCTAAAACCGACCTCGTTCTTACAGTTGCAGGTACTGCCGAGAAAATTGTCATGATTGAGGCAGGTGCAAACGAAGTCCCCGAAGATACTATGCTCGAAGCTATCCTCACAGGTCACGAGGAAATAAAGAAAATGGTAGCTTTTATCAGCGATATACAGAAACAAATCGGAAAACCCAAGTTTGAATTTGAATCTCAGGAAGTTGACCACGATATGTTCGATGCTGTCGAGGAATTTGCCGCTGAACGTGTTAAATTCGCCCTCGATACAAATGACAAGACTGTCCGTGATGAAAGACTTGCCCCGATTATAGATGATATTCACGCTAAGTTCGATGAAACTTATCCCGAAAAAATCGCTATGATTGACGAGTGTATCTATAAACTCCAGAAAAAAATCGTCCGTGCATGGCTCTATGAAGGCAAACGTGTTGACGGCAGAGGTATTGACGAAATCCGTCCCCTTGCCGCAGAAGTAGGCGTTCTCCCAAGAGTTCACGGCTCAGGACTTTTCACAAGAGGTCAGACACAGGTTCTCACTATCGCTACTCTCGGTCCTGTAAGCGATGCACAGAAAATTGACGGTCTTGATGAAGAAGAATCAAAGAGATATATGCACCAGTACAATTTCCCCAGCTATTCAGTAGGTGAAACAAAGCCCAGCAGAGGTCCCGGCAGACGTGAAATTGGTCACGGTGCGCTTGCTGAACGTGCGCTTGCACCTGTTATTCCGTCTGTTGACGAGTTCCCCTATGCACTCAGACTTGTATCAGAGGTACTTTCTTCAAACGGTTCAACATCACAGGGAAGTATCTGCGGTTCTACACTCGCACTCATGGACGCAGGCGTTCCGATAAAAGCTCCCGTTGCAGGTATTTCATGCGGACTTATCACTCTCCCCGACAGTGACGACTTCATGACAATGGTAGATATTCAGGGTCTTGAAGACTTTTTCGGCGACATGGATTTCAAGGTAGGCGGTACTCATAAGGGTATCACAGCAATTCAGGTGGATATCAAGGTTGACGGTCTTACTCCCGCTATCATCAAGGAAGCCTTTGAAAAGACAAGAAAAGCCCGCATTTATATCCTCGATGAAATCATGCTGAAAGCTATCCCTGAGCCGAGAAAAAGCGTTAATAAATATGCTCCCAAAATGCTCCAGACAAAAGTTCCCGTTGACAAAATAAGAGAAGTTATCGGTCAGGGCGGTAAGGTTATCCAGAAAATTTCTGCTGACTGCGATGTTAAAATTGATATAAGCGATGACGGAAATGTATTTATCAGCGGTATTGACGGAGACAACACCAAAAAGGCTCTCCAGATTGTTGAAACTATCGCCAACGGTCCGGAAGTAGGCGCAATTTACAGAGGCAAGGTTGTCCGCATTATGGATTTCGGTGCATTTGTTGAAATAGTTCCGGGTATGGACGGACTTGTCCACATTTCAAAGCTCGATAAGTCAAGAGTTGAAAAGGTTGAAGATGTAGTTTCTGTCGGTGATGAAATAGTCGTAAAGGTTACTGAAATTGACCGCCAGAACAGAATAAATCTCTCACGCAAGGACGCTCTTGCTGAAATTGAAGCAAAGAAAAAAGGCTGATTATAAAGAAAATTCCCACCCTTTCGGGCGGGAATTTTTTATCTGTATAATTCCTTCATGGCTTTATCGAGGATTTCCTTATTGTTTCCGTGGTCTGTAACGTAGTAACAGTTATTTGAACCTGTCCAGATTATTGCAAGAGGATACTCTCCGACAATTACAGGCGTTGAAATACTTGCTATATCCGCAGCCGCATCATATGACTGTATGGGGTGTAATTCAGAATAATGGTTAAATGTATCATATGAATACTGCCAGTTTGCAGATGTTATTTTATCGGGGAGTGTGAAGTCATGACCTGAAAGATGTCCGTAGTATCTGCCTGATGAATTGCTGTAAATATTTATTTCTGATGAATAGAAAACGGGATTAGGAATTATAGCTAAATTACTCAGGTCATTTGCATTTTTATCGGAATCTACTTCTGCAATTTCCAGACCGTATTCATTCATTTTTGCGATTGTATCATCAAAGCAGTCAAGAACCCAGTAGCCGTATATTTCAGCGACTTCACGGGAGGCTTTCAAATCCTCGGCAGTGAGTTCCTTTAAGTCCTTTTCATATGCGTCAGCGATTTCGATAAGCTTATCTCTTTCAATTGTCTTTCTCTGTAAATGCATACCGCATGGAAGTGAATATGAAATCGGTAATTTATCGACTGTTGCACGTTTGACTGCATCTTCAATATTTCTGTAAGCAATATCGTCATTAATGTCATTGAATGATGTGAGTTTGAGTTCTTTTGCAACATATTCTGCATATTCATCTGAGAGGATAACAGCCTGAACTAAATCACCTGCAATTCCTGATGCAAATGAATATTCTCTCATGACAGTAGAACCTGTTCTTGTCTTGTAAGTTATACTTATATGCTGACAGTCGTAGATATTTGAAAGTGAATTTTGTTCAGGAGTATTTGCGGCAACTCTATACTGATAATTTTCAGAATTATAGTGCCTGTCGATAATTTCCTTATTGATGGCAGTCACAGCGTTTATAACATCTTTGTCCCTGAAAGATATATCATCATACTGTACGGGCAGCAAATCATAGCTTTCAATTGAAACGCTTGATATGTTCATATTTGCGGGAACGTGTTTAGATGCACCGAAACCGTCCGTAGCCTTGCATATACCGCATATCGCAAGAACTCCGCCTACTGCCGCACAGAATCCGAGTCCCGCTGTCCAGAAACGCTTGAATCCACGCCTTGTAATTACTTCCATGATGAACCAGCCTATCGCACAGATTAATATTCCGCCGAAGAAATCGTCATCATCATTAATTATAAAGAGTGAGAGTATGCAGAATACTGCACAGGTCATTATGAAATAGAAGTATGCCTTGTAAACGTAGGGCTTTGAAACATCTTCAGCTTTTCTGAATTTGTATAGGAAATATGAAGCGAAAAGATATATTGCTATTGTGATAAGTGACATGATTACCCAGCGGATATATGCGTTTGCAGGGGCTTCCTCATCATATAAATCGTCTATATATCCGATTGTGAATGCAGCCGCACCTGCGGGGCTTGTCGTGTTGAAAATGGGATTATAGAGGATAGCTTCTTCATCAAGACCGAATCCTGCTGTTGAGACAATCGCAAACCACAGGCAGGCAATTGTTGTAGGTATCATGACATTTACAGCGATTATACTGAAAGCCGCTTCAAATCTGCTTCCGCAGAATGTGATTGAAAGTATGGAGAGAGTATAATATATTATCATAGCGATAATAACTACTGAAACGATTTTCAGAAGGTCAGGGAATACGTCCCATATATCACTTCCGCCAATGCTTGACGAACCTATTGCAAGGATTATTATGCTTAAAATTACCGCACCGATTGCAGGAACGAGATATACAAACAGTCCCGAAAGATAATCTGCTGTAAAGCGTTCACGGGTATTCAGGGGAAGTGAATAGTTCATGTCAACAAGCTGTTTTGAATATAAATATCTGAAATGATAAAGTGCGACTATCATTCCCATGAAAAGGCATATTCCGATTGAAATGACTGATACAACCATGTAGACCTCAACGTCAATTCTGTCATATACATGATTGATACTTTGGTATTCTTCAATCAGTCCGCAGAGTGTAAGCACAGGCAGACCGATTAATTCAAGGACGATATTTACGATTAACATTCTTTTGTTATCGGATATGTCGTTGAAAAAGCGTTTCCACATAAAGCTTTTGCCACCTGTCTTATTCTTCTGAGTTAATGTCTCTGCTGTCATAGCCAAGCACCTCCAGTTCATAGATAAATATTTCTTCGAGAGTAAGCGGAATTATTTCGAGAAGCATAGGTTTTTTGGGGGCAAAAAATGCCTTTATGGTATCCTCATCGCCCCTGATGATGATATAATAGATACTCTGACTTCTTTCAAAGTGGAGAACTTCGAGTCCTTGAAAATCGTTCTGAGTATATTCGACAGACTTTCCGTTTTCATCTTTTGGGAATACGACCTGAACTTTATGGATATTTCCTTTAATGCTGTCAATATCACGGGAGAATATAATTTTTCCCTGATGCAGGAGGGCGGCAGTATCGCAGAGTTCGTTTATCTCTTTGAGGTTATGGGAGGATATTATTGTAGTAAGTTGTCTGTCGAGCATGGCATCGACAAGCATTTTCTTGACGATAATTCTCATGGTAGGGTCAAGACCGTCAAAGGCTTCATCGAGAAGAAGGTAATCCGTCTGGCAGGCAAGACCTGTAATAACTATTGCCTGACGTTTCATACCTTTTGAGAAGGTATTTAATTTTTTATCGAGAGGGAGGTTAATTTTAGACCTGAGTTTTTCAAAGATTTCGTCCGAGAAATTTGTGTAATAACCTTTATAAAATTCCTTTAATTTTTTGAGTGTAAAATTTCCGAACTGTACAGTTTCATCATTGATGAAAAAGACTTTCTGTTTAGCGTTGACATTATCATAGACGCTTTCGCCGTCAATGAGAATTTCACCGCCTTCGGGTCTGTAAATGCCTGACAAAAGGCGTAAGATAGTAGATTTTCCTGCTCCGTTAGAGCCGAGAAGTCCGAAAGCTGTTCCTTTTTCAATAGTGAGGTCTACCCCGTCAAGAGCGGTATAGCTGTCGAATTTCTTCACAGTATTTTTCAGCTCAATCATAATTATTTCCCCTTTCCGTAATCACTATGCAGTTTGTCGATACGTTCCTTTAATTCATTCGGAGGAATACCCTTGTCGAAAGCCGAAACGGTGACGTTATCGAAATCTCTGAGGGCAGCGTTTCTGATTTCTTCCATTTTTTGTTTGGCTATGAAACTTCCACGCCCCGGCACGGAATAAATTATGCCGTTTCTTTCGAGTTCCTGATAGGCTTTTGCGACAGTGTTAGGATTAACTCCTGAATCCTTTGCGAAGCTCCTGACGCTTGGGAGCTGCTGATTTTCGCTCAGTGTACCGTTGAGTACGAGGTCTGTAATTTTATTGCAAATCTGCTCATAGATAGGCACACGGCTTGTGAGGTCGATAGAAAACATAGGCACTCCTTTCTGTAACAGGTGTACTATATCATGTGGTACGGTTATTACACTTATATGATATCACATATTTTTCAGTTTGTCAATAGTATTTTGAAATTTTTATAAAAAAAATCCTCCGCATAGGCGGAGGGCAGTTATTATTCTGATAAATCACTTACTATCTTGTCGAAAACCTTGAAATCCCTGTCATAAGTTTCCTGCATTTTGTCCTTGCTTGAATACATCAGTTTTCTTGGCTGTCGCAGGGCGATAAAGAGACCGTCCTTTACATCTTTTTTGTCAACGCCTATTTTTTCGGCGATATCTGTATTTTCAACCATGAATTTATAGCCGTCAACATTGGGATTGTCGGGATATATTTTGCTTAAATCGACAAATACATCATCGGGGTTGAGTACATCTTCAATTTTATTGTTTCCGAATACTATAACCGAATCAGCGGACTGCAATTCAGCAGTAAGCTTTGTATCAACACCGTTTGCATAATTTTTCTGCGGATTATCGGTATAGGGAATATAATATAGTGATACAAGGGTTTCACCGTTATTATTGTTGTCATCGGAAAAAGAAGCGATATATTTATCGAGGTCAGATTCTTCGCAGACGGTCTGATTTTCGGCTATGAAAAGAATAATCATATCGGGACGGGGTTTATTTACGAGGCTTATTATGAGGAATACAACGATAAATGCAACGGCAAGACCCATACCGAGCCACCATTTGCTGTGGTAAAAGAAATTTCCTATTTTCTGGAAAAATGAGAGTTTAATTTCTTCGGGCTGTTCTTCGTGAATTATTTCGCTTTCCTGAATAATGCCTTGTTTAAGGCGGATTAATTCTTTTCTTTCTTCTTCGAGGCGTTTGTCACGTTCCTCACGTTTTTTTCTTTCTCTTTCGGCTAATTTTTTTTGAAGTTCCTGTTGTTTAAGGTTTTCCTCCTCTGATTTTTTCTGCCGGATATCTCTTGCATTTTCAAATACACTTCTGGATATATGCAGTTTTTCGTCATCGTTATTCTTATTATTTTTATCCATAATATCACCTGTTTAAATTTTTCATTTTATTCATGACATATTATAACATATTTTCATACTTTATGCAAGGGTTTTGATTTTTAATTTATACTTGCAATAATTGAAACAACGTGTTATAATATTATGGACGGACAAATTATAAATAAATTACAGAGGAAATTTTTGCCCTTGCACTGAGAATGAACGGAACGGAGTGAAGTGAATGAAAGTGCAAGGCTCAAATGGCAAAAATTGACGATTTTAAATAAGGAGTTATTATGAATAATTATCAGCATAAAATAACCGAAATTGTAAATGAGGTCAAAAAGGCTGTTATAGGCAAAGACCAGATAATAATAAAGGTACTTCTTGCAATACTCTGCAAGGGTCATATTCTTGTCGAGGATATACCGGGAGTCGGAAAAACTACTCTTGCACTTGCATTTTCAAAGGCTTTGTCGCTTGAACACAACAGAATGCAGTTTACTCCCGATGTACTCCCTTCTGATGTTACGGGATTTTCAGTATACAACAAACAGACAAATAATTTTGAGTTCAGAAAAGGCGTTGCGTTCTGCAATCTTTTCCTTGCGGACGAGATAAACCGTACATCAAGCAAAACTCAGTCCGCACTCCTCGAACTTATGGAGGAAAAAAGCATAACCGTTGACGGAAATACCTATAAACTCCCTCAGCCTTATACAGTAATAGCTACTCAGAATCCCATAGGTTCGGCAGGTACGCATAATTTGCCCGATTCACAGCTTGACAGGTTCATGATAAAATTAAGTATGGGCTATCCCGATTTTCAGGGAGAAGTTGCTATTTTAAAATCAAAATTCAATGATAATCCGCTCAATGCAGTCAGAGCTGTCGCAAATGCAGACATTATCCTCGAATTGCAGGAATACATATCAAATATATATATTGATGACAGAATCTATGATTATATAGTATCTCTTTCAGCAGCTACACGAAATCACCCCATGCTCAAACTCGGAATAAGCCCCAGAGGTACTCTTGCACTCATGCAGATATCAAAGGGAATCGCAGTCGCTATGGGAAGGGATTATGTAATTCCCGATGATGTGGGATATATATGTGCAGATGTTTTCTCGCACCGCTTGATGCTCAGTTCAAAGGCGAAACTTTCAGAAACAAGTGCTGAAAGCATTGTTGCTGACATTATCAGAAAAGTTCCTGCTCCGGGAATATCTGCAAAAGGTTAATCAATATGGTTATAATGAAGATACTTTTCGCTGTACTTATTGTAATAAGCGGAATATTCTATGTAATGTACCTGTGGGATTTTGCACTTGTATTATTTGTTGTCATGCTTGCCATGCCTGTACTGATGTTTATTTTCGGATATATGGCAAAGAAAAGAATAAATGTTGAATTTTCACTGAAAGAACGTTCAGTTATGAAAAATCAGGAATTTCCTGTAAAGCTGAATATAGAAAATGAAAGCATTTTCCCGATAGGTAAGGCGGAGGCTGTTGTTGAATATTACAATGTATTCAATAACCAGATACATTCATTCAGGCTTCTGCTTCCCATACAGGCAAAAAATGACCAGAGCGTTTCATTCCGTATAAGTTCAAAATTCTGCGGAATAGTCAAGATAAGATGTGCATATATAAATATATTCGACCCCCTCAGACTGTTTAAATTCAAAGTCGGAAAAAATATAGGAACAGAAATTGCCGTTGTCCCCGAAGGTCACGATATCGCAGGTACTGTAAGCTATACCGACAGAATCAACGAGGAAAGCAATAAATTTTCTGATATACAGTCAGGAGATGACCCCTCGGAAGTATTCGACCTGCGTGGATATATTGCAGGCGATAAACTCAACAGAATCCACTGGAAACTCAGTTCAAAAAAAGATGAGTTCATCGTAAAGGAATACAGTATGCCCGTTGATGTGCCGTCCGTTATATTTCTCAATCTGCGCTGTTATGAGGATTCTGAGTATACTCTGCCTGTATTTGATACTCTTATGGAAACCTTTATATCAATATCAAAATTTATGCTTGAAAACGAAAGAATACATAGTGTAGTATATTTCAATGAAAATCAGGGGTTTTTTACGGAACGTACAATATCAGACACAAATGAACTGTCCGAAGTTGTTTCTGAACTTATATTCTCAATAAGCGATAATCTGTACTGTGAACCTCCTGAAATGTATTTCGCTGAAAATCCGAATCTTTCATTTTCATCGTTCACTTTTGTGACATCTGCACCGAATACAGACATTCTCTCATATATAAATGACAGTGTTGATGCTGATTTCAAAAATGCAATAGTTGTCGTTAAAAATTATGACGAATCAAAAACAGAAAATATATACGGCGAAATGAGAGAAATTCCCGTTGTAATCGGCAGAATAAGCAATTCAATAAAGGATATAGAGCTGTAATGAAAAAAAATAAGGATAAATCTGCAAACAGCAACGGCATTACTATAAGCGACAGCATTGTAATGTCAGTAAGACACAAGAAAACCAATTTCAGAAAGTTTGAAGCTCTGATTATAGCATCAATAGGTTATTTTTCGGTTATAATGTCGTTTCTTTCAATGTTTCATCTGAAATATAACAGGAGTTCAATAATATTTGCGGCTGTCGCATTTGCATTGTTTCACGGTATTGCTTCGGCAATAGGGAAAAAACTTCTCCCGCTGAATTTAATTTCTTCTTTCGGGGCGATGTTTGTCGCATATAAAAATATAGACAAGATTGCAGACGGATATAAATTTATTTACAATACTATCTATAAAACAGCATACTTTACTGAAATAAATTACTATAAATTCGTTGAACCAAAAAGCGAATATGATTCGGTTACGGCATTTCTTATATTATATATGTGGCTTATGGCACTTATAATATATTTCTTCACAGTACATCACCCGAATACAATACTTCCGCTTATTATAACATTTCCGCCGATTGAAGTCGGACTTTATCACGGTATTGAACTTCCTGTCAGGTACGGAATACTTGTCGTGGCTTACTGGCTTGCACTGTTGTCTATGACAAATACAGACCTCGGTGAATATTCAGGCGGCAGCGGCGGTTTTGTAAGAAAAGAAAATGTCTTTTTCCCGAAAAGACAAATGAGACTCAAAGTTACCGAAAAATGCGGAATGTATCTCATATTTCTGACAGTATCCGTGGCATTCGTCACGGCAGGTGTCATGAAAATCACAAATTATCAGAGAAGTGAAGCTATCAACAGAAAGAGAATAGATGTAAGAGATGCTGTACAGTCTTTTTCTATCGAAAATCTTGCCGAAAGCATATCGGATATAACAAGCGCATTCGGACTTGATTTTAAGTATGAAAGCCATAAACTCGGAAATGTTGACCATATGAGATATAAAAATGTCACGGATATCATAGCTACATTTGACCATAAATATGACGGTGCTGCATATCTTAAAGAATTTACCTGCGGTGACTATGCGGACAATGAATGGTTTGACCTCACTTCCGATTCATATAAAAACAGAATATTTGAAGATTTCCGTGACTATAATATATATCCGCAGGATTTTCCGTCTGTCTTTAATTTTGCCATGCAGAACGATGAAAGATATGAACTGACAATCAATTCAAACCTCAAAGGCGGAAGAACTCTCACTCCCTATGCAGTACGCAACAAAAATGAACTTGTCTACGAAAATTCAGGAGATATCAAAATAAAACAGGAGGATAAAAAAACTTATTCCTATACATTCAGCCGTACCGATATCTATGAAACCGCACTGATGCTCGGCTATCCCATAAGAAATACATATTCTCCCTATGATTTTGACAACAGCGAACTCTGGGCTGATAAAATAAACAGATATTGTTCATCAAACGGTCTGCTTGACGATTACGGATATTTTTCGGTTGATTCCGAATTTTATTCAGTCGCTGATTTATATTCCTATCCGCAGATTGTGATTACACAGCTTTTGCAGTCGGAATATAAAAATTTCGTCTACGAAAATTATCTCAAAGTACCTGAAAATTCCAATATGGAGGAAATAAAAACAGAATATGCGGATATAATCTCAGAAGGCGCATATGCACAGACTGCACAGGATAAATTGTCCGTCCTCGAAAAAATAAGGGAAAGAATCGCAGAAAGTGTGGAATATACCCTCGACCCGGGACGTACTCCGAGAAACCGTGATTTCGTCAATTATTTTCTCCTCGAAAATAAAAAGGGCTACTGTACCCACTACGCAACAGCAGGCGTTATCCTCGCAAGAATGGCAGGAATACCTGCAAGATATGCTTCGGGATATATAGTAGTAGGTGACGACTTCACAGGCGATAACCGAAACAGTGACGGCTCATATACCATTGAACTGAAAGATAACAGAAGCCATGCATGGGCTGAAATTTATCTTGACGGCTACGGCTGGCTTCCCTTTGAGTTTACCGCAGGATATTCACAGCAGACTATTGACACTACTCCCTCGACAGAAGCACCGCAGGAAACTACTCAGTCAGTCACTACCGCCGCAGAAGAAACTTCTCAAAATGAAAGTAAAACTCCCCGTCCCACTACTGCAAAACATCAGAATAATTCACCCGCAGTCACTACAACAGCACCGCCTTCACCAACAGTTACAGGTACTGATACGGGCAGTCCCGAAGCTTCACAGGGGATAAAACCTGTCCCCGAATCGCTGAGAAAAACTATTTCAGCAATATTCATAGTTTTGCTTGCGGTTATTCTTGTATGGCTCAGGCGAATGCTGATGATACAGCTAAGGGAAAGACATTTCACAGAGGGAAAACATTCCGCAAGAATGGCTTATATGTATGAATATGCCGAAAAACTTATAAAAGAACTCGGAATCAGCAGGGAACAGATGCAGTATAAGGAATATTCAAAACTCGCAGAGGAAAAACTCAGCGGAGAATATTTTGAACGTGGTATGTTTGAAAAATTTGTGGACAGCGCACTTAATTCGCAGTTCAGTCCGAATGAACCGACAGACGAACAGCTTAATCAGCAGCTTGAATTTATAGGCGTTCTCACCGCAAATATATCCGAAAAATCATCTGTTATCGGAAAAATAAAAATGAAATACTTAAAGGCACTTATTTAAAGGAGGAAAATTATGACTGTTAATAAGGATAATATAGGAAAAGCCACTGTAATGGCTGTATCAGGAATACTGATAGCATTTTTCCCGGGGGTTATAAACACACTGTTTTACATGGTTGGAGGACTTGTCATAGCAGTAAATATCATACTTCTGATTATGAAACTCCTTTCAGGCGGAGGAATATCATCAGCAGTAAACAATATCATCGGAATAATAGTCGGATTGATAATAAACGCTCTCCCGTCCTTTGTATATACGGGCATACCGCTTATCGCAGGAATAATAATAGGCTTTTCGGGAATCGACAGGCTTGTCAGGTCAATTTCATACGGCGGCGGAAAACGCAGTATAATAACGGGAGCGGTACTTGTCATAGCAGGCGGAATACTTATTTTCTACAATGCAAATATCTCAAATACAATGAGAATTATAATAGGTCTTGCCCTTATTGCAATGGCTGTATTCAATCTTTTCAACAGCGGACACGGACAGTCATCAGGCAGCGGCAATATAATAGACGTTGACAATTATCACATATCATAAAAAAATGCCCCTGATATCAGGGGCATTTTTCATATTATCTCAGTCATTCGCAGAACTGTTTCAGCAACACGTTTTGCAGCGATTTTTTCAAATTCTTCAAAGGACATAGCACCTTCATCATCAGCATTATCGGATATACAGCGGACGCTTACAAAGGGCATTTTGTTGAGGAAACAGCACTGACCGACAGCGGCACTTTCCATATCAACGGCATAGGGATTGAAATTTGTTTTGATTTTCTCTTTAAGTTCGTTGCTTGTGACGAAAGCTTCGCCTGAAACGATTCTTCCACGGAAAGATTTTATATTGAACTCTCCGCATACTTTTTCAGCGGTTGATATAAGGTTTTCATCAGCCTTGAATATACCGCAGTAAGGCGGATAATCTTTAAGAAAATGCTGGTCGAGGTCATGAGGGAGAACTTCTGTTGAAATGACTATATCGCAGACTTTAACCTTGCCGTCCATACCTCCTGCGATACCTGCATTTATAACGCAGTCGGGCTTGAAATTGTCAATAAGAACCTGAGTACACACAGCGGCATTGACTTTTGCGATACCGCAGCAGGCATTGATAATTTTATTTCCTTTATACTCGTTGATATAGAAGTCAAAACCTGAGAAATGTTTTATTTCGGGGTTTTGGAGTGTATTTCTTATATCAGCGAGTTCCGAGGGCATAGCACCTATTATAGCGATAGTTTTCATAATTATTTTCCTTTCAGTCTGTGTTTTATACCTTTTATTATAATATCCTTAGCCCATACAGCTTTTTCTTTGGGAAGCGGAGGAGTATCGGGGAGAGGATATTCAATACCGAGATTCTGATATTTTGGTTTTGCCATATCGTGATAGGGGAGAACATCGAGGGCTTTAAGGGTTTTAAGTTCGGCAATAAATTCTCCGAGTGCGAAAAGTTCCTTTTCGTTGTCGGTTATATCGGGGACGACAACATGACGAATCCACAAATCAATTCCGAGTGAGCTTATATATTTTGCAAATTCAAGGATATTTGTATTTTCCATGCCTGTTAATTTTTTATGTTCGTCATTGAAGATATGTTTTATATCAAGCATAACGAGGTCGGTATATTTCAGCACTTCATCAATTTTCTGATGATTCTGCGGGTTATACACTGCGCCTGATGTATCGAGGCAGGTATGGATATTATTTTCCTTGGCGAGCCTGAAAAATTCCGCAAGAAATTCCGCCTGAGCGAGGGGTTCACCGCCTGTTGCGGTAATTCCGCCTGATTTGAGGAACTCCTTATATGAATCATATTCGCTTATAAGTTCCTGAGCGGTGACTTCTTTTCCTCCTGAAAAGTTCCATGTATCGGGGTTATGGCAGTATTTGCACCTCATGGGACAGCCCTGAAAGAACACAACATATCTCACACCAGGACCGTCAACCGTGCCGAAACTTTCAGTTGAATGAATATAGCCTTTCATAATTTTCACCTTATTTAAAATCGTCAATTTTCGCCTTTGATGCTTGTCATTTCGTTCATTCCGTTACACTTCATTCACTCTCATGACAAGGGCGAAAATTTCCTCTTATTTAAAATCGTCAAATCTGTGTTTTTGCATATTCCAATAAAATATCACGTTTGTTTTCGAGATTTCCCTCAATAATCATATTAAGGATATTTTTAAGCATATCACCGACAGCTTTTCCCCTGAATCCGATATTTACGAGGTCATTTCCGTTTATTTCGAGCTGGGAGATATGCATACAGTCATTATTTTTAATAAATTCCCTGAGAGCATTTTCATGTCTTTCAAATTCTTCAAACTCTTTAAGCACAAAGGGGCATTTTCCGTAATTGTCGAATCTTTTAATCTGCATGAGCATGAAAAAATTATCCTCACCGATTTCGGAAACAAGTTTTTTAATCTGGATATCGTTATGAATTTTGTCGCTGTGATGAGCGATAAGCAGACAGGTCTGTTCAATTGAATTATTGTCATAGCAGAGATTTTTCATGATATCACGGCACATATCCGCACTGGTTTTCGCATGACCTTTGAAATGCCCCTCACCGTTTTCATCAATGGTAAATTTCGGTGGCTTGCCTATATCGTGGAAAAGCATAGTCCTGCGGAAAAGAACTGAATCCTGCGGAGCGGAATCAATAGTTCTGACAATATGTTCATACACATCATACATATGAAAATGTGATTTCTGGTCAAAGTCAAAACAGGGTCTCATTTCGGGGATTATCTGTGCGATAATTTCCCTGTATCCGAGCATTACGGGGACTAAATTTTTTCCGCAGATAAGCTTGTCGAGTTCATCTCTTATGCGTTCACGGGATATATTATCGAGATTTTTTCTTAAATTCATAAGAGCATCGGAAGTATTTTTTTCTATTTCAAAGCCAAGCACAGAAGAAAATCTGACGGCACGGAGTATTCTCAGTGCGTCCTCATTGAAACGCATTGACGGTTCGCCCACACAGCGGATAATTTTATTTTTTATGTCATCACAGCCGTGAAACGGGTCGGAGATATTTCCGTCAATATCCATGGCAATGGCATTTATGGTAAAGTCACGCCTTGCGAGGTCATCGGTGAGATTTCTTGTAAACGAAACGCTTTCAGGTCTGCGTGAATCTGAATATTTTCCGTCAATTCTGAAAGTGGTTATCTCAAAGGGTTCACCGTTGACTAAAACGGTAACAGTACCGTGTTTGAGACCTGTTGGAACAGTTGTAAATCCGCTGAAAACATTCATTACCTGTTCAGGGAGTGCATCTGTGGTTATGTCATGGTCATGAATATTCCGACCGAGAATCATATCTCTCACGCAGCCGCCAACGAGAAACGCCTGAAAACCTGAATCCGCAAGTTTTTGTAAAACAATTTTATAATTTTCCATAAAATCACCTGTTTACATTATACTATATATTCCCGAAAAAATCAAGGGAATATTTACAAAAGAAATGTTTATAAAAAATTGTGTAATGATGACAAAAAATTTTGTGGATATTATCATATCAGACAAAATTAAGTGAAAATGCTTTATTTTTTGCTTAATGCATGATATAATTAATTAAAATATGGTGTTAATCACTTTAATGTCAGAAAAATTCAAAGTAAAATCGGAGGTGAAATAATGAAAAGCGGAGTCAAAATGCTCGATATTGCAAATAAACTCGGTGTAAGTGTTGTGACTGTTTCAAATGCGCTCGCAGGCAGGGACGGTGTAAGCCAGCAGTTAAGAAAAAAAATATGCGATACCGCTGATGAACTCGGCTATATCCCTTCAGCTACAAAAAGTGCAAAAAGAAAACTCGCTTCCCTTAAAACTGTCAAAACTATCGGTATGATAACCTCTGAAAGATATGTCGGCGGAAAAGGTACTTTCTACTGGGAACTTACTGCAAATATCTCCAATAAACTCTCATCTGCAAACGCTTTCACAGTCTATGAATGTATTTCCGCAGAAAATGAAAAAAATATCATTATGCCCAATATCATAACCGAAAACAAGGCGGACGGTCTTATCGTTATAGGTCAGCTTTCAAGGAAATATCTCGAACAGCTCAGTAAAATAGATATTCCACTGCTTTTTGTTGATTTCTATGATACAAGATTCAATGTCGATTCCGTAAATTCCGACAGCTATCACGGGGGCTATATCGTTACGGATTACCTTGTCGAAATGGGTCACAGAAAAATAGGATTCTTCGGCAAAGTAAACGCCACAAGCAGTATAAATGACAGATTCCTCGGATATGTAAAATGTATTATGGAAAATAATCTCGAATACCGTCAGGAATGGACTATAAGCGACAGGGACGACAGAGGTATATTGTATACAAAAATAAATTTCCCCGATGATATGCCGACCGCTTTCGTCTGTAACAGCGATGAAACAGCTTTCCGTGTAATAGCTGCCCTTAAATCAAAGGGTGTGCGTGTACCCGAAGATATTTCTGTTGTGGGATATGATAATTATACTGTTTCAAGCATATGTATCCCCGAAATAACTACCGTTGAAGTAGACCTCGACCGCATGGCATCTGCCGCAGTCGATATAATTACAAGAAAAATATGCGAACCTTCATACCGTGAGGGAAGAAAAATTATAAGCGGAAAATTAATCGTAAAGGACAGCGTTCTCGATATACGAGGAAGCTATAAAGATGATTTATAATTATCATTTTATTTTAAATAAACAGGAGCAAGGTATGTTTTTACATAATTTTACGGGTCATCTCTCCACTGTCCTGAAACATCGGCATATGGTAATGAAACACTGTTTCAAGGCAGGTATATTTATGAGGGGCATTACACATGACCTTTCAAAATTTTCACCAACAGAATTTATTCAGGGTGTTAAATACTTTCAGGGCAACAGAAGTCCAAATGAATCCGAAAGAGAAGATATAGGCTATTCAAAAGCATGGATGCACCATAAAGGAAGAAACAAACATCACTTTGAATACTGGACGGATTACAGCACAGTTACCAAAAGACTTGAACCCGTCCCGATGCCCGATGAATTTATCTTTGAAATGTTCTGCGACCGTGTTGCCGCATCAAAAATATATAATAAGGAAAAATATAACAATTCAATGCCGCTCGAATATTTTCTGAAAGCTAAGAAAAATCGAATCATCGAAAAGAAAACAGCCGAAAAACTGGAATTTCTTCTCAGACTTCTCGCCGAAAAAGGTGAGGAGGAAACTTTCAGATTTATCCGCAGGCATACAAGATAACAACAGGAAATTTTCGCCCTTGTCATGAGAGTGAACGGAGTGTAACGGAATGAACGAAATGACAAGCACCAAAGGCGAAAATTGACGATTTTAAACCGAGGAAAATCTGCGCTCTTGCACTGAGAGTGAACGGAATGTAATGGAGTGAACGAAAGTGCAAGGCATTAAAAGCGCAGATT
>OCVV011356602.1_pt1 | contig 23998 bp, 20 predicted proteins | sample 1539721 | NCBI WGS metagenome assembly OCVV01 (sample SAMN02144230, study PRJEB22623) | gut metagenome | biome: sheep rumen | host: Ovis aries | place: New Zealand
AAGGTGTAGAACTGGTTCTTGCGGCAGAATTCAAAGAAGCTGCGGATGGTGAGCGGAGCTTTTTTGTCGATGACAGATTCACGGTAGAAAACGTTCTGCAAACGCATGTCGTTCGGATTTTCGGTGCGAACCTGAACGCCCGGAATGATTCCCGTGACCGGAGTCGTGCCGGCCGGAGTCACCGTATAAGTGCTACCGATACCGCCGACGGCAATACCTGTTGTTGCCGGGGTCGTGGTGAGCGGGGTGTACCACGGCTGAATGAATTCCACGGCGAGACCCTTGGTCATCAAGTCTTTCACGTTGCCGTGCAACTTGGCGGATTCCAAATATTTATCAAATGTCATGAGGAGATGTCCTATGGTTGTTGATATTTTACTTCGCATTTAATTTAGAAAAGTTATTTTTGTCGCATGTTTAGATTTGGTGCTTTTGCTTCGGGTGGCGGTAGCAATTTCCGCGCACTTCTTTCCCATGCGGAAGATGGATCCTTGGAAGGTTCCTGTGAATTTTTAATCGTGAACAATGCGGATTGCGGCGCTGCAAAAAGTGCGAAGGAACACGGGATTCCGGTGTACCACATCTCTTCGAAGACGCATCCGAACGAAGCGGATTATGAACAGGCGCTTTTGGATGTGCTGAAAGAACATCCGGTCGATTTTGTTGCCCTTTGCGGTTACATGAAAAAAATTCCGGATTCGTTCCTTGATGCGATGAAAAATCGGGTTTTGAACGTGCATCCGGCACTTCTTCCGAAATATGGTGGTAAAGGATTTTACGGCATCCGCGTCCATCAGGCGGTTATCGCTGCTGGAGAAAAGGAAAGTGGCCCGACCATTCATTTGGTGACAAGTGAAATCGATTGTGGAAAGACGCTCGCGCAGACAAAGGTTCCTGTTCTTGAATCGGATACTCCAGAAGATCTTGCGGCCCGTGTCCTTGTGCAAGAACATGCCCTCTTCTGGAAGACGCTTCGCGACTACGCCCTGTCGCTGTGATGTCCTTGCCGATACTAGGCAATTTATTGCCTGAGTAGAGTTATCCCCCTTGGGGAGACGAAGCAATCTATGGAATAGACCATGAAATTTAAGCTGCCGGAATTTTTGGAAAATACGACAACCCCGATCGAAGGGGAAATCGCACTTCGCACAAATTATCCCAATGTCTGCATTGTCGGCATCGATGAAGTCGGTAGAGGACCTTTGGCGGGGCCAGTCGTTGCTTGTGCAGCGGTCTTAAAAAATCCGACGGGAGATTCTTCCTTAAACGATTCGAAAAAGCTCACCCGCAAAAAGCGCGAAGCCATGTTCGACACCGTCAAAGAGGAATGCCTTTGCTACGCCATCGCAAGCGCGAGCGCCGAAGAAATCGACGAAATCAATATTCTCGAAGCGGACTTTTTAGCAATGCGTCGCGCTCTGACCGCTCTCGGCTTTTCGGGCCTTGTCGCTTCAGAACCGCAGCTCCCGATTGAAGTCAAAGGGCAGCTTCCGCCGAATGCAAAGGTTCTGATTGCTGTCGACGGAAACCTGAAAATTCGCGGCGTTCCTGCAGAAAATCAAATTGCAATCATTCAAGGCGATGGCCGCATAGCGAGCATTTCCGCGGCTTCGATCCTTGCCAAGGTCTACCGTGACCGCTACATGGATGATCTGGCGGTAAAATATCCGGGCTATGCTTTTGAAAAGAATGCGGGCTACGGCACCAAGGCGCACCTCGAAGGCATTCGTCAGCTTGGCATGACTCCGGAACATCGCAAAAGCTTCCATCCCAAAAGCCTGCAAACGGAACTGTTTTAAACCATTTTCCCGATGCCCACGATGGCGGCGGTGCGCGCCCGTAAACGCGTCTTGCCGAGCTTCAAAAGTTTGACTGTTCCGCGGGAATATGCTTTGACCATTTCGATTTCCTTTTTCGAAAATCCGCCTTCCGGCCCCACGAGAAGGGTTGTCTCTTTTGAAATTTCACCGAGGAAATCTTCGCCGTCCATATCGCAAAGGATGATGTCGCCGTCATAAGACTTTAACCATTCTTCAAACGGAATCGGGCCGCGGATTTCGGTAAGCCAAGCCTTTAGCGACTGCTTCAGGCTTACAAGGGCTTTGAGTTCGCAACGGCGAATAACTTTCTGCAAGTTGGAATCCTTGGGCTCTTCGGAATGCTCTGTCCGCAAAAGCGTGATGCTTGCGACTTCCATTTCGCTCACGTGCAGGGCGACTTCTTCGTTCGCATCATCCTTGAGGCAGGCGAGTCCCAGATGCAGCTTGGGCTTTTCGCGATCCGAGGTCTCTATCACTTCTACTTTTACCAGGCATTCCCTTGCGTCGGATTTTTCGACGGTTCCTTGGGCAAAGTGTCCTTTCCCGTCGGTCAGGTTTAGGACGTCTCCTGGACGGGCGCGGCAAACGCGAACGGCATGAGCGCTTTCTTCGTCGGAAAGGGGAATGGTACCTGTGGAAAGCTCGGGAACGTAAAAACGGGTGTCTGGTGATTTCATGGTCCAAAAATAAATTCTAAATTCGGCTTACTATGCAAATTAAGGCTGTCGCATTCGATTTAGACGGAACTCTTTACCTTTCGGGCAAACCTTACCCCAAGGCTGTGGAAACGGTCCAGAAGGTCGCAGAAAAAGTCCCGGTCTATTATATGTCGAACAATACGAGTAAATCGCTCGTGTTCTACACGAACCGCCTTTTGCGCATGGGCCTGCCGATCCAGTCCAAAGACCGCATCCTTTCGGCCATGACTTTTGCCCTTTCGGAAATTCACAAAAAGGGAATCAAGAACATTTACCTTTTTGCAAATCCGGAAGTGGTGGAATGGTTTGCCGCCGAAGATCCGAGCCTAAATCTGCATGCCCCGATGGATAAAACGGAACTTGTGCTTGTCGCTTACCATTCTTCTTTTAATTATAGGGAACTTTGCGAAGTTTCTTGGCGGCTGGAACGCGGCTCCGATTTTTGGGTGACGCATGCGGACTTCGTTTGCCCCGATGAACTCGGCCCTGTTCCAGACATTGGAAGCTTTATGGCGATGTTCAAGGCGGCGACTGGCCGCGAACCGTCTCGCATTTTTGGAAAACCGAATCCGGAAATGCTTTCGCCGATTACGGATCATCTGTCGCCGGATCAGATCCTTTTTGTGGGGGACCGTCTGTATACGGACTTTGAACTCGCTCAACGTGCGGGCTGCCATTTTGCGCTTGTGCTTTGCGGTGAAACCAAGTACCGCGATATCCAGAGACTAGCCCGCCAGCCGGACATCATTGCGGAGCAGGTGTCGGATATTGACTTCAACAAGTTCTTGGTTTAATCCGGATGTAAAAAAAGAGCTTGTAAACTCTTTAAAACAAAATTCCCATTTTCTAATTTTGGCGCATCATGCCAAAGCTGCCCCATTATACCCCAGAACTTTTTAAGCAACTCCGCAAGGGTTACTCCAAGCAAAATTTTACCCAGGATTTGATGTCCGGCTTGATTGTCGGCATTCTTGCGCTTCCTCTGGCGATCGCCTTTGCGATTGCTTCGGGTGTGGGACCTGAAAAGGGCCTTTACACGGCGATTATCGCAGGCTTTGCGATTTCGTTCTTTGGCGGTAGCCGCTTCCAGATCGGCGGTCCGACGGGCGCTTTCATTGTGATTGTTTACGGCATCGTGGCGAAGTACGGCTACGACGGGCTAGCGACGGCGACGCTCATGGCGGGCGTGATGCTTGTGATTTTTGGCGTGGCAAAGCTTGGTGGTGTCATCAAATTTATTCCTTTCCCGGTGACTGTCGGGTTTACGGCGGGTATCGCGATTATCATCGCGTTGGGTCAGGTTCCGAATTTTTTGGGTTTGCAGTTCGGTGCCGGGGTTTCGGAACCGGCAGATGCCGTAGGGAAAATCGCCCTTTATGCCAAATCGTTGACGACGGTCAATCTCTTCTCGGTTTTGATCGGTGCCATTGCGCTTGCGATCTGCATCGTATGGCCTAAAATTACGACCAAGATTCCGGGCTCCCTGATTGCGATTATTGTCGCCACTTTGGTTGTGAAAATTCTCGGCTGGGACGAAGCTCATGGGGTGATGACCATCGGCTCCAAGAATTCCATTCCGACCGGTTTCCCGGTTCCGCATTTGCCGAACATCAGTTTGGATATGATGCGTCAGGTGTTCCAGCCGGCGCTCACGATCGCGATTCTCGGTGCGATTGAATCCCTTCTTTCTGCAGTCGTTGCGGACGGTATGACGGGTACGCGTCACCGTTCGAATACGGAATTGGTTGGCCAGGGTATTGCCAACGTGCTTTCCCCGATCTTTGGCGGTATTCCGGCGACAGGTGCAATTGCCCGTACGGCGACGAACATCAAAAATGGTGCCGTGAGCCCGATTTCTGGCCTCGTGCATGCAGTAATCCTCTTGCTGATTATGCTGATTTTCGGTAAGTACGCGGAAATGATTCCGATGGCGGCTCTCGCAGCCGTGCTTTTCCAGGTGGCGTTCAATATGTGCGGTTACAAGAACTTCATCAAGCTCGTGAAGGGAGCTCCGAAGAGCGATGTGACCGTTCTTTTGGTAACGTTCGTGCTGACCGTGGTCATGGATTTGACGATTGCGATCGAAGTCGGCGTGCTGCTTGCGGCTATCCTCTTTATTCGCCGTATGTCGGACGTGGCGGAAGTGGAATGTGTGACCCAGCAGCTTCAGGAAACCGATGAAGAACTGGCCGATCCGAATAACATTGCGAGCCGTCAGGTTCCGCAGGGCGTTGCCGTGTTCGAAATCATGGGATCGCTCTTCTTTGGGGCTGTTGAAAAGTTCAAGACCGCTTTGGATATGACCAGTTCGCACCCGAAGATTCTGATCCTTCGCATGCGTCAGGTTCCGTCGATCGATGCCGCTGGCATCCAGATGATCGAAGGCCTGCTGGCCAAATGCCGCACTCAAGGAACCCAGCTTTTGCTTTCGGGCGTGCATTCCCAGCCGATTGTCGCTCTTTCCAAGTCCGGTCTTTTGAAGGATATCGGCGAACAGAATGTGCTCGCAAATATTGACGCCGCTCTGAACCGTGCCCGTGAAATCCTTGGACTTCCGATTGTTGCCGCAGCTCCGACAACTCCGAGCGTGGATTGGGAACGTAACGTGCAGCAACCGTGGGTGCCTGAAAATGCAAACGCAAAGGTCGCTGAAGAAACAACCGAAGTGATTGCTGAAACCATTTCGGAAACTCAGGCGATGGACATCCCGAAGATTCTCGAAAAGAAGGACACTTTCCATTCGATGATGAACAAGATCTTCCCGTGGATGAAAAAATAAGCGTAAATTTCCCTAAAAAGGCTCTGCTGCTGAAGCGGGGCCTTTTTTGTATGCTCCAATCATGCTGAATTTAAGATTCCCCCTTTTTTATTATTTTTGTTTTCGTTATCTTTGATAGGAACGAAACTCCATATCCCGAAAATTTGAAAGCGGAGGCTTGACGATGAAAAAATGGCTTGCACTCGTACCGACTCTTCTCTTTGCAAACAGTGCATTGGCGGCAGTCTCCTTGGACTTTTTTACGTCCAAGTCGTTTACGCAAACGAATCGGGCTTTTGAATCAGGACAAACATCCTGGTCTACTTGGACGGTAGAAGATGGCGTTGCCAAAACGACGATTAGCAACACAAAATTTTCATCCGGTCTCACGGTGAGTTTTGATTATTCAGAGTACATGGCACATCCGACTGTCGAAGTGATTTATGGAGGCTCTTGCGAAAGCGGAAGCCTGGCCGCTTATACCTATTGGGAAGGCTCTTGGACTTCCAAGGGAACGTTTAAAAGCGGACAAAAATTTATGATCGACGCGGATGACACAAAGATCGCGTTCCAGGCTCAGACATCAAAGTCTTCCGATTGCACCGTAGAAATCAGTTCGATTTCCATCGGCTATACAGACGAATTGGTGGTTACAAAAGCGCTTTTTTCGACAAATCCGGACGAGTACACGCGTAAAGAGGATTCCATCTTTGTAACGCTTCCGTTCAAAGTGGACATCTCCAGTCTGACTCCGACTTTTGCGGGCCTTTATTCTAGTTACACGCCGACGACGGCGCAAGATTTCACGCAGGGTCCTGTGACTTATACATTCTCGGACGGAGGATCTGCCACGCGGAAAATCGTTTTGAGCCTTGCAAAAACTCCGGGCGATACGAATGCAACGATGGAGAGCGTGTTCGGCTTCTGCACCAAGAAAAATACCAAGTCTTACACCAAGGAATATCTGAATTCTCCGTATGAGCCGGTGACGATTCAGGACTTGGTTAAGGCGAATACTTATTGTACGGAAGACGCGAGCATTGTCCATCCAGTCAATTCGGGCGATACGGGAACGATTACTCTGGGCCTTTACAAATGGATTCCGGATTCTTTGAAAAAGACAATGTACGGAAGACTCAGCCAGACCGAAAAATATGCGGGCATCCAGATCCCGAGTCTCGCCACGAAAACGTGGTATGTGGACGGGGAAGAAGTTTCAGAATCTTCGGGCCTCGATTTGGAAAAGACGGTCTTGAAAATCACGTCGGAAAACGGTGACCCGTACCGCTATTACAAGTTTGTTTACAAATGGACAGAACCCGTGAATGAGTTCGAAACGGTCCTTTTGCTCGACACGCTTGCGGTGGATTATTTTTATCCGCGAACGATTTATGAGCCGGAAACTCCAAGTGATACAGGTTCTATCATTTATGATATCCCGTATAACGCAACAGCGCAAAGCAAACTGTTTGTTTGCGGAACGGGCGAACATTATAACTTCGATGGAGTCTTCAGATCGTGCGAAGGAACTTATATCGTGAAGGACACCAACACGACCGTTTCTGTGACAGGAAAAATCTCGGGATCGAGCGGTATGTATGTGACGCTCACCAACGGTTTTGACCGTCGCCTTTATGCAATCAAGGTTTATAAACAGACAAAGGCTTGGCCGGTCAATCAGGTGGTGGCACTGTATTTGCACCGTTATATAGGGAATGAACATTTTTCGCTCATCGCCGGCCAGCAGGGAAGCACTGCCCTCAAGTATACGATTCCGCTTGGAACCAAAGACTATTATTCGGATTATGAAATCAACGTGGTGAACCTCGATCCGTTTGCCTATACCTATTATGAATTTGGCAATGATGAACTCGAATGGGAATCCGGGCAGACCGTTAAAATCACAAGCGTTGCCGAAAACAATCAAAAGAGGATTCTCAACGCAATCGTCACGTACAGCCTGGCTAAAAAGGATGCCAATCTTCGCGCATTTTTTGTGCAGGTCGGATCTGCGAATATTCCGGGAACCATCGACCAGGAAAATAAAACGATCCATGTGGAAGTTCCGTTTGAAATCAACAAGAAACACGTTTCTATCGCCTTTGCCGGCCCGGACTTTTCTTATTCGGAAGGCTATGAACAGTATGGAACCTATGACTTGAGCGATACGATCGAATTTGACTTCCATTCTGCGGATAGTTCAACAACGAACATTTATAAAGTCTTCTTGACGTGTAACCCATTGATGTACGAGACTGGGGACGATGCCATTCCGCAGGTCACAGGAGTTTCAAAATCGAGAATTTCCTGGCAGGGCAACGTCTTGGTTTATGAAGGCGACTTGAATCAGGTTCAAAGCGTTGCCATCTTTGACGCTCTGGGTAAAAACGTATACCTGCGCCAAGGTTTGGACCGTGCGACTCTCGATATGGGCTTCCTCAAGGCCGGAAGTTATTTTGTCAGAATTCAAACGGCAGGAGGACTTCTTGTCCAAAAATTCTCGACGCGTTCAGGCCGATAACCGGGCTAAAAAAGAATTTTGACCATCACAAAGGTTCTATTTTCGAAATAGAACCTTTTTTTGCGTCGTATCGGGCTTTTGGAGGTACTTTTTTAGGAATATTTTGCAAAACCTTTGAATTTTCGCTGAAAAAAAGAGTATTTATGATATAAAGAATCAAGCTAAATTTGCAAAGGGAGCTTTATCTTGGCGACGAGCAAAAAACGCAGAATAGGATTTGTTATAGCGGCATGCCTGCTTGCGATTTTTTTTGCGGTCTCGTTTACCCTTTCTCTGCACGATCTTGTGCTCGACAAGACCATTTCTCTTGACCGGGGTTGGCAAGCCACTTTTCGCGGTAAAACCTTTCCGCTAGAATCGATGGAAACTTATCGGCATCAATTCTTGGATGTCAAACGAGGGGACTCCCTGATATTGACCCGAAGGTTGCCGAATAATTTAACTCATTATTCTGCCGTTTGGATGCGAATTTATTCATCGGCGTTTGATGTCTTTGTCGGCGATAATAAAATATTTACGATGGACCGGAAAAAAATCCGGTCGGACAAACTGGTCGGGAGTGGATGTCACCGCATTGAATTGCCCGCCGATTGGATGGGGAAGGTTTTGACCTTAAAACTGTATGCGGCTCAAAAGTCTTCGTTCGATATATTGCCCAAAGTTTCATTACATCCAAATGAACTCTTCGGTTCTCCATTTCGAGAAATCAAGCTCACGCCGACTTTGTGCGTCGCCTGCTTTATGGGTATTTTCGGGGCGTTGTTAATGGTGGCCGGTGTCGGCGGTATGGGTTTTGCCGGCTACTTCGGGCGTCTGATCTTCATCGGATTCTTTTCGCTGGTGATTGCGACTTGGTCGATCTGCTATACAAAGGATATTACCCAAATTTCGATGAATTTGGAAGTCAATTATCTGATTGAACATGCTACTATCTACCTTTCTCCGTGCGCCTTGGAGCTTTTGGTTGTCGGCATGCGGCGTGGAAAGATACATGGCTGGCGCTGGATTGGACTTTGTGCGATTCTTGGTTTTAGTTCCTTCTTGTTTATTGTCTCTACATTCGCCCAGTTCTTTGGGCTTGCAAAATATGGGGACTTTTTGCTGCCGTTCCATATTTCGGTGGTAGTGGGCATTATATTTTCTTTTTTGCCAGGTGTGATCTATTCCGAGAAAGATGGTCTTCCCGACAAAATTTTTGCCGTCGGATTTGCGCTGTATTGTGTAACTTGCCTTGCGGAAGTGGCTTTTTATGTGGTCACGCGGATTCTGTTTAATGGAAACGTGGAACGTTATCCGATAATTCCGATAGGCGTTCTTTTGTTCTTGCTTTCGCTCGTTTTCAGTTATGCCGTGTACTTGCAAAAATCGGTGGCGGATCGTGCCGAAAAGTATATTCTCACGTCGATTGCCTATCGCGATTCGCTGACAGGGCTTTATAACCGTGCCAAGTGTGAAATCATTTTTGATGCATTGAATGCGGCGCCTTCCGATTTTGCCATCGTGAGTATTGACTTGGACGGTCTAAAAAAGGTGAACGATACCTATGGACATCAGCAGGGAGATGAACTCATCAAGGCCTTTGCGGACGTTTTGCACCGCTCTTTTGCAGGCTATGGAACGTCGATTCGCATGGGTGGCGATGAATTTGTGGTAATTGTTCGCCAGGAACATTTGAATGACATCGGTAAATGCTTGCGTAAAGTGGCCGAATTGCAAAAGTCCGAATCGGAAAAGCTCCCGAGCCCGATAAAATTCTCCATGGGGATGGCGGTGCAGAGTGAAGTCCGTTCGAATGCGGATGCGGTTTACCGTGAAGCGGATCACCGCATGTACGCGGAAAAACGAAAAACAAAAAAGTCGAGCGGATGACTTATTTTGCGATTTCTACATAGCTTCCTTTGGGTAAATCGGGTAGGGTTCCGTTGGCGTTGCGCACTCCGACCGGTTTACCGAGGACGTTGAAAATTGGGCTTCCTGGATTTCCACGTTTGGATTTTTTGAATTTTGAAACAACGGATTCTTTTCCGTCAATCGTCACTGTAAATTCCAAAGAGACTTGCTTGTTCCCGTAGACCAAAGCCTGTTTTATAACATAGGTTTCGCCAGCGGAAACTTTATAGGGCATGTGCCCGATTTTTGTCGTCATGGTCGAAAGGTCTACATTCGAAAAAACAATGCTTGTGCCGTTCGGATTCCAGTCGGTAATGTTTCCGTTTGCGTCAAACCAATGCCCTGTGTTTTCGCCTGTGGTTCGGCTGTTGAGCGTTCCATTAGGTTCTTCGCCGTAAAAGGTGACTTGGCTTTCTATGTCGCTTGGCTCTAATCCTAAGAAATTGGCGATATCGCTTCCGTTTAAGTCGACTGTGACCGGGGTGTAATTGTTGTTCTCAGGAAGGTTCACTTGAAAAGCGATGGTCTGCATTTCCGGTTCTGTAATTGTCGAAGAACAATCTTCGCCGAGACAAAATGAAATCGTTTCTCCGGGAGTTCCAATATTTGTGATTTTTAAACCGGTTGCACTCCCATCATACCAACGGATTGCGGGGTATTTTGCGTCCGAAAATTCCGAGTATGTTTCGCTGTTAAAGAAAGCGAGAGCTTCGCTTCCCGGGTTAGGCCATTGATCGGTTACGGCATCGCTCGATTTTCCCTGCGAATTCGCATGCACGATTCTTAAACCGAGCTTGTCTGCATTAGAATTGCCCTTTATCGAAAAATCGTAATGTTGCATTAAAAGCCCGCTGCCTTTGAGGACTTTGTCGCGGCCTGTATTGCGTACATAAGACCAAACGAATCCCTCTTTGTCGGGTCTTGCTGGGTTCTTGTATCGGTAGCATACTTCACCGGGTTTTGTCGTTTCAAGCCCGGCATCATCGGGGGTTATATCTACGAATGGAATCCAGCCTTGGTCTGCACGGTAAAAGTCGTTGATGGCGACTGGGTTCAAGTCGTTTGCACGGTTTCCCATCGTGCAGTAATCGCCGTACCAATAAAGGTCTGGCCAGCCGAAAATCATGTGGCCCGATTCATGGACAAAAACATAAATGGAGAATTTGCCGGGCATGTCCGTCATTTGGTGGTGCCCCAGCGCAACGCCGTCTTTGATGATATTGCCGGACCATCCCGAGTGAGGCCAGAGTCCTTGCCCCCATGTTTGGCCGCTTCCCGCATAGACGATGTTGATTGCTTCGGTGGAGCCGTCCTTGTCATTGTCATAGCGTGAAAAATCCACCTGGGAATCAAAGTATTCGAAGACTTCCTGCATCAAGATTTCGGAGGCTTTATATTTATTATCGCCTTCGAACCTGTCGGCGCTTTCGTACCAGGATTTGGGGTATTTGGCGCGGTACCAGCCGAAAACTTCGTTGGTGAGGTCGAGCTGCCCATTGGACACATCCAGATAGTAATCGCGGACGGAACCGTTACAGCCGTCCTTGTTGAACCCTTCCTTGTTGAGCCAGTCTTTGACGTCGTCTATTGAGACCGGAGCCGGCACATCTGAAAAATCTACGAGAAGCGTGAGACTGTAGATTTTGCCCTTGGGCTTTGCATAGGGACTGTTTATTTGAACGTTGTACGCCTTTCGGAGAACGTTCCGGGTGCTGTTGAAAGTAGGCCGCGCATTGTCGGGCCAGGCTTCGACACGTTTTCCTTGCCAAATAATATCGGCAAAGAGAAATGACGGGATTAATAGGAATGGAAGGCAAAAAGAAAAGATTTTACGTTGCATAAAGAACCCTTAGCCCAAAACACCATTTTAAGTATATTCAGAATTTTTTCTGGAAGTTCCTTCCCAGAAGAGAATTTGTTTGTAGAATAAACGGACTGTATAAATTGTTTCAACTTAATCGCTTATAAAAAACTTACTAAAAATTATATTCCTGGCTTAAAATTTGTTTATATTAATTAACATGAGATACGTAAAAACATTTCTGAGGGTCCTGCTAGGTGTTTTTATGACCTATGCTGGAATTAGTCATTTGACCGTCGCAAGGCAAGAATTCCTTGCGCAGGTTCCGTCGTGGTTCCCGCAGGATCCGGGCTTTCAGGATTTTGTGGTTCTTGCTTCGGGCGTTGTTGAAATTGCGCTTGGCATTGGCATGATCCTGCTATACAAATATAAAGGTGTTGTCGGAGTCCTGCTTGCGCTTTTTTACGTGATAATATTCCCCGGAAACATCAGCCAGTATGTGAACGGAATCAATGCGTTTGGCCTCGATACGGATCAAGCTCGGTTGATTCGCCTGTTCTTTCAGCCGGTGCTCATTGCGTGCGCTCTTTGGTCCACGGATGGCGTGGCTCAAATCAAGGAATGGATTTCCCGGTATCGCTCCTTTAAGCTGTAGACGTTGTTTATGCTTTAGATTGTAATGAAAAGGTTGCTAAATGCCCTTGTTTTTGATTAGATTAAAAATACAGCTTTGAATGTGTAGGGGATTTTACGGAATTTGCTAAAAATGGATGCAATTTGGACATATGTACAGCATGCTTATTTGATCCCTTCGTATATGGTGGGGTCTTTTTTTCTGGTAATCCTCGTTATATTGACAGAACGGAAAAATTTAACGGCGACTTTGGTTTGGGGTGGTCTTTTTTCGCTGTGCCCGTACATGGCCCTTTCGGATGGAATCTATCACGGAACCCTGTATTTGCTTTCTCAAATGATGGGGAATATCCCCTTGCTTGCGGATGTGATTCTGGATTACATGAGCCGTCTTGTTCTGATTCCGGTGGCGATCTATGTGTTCCAAAAGAAACTGTCGATACATTGGTCGTTGTCGCTTTTTTTGCTTTCGGCTTTTGGCGGAATCGGCTATTTGGGAATGGTGGTCGGCAAGACTCAATTCGCTGCGTTTATCGTGGATTTTCTTGCGATTATCCTGTGGTGGATTCTTCTTGCTTATGAATTGCGCTTTGTGCGAAATGCGCAAACCTTTAGACGGTTCGGATTTTTAGGAGTTTTTACCTCTTTCAGCTTGCTGGTGAACCTCGCCATGTACGTATGTGTACGCATGATCGAGGTGACTCCGGAATTTTTGGATTACCTGGTCTTTGTTTCGTGCCTTTTTTGGCTTACGCTCACGGTGGCTGTCAAATTGATTTTTAGGGCTGTTCGCTTGGAACAGCAGGCGGAAATAGCCCGCAACCACGATCAATTGACGGGACTTCCGAATGAAATCCTTTTTTCCAATTATGTTCAGGAACTGGTGCTGAGTAGCAGGGAAAAAAATCTTGCATTCGTGGTTTTTGACCTGGACAGTTTCAAGGCTTTTAACGAAAAAAACGGTTTTGAAGAAGGGGATGCTGTTCTGCGGTTTACGGCACGAACTCTCAAGGCATTTTTTGGTGAGCGTTACGTGACGCGCGTTTCGAGCGATATATTCCGCGTGGTTGCGCCCGAGTCCGGATTGGACGAAAAAATCGGAATCATTCACGAGCGGATTCGTTCCTTTTCGACGCAAGGGGAACTCGAACTCAAGGCGGGTTTTTGCATTCAGCCGTGTCCCGTCGATAATCCTGAAGAAATTGAAAAATGTTTTATGCGGGCTCGCCTTGCGGAAGCGACGATCAAGGGCATTTATGACAAAATTTCGGTGGGCTATGAAGACCGAATGGGAGCGCAGGCTCGCTTAAAGATGTACCTGGTTTCGCATATCGACGAAGCGATTCAAAAAGGATATGTCCAGGTGTATTACCAGCCTGTCATTAGCGCCAAGACGTATTCGCTTTGCGGTTTTGAAGCTCTGGCGCGCTGGATTGATCCGGTGCACGGATTCCTTTCGCCGTTGGATTTTATTTCCATTCTGGAAGAGGCGCATTTGATTCACAAACTCGATCTTTTTATGCTGGAGAAGGTTTGTGAAAATTACCGTAAGGAGACGGACCTCGGGCATGTCTGCGTTCCGGTGTCGTTCAACCTCTCGCGTTTGGATTTTAAGCTGTGCGATATTTATGCGGAAGTTGAAGGCCTAACGCAAAAATACCGGGTTCCGCATCACATGCTTCATCTCGAAATTACGGAATCCGTTTTGGAAGGGGACGACGGGGAAGTCTTGGAATATGTAAAACGGTTCCGAGAAGAAGGCTTTGAAGTCTGGATGGACGATTTTGGTTCGGGATTCTCTTCGCTGAACGTTCTCAAGGATTATGATTTCGACTTTATCAAGATCGATATGATCTTTTTACGGAATTTCACCGCAAAATCCAAAGTCATTATCCAATCGGTCGTCGAAATGGCGAAAAACTTGGGATTGGGAACGCTCACGGAAGGCGTCGAAACCGAAGAACACTTGAATTTCTTGAGAAAAATCGGTTGCGACCGCCTTCAAGGCTATTATTTTTCCAAACCGCTTCCTTATGGTGAAGTAATGCAGGTCTTAAAAGCCAAAGGGATTACTGCATTTTCTTGAATTGCCAGCGGAGCAGTAAAATCCCGATGATGCCCGATCCGATATCGGCAAGCGGCTGTGCCATAAATACGCCTTGCAAGTCAAAGAATCGGGGCATGATAATGAGGAACGGAATCAGCAAAATCACTTGACGGCAGGCGTTCAAGAACATGGAAATGCCGGCCTTTCCGGTTCCTTGGAAAAAGTTTCCTGCGATCATGCCGAGAGGGACAAAGAGGAATGCCTTTGTGAAAATGCGCATTCCCCAGGCGGAAACGCTTTGCATGTACGTGTCGCCTGGGGCAAAAGGCGAAACAAAGATTTCCGCCTTCCATTGCAAAAGAATCCAAGCAATCAGCATAAAAGCGAGGCTGTAAATATAGGCGAACTTGACAGTGCCACGGACGCGGTCATAAAGTTTGGCGCCGTAATTATAGCCTAAAATCGGCTGTGTCCCGTGTACAAATCCGATCAGCGGTAAAACGGCAATCGAAACGATGCTGTTGATGATTCCAAATGCGGAAATCGCAATGTCTCCGCCTGTCATTACATCGGTCCCTTGTAAACTCTTGTTCCCGTAGCTTGCGAGGCTCCATGCGAGAATCGCGTTCATTAAACTGTTGCAGATCTGCATGACCGCAGGCGGAAATCCGAGGATGTAGATCTTCCGGACGTAAGGGAACTGAAGCCGCAGATGCCGTCTGTTGATCTTTACCGGGGTTGACTTCTTGACAAAGAACTGAAGAATAAGAAGGCTGCTCGTGAGCTGCGAAATGAGCGTTGCCCACGCAGCCCCTTCGATTCCCCAATGAAACTGGATGATAAAAAGCCAGTCTAGGAATACATTTGTCAGCGCTCCGACGATATCTCGGAACATGGCCGTTTTCGGATGCCCCATGGACCGGATAAAATGATTCATACCCGGAGCGATCGTCTGGAAAACGGCCCCGAGGAGAATGATGCGCATGTATGACGACGCAACGGGGAGAGTCTGGTCGCTTGCGCCGAAAAGGCGCAGGAGCGGTTCCATAAACAGTTCTCCAAAAGCAAAGGCGCCGAGCGCCATCATGATCAACAGAACAAGGGAGTTGTTCAAGATGATGCTTGCTTGATGGTACTTCTTTTCTCCCAAACGGATTGCAAAAAGCGTATTGCCGCCCACTCCGACAATCATGGACATTGCCATAATGAAGAGCATAATGGGGAAGCACAGCGTGATACCCGCAATGCCGAGCGCTCCGACGCCCTGGCCCACAAAATAACGGTCGACGATGTTGTAGAAAGCGTTCACGCACATGCTGATAATGGCGGGAACGGAGAACATCAGGACAAGCTTAGGGATGCTTGCCGAACTAAAAGCTTGGAGCTTGGAAGAACGAAGATCTGTCATCGCCGCCAAAGATAGAAATTCGCCATTTCGGATAAAAGGGGAAATGAAGGGTTTTCCCCATTTTTGGAATTAGGATATATATTTTCAATCAAGAGGGGGCCTATGAAAAATCTCCAAAAGAATTTCTGGATTGCGGTACTTTGCGGGCTGATTTTTTATGCGTTAGGCGAACCCTGTCGGGAATTCTTCAAAATCTCCGATACGACGGAAGTCAGGATTGTCGCCGCATTCCCGTTGCTGTTTGGAATTTCTTTCGGTTTCTGGGGCGTTTTGGGCTGTGCCGTTGCGAATCTTTTGGCGGATATCTCGTCCGGATATGCGCCCATCATTTTTATTCCCGGCTTTTTTGTCCAGATCATCTATGGCTATGTTCCGGCTCTCGTTTGGAACTGGCTCCGTCGTGAAGACAAGAACAAGTTTAAGCTCGACAAAGTGTACAAAAATGTACAATATATGATCATTGTCATTTTAGACTCCTTGGCGACGGCTTTTATGGTAGTGAGCGTTATTAAACTCAAGTTCGACGAACACTATTTTTCGATGCTTTCTGCAAACATTTTCTTTAACCAATTCATCACCATGGTGGTGTTTGGATTCCCGTATTTGATTTGCGCCTCTCTCCTTTATCAGCGAAAGCAACGCAAGGAAAAGAATATGCCGGCGAATTTCGTTTTTTCGTTTTCGCTGAACGAAAAATTCATTTTGTTCTTCTTGGCTTCGAGCATCCTTATTTCTGTAGCGATTGGATTCGCGAGTTATCCGAGTTTTGCAATCAAGTATGGTGAAAGCAATCTGTATTTATGGAGCTATGTCTATTTTTTCATCGGTGGGCTGTTGAATATCGGTATTTGGGTGTCGCTCGGGTTCCTTTATTATATGGAAAGGACGGTAACGAAACCGATCGAAGGCATGAGCCTGATTGCAAAAGATTTTGGGATGGATACGAGTATTGATGAGAGGATTCATCATATTTTGCAAAAGTGCAGTGGATATACGTACTATACGTCGGAAATCGGGGAACTCGCCAGATCTTATCAGGAGATGGCTTCGGAACTGGATCTCTATGTGAAAAATTTGACTGCAGTGACGGCGAAAGAAGAAAAAGTCCACACGGAATTGACGATCGCGACGGCGATCCAGCGAGCATCTCTTTCGAATCCGTTAAAAATCAAAGGCTATGATAATTACGCGATTATGCGGCCCGCTTTGGAAGTGGGCGGGGATTTTTATGACAATTTTTTCATTGATGACGATCGCGTTGCTTTTTTGATTGCGGATGTTTCGGGAAAGGGTGTTCCTGCCGCGCTCTTTATGATGGTTTCCAAAATTGTTTTGAAACACAATTTTATGTATGGATATTCGCCTGCGGCAACCTTGACCCGGGCAAACGATGAACTGGCGGAACACAACGTTCACGATATGTTTGTGACGTGTCTTTGCGGAGTTTTAAATGTAAAGACGGGACGCCTTGTTTATGCGAACGCCGGGCATGAAAAACCCTTCATCAAGCATCAGAACGGGGAGTTTGAACTTGCAAAAATCAAAAGCGGTTTTGTGCTTGGAGGAATCGAAGGATATCGTTACGATGAGTTCGAAATCCAGCTCGAACCGGGGGATACCATTTTTACGTATACGGACGGAGTCCCTGAAGCGACGAACGAAAAAGAGGAAGAGTTTGGGCTGGATCGATTGAAGGCGGTTTTAAATGCAAATCGCGATTGCCCGGTTCGCACGTTGTGCAAAAAAGTGCGGGAAGCGGTTAAGGAGCATGCCGGAACAGCTCAGCAGTTTGACGATATCACGATGCTTTCGTTTAAAATGGAGAGCCCGAACGAGGGTTATTGAAGCGCTTTATTTTTTCTCGCGATTAAATTCTTCGGCAGTGGCATCGGGGCCATCCCACCAAAGTTTGGTCGAATCGTCGTAAAGCATTTTTGCCGTATTGGATTCCATAAAATCCACAAGAACGTCTTCTTGGGCCCTTTGGGAATCTTGTGCAATTTTTTCTACAGCCATTAAAGCTGTTAAATCCATAGCGAATAGGGTTTTATCATTATTCATAGATTACCCCAGTGCGATGGATTCGCTTTTGATGAATTGAAGCTTTGATAATGCTTTTTCGCTTCTAAAACAGAATTGATCCTGCAATCGTTCGGGAAGTAAAAGGTTGATGCAAATGGTGTCTGCCTGTGTGCTTCCCATGGGACCGTAGACGTTTCCCATATAGGCTAAAATTGTCGCATTTGTGTTGTCATTTGCGATCTTTCCAGAGATGACATCGTAAGAGGTCATTTGTTTGCGAATTTCTGAAAAAGCCGTATCCCTTCGATGGGCGACGATGCAATGCAACCAATCAATGTCGGCGGTTTCAAATGCGAAAATATTGAGCCCTGCTACATCGGTCACTAGAAAGGACGATACGTATGCAAGGCGTTCTTGTATGGAAATCAATTCGCGGCTTTTAGCCTTGGCTGCAGAAATCTTGGCGAAACTCTGAGCCTGTTCTTTTGAGGTCGTCAGATAGAAGCCCTTCCCAAAATCTTTGAACCGAGCGCATTTGTCTAAATTCGGTTTTTCTACGGCACAGTAGCTGCCGTGGTAAAGGATTGTTCCTGTCTTTAAACGCTTCATACGGCAGCCCCTTTGATTTTGAGGTAGCTTTTGACGTCGTCAAAAACAGCTTCATCACCTTCGACGTGAAAGATGCCGAAACATTCGCGGATATACCTGAGAACTTCGAATTTTTTGAAAAGTTCGGCTGTTTCTTTTAAAGACAGATGGAATCGTTCTGAGGCCATTCTCAGGATCCGGATCTGCATAAAAAGAATCTGTCGCTTTTCGTCCATGCTTTTAATTTATAAAAAAACGTCCCGTAAATGGACGGACGCCTTGATGATAAAGCTCTTTGTTTGACAAACTAAAGTGGTGTTTATGCTTAATGAAGGCCTTTTGGAATTTGCTAAGGCATGTCCTGATGTTTTATGTATCGTGCTTTATAGCAGAGGATTTCATGAATCATGGAATGAAGTTATTGAAGAATTAAAAAAGCAAAAGAATGTAGAAGTGCGCTCAATTGACTAAAGACTAGTCTAAAGGGGAATGACGTTTTGTTAGTCCATTTTAGATTGTTATTGAAACGCTCGTTAATTGTTATTGAATGCTCGCTTGATAAAACTTCCTGTTTTGAAAAAAACGGCTCCAAGCGGGCTCTTTTTGTGCCGGATTCTTCAAAAAAATCATATTTTTTCCAAGTAAATTTTGCCACGTTAGCAAGATTTCTGTTGAACAATCATAACCGAATTGAAAAGTAAATATGAGTCTTAAAATTATCGTGCTTGCAAAGCAGGTGCCAGATACTCGAAACATCGGCCCGGACGCGATGACGCCGCAGGGAACCGTGAACCGTGCTGCACTGCCGGCTGTCTTCAATCCTGAAGACTTGAATGCTTTGGAACAGGCCCTTCGTTTGAAGGATCAGTTCCCGGGTTCCACCATTTCCGTTTTGACCATGGGACTTCCGAAGTCCGCCGAAGTGGTCCGCGAAGCTCTTTATCGCGGTGCGGATAACGGCTACGTGGTGACGGACCGTCCTCTTGGCGGTGCGGATACGCTTGCCACAAGTTACACGCTTGCCCAGGCGGTGAAGAAGATCGGCGAATATGACATTATCCTTGGCGGTCGTCAGGCGATTGACGGCGATACCGCACAGGTCGGTCCACAGATTGCGCAAAAGCTTGGACTTACCCAGGTGACTTATGCGGAAGAAATTCTTTCGCTCGACGAAAAGGCGAAGAAGGTCGTAATCAAACGCCATATCGATGGCGGCGTAGAAACGGTTGAAGCTCCGCTTCCGCTGGTTGTGACTGTGAACGGAAGTGCCGCTCCTTGCCGCCCGCGCAATGCGAAGCTCGTGATGAAGTACAAGAAGGCGACGGTCGCTGCGGAACGCAAACCGGAACAGGCAGATGCCGATGCCGCTCTCCTCGCAAAGAAGCCGTTCTTGAACATTACGCAGTGGGGCGCTGCCGATATCAATGCGGACCCGGCCCAGATTGGTAAGGCTGGTTCCCCGACGAATGTGAAGGCGGTGAAGAACATCGTCTTTAAGGCGAAGGAAAGCCGCACGCTCACCGCAAGCGATGCGGATATCGATGGACTTATCAAGGAACTTTTGGAAGAAAAGATTATCGGCTAGCCTATGAATAACGTATTTGTATATTGCGAAATTGAAGGGAAGACCGTTGTCGATGTTTCCCTTGAACTGCTTTCGAAGGGTCGTAAGCTTGCCAACACTCTCGGCGTCCAGCTGGAATGCATTTGCGCAGGCAGCGGTCTCGAAGGTATCGAAAAACAGGTCTTTCCGTATGGCGTGGACAAGGTTCACGTTTTTGACGCCGAAGGACTTTTCCCGTACACGACGAATCCGCACACGGCTCTTGTGGTGAACCTCTTCAAGGAAGAAAAACCGCAGATCTGCCTCCTCGGTGCAACGGTCATCGGCCGCGACCTCGGCCCGCGCATTTCGAGCACGATGCACAGCGGTCTGACTGCCGACTGTACGGAACTCGAGATCGGTAGCTTTGACATGACGAGCGTCGTGGATGGCAAGACCGAAAAGAAGCACTACGAAAATCAGCTTTACCAGATTCGCCCGGCATTCGGCGGCAACATCGTTGCAACGATCGTGAACCCGGAACATCGCCCGCAGATGGCAACCGTCCGCGAAGGCGTGATGAAAAAGGAAATCGTCGACCCGAATTACAAGGGTGAAGTCGTGAAGCATGACGTTGCCAAGTATGTTCCGGAAACGGAATACGTGGTGAAAGTCATCGACCGTCATGTGGAAGCTGCCAAGCATAATCTCAAGGGCGCTCCGATTGTGGTCGCCGGTGGTTACGGCATGGGCTCCAAGGAAAACTTCGACATGCTCTTTGAACTGGCGAAGGAACTCCACGCCGAAGTCGGCGCAAGCCGTGCCGCTATTGACGCGGGCTTTGCGGATCATGACCGTCAGATCGGCCAGACCGGCGTGACCGTGCGTCCGAAGGTCTATATCGCTTGCGGTATTTCCGGCCAGATCCAGCACCTCGCCGGCATGCAGGATTCCGGAATCATCATTTCCGTGAATTCCGACCCGGATGCTCCGATCAACGCAATCGCGGACTACGTGATTAACGGAACGGTCGAAGAAGTCGTTCCGAAGCTTATCAAGTATTACAAGGCAAACAACAAGTAAGCGTATGGCAAATTTCTACACAGATCATCCAGAGATTCAGTTCAACGTCGAAAGCAGCCCGTTGATGGAAAAAATCGTGGCACTGAAGGAACACGATTTTGCTGACAAGGACAATTTCGATTATGCACCCGAGAACTTTGCTGACGCGATGGACAGCTATAACCGCGTCTGCGAAATTGCCGGTGAAATTACCGCGAACACGATCTTCCCGAATTCCGAAGCCGTGGACGCCGAAGGCCCGCACTGTGAAAACGGTCGTGTCCGTTACGCAAGCAAGACCTACGAAAACCTCGAAGCTACCCGCAAGGCCGGACTCAACGGCGTCACGATGCCGCGTCGCTACGGCGGTCTCAACTTCCCGGTGACCGTTTACACGGCCATCAACGAAATGATCGCTTCTGCGGATGCTGGATTCGAAAACATCTGGTCGCTTCAGGATTGTATCGAAACCCTTTATGAATTCGGTAACGACGATCAGCGTTCCCGCTATATTCCGCGCGTGTGCGCCGGCGAAACGATGTCGATGGACTTGACCGAACCGGATGCAGGTTCCGACTTGCAGCGCGTGATGCTCAAGGCCACCTACAGCGAAGAAGACAAGTGCTGGTATTTGAACGGCGTGAAGCGTTTCATTACGAACGGTGACTCCGATATTCACCTGGTGCTTGCCCGTTCCGAAGAAGGCACGCACGATGCTCGTGGTCTTTCCATGTTCATCTATGACAAGCGCGACGGCGGCGTGACGGTTCGCCGTATCGAAAACAAGATGGGCATTCACGGAAGCCCGACTTGCGAACTTGTCTATAAAAACGCCAAGGCAGAACTCTGCGGAAGCCGCAAGCGCGGCCTTATCAAGTACGTGATGGCTCTCATGAACGGCGCACGTCTTGGCATTGCCGCACAGTCCGTGGGCATTAGCCAGACTTCTTATGACGAAGCTCTCGCCTATGCGAAGGACCGCAAGCAGTTCGGTACGGAAATCGTGAACTTCCCGGCCGTCTACGAAATGCTCTCCACGATGAAGGCGAAGCTCGACGCAGGCCGTGCCCTTCTCTACGAAACAGCCCGTTACGTAGACATTTACAAGGGCCTCGAAGATATGGAACGCGAACGTCCGCTGACTCCGGAAGAAAAACAGGAACTGAAGAAGTTCGACAAACTCGCTACAGCCTTGACGCCGCTTGCCAAGGGCATGAACGCGGAATTTGCGAACCAGAATTCCTATGACTGTATTCAGGTTCACGGCGGTTCGGGCTATATGCTCGAATATGCAAGCCAGCGCCTGTACCGCGACGCACGTATCACTTCGATTTATGAAGGAACGACACAGCTCCAGACGGTGGCAGCTCTTCCGCACCTTTCGACGGGTGAATACTCGGCGATCATCGCGGAACTTGAAGCCCAACCGGTCGCTCCGGAATTCGAAGCGCTTGCCGCCCGTGCAAAGGCGATGAGCGTCAAGTTCAACGAAGTCCTCGAAGCGGTGAAGACGACGGGCGACAAGGAACTTTTGGACCTTGCATGCCGTCACCTTTATGAACTCGCCGCTTACTGCATCATGACGCAGCTTTTGCTCCGCGATGCAACGAAGAATGCGGTCATGTTCGGCAAGAGCCTCAAGGTCTTTGTGAACTACGCAGAAGCCGAAGTCGCGAAGCACTACAACTTTGTGAAGAGCCTCGACGCAAGTCAGATCGCTAATTACAAGGCTTAAGCTCTGAGTGTCATTGCGAGGGACGTGAGTCCCGAAGCAATCTGTAAAATGAAAACCCCGGTTCGATTGATCCGGGGTTTTTTGTATAGATTATGTTCAAAAAGAGAGGAGCAGCCATGGAACTGGAATTCGGATTACAGAAACGCGAAGAGCTCAACGAAGCGGGAGCAATCATGGCTCGCGCATACGAAAATTACGACTATGTCACGCTCTATTTTCCTGACCCCGAAAAAAGCCGCAAGGGACTGCAGGTCTTTATGAAGTGTGTCGCAAAAACGAACTTCGGAAAGGCTGATATGCTGGCAGCGCATCGGGACGGCAAGATGGTTGCCCGCGCCACGCTGGAACCGCCCGGTTTCAAGAAACCTTCCGCATTCCAATACATAATGCACGGTTTCTTGCGCGTTTACCTTAACACGAAATGGAGCTGTATCAACGGCTTTTTAGCCATGGACGAAGCCGCCGGCAAGCCCTGCCACGATTACCAAAAATCCGGACCGGACATCTGGTACCTAAGTATGCTTGAAGTGGACCCGTCTGTACAGGGCCAGGGTGTAGGCTCGCAGTTCCTGGCTTATCTGGAAGAATATGTGCGGCAGCGGGGTGCAAGGCAGTTTGCCCTTTTCACAAACTCGCAAGAGAATCTCGCCTGGTACAAAAAGCGCGGCTACGAGGTCTTTCACGAATGCGAAATCGAACACGCCGGCAAAAAGATCGGTAGCTGGAGTATGAAGAAGGATATGGTTACCCCAGCTGTCTAAATCCTCTGCTGTTGCACAAACATATTTAGAATCAGATTCTGCCTTGCCAACTTCTTGTCCTAATCATCTTTCTGTCTCCATTTGGAGCCATCGCATACAAAGATCTTTTTGCTCGTTGTCGTGGCAAGTTCCGCATTCTTGGTGTCGAACAGCTTCTCTTCGCCAGCGTTGTCGACATTGCACACACCGAGGTAAACCTTGGATTCCGGATTGTTGGCCTGTTCTTCCGGGGTTATGCCGTCCTGTTCAGAATATTCACCGGAAGAGCCCGAAGAGCCCGAAAAGCTCGGAATATCAGGCACAAGATCTTCGCAAGTAGAAGAAGCTGATAGATCACATTCGCACTCATACTCTTGAATTTCCCCGTCAATGAACGCCGATCCCTTATCGCCTTCACTACGGCCCAAGCATACATTTTTAGGATCTTTCCAGTAGCATTCTCCATTGTCGCATACACAAACGGCATTATCATCAAGACCTTCAAAGCTATAGAAGAAGGTCGAATTAACAGCGTCAGCATCGCAAACTTTTTCCACCGTTGCAACACCTACAGCCCAAAGTGTTACAGGATACCAAACTTGATCGTTTTCGATATATTCAAAGTAATGGAAATATCCCCCATTGACATCAGACTTATATACCTTGCTGCTATAGCCAGACGGATCATTGAAAACCTTTGCGTCTTCGACTTTAAGCTTATAGGCTTCCACA
>OCVV011354450.1_pt1 | contig 23993 bp, 19 predicted proteins | sample 1539721 | NCBI WGS metagenome assembly OCVV01 (sample SAMN02144230, study PRJEB22623) | gut metagenome | biome: sheep rumen | host: Ovis aries | place: New Zealand
GAACGTCTTTGGCGCTTAGCCATGAAAAGAATCCGAGGATTTTCGCTTGCGAAAACCGCAGGATTCTTACACAAAAACGGCTCTGCCAGCAGTTTTGAAATCGCTGTAGCGGAAGTCCATTAGATTTTTTAAGATTTCTTTTTATTATTTTTTTTACTATGTTTATTATTCTTCCTGATTCGTAATCGTCCGCGCCATAGGAAATTATCGAGTTCGACGAGCCCGCTGTCTTTTAGTTGTCGGACAACGTCTACGGTATCTTTATGTGTCCAGATGTTCAAACCTAAGATGCGGCGGGTTCGGGCGTTCATTGTTTCGTAGAGTTCGGCTTCTATGTCGTCTTCGGAATAGTAGTTGCGCGAGCGCTTTATTATGTTGTAGGCCAGCTGCCAGTCGGATGGCGCGGGCTTAACGGTTTTTCCTGTCTCGGATTCTTTTTTCCGTGCATCACACAAATCACAGCCACTGCAAACAGCCTGCTCTGCTCCAAGTGCATCAAGCAAAACCTGACGGCGACAATCTGTAGTTTCTGCAAAATCGCGCAGTGCGGCTTCTCGTGAACCTGCCTTGTAGACTGAATAATTTAAGGAATCTTCCAGACTCCAGAGCAAAATCGCCTTTGCAATACTACCGTCACGACCACCCCGGCCGGCTTCCTGAATATACGCTTCTGCCGTTGCTGAGGCTTCAAGATGCACTACTGTTTTTATATTTTTCTTATCGACGCCCATTCCGTAAGCGCAGGTCGCGCAGAGCACACCATCAGTACTATCATAAAACCATTTTTCGATTTCATCTTTTTCTGATTTTTCAAGGCCGGCATGATAAAACTTTGCTGTTCCACGCCCAAAACAGACATTCAAGTCGCGGGACATATCTTCTGCCTTGTTTCGGGTTCCGCAAAAAATAATCATGGGACGTTGTTCCGTTCTTGCCAGTAAGAGAGCTTCTTTTTTCTTGGCTGCTGCATAACGTACATAATATAAAATATTTTTTCTGTCACTTTCACTACGAACAATATGTGCATTTCCATCAAAAAGAATTTCTGCAACACGCGAAAGCACTTCTGGAGAAGCGGTCGCTGTAAAAGCAGTTATTACAGGAGGATTAATCACCTTAATAACGTTTCCAAGTCCCAGATATGCCGGGCGGAAAGAATCTCCCCATTCAGAAACACAATGTGCCTCATCTATCGCGATGTGCTTTATGCCAACTTCTTTCAGTTGCTTCAAGAGAGTTTCACTTTGCAGCACTTCAGGATTAGCAAGAATAATCTGAGCACCTTCGCGGATTTTCCTGAAATTTTCTTCACGTTCTTCATCAGTCTGTCCGCCCCGGAAAGTAACACTGCGAAGGCTCCCCTCTTCCATTCGCCGCTGCTGGTCACTCATCAAAGCTAAAAGCGGATAAATAATCAGTGAAGGCCCATCCAGCAGCAAAGCCGGAATCTGAAAGCAAAGAGACTTCCCCGCTCCCGTTGGCAAAAGCACAATTTGCCTGCCTTTGCAAAATGAATCATCTGCTTCACCGATATCTTCATAATCAGCTATATTCTTATGATACTCATACGCCTCAAGAATGTTTGCCACAACAAGCCGTTGCCATGGATACAGATATTTTATTCCAAAATTCTTATAGGCCGTCTGTGTTACAAAATCATCCGAGATTTCTTCAATTTCTTCTTGTGATTTTTGATTTATTTCCATACATATAATATGGAGTGTCTTTTACGATTTTATGAAGTGAAAGTATTATTTTTTGAGGATTTTTTATTTTTTTTCTTCGTCACTGGAAGAATCGCCACCTTCAGCAGGCTTTTCTTCTTTTGGTGCAGGAGCAGGCTTAGGAGTCTTTCCTTTTTTAGGCTTCGGCGGCTTCTTTTTATATGTTGTAACGAATTTTGCAAACTCAATTACTATAATCATGACAATAACAGTACCTATTACACGAAAATCTTTGAGAACGCCGAAAATTACCGGGAAATAATCTTTTATTGTCATAGTTTTTTATCGGCTTAGAAAAATGTATTCTTCAGTAAAATTGTTTTAATCTCATAGTTTTATATGTGACATCTAATGTCAAATATCTACTTGAAATCTTACTGTTTATTTTTTATCCTATAAAAAAATGTTTCACAAAAGGAAGGAAAAATGAAAGAATACATTAAAGGTGCAAATCCATATATGCCGCTTTGGGAGCATATTCCAGACGGAGAACCTCGTGTTTTTGAATATAATGGTGAAAAGCGAGTTTATCTTTACGGTTCACACGATACACTTAAAACTGAATACTGCGGTCCTGATCAGGTTGTCTGGTCTGCCCCGATTGATGATTTGACTAACTGGACCTGCCACGGTGTATGTTATACATCTACAGACGGTTCAATTTTGTACGCTCCTGATGTTGTTCAGAAGGGTGATACTTTCTATATGTACGCTGCTGAAGCTAAGGGCTCACGTATCATGCTTGCAACAAGTAAAAATCCGGCAGGTCCTTTTACAAATCCTGTTTTGACAGAGCTTGCTTTTGATCCTGGAATTCTGGTTGATGATGACGGCAAAGTTTATGCTTTCTGGGGCTTCTGCAAGCAGTACTGTGCCGAGCTCAACGATGATATGGCTACAATCAAAAAGGAAAACTTGTGCGAAAATGTTGTAAAACACTGTATTGCGCCATGGTCTCCAAAAGATAATATGGAAGATGAAAATGATGCTTTCTTTGAAGCATCTTCACCTCGTAAGCTTTTTGGCAAATATGTTTTCATTTATTCTAAGCGCTACTACACTCATCAGCCTCAGTACGGAGTTTATGAAGACTGTAACGGCTTCTTGTCTTATAAATATTCAGATAGCCCGCTTGGAGATTACAAGATGGGCGGAGACATCAGTTTTAACGGCGGCGAGATTCTTCCTGGCCCGGACGGAAAAAATCAGATGAGCTACCGCTGGGGTAACAACCACGGAAGCCTTATGGAAGTTAATGGCAGCTGGTACATTTTCTATCATCGTCATATTGGAACTGATGAATTTGCCCGCCAGGCTATGCTTGAACCGGTTGATGTTGCAATGGATAAAAACGGCCGCATTTTTGTTGGAAAGATTACTTATAAGGACGGAGAGCCTGTAGCTTCGGAACCGGTTGAAATGACAAGTCAGGGTGCACACATTAATGGTCTTGATGCCCGCAAGTGGATTTCTGCAGGTTATGCAGTTCATATTTACGGCGGAGCAAAGGGTGGCTACAACGGTGGCGCAGGCGGCGCTTACATCAAGCCTGTTTACGAAAAGGATGATAATGTAAGTTCTCCGATTGTGGATATCACAAACGGGCTTACTGTCGGATTCCGCTATCTGCAGTTTGGTTGCAATACACCTCGCACAATTACTGCTGATATTCTTGCTAAGGAAGATTTGACAGTAAAGATTCGTTTGGACAATTACAAAGGAAAAGAAATTGCCTGTTTCAACATGAAAAAAGGCGACAAGTCAGCAACTGCAGCTCTGACATCTGGTGTCATCGGCAAACATGTGATTTATTTTGAGTTCCTTTCTTCATCAAAAGAAATAATCGCAGAGTTCGACAAGTTTACTTTTGATTAATTCTCACAACTGTCATTACGAGAAACTGTATAGATAAACGTCATTGCGAGCACGAAGTGCGTGGCAATCTACAATATGGATTGCTTCGGCTTTCGCCTCGCAATGACGTTTTTTTTACCATCTGCTGTTCCATTCGGCATCAGCGGCTGACCTTGCTGCTTTTGATGCCGAATCTGCTGCAGCTCTTGCATGTCTTGCAGCCTCGGCTGAGTTAATTGCAGCAACTCTAACATTTTCTTCTACTGTTTGCTTATGATAATCATCAAGCATCATGTTCAGTGCATCACTCAGTTTTGTAGCGCGGCCAGAACGGATAATATCAATCATATGCTCAATATCTTTTGGGAATGTATATTCTATTCCTATTGGACAGTTTCCATAATTATTATAATATTCGTTTATCTCGCCGCGCAGAACTTCTTTTCTTGCTGTTAATTCACGTATTTTTTTCTTTTGTTGACGCGAAGCTCGGATTAATCCGACAAAACTAAGAAGGATTAATAAAAACGGTATTAGGCTTTTAAGAAGTTCTATAATCTCAGAACCAATAATTGTTTTTAATAATGATAGTAAGAACAAACTAACTATTATCAAAATAATAGCAATACCACCATACATATAGAATTTTCCAATGAGTTTCTTTTTCCCATTTTCGCTTAGATCACTTATAGTATAAGTAACATAGTTCCATTCATCATACACACTTCGCTTTTTATCAAAGTATTCATAAATCTTAGAAAGTTCATTCAAGGAATTCTCTCTTTCTGCACCCTGCACATTATTATCTGCTGATGCGGCAACAGCATGACCGTTAACAGCAGTTCCACAACTCGGGCAGAATTTTGCTCCTTCTGCAATTTCTGCACCACAATTACTACAAAATGCCATATTAAACTCCTAATTTTTTAACATTGCTAATAGCAATTATATCATTGCTACTGTTTAATTTTCAAGTAAAAGTGTCTGGAATAAAATATTTTTGATGTCGGACATAGCAGAAATACTTGGTTTAAATATCAAAAGATTAAGAAAAGAAAAAGACTGGACTCAGGAATACCTGGCAGAACTTGCAGGTATTTCGGTTCCATTTATGACACAAATTGAACTTGCACGAAAGCAGGCATCCTTAGAAGTAGTAGAAAAAATTGCAAGAGCCCTGGAAGTTCCCTACAGCAGGCTTTTTATTCAAGAAAATTCAGAATCCAAAGAAGAAAATCTCCCCAAAACAGGCGAAGAATTATTACGCAAAATAAACATAGAAATCAATCAGTTTTTAAAAAGCAAATAAAATTACTCCCCATAGTTCCAAAGATTCGTGTTTTTTTCTATAATTAGAAACATGGTTGGAATTATTGATTTTAATGCGGGAAATATCACAAGTCTGGAGCGGGCTCTGGACTATCTGAAGATTCCTTATATCCGTTCTAAAAATCCTTCTGAATTGAAAGACTGCGACCGCTTTATGTTCCCCGGCGACGGCGACGATGCCTATGCTATGGCTGAATTGAAAAAAAGCGGCTTTGATGCATTTGTGCGCGAGCAGGTTGCGGCAGGCAAGCCTTTGCTTGGAATCTGTGTAGGTTCTCAGATTATTTTTGAGCATTCAGAAGAAGGCGATGCTCAGTGTCTTGGTCTTGTAGAAGGCGAAATCAAACATTTTTATACAATTGAGCCAAAGATGAAGGAAGATAAAATCAAGGTTCCCCATATGGGCTGGAATAACATAAGCTTTGAAAACGGTGACTGCCCTATTATGGCCGGAATTAAAAATGATTCTGATGTTTACTTTGTTCATTCCTTTGTAATTTGTCCTAACGACCCTTCGGTAGTTAAGGCATACGCTGAATACGAAATAAAAGTTCCTGCTGTAATTCAGAAAGGAAATGTTTTTGCCTGCCAGTTCCACCCGGAAAAAAGTGGTGTGACCGGACTGAAGATTATTGAGAATTTCTGTAAGTTATAAAAACACCGTCACCCCGAACTTGTTTCGGGGTCTATTAAAAAGATGCTGAAACAAGTTCAGCATGACGTGGGAGATAAAATGCTAAAAAAACGAATTATAATTTGTCTGGACGTAAAGGACGGACGCACCACTAAGGGTGTAAAGTTTCAGAATAATATAGACATCGGCGACCCGGTTGAAATGGCCGCTGAATATTACCGTCAGGGCGTAGACGAGCTGGTATTTTATGATATTATCGCCTCTGCCCGTGGTCGCGGACCTATCCTCGATTTGATTTCCCGTGTTGCCCAGCAGGTATTCATTCCTTTCTGTGTTGGAGGGGGAATCGGAACTATTGAAGATATCCGCTCAACAATTCTTGCGGGGGCTGAGAAGGTTTCTTTGAACTCGCAGGCTGTGCGTACCCCCGGCCTTATTACAGAAGGCGCAAAGGTATTCGGCAGTCAGTCGATTGTTCTTGGAATGGATGTTCGCCGCGATCCTACAAAGCCAAGTGGATTCGGCACTACAATCAACGGTGGCCGCGTAGACACCGGTCTTGACGCTCTTGAATGGGCTAAGCGTGGTGTTGAGCTTGGAGCGGGCGAAATTGTTTTGAACTCTATGGATGCTGATGGAACTAAGAATGGTTATGACATTGAACTCACAAGGCTGATTTCCGAAAATGTTCCGGTACCTGTAATTGCAAGTGGCGGTGGTGGAACCCCTGCTCACCTGGCAGAAGCCCTCACTGAAGGAAAAGCAGACGCAGCCCTTGTAGCCAGCATGGTTCACAACGGCACTTACACCGTAGGTCAGATAAAAGATGAACTGAACAGAAGCGGTGTTCCTGTCCGACTTTAGTACTTAAGTTTTTCTGACTACATTCACATTTCTCATTTCCATATTTTCTCGTTTTTTCTGAATTTATAACATATTTTTATTTTTCTTTTATTTTTTAAAAATGGGGTGTAAAATATAGTTTATATTATTGGAGGAAAAAATGAGATTAAGTCTAAAATTTAAAATGATTATCTTTGTTGTGCTTTTAATAAATCTCGCAGTTATTGCTGTTGGACTTATAGCTCGAAGAGAACTTGCACTTTCTATTTCAAAAAATACAGAACAAATCATGGAATTAAATGCTGAAAAATCAGCAAAAATTCTTCAGGATGTAAATAAAAAAGAATTCTATCTTTTGGAATCAATTGCTTCACTGCCTTTTGTTCGAGATGAAAATATTTCACTGGAAGATAAAACAGCCCAGCTTGAAGCAATAGTTAAATCAAATCCCTCACATTTTGAAAATCTGGCCTTTTACAGTGATAAAGGTATTTGTATACGTCCAGACGGAGAATATGTTGATGTATCCCAGATTGATTTTTTTATTCAGACAATTTCGGGAAAGCGAGTAGTAATCGACCCTCTTCCAAAAAGTTTTATGATGGAAGGCGGTTCTGATGAAACCATCATGTTCTATTGTATTCCAGTCTATAGCATTAATAATAAAAATAAAGCAGTTGGAATCTTATCTGCTATTGTAAACGGCTCAGATGTTTATAATCTTTCAGAATCAATTTTAATTGGAAAAAAATCACACCCAAGAATTATCTCAACAACATCTGGAATGACAATTGGACCAACTACCTATGATGGTCTTAGTCAGGAAGATATTACAGCTATACAGGAAAATGGAAGTGCTGCAATTGCAGATCCAAACGCTCCAAAAACACCATGGGATATAATGATGGATTCTGTAATTGCAGGAAAATCTGGATTTGAAATTGTTACTGAACCTGTATCGAATGAAAAGATGGTTGTTTCTTATACCTCGGTAGGAGATGAAAGCGGCTGGGCAGTTTTATGCGCTGCACCTTATAAAGAATACTATGACAGTCTTTCCAGAATCACAATGATAATTTTTGTTTCAATTATAGTTGCAATTATTATTGTAGTGTTTGCAATCTGGATTCTTGTTTCTATTCTTATAAAACCGCTTGGCTTCGTAAAAACAACAATTAATGATATTGCAACAGGTGATGCTGACCTTACAAAACGAATTGACATCAAACTGAATGATGAAATTGGCGAAGTTGTTACCGGCTTTAATAATTTTACAGAAAAGCTGCAGACTATCATTTCTCAGGTAAAAAAATCCAGAGACACGCTTGGCAATGCTGGAGTATCACTAGATTCTTCTACAATGAACACCGCTACTTCAATTGAAAACATTCTTTCCAGCATTGACTCTGTTCATATGCAGATTAATAACCAGTCTAATTCAGTTCAACAGACAGCAGGTGCCGTAAACGAAATTGCAAGTAATATTGAATCTCTTGGTCATATGATTGAAAAACAGTCTTCAGAAGTTTCTGATGCTTCTGCAGCAATTGAACAGATGATTGGGAACATCAAATCTGTAAATGTTTCTATGGAAAAAATGACCTCTTCTTTTGATGGACTTGCAAATTCAGCACAATCTGGTATTCAGCTTCAATTAAATGTAAATACTATTATTGAAGACATCAAAAATCAGAGTGAAACTCTCCAGGATGCAAACTCTGCAATTGCAGCCATTGCAGAACAGACAAACCTTCTTGCCATGAATGCTGCAATTGAGGCTGCACATGCTGGAGAGGCTGGAAAAGGCTTCTCTGTAGTTGCAGATGAAATCCGTAAACTTTCAGAAACTTCTTCTTCCCAGTCAAAAACAATTGGAGATCAGCTGAATAGCATAAAGTCTTCAATCGACAACGTAGTTTCAGCCTCAGAAGAATCAAGCAAAGCCTTCCAGTCTGTAACAAGCAAAATTACAGATACAGAACAGCTGGTTCATCAGATTCAGGCTGCGATGGAAGAACAAAATACTGGTTCCATGCAGATTTCCAATGCACTTCATGCCATGAATGATTCTACAATTGAAGTCAAAACTGCCAGTGTAGAAATGTCTCAGGGCAACAAGGCTATTCTGGAAGAAGTTAAAAATCTGCAGGATACTACTGGAATTATGCAGACCTCTGTTGATGAAATGACAGAGGGGGCAAGAAAAATTAAAGAGACAGGCCTATCACTCCGTGAAATTTCAGACAAAATGAAGTTGTCTATTGACGAGATTGGAAGTCAGATAGATAAATTCCGGGTATAGCCAGACTCATTCAAAGAATTATTATTCATCAACCCGGTAACGGGCTCTTGATGTTTCAGTTTCAAAAACATCAACTGCATAAAGGGCTGGAGTTTTCTTATCTTTCTGGTAAGATAAATCCAGTCCTTCTTTTTTCAAGTTTTCTATAATTCCGTTGTAAATGTACATTGCAATTCGTTCAGCACTCGGGTTCTGATCGAATACAGGCAAATCATTTAAGTTAGTATGATCTAACTGCTTGCAAACCTGACGCAAAGCAGCCTTCAGCTTAGAAAAATCCAGCAGCATTCCACCCTCGTTCAACTGAGGGCCTTTTACATGAGCATAAACTTTATAATTATGGCCGTGGAGATTCTCACACTTGCCGTTGTAATCTCTTAAAAAATGTGCGGCTGCAAAATCCGCAGTAACTCTTACTTCAAACATATGTGCATTATAACACTTTTCCATTTCCTCGCAAACATATATAATGGAAGAATGACAAAACAACTTTCGCAGATTCTGCCGGCTTTTCAGAATACAGTTGTAGCAGCCGACGGAAGTAAGATTACAGATTTATCTGAAATAAATAATATACGGATTTCAAACCTTGTGTTTGATTCACGCGAAGTAACTAAGGATTCCTTATTTTTTGCACTGCCTGGTACACATACAGACGGAAACAACTACATTGAACAGGCTATTCTTGCCGGCGCAAATGCGGTTGTTTTTCAGGGGGAACTCACTCCTGCCCAGAAAAAAGATGTCGCAGAAGCAATCATTAAGCGCACAATTGATAATGCAATTTCTGATGACACTCACAAATTTGCTCCGGCACTCATTAACGTTCCTGATGCCCGCTTTGCAATGGCTCCGCTGTCTTCAAGCTTTTACGATAATCCAAGCGAACGCCTTATTGTAATCGGAGTTACCGGAACAGAAGGAAAATCAAGTACCGTAAGCTTTATCTGGCAACTCCTCAGAGCTGCTGGTGAAAAAGCAGGCTTTATTTCTACGGTTGAATATTCCTTTGGCGGAGATGCACTTCCAAATCCTCAGCATCAGACTACACCTGAAGCACCAATCATTCAGCATCATTTGAATGAAATGCTTGAAAACGGCTGTAAGTATGCTGTAGTTGAAACTTCATCTCATGGACTTTCTACAAAACTTAACCGATGCGGAAACATTCTTTTTGACTGCGGTGTGTTTATGAATGTAACTCTTGAACATCTTGAGTTTCATAAAAATTTTGAAACTTACCGTAATGACAAGGCAAATCTTTTCCGTGCTCTGGACAAGCATAATCATACAAAGACAATTGCCGGAATCAAGCAGAAAATCAATTCAATTGGAATTGTAAATCTGGAAGATCCTTCTGCCGTATTCTTTATGGAAGCAACAACTCATCCTGTATACGGATTTACAACAGAAGGAAAAGCCGGTAAAGCAGCCGCAGAAAGTGGGAGCAATGCTACCCCACTTCCTCCTATTCCAGATAATCTTCGTTACATGACAGCCCGCAATATTGCGTCTGCAACTTACGGACTTAATTTTGATGTTGATGCAGATGGACTTGATGCTACATACCCGGAAAATTATGACCCGGTACAGCCACGTCCACATTCTCATTTTGAAATAAAGGCAAGTTTGCCTGGTGCATTCAATGCCTATAATCTGATGGCAGCAATAACAGCTGTGAGCAGTGTAACAGGCAAGACTTTTGAAGAGCTCGCTGCCCTTATACCACAGCTTACCCCTATTAAAGGCCGAATGACAGTAATTGACGAGGGACAGCCATTTGAATTAATTGTAGACTACGCTCATACACCATCAAGTTTTGAAACAATCTTCCCTCCACTTAGAAAACGCTGTAATGGACGTATCTTTACATTGTTTGGTAGTGGAGGAGAACGAGATCTTACAAAACGTCCGCTTCAGGGCCAGATTGCAGCCCGTTTCTGTGATACAATTGTCCTTGCCGACGAAGATCCTCGTGGAGAAGATCCAGTAGAACTTCTTAAGATGATTGCAGAAGGAGCGCTCAAAGAAGGTAAAGTTATGGGTGAAAACCTTTTTATCATTCATGACAGACCTCAGGCAATCAGAGAAACTTTCAAGATGGCACAGAAAGGAGATATCGTTCTTCTTCTCGGAAAGTCGCATGAAAACAGTATAATTTATAAAGACCATACAATGCCTTATGATGAAATATCAGAGGCAAAAAAAGCTTTAAAAGAACTAGGATTTTAGGGAGGCTAGAAAACTAATGAATATCGCAGTTATATACGGAGGCCGCTCAGGTGAGCATGAAGTAAGCCTGATTTCGGCAGCAGCAATTGCAGGCAATATAAAAAAAGAAAACAAAGTTATTTTGATTGGTATATCAAAAACTGGTAAATGGTATCTTCAGCCTGAATCTGAATACGAAAAAATCTGTAAGGATACAAAAGCCGTTCTTACAATCAAAGAAGATGAAAGTATGGCTGTAAGCATTGTTCCAGCGGGCAAGAAAAATGCTTTTGTTGTAAACGGAAAACCACTGGATATTGATGTAGTATTCCCTGCCCTTCACGGAACCTATGGTGAAGACGGAACCATTCAGGGACTTTTTGAAATGGCTGATATTCCTTATGTCGGCTGTACACCACTTGCATCTGCCCTCACAATGGATAAGGAAAAAACAAAGCTTATCTGGCAGAGCGTTGGACTCCCTGTCGTACCTTATGTCTGCATTAAGCGTTCTGTTGTTTTAGACAGCGTTGTTTATGATGCAGTTATCGAAGAAACAGAAAAAGAACTCGGTTATCCTATGTTCGTAAAACCTTGCTGTGCAGGCAGCTCTAACGGAGCTTCAAAAGCAAAGGACCGCAAGGAACTTCAGTTTGCAATTATGGAAGCCTTCAACTGGGACGACAAGATTCTCGTTGAAAAATCTCTTAATAATGCCCGAGAAATTGAATGCAGTGTTACAGGAAACTCGGTTACCTATCCTGCAGACAGCGATATTGAAGATGTAGTTGCTTATATTCCAGGTGAAATTGTTCCAAATCATGACTTTTATGATTTTGATGCTAAATACAATGACCCTGACGGTGCAAATCTTCTTGTTCCTGCAGAACTTTCAGAAAATGATCTTGAAAAAATCAGAAAAACTGCGTGTGCCGCTTATAAAGTTCTGGATGCAACAGGACTTTCTCGCGTCGATTTCTTTATAGACCGCGATACAAAAGCTGTTTATCTCAATGAAATCAACACAATGCCGGGATTTACTCCAATAAGCATGTTCCCTAAGATGTGTGATGCTGCAGGACTTAAGTTCCCAGAGCTTATAGACCTTCTTATTCAGGAAGCAATTGCCCGCTATGAGACAAAAGGAAAGTTGAGCACAAGCAGATAATTTAAAACTAGACTTCATATAGATTATGTGGTAAAATATTTAATCATTTTTACTATATTATTTCATAAAAAAAGGAAAATAATTATGAAAAAAAATACTGTTTACACACTCGGATCATTAATTATTCTTTTGATCTGTGCATTCTGTTTTGTCGTTCTTCCAGCATTTGAAGGACGTGCAAGCCGCCAGCAGGGTGGAGATGCTCCGGTTTTCGGAAAATACAACGGAAAAGAAATCAAATATGAGCAGGGTTCTGATTTTGCTGAATACGTTTCTCAGTATGGTCAGATGTATCAGATGTATGGTCAGCAGCTTGATCAGTCTGCTTACTATCAGATTTTCTCTCAGGCTTTCAATGCAACAGTTATGAAGTATGCATATACTGAAGCTGTTGATAAGAGTGGCTATGAGGTTCCAGCTTCTGCAGTTACTCGTGAAATGGTTTCTTACTTCTCTGATGAAAACGGCAACTATTCTTCTAAGCTTTACAAGGCTGCTTCTGACGAAGCAAAACTTGAACTCAAGAATGCTCTTTCTTCACGTATGTATGCAAACCGCTTCTACAATGATAACTTCGGCTCAACTTCAGAAGTTTTTAATCACGATGCTCTTTACGGCTTGAAATCATCTTCTGCAGAAAAGGACTTCCTTGCTGAAGCAAACAAAAACATGAGAGGTTTTGATGTAGCAACATTTGCAATGAGCGACTATCCTCTTGAAGAAAAACTTAAGTTTGCACGTCAGAATGAAGCAAAGTTCAACAATTATGATTTAAGCATTATCACTGTAGAAGACAAGGCTACTGCTGAAACAGTTGCTAAACGTCTTGCAAATAATGAAATTACTTTTGAAGATGCTGTAACTGAATATTCAGAAAAGAATTTTTCAAACTCTGAAGGAAAACTTACAAATACTTATCAGTATCAGATTGAAAACATTCTCGAAAACAAAGAAGACCTTGCAGCTATCACAGGTCTTGCAAAAGATGCTGTCAGTGATATCATTCAGACAACTACTGGCTTCTCTATTTTCAAATGTGTAAATGATATGACAAAACCTGATTTTGATTCAGAAACTACACAGAGAATTGTATCTTCTTACATTTCAAATTATGAATCATCACTCATCGAAGATTACTTTACAGTAAAAGCAAATGATTTTATCAAAGAAGCAAAAACTTCTGATTTCGCTTCTGCTGGTGAAAAAACAGGTGCTAAAATTGCAGAACTTGAACCATTCCCATTGAACTATGGTAACGTAGATGTTTTGGGACAGTTCAAAGCTGGTGATTCTGGAATTACAAATGCAGAATCAAACGAAAACTTCCTGAGCAAGGCATTTGCACTTAGTCTCAATGAGATTTCAGAACCAATCGTAGTTGGAGACAATGTTGTAGTTCTTAAGTTTACAAAAGAAGCTGCACCTGAAGATGCAGAAATCAATCCAACATTATTCACTTCTTATGATGAAGATTCTGCTAATGAAGCAATTATGGGCAGCGACAAGCTCAAAAATGATTTCATTAGTGTTTACTTTCAGAACTTTTTGAGATAGTAATTGGAAGAAAAAATAAATCAAAAGCCCTGTGTCGTTCAGAAAATCGAAACGCCCCAGGGCTTTTCTGTTTCATACAAAGAACACCTTCTCTATTCAAAATACAATCCAAGTAAAAGTATTATAACTACAGTTGAAAGACTTCAACTATTACCCGATACAATTATTCTTTGCTGTTCTCCCCTTCTCGGATATGGTCTTGCAGAGCTTTTAGAAAAACTTCCGGAGAACTGTCTGATAGTTTTGTGCGAAGCAGAAAGCGCTCTCTATGAATTTTCTGATGAGCAGGGGTGTCTGAACTTTTCTGATAATCGTATTCTCAAATGCACTCCAGAAAAACTTTCAGACCTACCGCTTACGCTCTACGATTTAGCAAGAACAGGTCTTTATAAGCGTGTAATCAGAATTGATCTTTCAGCAGGCACTCAGTTTCACAAAGATTTTTATGATAAGCTTTTAGCAGCATCTATAGATTCGGTTATGACCTTCTGGAAAAACCGGATAACACTTACAAGATTTGGCCGCCGTTATTCTAAAAATCTTTTTGAAAACTTGCACTATCTCGCAGAATCAAAATCAATTACAGAATATTTTAATTCTGTTAATAAACCTATTTTGGTTTTTGGTGCCGGTGAAAGCACCCAGACTTTTTTGAATAAATATAAAGACTTAATTTCAAACTATTTCGTTTTGTGTGCAGACACAGCCCTTCAGCCACTTCTAAAAAACGGAATTAAAGCAGATGGAGTATTTGTTGAAGAAGCTCAGTCTGTAATTGTAAAAGCCTTTACAGGCATTCCTGATGATATTCATATTTTCGCAGGACTTTCTTCAATTCCAAATCTTGTTCATAAATATGGTGCAAAAAATCTGTCTTACTTTTTTACTGAATATACAAAAGCAGATTTTCTCGATAACTTGAAATCAAAAGGCTTTATGCCACCTGCAAATAAACCATTCGGTTCTGTCGGTCTCACTGCAGTTTATTATGCCCTTAAATTCCGCAAAGACGATTCAATTCCAGTATATGTCACGGGCTTAGATTTTTCATACTCTGCAGGAATTACACATACAAAAGGTGCCCTCGCCCATCTGCTGAGACTTATTTCTGCAAATAAAATTCAAAGTATAGACAATTATAGAGCAGCTTTTAGTAATAGCACTGAAAAAGTTATTGGAAAAGATGGAAAAATCTGTATAACAACACCTGTCTTAAAAGGTTATTCTATTATGTTCAAAGAAATTTTTGGACAAACAAAAAATCTTTTTGATTTAGGGATAAGCGGAATTGATCTGGGACTCCAGAGGCTGGATTGCTTCAGAGCTAAAACTTCCCTCAACGACGAACGTCTTAATGACACCTTCGTCTCTCATCATTGCAAGGCCGCAGGCCAAAGCAATCCATATAAACAGGAAATTAAAAAATACCTGGATTCAGAAATAGAAGTTCTGCATAGTCTACGCGACCTTCTGACAGGAAAAACGGACCTCAAAGGTCCAACTCTTTTAGCTGAAATAGAAAAGCTTGCAAAACCGAGGGAATATCTCTACCTCCATTTTGCAGACGGCGCACACTTTTCCACAAATCAATCCTTCTTAAATAGAATTAGAACAGAAATTGATTTTTTCCTAAAATATATATAATCTCAGCAAATTCTGATGCTTGAATACGGAGCAGAAAAAGACAGAAGGTTGCATTGAGCCGATACTGACCTGTGTGCTTAGTCGGTGCATACAGAGCGAAGCGTCGAGGCTCACCAGCAACCTTTTGGATTTTTCGGCGGGAGTATACAAGCATCAGATTTTTTCGAATTATAAATTTTTATTACTGATCATCATTCTCTTTAAGAACTGCAAGGAAAGCGCTCTGTGGTAATTCTACATCACCAATCATCTTCATGCGCTTTTTACCTTCCTTCTGTTTTTCGAGAAGTTTTCGTTTACGGGTAATATCACCACCGTAACACTTTGCAAGAACGTCTTTACGAACAGGGTTTACAGTTTCGCGGGCAATAATCTGACCACCGATAGCTCCCTGAATTGCTACCTTAAACTGCTGACGTGAAATCTCGTTCTTAAGACGTTCACAAACCTTGCGTGCTCTGTCTACAGCATTCTGACGGAAAGTCAGAAGTGAAAGCGCATCAACATTTTTTCCATTCAAAAGAATATCAACCTTTACAAGATCAGTTGCACGGTAACCTGTTACTTCATAATCAAAAGAAGCATAACCGCGGCTATAACTTTTCAAGCGGTCATAAAAATCAAAAAGAACTTCTGCGAGGGGCATTTCATAGGTAAGTTCAACCCGCTTTGTATCAAGATACTGCATATTTGTCTGCACACCTCGCTTTTCAGTACACAAAGACATAATTGAACCAAGGTATTCTGAAGGAGTAATAATTGATGCCTTGATATAAGGTTCTTCAGCATCCTTTATACGTCCCTGTGGGTATTCAGATGGATTATCAATATACATATCTTCGCCATTCTGCAAGTGAAGCAGATAGCGTACGCTTGGCGCTGTAAAGATAACAGCCTGATCAAAATCGCGCTCAAGACGTTCCTGAATAATTTCAAGATGAAGCAAACCTAAGAAGCCACAACGGAAACCGTTACCAAGGGCAAGCGAATTATCTTTTTCATAAACAAGACTTGCATCGTTGAGCTTTAATTTTTCCATACTGTCTTTTAATTCTTCGTAATCATTTGAATCCATTGGATAAATTGAAGAATAAACGACAGGCTTTACTTCCTTAAATCCAGGCAGAGGCTCATCTACCCCACCTTCTACTGAAGTAATTGTATCACCAACTTTTACATCACTTACAGTTTTAAGGCCGGAAATAATATATCCTACATCTCCAGCTTCGAGCACACCGGTTTCTTCATAGTTGATTTTGAAAATACCACACTGCTCTACTTTGTACTGAGTGTTTGTACTCATCATCTTAATGAGGTCTCCAGTTTTAAGCCGTCCTTCCATTACGCGAACATGAACTACAACTCCACGATATACATCATAATGGCAGTCAAAAATTAATGCGGCAAGCTTACCGTTTGGATCACCAGTAGGAGCAGGAAACTTTGTAACAATTGCTTCAAGAAGCTCATCTATTCCCTCTCCTGTTTTTGCAGAAACACACATTGCATCTGCTGAATCAAGTCCAAGTTCATTATCAATCTGCGCCTTACAAGCCGGAATATCAGCAGATGCAAGGTCAATTTTATTGATTACAGGAACCATTGTAAGGTCATGCTCAAGTGCCATGTACATATTAGAAACAGTCTGACTTTCAACTCCCTGAGTAGCATCAATCAAAAGAAGAGCACCTTCGCAGGAAGCAATGGCACGAGAAACTTCATAAGAAAAGTCTACGTGACCCGGAGTATCTACAAAGTTGAGTTCGTAATCGTTACCATCTTTTGCATGATAAGGAATTGTTACAGCCTGGCTTTTGATCGTAATACCACGTTCGCGCTCAATATCCATATTATCGAGAATCTGATTCATCATCTTACGGTCATCAATAATTTTTGCCTTTTGAATCAAACGGTCAGAGAGAGTTGATTTTCCGTGGTCTATATGTGCAACAATACAAAAGTTGCGCTTAAATTTCATTTCTGTCATAATAATTATTGCTCCCGTTTAGAAGTAGTAAGGTCCATCAAAACTGGTACCAAGGTTTATTGTTACATCCAGGAAAGCCTTTTTCTTTCTTTTTGTAGAAAGCGATGTAATGATTCCTTTAAGTCTTTCATCTACATCAACACCAAGAACTGTCACGGTATCGTTCTCAGAAAAACTCATATCATCTGCAGCACTACCCGGAATAATTTTTTCTATTGTATAGGAATTTCTGTTTGTTGTCGATGAAGGAACGAGTTTCATTCCAAAAAGCGGCACAAAAGAATTCATAAGCAGATCTGAATCAAAAATAGTAAGAGATGGACTTTCAGGACGTTTATCAAGATAGACAAGACATGACTTCTGCTCACCGCCAGCACTCATATAGTCACATTTAAGGATTGTTTCGTACTCATAGCCCATAAGAAGGAAATTAAAATCATCAATAGAAGTAATTTTCTTGCCATCAAGCGAAGTAATTATATCCCCAGGACCAAGACCTGCCATAAATCCAGAACCACCAGGCAAAACATATTGAACTTCAAGTCCAACCTTTCTATTTGCCTCACGCTTTGTATTTCCGAAACATCCGGTCCAGGTATGAATGATTTCTCCTCGACCATACAAAGCACTAAGTTCCTGTTTCAGATATTCTACAGGAATTGCAAAATTCAAGCCCTGGAGCTGAAGCATTCCGGCAAAAACGATAGCCTGAACTTTTAGATTTTTATCGATTAAAGGACCACCTGAGTTACCTGAATTTACAGCAGCATCAATCTGAAATACATTTCCAATTGAAAGAAGTTTGCGGTCAAAAGAAGAAATAATTCCGGAAGTCAAAGTACCTTCAAGTCCGACAGGAGTACCAATTGCAGAAATCTTATCTCCAATTTCAAGCTCATCACTCGAGCCAAGATCCAGAACATATTCAGGAGTGATTTCCACTTTTAAAAGAGCAAGATCAAGCAAAGAATCATAACCTACAACTTTAGCCGGAATCTTTGTAAGATTATCATCCAGCAGCTTGATGTAAAGACGTACATAACCTTCGTACTTTGGATTTACCATAGAATCAATTACATGATGATTCGTTATGATGTATCCGCGCTCATCAATAAAAAAGCCTGAACCGATTATGATATCAGCATAGCCTGCACCATTTTTTACAGTAACGCCACGGTCAACCCAGATGGTAACAGCAGCATGCATACATTCTGAAATTTTAGAAGGAGCCTTTTTATTTAAACCGGCAGCAGAGAGCCCAGGGACCTCTGCAACAGCAAGCTTTTCTATCTGGGAATAAGTAAAGCCATCAAGTTTCCAGTCAGGACGGACAGAAATCAAGGATTTGTAATATTTTTTTGCATCAAGATAATTCTTTTCTTCAAGGGAAGTCTCAAGCAAATCACTAACCTTTGTAAAACAACGATCAAGAACTTCTTCTTTACCAAGCAGGCTTGCACGCCACAAAGCACGAACAGGTTCAGTTTCCAGAAAAGTATCAATACGTTCAATTTCATTTTTTACAATATCTTCATCAGAATAATTCAAATGTTCTGGAACTGACGAAGGTTGTCGAACAGTTCTACAAGAAATCAAAAAAGCAGTACACAAGGTAAGAATTACTAAAGAGATTTTTTTTATATAACGCAGCATATTATTCAGCAGCCTCTTGTTCTAATGGAATTGAAGAAAGCGGTATATAACGGCAGTAATAAGCAGAACCTACCTTTATAATAGAAATTCTTGTTTCTTCAAAATCAAATAAATCAATTATTCCCTGAGAAAAGCCTTTTGACACATATTCAATAACAGCAGCCTCTGCATCGGCAGTGCCCTTCTGTTCTATCCAGTAAAGATTTGGAGAGTCACCTGCATATAGCATAACCTCAGAACCTTCGGCATTCATCTTTAAAGGAATTCCATCAGCTGTTGTAAGAGAAATAATCTGAAGTCCATTCGAATCAAAATACAAAGTTTCTTCGATTAAAGACTCGCCTTCCTTTTGCGGATATCGGATATACTGACAGTCTGGAAGTCCATTATCATCATTATCCCAGATTGTAACTTTACCATTATATTCAAGATACTCTTCTGAAAATTCACTGAAAGTATTTTGATTATGATCAATCTGGATTTTTCTCAGATAAATATCATTACGATTATCTATGAAGTTGAAGACACTTGTAACTACACGATTATTATCTTCAGTTTTTAAGCCATCCTGTCCAATTGGAATCTGTGAATAAAATTCCGTCGTCTCAAAAGTTCCGTCATTATCATAATCTACAAAACGGACAAGAGAATCTTCCTTTGAAAAATCACAGTAAGCGTAACGGGTGTTTTTTTCGTAGAATTCAGCAAAAACAATATTACCGCCGGAAAGAGTATAGATAATACGGGCATCATCTCGTTCAGTTACAGGAAGTTCAAAACTTGAAGCCCGCTCAATAATCTCTTGAGGCAACGGCAAAGCAATTTCATTTGAAATATTTGGAATATAAAATTCTGCCCCAGTTCTTGTAAAAACATTATCCGTTACAAAATCAAAAGGCGAAAAAATATAGTCATCATGCAAAAAGTTGAACACAAGATTTCTGTCGGCATACGAAACTTTAGAAACCTTTGGAAACTCATTATAGAAAAACTGCTGACGGCTTGAATTAAAATATACAAAAACAGGTGCGCCAAAATCACAGGAAGAATAAAGTTCTATTTCACCATCGTTATTCGCATCATATTTTATGTAGACAGGGCGTCCCTTTTCATACTGAACAGTAAATTCATCCTGTAAATCCATATTATCATCGATATAGATAGTTCCCGTAAAATCAGCAAGCGTTTGAGCAGCACGCTCAATCACATCTTCATCAGAAAGAAGAGATATAAAAGTTTCAAGAGAATCCAGGGAGAATTCATTGTTTCCGGCTTCAAAGAACATATCAAAAGCCTGAGAGTCTGTATAGATTCCTGCACGCAATGCAGAAGTTGCAAGTAAAGTACTAAGACTTTTATTTTTTGCATCAATTGCTTTTATTAAACGAAGTTTTTCCTCATCACGGGCAAAGCTTGCTGCGTGCAGTTCCATTTCAAGATTGCGATTAGAATAATCCGGAAGCATTGCAATGTAAGAGGCTGCAATAGTACTTACAAGTTCTGGAATCTGATATTGAATACCATCTCTTTCCGCCTCACTCATAAATAGTGATTCAAACAAAAAGAAAATCTCAGGAAAACGAGAATCTTTAGGATATACACGACGATCACTATTAAGACGAAGGCGTGCATTATTGAGAGATTCTTTTGTTCCCATACGGTAATAATTTTTTATTCGGATAAATTCAGCATCTGCAGAATAAATAAACGGTTCACTATCAAGTACTGTAAGAGACTCTTCATATAGTCCAGTATCAGAAAGAAGATCAGCAAGGAAAATACGAGCACCATTTTTCGTGTATCCGGCCCATGAAGAACGTTCAAAAGCAGAAGAAAGAGTTCTCAAGGCATCAGCCTTAGTTCCACCAAGATTAAGCGAAGCAGCCGCTTTTATATAGTAAAGATCTGAAATTGAATCATCATAAGAAAGACCAAGCTCCGCCTGACTCAATGCATTCTTCCAGTCATTACCAACAAGGCAGCTTTCGGCAAGCTTGAGACAACGTAAAGCTGTATTTTTATTTGCTGCTGCAGCAGAGTTTTGAGCAGCCGCAGAAAAGATTAATCCAAAAGACAAAAGAACAACAATTGCATACTTTTTCATAACTTAACAATCCAATCCTTATATCCTAAAAATCCACCAAGAATAGCCTTAATTCCCTGAGATTTTTCACCAAGTAACTGAATGACAGGAATGAGACCTTTTTTCTCAGGTGCAACATGCCAGTCGGAAAAAACATCAGAAACTTTTTTTAAAGAACCATCAGCACAAAGAACATTATCTCCAAGCCGCACGTTTCTTATGCAAAATGGAAGCGCAATATTTTCTGCAAGGCTGGATTCTCCGGCACAAACAGACACAAGCTTTTTCCCATCCTGTTCCCTATAGTTAAAAACATCCAGATTCCCAAAAGGAAACTCAAATGTACCAGTTTTTTCTATTATATCAGAAAAAACTAAATCCGTATTGCTTTCCAGATGTTTTTTTACAAAAAGTCTGTTTTTTTTGAGAATAATATCAATACCTGCAAAATGCTTTGTAAAAGCATCAGTTTCGTGGATAGCAGCCAGCACATCCTTTATAAACTGATTTGGAATGCGTGCTCTTTCTCCCGCTTTATTACAGGCAGAAAGAATAACGCGCCGCTGAACGGCAGGAAGCGAAGAACTAAATTCATTAATGGAAATCTCAACCTCACTGCCATCAGGATTAACAGAAACGGGAACCTTTTCGACACAAGAAAGAATCAGTTCTGCATCTTCACAGGCTTTATCGGCTCCGGACAATACAGATTTCTGCCAGCCGGAAAACTGTTCATTTAAATAAGGAATAAGATTAAGCCTGATGCGGTTACGAAGATAATCAGTTTCAAAATTAGTTTTATCGGTTCGCCAGGTAAAACCACGGCTATAAACATAAGCTTCTATTTCAGCACGGGAAATATTCAGAAGTGGGCGCGCAATTACAGCCCTTACCCCACATAATTCCCGCCGCGCCCTTATACCACCTGCAGCCTCCGCGGGGCTTCCCTGTAAAAAGCGCATAAGAACAGTTTCAAGCTGATCATTCATATTGTGCGCAGTGCAAAGAACTCCAAGCCCCCGCTCCGTCACAAACTTTTCGAACGCCGCATAACGTAAATACCGCGCTGCCTCTTCTATTCCACCGCCGCGCCGCTCAGCCTCCCGTACCACCGCTCCGCGCTCCAGCTCAACAGCCTCACAAACAACATTGCGCCCGCGCCGTTTCAATTCCCCGCAAAGCTCGAGTACAAAATCTACATCACCGCCACTTTCAGCCGCAGGTCTGATATTATGATTTACAGTAATTACATAAAGAGGAGAAACAATTTCCGACATCGAAAGTAAAAGCGCAATAGAATCTGCGCCGCCAGAAACTGCAACACCAGTTGGAGGATACACGCCCACATCTGATATACCACGCAGAATATCATCAAATTTATCTTTTACTTTTTTTTCAAACTCACACATAAAAAAAAGACTGCCCTGATAAGGACAGTCTTTATTATACACCAAAAATCGCTAATTAGCGAGTACCGTGTCATTGTCGGGCTTGCCCCGACAATCTTTTAACCACGAGCTGGTGATACAGTTACGAGAGGCATTTCTGCAGCAGTAAGAACCTCAACCTTGCTGTCAAGTTTAAGATCCTTTACGCGGAGAGCTTCACTAACATTGATTCCTGAAATATCAGCAGTAATTGTTTCTGGAAGGTCAGCGATGCAAGCCTTGATTTTGATTTCGTTATTGCGTTCTTTCTTGAAACCACCCTTAAGAACACCAGCTGGAGTTCCTGTGTAGTGTACCTTGATTTTCATAACGAGTTTTTCGTCTGCATCAGGTGCGAAGAAATCTGCGTGAAGAACTTTGTCTGTACGAATGTTGTACTCAACATCCTTAATCAAAGCCAGGCATTCTTTTCCATCAACCTTAAGTGTGATAGAAGTTGTTGGAGTGATAGTTCTCCAAATCTTGTTGAATTCTACTTCGCTAACTTCGATAGATGTAGCCTCACCCTTTGCATTGTAAACAACAGCAGGGATACGTCCTTCTTTGCGAAGATTTTTAGCAGCAGTCTTACCTGTAGAGGTACGAACTTTTGCTTCGAGAGTCTGCTTACTCATTTTCTTAAAGCTCCTTATATCCTTAAAATGTTCAAATATTTTATCAGAAATAATAGGGTTGTTCAATAGTTGGAACTTTCGATATACAATTCGTAATGAGGGGGAAAGTCTTCCCCCTGGGCTCAACCCGCAAGCGGTTTTCGCCACACCCCCTTCTCCTAGGGAGCTCCGCCCCCTAAGACCCCGTATGAATTCCTCACAGAGTAAAGGAGGACACGGAGTTTATTAATTTCTTCCTGGGCTCTGTGTGCTCTGTGGGAAATGATTATTTTAAGAAATCCGCATTACCTGCCGTTAGCTGGGGATTTTTTGTGGCGGTCGGCTCATAATATGACACTCACCGGCTCACAGTCGACAGGATTCGCCGCGACGGTCGCAGACCTCCTGTCTGCTCCCTCTGCGGCGCCTCCGTTCGTTGGCCTCACCCTCCTGGTTCGGCCTTCTAAAAAATCCTGCGCCACTGCTCGGATTTTTTAGAACCACTCACTCCGTTTCGAATCCTGTCGACCGCTTTCTATTGTTTGAAAAGTTAAAAAAATAAGAGTTCCCTGAAATTTCAGAGAACTCTTTAATTCGCTGGGTCGACAGGATTCGAACCTGTGGAATGACGGCACCAAAAGCCGTTGGCTTACCGCTTGCCGACGACCCAAAGATGCCTTGTATTATATACTATTTTAATCGTCTGGGGAAGTACCTGTTTCAACATGACCTGCATTATATTCTGCTAAAATCTTATCCTGCAGTTCAGTGCGGAATTCAGGGCTGATAGGATGGGCTACATCTTTATATTCCCCGTTAGCAGTCTTTCGGCTTGGCATTGCTATGAAAAGACCACTCTTTCCTTCAATAATCTTAACATTGTGAACAACAAAGCAGTTATCAAAAGTAACTGTTACATAAGCACGGAGCTTACCTTCGTCCTCAACCTTTCTAATTCTCAATTCG
>OCVV011086623.1_pt1 | contig 23991 bp, 23 predicted proteins | sample 1539721 | NCBI WGS metagenome assembly OCVV01 (sample SAMN02144230, study PRJEB22623) | gut metagenome | biome: sheep rumen | host: Ovis aries | place: New Zealand
TCATAGAGTTCACTTGCAGGATCCATGAATTGACGTTCAACCTGATTATATTCTGCCTCAAAAAGTTCAATATTATAGCCCCTTGACACCCCCATCCCCTTGATAGCTGTAGCAAGAAGCTGTGTTGCAGTATCCCCTATCAAAGCAAGCTTTATGATTGGTGCTTCAGGCAATTGCTGCTTTGCTTTTCTTTTTAACTCCAATATCGACAACATAATCAAAGTTTAGATATAATTGAATCTACTAATTCACCAACATTGACAAAATTATTTATCTCAGAAGAAGTGAACTTAACACCAAATTCGTTTTGTATTTCGCCCATGATTATTACCTGTGCTATCGAATCCCATCCTTCAATATCCGTCGCAACCGTGTTGTCATTTAACTCGATATCTTCGTTATCAACAGCACTACCAATTATTTCTTGGAGTTTTACTAAAACATCATTTCTATCCATAAATTATAATTTTGTATATTCTTTAATTTCTTTTAATCGTTTAAGAAAATATTTATTATAGTTCTTTTCAAGTACATCTTGAGCAATAGGATTCTTTTCGCCATATAAATATTTCTCCCTATCTACCATTTCTTCAAGGGAATAACGAAAGCCAATGATCTTTGCAGGGTTTCCAACGACTGTTGCATAAGGTGGGATTGTGTTACGCAGAACACTGCCAGCTCCAATTACAGACTCTCTTCCAATATTTGTACCATGTCCTAAAAAGGAATGGGCTCCCACCCAACATCTTTCACCTAACACGATTGGGCTTTCAATCCTTTCAAAATTCTCCTTTGTTATTGATCGGGATCCTGGGTATATACTACAATATTGAGATACGCAAGCATAAGCTTTTAAATGTACAACATCTACATTAAAAACCTCTACATGGTCACCAAGTATAGTATATTCTTCCATTATAAGGTTACTTGGACACCATATCTTTGTACTAGAGTAAATATGAGCTGTAGGATGTATTTTTGCACCAAGCATTCGCAATATTACTCTCTCCCAACGTAAGGCCATCCTTCTTGGGAAAGGTCTAATCAGCATTGTATATAATATATTCCAAACTAATCGTTCTCCTACATGTAGTGGTTTTTCCTTATACGCAAGTTCTTTCATTTTTATTATTGATTAACTCTTTATAAAGTTCTATATATTTCTGGTATTGAATATCCTTATTATAAAATAGCTCAGCCCTCTTCCTACATGAAATCGGATTACACGAACTTTTCCCTTCACATATGGATATGACGGCATCAACAACTTCTTGAATATCTCCTGCTTTTACAACAATACCTGTTTCTTCGTCAACAAGTTCTGGGGACGCTGTCCTATCATATACTATTGACGGCTTCCCGCAAGCCATTCCTTCGACTGTTGTCATCCCCATCGATTCCTGGTACGAAAGATTCATTACTATATCACATTCTGAATAATACTCCACTAATGTCTGAACATTAGCGGTCCTAGGTACACCGATGACACCTTTCGGGAAATTCTTTTCTTGTCCATATATTACTCCTATCAGAATTATCTTATATTCATTAGGCAGCATCTCACGTAACTTGAAATAATCATCTAAGCCTTTCATTTTATCCCAACCATTACTGATACCTAAGAGTACATATTTAGAATCATCATGGAGTTTCAAATTAGTGTTGGGATTAAATCTGAATACATTCAAATCCACTCCATTATAAATTGTGCGTATATCCAGATTCTTTAAGAATGATCTTCTAGCCTCTCCTTCAAGCCATTTTGAAACGGTGATGAATGTTGCATTACTAATCGATGTAAATAGTTCTTTTTTTAACGAATAATTTTTTTTCGACGAATCTCTGAAAAGAGAACGCGGATATTCATGTAACTGGGTACAATCATGACAACACTCTTTCCATTTCATACATCCGTGATAGTCGTAGTGTGTACAATGGCCAGTAAAATACCAGCAATCATGTAATGTAAATACTATCTTGGCCCTTGTTTTAGCAAGATATTTTAAAAGAATTTGATAGTTTATATAAGACCCATGTATTTGGTGAATATGAATAATATCTGGATCTAACTTTTTAATCTTCCTTATTAACAATTTTGTTTCTACATATGAAGCGAGCCCCCTTCCTTGGGCATCAAATAGTAAACTATACAAATAATGCAGATATTCTGATAGCACACAGTCAAAGTTTAGAGTCTTTTGTGCAGAAGGTCTGGAATGCCTCTTGCCAGCAGCAAGATATGTATCCCAGCCTTGCTCTGAGGCTACTCGTCCCAGTTGCTCTGTAAGTTTTCCAACAGCCCCGTAAGTGCTATGCGAATTAATTTGCAGGAGTTTATACATTTCAAATTTTCTGTAGGTCTTTATGATATAATCTGTCTTATTTTATTTGTCAAACCTTCACCCAATGTATTCAAGACTTTATCTTTAAGCGCTACCTTCAGGTCGTCCTTAATTCCAGTACGGCACATTAATCTTAATGCATCGCTTTCATCAACATCCTGAGTAAAGACCTCAAAAATATACGATTGTGTTATCTCTGGGTTCAGGAATTCTTCCATATTCGCCTTGAACTCTCCCTTAGTGCTCGCAGTTAGATAATTAAAGCCTAAATTGGTTGCATAGTCACGAACAAGTGCTGGCGACTGATTTCCAAAATGCCCTGCAGCTGATATATAAAAATCCACGTCATCCTTAAAAATATGCCCGGGACTCATATTGTGCTTGAACTCACATCCTTTACCATTGTTGAACAACATTATCCTGATGTTCTTTCCAATATGCCTATTGCCTAAAGAATTCAAATCATAGAAGAAGGACAAATCACCGACCACTCCGAAATACAATTTGTCGGGATGCACAAGAGAGGCACCAATCAAAGAGGACATCATACCATCTGTGCCAAAACCACCCACATTGCTCATTGTGTTCACGCTTTTCGGAACATCAAAAAAATTCCATGAACGGAGTGAGGTCAATATGCCGAAGTGCATGCAGCTATTCTCAGGAACATGACTATGCAACTGCTTTGCGCACCAGATATTCGAGAACGGCAGCTCAGGGAGTGACGCATACATCTGTTTGTACTCCTCTTGGCAAGCCTTCAAGAAAGAATCCCCCGGGTTAGGATTTTCATCTTTATAATGATTAAAGAACTGCAAATCCGTCATGTTAAACAGATAGGTCAACTTGCCATACCTGTCTCGCATTTGACCGTCATTGCTGATACGCCATACATTCTTAGCATCATCACCTACTGCAAAATGGTCACCCGAAATCTCTCCTAAATGGATCAACAAATCAATGCCATTCATACAATTAGCATGACGTAGACTCAGCATGGCATTCATCTGGCGGAACTTGCCCTTGTAATTGGATGTATGATCACAGAAAGCCACTGCATTGTGGTTATAGCAAAATGCGTCAATGGCATCAATGTCAGATGCAGCGAATGCCTTATGCGATCCAATAAACAGGGCAATCTTACCCTTTGGTAAATCTGGAAAATCTCCATCCACATCTACCCTACGAATAACTTTCACAGATGGCAGTTCGGATGTGTTCCACAACTGACTATAGGATGTCTCCAGATTAATATGAGATGGTCCTCCACCGTTCAGTGTCAAAGCGGAAATAGCCTGATTGATACGCAGGGCAGCATTGGATTCGTCCTTAGCATCTCTCACAATTTGTATATATACACTGCTCTTTACTAAATCATTGGGCTGTACACTTCTGTCAATTATCTGATCGTGAAGGTTTCCTTGGCGTCTATAATCCTGCTGTCCCGTAATAACAAGAATAGGCAGTTTTCGATAGAAGGCCTCAGTTAGCCCAGGCATAAAATTTCTCGATGCCGTTGCCCCAGTACAGGTGATTACTACAGGTTCACCAGACTCACAACACATACCTGTTGCCATATAAGAAGCTGAGCGCTCATCATCGCATGAATACATTTCGAAACTACCGTCATACATCATGCAGGCATTTAGCATCATGTTCGTACCACCTGGGCAAGCTATAACTTTCTTTATCCCATGTTGCTTTAACAAAGCAACAAGAATCTGTATTGATTTTTCACTAGTATATTTGGAATTCATCTGATATTATAATTTTATTAAAACTCATAGGGTAAATCCTCGTTTGTTACATTGCCCGAACCACCTGTCATGTAGACAATATCACCCACTATACTCCGTCCCATCTCCGAAACAAGGAATACAGCCATATTGGCTATCTCCTGTGGCATTATATACCGTCCAATAAGATTTGTAGCATGGTAGATATTGTCTGGTGATACAGATTGCATCATCGGGGTTACAGTCTGCCCTGGAGCTATTCCGTTTACCGTAATCCCATAGGGTGCAAGAAAACGAGCTAAGCCCTTTGTCAACCCTTTCACACCCCATTTTGACAATGCATACGCAGAATTAACAGGTCGGTCACTTGATGATGACGCTATATTCAGAATGTTACCTTTTATATGATTCTCCTTCAGATAACGGGCAAAATACTGACTAAGGAAATAAACACCTTTGAGATTTGTATCGAGCGTATTATCATAGACTTCTTCAGTAGTGTAGGGGAATGAATCTCCTGATACACCAGCATTGTTTACGAGGATGTCAATCTGATGGAAGGGTGTTTCGTGGATTGCACTCTTGATTATTTCATCAATAGCACATACATCCTTCATATCAAGCACTATTCCATGAATTGATGCTCCTTTAGCCACTTCTTGCAACTGTTTAACAGCCTTATCGACACGCTCTTGACTACGCCCCGTTATGATGACTGAGGCACCTGCTTTCAAGTAGGCTCTTGCTATTTCATTTCCGATACCACTTGTTCCTCCTGTTACCAAGGCTGTCCTTCCGCTAAGCAATTGTTCCTTTGGTAGTTCCACAATCTGTGCTGTCACCTTATAAATAGGTAGACGTCGCAAAATGAGTCGTAGTGTTCTTTTGATGAATCCCATATCTGTTGTTTTTTAATCTCTTACAAAATTTATTATTGGCTTCAAGAAAGCCTTGACAGCATATCTACATTTATTGGGTATTACTCATCCTTCTAAGGCATTCTTAAGATAGTTCCACGATATCTCTCGGGCTGCATTCAATTTTTTGTTTACTTCGACAAAATCTATAGGCTGCATAGCAATCTTAACTCCAGCTTCAACATTTTCAACCATTCTTGATTGCATTCCCGTCAGTCTTAGAATACTCTCAAGTCTAGAATTATAACGTGGTGCTTTAACCGTTACCACATTACGGTTTAAATTGATTGAGAACGCTGTTCCATGAAATGAGTCAGTCACTACATATTCAGCCCCTGCTATATGATTAATAAAATCAAAAGCATTATTCACCAGCCTATTCTTCGCTCCTGGAATGAAATCGTATGTGTCAGCGAAATTTATAATCTTCAATCCGGTTTCTTTTGATAGTCGAACTGCTATTTCTTTTATCAACTTATTGCGGTTCAGATTATACACAAAAATATAATTACCCTTCGGTTTCTTATGCCCTGATGCAAAATCCATCCACTCTTCTCCCGATAGAAGGAGTGTTGGGTCAACCACATGCACGCCATTGTTAAACCCTAATCTCTGGAGAATATTAAGCCCGTCATCCTCTCTTACCGAAACCGCATCGTACTTGGCTAGGTATTCCTTCATAATCGAAATTTCCGTATCAGTAAAATTATTCTTACCGAAACTTCCTGCATAAGCAACTCGTTTCTTCCCCATGGGAGCAAACCCCAAGTAATAAGCCTTCAAGTCATCCTCAGGATTATGGTTCTGTGTGTTCCATACCTGATCACTGCCACTAAGGTAAGCATCAGCAATCGGAATATTTTCAATTATCTCCTGATAATTATGATACTTCCTCGGACTTACCTTAATATACTTATTAATAAAGCTGCCCATAACGACAAACTCCGTAGTCATACAAACAAACCTCGGAATAAATTTTGCTGCTTGGATAACAAACGGTACCTTTTCTATTGGGAAAACGGCTCTTTTGTAGGTCATACCAACTGGAACAAAGTCAAGCACCTCAGCTTGATGACCCAGTTTCTCTACAGCTCTCTGCGTCGCATATGTCTGCAGCATCGACCCGAAGTTAGTTATTCTATGTAATGTTACAATTTCAACTTTCATATCAATATTTTTTAATTAATTTTTCCCTACTAAGTTCAATTTCTTAATCTCTGTCACTATCGCATTAGTGAAAATATCTGCTCCCTTGGCATTTAAATGTGAACCGTCTACAAACAAATCGTTATTATGAACATAGCTTGGATTATGTGAATAATCTATAAAGGGTATTCCATATTGCTTACAAAGATTAATTATTGGGGTCAATTCTTCTTTAGAGATATCACCATACCATTCTGGGGATGCCACCAAAATTAGCTTGGTTCCCTGTAGGTCATTTATAAATTCTTTCCAAAAGTGAAGCTTTAAAGTGTCAACATGCTGGTTAAGATGCATATTTTTTATTTTTTCACCAGTTTTGATGCGTAATGGATCTAGGCTCCCTTGAAGAGGTTGATATCCATTCTTTGGTATCTGATATATCGGGTATATATAATCTGCCATAATCTGATGAAACTTAGAATTATACCTATACATCTGACTTATCATTTTATACTTTTCTTTAGGATCTACTTTATTGAAAATATCCTTTATGTTAGTTCTTTCATAAACATCCTTCAACATTCCAACATTCCCTTGATTGGCATCTTCTTTACCTTGTACATCAAACAATGGGTATACATCATAAATAATATATTGGGGTTTATAATGCTCTTTTATAACATTCCACCACCCCCAAAATAATATAATACACTGCCCTTCTTGACCGCAATTATAACATGTTAAGCCTAAGGAGTCTTCAAATATTTGAGAATTATAATGGTGGGCAGCTCTTGATGATCCGAATATCAATATATCTTCACGAGTCCCGTCTATAATATAATTATCATGCATTACATAGCCCCCCTTTGCATTCTTTGACATATAGGCAAATGATTTGCCTGCAAAACAATCAAGCAATGCTAATAAAACGAAAAATATTGCTATTTTAAAAACAAATTTCCTCATGATCAAAAGTTCGCATATATAAATAAATCAGAACTTAGTACCCCTGCTAGCATGATAGATGCTATGATAAATAAATAGGAGCCCCATCTTACTACTACATATTTGTTTTCAAATAATTTAAATCTATTCGGGAAGTATTCATCCAAAAAATCTTTCATCACTAGTAATGAAACGCCAAACATTATATAAGCAGTTACTGTAAAGCCATGCATATAGACAGATTTAGGTAAAGAAGGGTCAAAAATACGCGTAATGATCCCCCAGGCCTCATACATACTTGGCATTCTAAAGAAAATCCACGCAAAATTGACCAGTAAAAATGTTATGATTACTTTTATTGTCTTACCAAATGCTCCATAACTACACTTCTGCTGCCCCAACATTTTTTCTATAATCTGAAACATACCATGCATCATGCCCCATACAATGAACGTCCAATTAGCTCCATGCCAAATGCCACTCACAAGGAATGTCAGAAAGATATTCCAATAGTTGCGAATCTTTGAACATCGGCTGCCTCCGAGAGGGATATAGACATAATCTTTCAACCATGTTGAGAGTGAAATATGCCATCGGTGCCAGAATTCTGTAACACTTACGGCGAAATAGGGCCTACGGAAATTCTCAGTCAGTTCAAATCCCAGAACTTTTCCAACTCCAATTGCCATAAGAGAATAACCCGCGAAGTCAGCATATATTTGTATGGTGTAGAAAATACTTGCAACAAAACAAGTTGCACCCGTATAATTCATATAGTTAGGAAGAACTGTATCTACGTAAATTCCGACACGATCCGCGACAACAACCTTCATGAACATACCCCATAGCAGATACTTCAGACCATCAACAGCCTTCGGATAATCAAAATATGGACGTAGACATTTTATCTGAGGTAAAAGTAATGACGCTTTATTGATAGGACCTGCTACTATTGAAGGGAAGAATGAAATGAAAAGAGCATATGTAAGAAAATTGTTTTCAGCACCAATTCTCTTATAATATACATCAAACATGTAACCAAGAGCTTGAAAAGTATAGAAAGAAATTCCTATCGGTATAGCCCAATTCAGTCCTTGTAATTCAAATCTAAGACCAAACAAAGACAATAATGCATACGTTTGTTCATTTATAAAGTTAAAATATTTAAAGAAAAGCAGTGGCATTAAAGAAATTGCCCCCCCCCAGCCAAACCAATAACCGCTTATGCACAACTTTCGTATTCTCTAACTGTTTTGCAACAATAAATGTCGTGATTGTAACAGCGAGTAATATTAACGCATAAATTGGCTTCCAGTTAGCATATAAAAGGTAACTGATTGACAACAAAAACAAATTCCTCACTTTATTATACTTGCTTGGAATAGCATAATATAGCAAGAAAAAAAGAGGGAATAATACTATAAAGCTAAAAGAGTTGAATATCACTTTCCCCAATATTTTAATGGTTCAGCCTTTGAACAAATCCCCTCTTCATAAGGGTATTTATCTCCTTTTAGCATCGAAGAAGCCAGTCCGTAAAATCGATGTGCAGCACCTCTCGGATTCCACGTCTCACTTACTGTTTTATAAGCCTCACGGGCATAATTTTCTATTTTATGCGGTTCTGCCAAAAGCTCCACTACGGAGTTATAGAGTGAATCTAAATCTCTTGCCTTAAAAATCACTCCATTCTCTTGATGACGTATTAAATAAGGTACAGCACCTATCTCGTCAGCAGCAACAGGACAACATCCCTGCCCCATAGACTCATTGAGAACTACACCCCACCCCTCATGATGATCAGAGGTTAACAGGAAAATGTGATGCTGTGACATCTGTCTAAGCACCTCATCATTGGGAATCACACCTAGTAAGTGAACTTGATTTTCTAATGACTTTCGTTTAATCAATTTTTCGATCTGACCGTAAAGCTCACCACTGCCAACCATATTAATTTCAAAGTTATAACCATCTTTTACTAATCTTTCTGCTAACAGCACGGGCAGTTCTGGATGTTTCCAATCTATGAAGCGAGCACACCAAAATATTCTTATCTTTTCTTTTGGCTTTTCAGATAACAATTTATCAATATCATGGTCTGGTATTCTAGAAAAATAACCAAATTTATAACAACGATTCTTAAAAGCATGCATCCTGTATTCATCATTAGGAAGATATGCACTTAAGGCAAGCATATATACGGGCTTATTATAAAATTTTGTATGGTAATAATATTGATTTTTCATGCATACTTTCGAGAACATATTAAGCCACCCTTTTTTTAATGGCCGTTCCGACATCTCGAAGGTAATTTTGTTTTGCCGCAATCTTTTCCATTCCAATTTTTTATTGAGAGACGAATAGATCACAATATCTGCATCCATCACCAGCTGCTCCATTTTCAACTTAGATGCCTCATCTTTCCAAGCTCTAATAAACTTCTCACTCTCTTGATATTGTTTAAAACCGCCCTTTTTTCTTAACTCGGACATCTGTTCCGTTTCGAAAAAATAAGCCTCGCACCCTTCTATTTGATTCAATTCTTCAATAAAAGGGTTCATATAGTGGTTAAAAAAACCTGCAACTAAAACTATTCTCATAATAATGTTTTAAAATAATCAATTGTTTTTAATAATCCTTCTTCTAGTTTAACCTTTGGTTCCCAGTCAAGCTTAGCCTTTGCCAAGGCTATATCCGGCCTACGCATTTTAGGATCATCGGAGGGAAGAGGCTTGAACACTATTTTACTCTTCGAATTGGTCAAAGCAATAACTTTTTCTGCAAGTTCCAACATTGTAAACTCTCCTGGGTTACCGATATTAACAGGACCAAGAAAATCATCACCGCTTTCCATCATACACACCATTCCTTCTATCAAATCTGACACATATTGGAATGAACGTGTCTGAGTTCCATCCCCATAAATAGTTATATCTTCACCACGAAGTGCCTGCATAATAAAATTTGAGACTACACGGCCATCATTCTGAGCCATACGAGGGCCATAGGTGTTAAAAATACGGATCACTTTTATACGTACCCCATGTAAGCGATGATAATCAAAGAACATTGTTTCTGCACAGCGTTTACCTTCATCGTAGCAAGAACGAATACCAATAGTATTAACATTACCCCAATACGTTTCTGGCTGAGGATGAACTGCGGGATCTCCATAAACCTCACTTGTAGAGGTTTGAAGTATCTTGCACTTCGTTCTACGTGCCAAGCCTAACATATGATAAGCACCAAAAACTGATGTCTTAGTTGTTTGAATAGGGTCATTCTGGTAATAAACAGGCGATGCGGGGCATGCAAGATTATAGATTTCGTCAACCTCAGCCCAGTAGGGTTGACAAACATCGTGACGAACTATTTCAAAGTTTGGTCTTCCAATCAAATGCCATACATTCTCTTTACTACCTGTATAGAAATTATCAAGGCATATTACGTCATTGCCATCGTTCACTAAACGTTCACAAAGGTGTGAACCAATAAAGCCGGCTCCTCCGGTTACTAAAATTCTCTTCATTGTTTTGGCTATTTTGAAAAATTAGACACACAACTCACCAAAGCATTGTAGTTGCCCATATCATACATCTTACCCTGCAACTGAATGCCAACCATTCCTGTTTGCTCTCTAACTTTATCAAGCGCCGATGTTAATTCAATCTCTTTATTGGAATCTGTTGCATTAGAGATATCTGAACGGAGTTGGTCAAAAACTTCTGGTGTGAGAATATATTGGCCAAATACAGACATGTACTTACGTTCTCCGTCTTTACACTTCACGCCCAAGAATTCTTCTGCATAACTTGCCTTGGGTTTTTCATTCATCTGAGAAATGTTAAGCTCTGTTTCATTCTTATCTTCCCATATACCTGAAAGAATGCCATAATGAGAAACTTCAGCCAATGGTACTGGATGAATGGATACCATCAATTTATTATATTGCTCGTATTTTTCAATTAGCTGTAATGCACAAGGCTTATTACTATCAGTGCGATAAAGTGTATCACCAAGTAACAACAAAACAGGTTCCTGGTTCGCAAAATCGGCTGCTTGGAAAACTGCATGGCCAAAACCACGCTTTTCTCTTTGATAAACATACTTCAACTTCTTTCCTATAGACAAAATACGATTCTCGTACTCTTGCATCTCAGGACTTAGCTTATGCAAATGTTCTTCAGAAAGCGGTGTTTCAAAGAAATCACGATACTTGATTCGTTCCTCTTCAGAGCCTAATACCAAACACACTTCTTCAATACCACTCTTCATCAATTCTTCGAGGAGTATAAGGATTACCGGCTTTACCATTCCATCCTTATCCGGTATAGGGAAGAAATCTTTTTTCAAGGCTCTTGATGCCGGATATAGTCTGGTGCCAAAACCTGCAACAGGTATGATTGCTTTCCGAACAGTATGAACAGGCTTTAATGTTAAAGGATAAGCCTTCATGCCTCTACTATTCAGATAGTCAATAACCTTCTGCTGACATTCTTTATCTTTAGCTAAGAACTGGATTGATCCATCTCCCTGAGAACCTACACCTTTACCTCCGTATACCAAAGGTTGTATAATAGGGTCTCTTAATACTTCATGCAATTTAGGAGAGGTTAATTCTTCGGGGCACATGGGGGCAACGGCAGTATCAAATAATGTCTGGGCTTCTGTCATCAACTTACCAAGAGCTTCTGCATCACCTTTGGCCATGTATTCAATGGCCATGTTGATAATACGCTGATTATCCTCACCCAAAGCTTTCTGCTCTCGTTCTTCCATTTCATTGGAAGCAAAAGGATATCCTTTATTCAAATCACGAAGGATTTTTATAGTATTCTTCTCAGCACAAAGGTCGGCAAAAACCCAATAGAGATGTTTCTTTACATTCAAAGTTTTCACCTCAACCTCATCACCGTCAAAGGTCATCAAGTTAGGTTTTACGCCAAATGCGCATGCTTGATCCAAACGACCACAACGAGATGCTGTGCGTAACTCGCCCACATAGGCAATATTCATCTCGCCCATGGTATTAAGGTTTAGCCTGTATAGCTGGTTAAACGCACGGGCTACCAATACACATATAGCTGCAGAAGATGACAAGCCAGACTTCATCGGGAGTGTCATCTTCTTCAGCGTGATTTTTACACCGCCTACTTGATACCATTCCAACATGTAGCTGGCAACACCGGCACAATAACTGAAGAAGCTCCCTGATTTCGCGACATTTTTAAGTTCAGTCTCATTCATTCTGCAGGCGAAGTCCTGCCAGACATCTGCTATTTCAGGTGCTTCACTATACATTTCAAAGATGGAGGATTTTTCCACCTCTGCATAGATTCCCTGCTCAATACCAGTCACTATGGATGCACCGGGAACAATATCTGCGTTCATTGTGCGATATTTACCGGCCCAGTCAGTATGTTCCCCAAAAAGGCAAAGCCTTCCAGGTACAAATAATTCAATCTTCATATAATTTATTTATCAAACTTCTCAAGAGCTTTTTTAAGAGCAATCAAATTACCATGTCCAAACTCTTGGTCTGGTTCCATATAATTTCCTTCTCCCCATTCATTCCAAGATTTTATGAGTATTAGTTGTTCTTCCTTAGGTTTATTGTGAACTACCTTAATAGCTTCTTCTGCAACCTTCTGAAACAATTCGGGGGTATTATCAGTTAATATTATAGCATTACCTTTTGATCGCGGTGAGTGATCCCAATTTGGTACTATAACAGGAACTACGCCTCTATTTTGACAATCATCATTTATCATGTAATGTATTGCATCTTTATATTTAAAAGCAGTAGGTCTCTTTAGAAATCTTCGTTTAAGATACATCATCATCTTGACTATTTTGGGCAAATGATGATGAATATTGTATGTATCATCATTATAAATTGCATCAAAGCCATAACTAAATAGTAGTTTTTTATTTCTACTGTCTGCATCTTTTCCTATAAAATAAAAATCTTCAATACCATTAGCCTTGGCTAGATTCCTCCACACCCTTATAAACTCAGGAATGTTTTCATTTGCAGAATCAAATATAATAAAAATGGGTTTATTATTAACTTTTAAATAACGCTTATCTTTAAAAGCAGGCAACATTTCTTCAAAGTGCCGTTTGTAATCATTTTCTCCTCCATAGGTTTGTTCTATTAACAACACATCTTTTCCCTTTGAATGAGGATTCCAACTCTTTTTATACCATGAATGATTGGCCCACGCTAAACAAAAAGGGAAATCAGGCCTTCCACTTTTTAAGACCTCATTAAAAGGAAACTCTAGCAAGCGTTTACCAGGTGCGAACCAATAATGCCAATAACAAAAACCTTCTATACCGGCTTGTCTTGCTAATCGAGCTTGATCTTCCCGGGTTTGGGGCAATCTCAAATCGTAAAAACCCAAATCCGCTGGCATATGAGGTTGTTTATGCCCCCTAAAAAGAGGTTTTGCTTTAACTACATTAAACCACTCTGTAAACCCTTTCCCCCACCATTCGTCATTTTCTGGCGTCGGATGATATTGAGGTAGATACAATGCTAACATTCTTGCCATTTCGAATTGTTTTTTTTGAAAAATTCTTTAACAATATGTAATAAAATGCAATAACTACGATTCTTAAACCAGCATAGTCGGAAAGAAGAAACAAAGTCATTCCGCCTGGTAAGCAGACCCATGCGACAATATACAAAATCAGAATATGATGTAAACCGATTTTTGATGATTTACACCTTGCTGTTTGTGTTGTTATTGATGTTAATAACAACATAATAATTCCTCCTATTATCGGTCCAAAATCCATAACAAAATCACCAACATAGGTACAGAACGTCTCATCATTTACTCTTAAATGAGGGTATTTTGCTCTTCTCTCTTGAAAAGTTAAGGGCGCGTCTAAACCTATCATTCTCTTAAACACAGGCATCGTCCTATCGCCATACCTAATACCATTATTATCCATAGCATATTTGTCAAATACCAAATTGGCTTGTCCGCTATAATATAACGCTGATGAAGATGCCCCAGAGCTTGATAGTTCGTCTGTAAATCTTGTAATTGTAAGTAGTACTGTTAAACCAGCAAGAATACCAATAATAACAACCCCAACTAATTTGATTTTTTTTGCAACACCATCATTTAGAAAACGCCTAAAAATAAAATATGTGAATACAAACGTAAGTACCTGGCTTAAAACTCCTCCTCTATGACCTCCGGCGATAATTCCCAAAGTATTTATTATTGCACATATAAACATGTAATAAACAATCTTTCTTTTTCTTACTCCTGCTGTCAAGTAATAAAACATAAATACAAAGCATACATCATCTAATAGTCCTGCTATAATAGCAGGATAATTCTTATGGCCAGACGCAACAACAGCCTCTCGTAATTCTGCAGATTCCTCATACAATTCTGCACCAGCTGTACTCTCTAAGAACAACCTAGTCAACCCTGAACCAAGATTCGATATAATGCCCGGCAAACTAAAAGTAGTTAAAATACAGTAGATCAAACAAGTATAAAAAATCAATTTCTCGTTGGTTGGTAAAATTGATTCGTAACGTAATTCATTATACCTAGTTAATGGGAGTATCGTTAATCTTTCAAAAACAAAAAGATAGAGAAGAGGGAAGAACGTCAACCCTTTTAACGTATTGTTTTCATCAAGCAAGAGGAACAAAGAACAGACTCCATATATTAGAAAAACAGATATAGAAAAAGTGCCCAAGTTGAAGTACTTGTGCTTTTTTTGATGCCGGATTAACGCAATTGTCCAAAGCAACAAAAAAATAGAGATATAAATGATATCAAGATTAAATTCCGTCATTTTATAAAGTAATAGGTCGCAATAGTCTTTATGTACCCTCTTTCACTCTTATCAAGGCCCCCAAAATAGGCGAGAATAAATGTAGCAACGAGCGTGTACATAGAAACAACTAAGACACGTACAAATGACAACATTATATATTCATGAATATACCATCCCCCCGTAAACACAATTAATGAAATCAATAATGCGGGCAAAATAAATGACTTAAGATAATTCGATATATCAAAATGTGCATAATACTTTTTCAGACAAATGACTCTAGCAATATGCGACAAAAGAGCAGCAATCAACATTGTCCAAAAAGAAAAGCTCGCATCGCATCCCATTCTAAATAGCACGTAAGTTGTCGGGGCACACAAGAGCGTAAAAAATTCCACAGAGAGAAAATAGTATTTAACCTTACCTGTTGCCTGCATAAGAAAAGTAATTGGATTCCCGATAGACATAATAACTGCATAAACAACTATAATTTTAGAATAATATATGGCATTTATATCTGTCACATTTAACCATAAAAACAAAACGGTATCCATTTCCAAAAGAAATGGGGTACATATTAAAAGCAAACAATAATAGATAATTTTGTTGCTAAAACTAAAAAGGACATTAAGATTATAATAATCCTTATTTGCATATTTCTTTATTATTGGGGGTTTAACAACAATCAAAAAATTGTTAACAAATGAATTTAATGCATTATATAGTTGAATCGCTATTGCTCTAGAAGCACTAAATGCGGCGCCAAAGAAGATATTAACAAATATTGAATTGATTTGAAAGAGACTAATGCCAGCAAAAGTTCCAAATAAGGTCCAACCGGAAAAAGATAGCATTTCCCTATAGATTGATTTATCTCTCACAAAATAAAAGCTACATCCTTGATACTTCTTTTGACATATAACGAAATACATCAAAAAAACAAAAAATGATACTAATGCAAGATATATACTATAAAAAACAAGATGATCAAAACTTATATAAATTAATAGTATCGCAAAACCCAACTTTAGCAGGCACTCAATTACGCTTATAATTGCATAAATACCCATGTCTTCATGAGAGACAACTGCAGAACTATATGTAGATTGAAGAAGTGAAATAACGAATGATAATAAAGAAAACTGAAATACCCAATTAGCGGCAATTATCCTGTCAGGAGGAATGTTTAAATAATTATTAATTATAACGACACCTAAGACTTCTCCAATTATCAATATGAGTACGGAAATAGATACATATATTATTATGGAAACAGAATAAGCTTTCTTAAATAAAGCCATATCCTGCATACCGAGTGCAAATGCAAAATAACGTTGACTCATTGAGGATAAGACTCCAGTTAGACACGTGAGCATGGTCACTATACCCGCGACCACATCAAAAATCCCATAATCAATATTACCCAGAGCCTTTAATACAAGGCGTAAGGTGTATAAATTGATTATCATTATAACTGCCATTCTGATATACATAATAGCAGTATTTTTACCAAGCCTGTCTTTTTGTGAAATCTGTATACTATTCATTTCTTAGAACAAAGATATCTCGACAGTAATTGAATAAATATATTTCTATAATCTTTCAAATTATCATTCTTTTAGAAATTCTAATATATAAATAGGACCGTTTGTTTGTACCACTTTTGAGGAATAGCCATGTGATTTAAAAAAATCATTTGATGTATTCATTTCATCATAAGAAGTACAAAACATCATTCCATTAGAGGGATAATAGCTAATATCATCTTGGAGTGTAGTATATAAGTTCCAAATTGTCTCTCTTTTTCTAGAATCTGTAAAATGGAGCATGATAAATTCATGAAACTTTTGGTTTGGCGTTAGCTCATCGTCTAGTCGCTGGAAATGATACCATAATTTACAATCTCTTTTTTGTAGAGGATAGTAACAAAGCTCGTTTATGAATAAAACATTTTCTGAATTGTCAAATAATTCCATATTTGTATCGACAAAACCACTTATTTTATCCGCAAGAATTCGATCATCTTTATGAGAATTCATCAAAAATATCATTCGGGAAAACCCAATGGTGATGAAAATACAAATAAATAGAGTATTGATTCTTCTAGAGACGCGATTACCTGAGTAGTAGATGAATAAAATAATACAAGGAATATAAAAAAGCCAGGAATAAAAAACAGTATATCTTCCAGATATTACCATAAAAACGGGTATCAGAACAACAAAAAGAAACTGCTTCAGACTTAACTTTTCTTTTACTATGAACAGGCTTATTATTGCTGTTACCACTAAAAGAATAATTGAGAAATAATCCTCCTTATAAGCATTAAAAATTCTGCTTAATAATGATATCTTACTTGACGGGTTAACTGTTGCATTAAAAGAAAAAAAGGTATTTATGTAACCGACAAATTGATGTACTCTTATATAAAACAAACAAATCAACAAAAACGCAAAGATAGAGGCACATATAATGCACTTTAACCTTTTAAATAATAATCGTTTCTTATCTTGGTTGTTAAAAAAATAAAACAAAATAAAAATCAAAAGTAATGGTATAGCATACACATTAGTCAATATCAATAAGAAACTAGATATGAAGCAGTATTTAGTATTTGGCGACGATGCATCATCTGTAGTAAAGGAATCTATAACCAGAATAACAAAAAGCATAGATAGTGTATCTATCCTACCAGATGGTACAATGGTTATCATATTCCACCCTAGCCAGAATAGCACGATGAACAATATTCCCTGAATATCATCATTTATGATCTTTCGTTTTCTTAATGCATAAGTCAAGGCAATGCTTGATATCAAGGCAATAAAAGCGCCAAATCCACAAACCGACAAATGCGTGATGCCAAAAATATATAACCATAGAATCAGCAAAAAAGCATGTAATGGATTGTAAGAATACTTCCACACATTAGACATCCATATGCCGTCATTTAGAACATTAATGGATGTATCAGCTGTCCCGATTTCATCAACCCAGGGGATAGAAATAAAAGGAATACAGAAAAGGTATAGAACAAAGAAAACGACAGATATACTGTATATTGTATAATTATGATTCCACATTTGACTTTTTAAGATTACTGTTAATATCACCAAAATCTTTAAGCGCTTTCCACCCAATCTTGATAATTCGCTTCATATTAATGGAATTAACACCTCCTTGACGAGGCTTAAATGTAATCTTATACCAACCAATTTTATAATTCCACTTGACGGCAATAGCAGAAATCGCGACATTGCAAAGGAAATAATCCTGAGGGATAACATCCATAATAGGCTGCAACTTATCAACACGCATTAGGCGGAATGGCGTGTTTGCATCAACAACCCATTCATGGAACATCAGCCAAACGACAACCCTGAGAGTCTTCGTTACGAAGACACGACTAGCACCGTCTTGGCGTCCTAAACGGTGACCGATCTGAAAGTCATACTTCTCTCGATTCGTCCACATTTGCCAGAATTCGTTAGGATCTGTCTGGCCATCACTATCAGTCTGGAAAATATAATGAGCGCCTTTGGCAATAGCATGTCGGTAGAGATATAGCACTGTCGCGCCATGCCCACTATTTGCTTTATCAATAGGCTCAAAGAGAGGGTATTTTTCCTGTAGTCCCTTCATAATTTCAAAAGTATTATCCTTACTGCCATCATTAGCAATACACAATTTAGCGTCCACTCCATCCTTTGACAGTTTTTCAATTACAGGATACCATTGTTTGATGGTTTCCTCAATGTTCTCAGCCTCATTGTAAGCTGGCATGACGAAATAGATCTTGTCCATAGTTATTTATATGAATACGTTAATAATTATATTTGATTAGTCGATTTTTTATCCTCTCGGAAAGAGATATATTTATTCAGGAAGAACTGGATAATGACAACAATCACAATTGATGTCAGCTTGGATATTAACTCTCCCCAATGCAGGTTATCAATACAGAAATGAAGAATGACGGAACTTAGGAACATACCGAAAAAGCCCACAGAGAAGAAAATGACCATCCTTCTGAAAGTGTGATCGGTTACCTTAAAGTTATATTTTCGGTTGAGCAAGAAACTACAAAGAATACCAGTAAAGCAACTAATAATATTTGCAATAATGTAATGAATGGGCGTCCATTGTGTAAGACCTGTGAAGATAAGGAAATCCAGCGTTGCCGTACAACTGCCAATAATACCATATAGAATCAGGTTTCTGAATTTACTATACAAAGTCTTTATAAGTTCTGAAAATGTCATAATAGTAGATTATTTGAATAGGTTAATTACTTTTTCAATAATAGGAGCCATATCATAATACTTATACTCCGCTAAGCGGCCACCAAAAACAACGTTTTCTTCATTACTTGCAAGAGTACGGTATCTCTCTGCCAACTGATTATTCTTTTCATCATTAACAGGATAGTACTGATCCATACCCTCTCTATACTCTGTAGAGTATTCTTCGCTTACAACAGTCTTCGGGCAATCGTATACGGCCTGCCCAAACATCTCAAAATGCTTGTGCTCTATAATGCGGGTATATGGTTGCTCATGAGAAGTGTAGTTCACGACGGCATTCCCTTGAAAATTAGGGGTATCTAACACTTTGGTCTTGAGACTTACAGTACGCCAATCAAGCTTGCCGTATTTGAAATCAAAGTACTCGTCAATGGGACCAGTATATACCAAGTGTTTAGCATATATGCGCCAGTCGCGATACTCGCTCTTGAAGAAGTCTGTGCTAGTCTTGCACTTGACACCCTCAAGTAAACCTTCAATTAGTTTGTTATAACCACCAATGGGAATGCCCTGATAGTCATCATTAAAGTAGTTATTATCAAACACGAGACGTACAGGAAGACGCTTAATAATGAATGCCGGCAATTCACTACATTTTCGACCCCACTGTTTTTCTGTATATTCCTTGATAAGCTTCTCAAAGATGTCCTTACCAACCAAGCAAAGGCCTTGCTCCTCTAGATTACGAGGTTCAGAAACACCTTCCGTTTTCATCTTATCAACAGCCTCTGCCTTCTGCTCTTCTATCTTTGCCACAGCCTCTTCAGGTGTGGTAACGCCCCACATCTGGTAGAAAGTATTCATATTGAACGGGAGGTTGTAGAGTTTACCATGATAGTTGGCTACAGGGCTGTTGGTGTACCTGTTGAAAGGTACGATGCTATTCACGAAGTCCCAGACCTCTTTGTTGTTAGTATGGAAGATGTGAGCTCCATACTTATGGACGTTTATGCCTTCCACATTTTCGCAATAGACATTACCGCCCAAGTGGGGACGTTTGTCAATGACAAGGCATTTCTTTCCTTGGCGTGTGGCCTGATTCGCAAATGTGGCCCCAAATAGGCCAGAACCAACTATTAAGTAATCGTACATATTATATTAATTATTTATCGTTGTGCTTTTTATGACACGTGCAGGATTGCCTACAGCTACACAATAGGATGGAATATCATGAGTCACAACTGAATTTGCTCCAATAATACATCCATCTCCTATATGGACCCCAGGCATTATAGTAGCCTTATCACCAATCCAAACATTCTTTCCAATTATAACTTCACCCTTAGATTTTAACTCTCTTTCTAATGGATGAATAGCTAATTCTTCTTCAGTAAAACATCCATGACTATTGTCTGTAATTAATACATTTCGACCTGTAAGAAGGTTATCTCCAATTACAATTTTATTTATTGCAGTAATATGATTGTATTGGCCTATTATACATTTTTTTCCAATTTGTATTAAGAAATGATGCCCTTTCCACCGTGAATCAATGCCATTACGAGCACCAATTACACAGTAAGAATCAATCCTTGACTCATCTCCAATTGAAATAGTTTTTAAGTCCCCTTCAAAAGTACAATGTCTACCTATCCTAACTTTTCGCCCGATATGATAAAGTGTCAAACCATTCCATTTAGAACATATCAATAGTTCTATTGAATTGAAAAGATGGCGAACTAAATATAAAAACTTCTTCATAGTCGAAAATAGCTAGAACACATAACGATCAAGACATAGTCTTAGTGAATCAACCCAAAAAGGGATCCTTGAATCGAATGTATTCTTTACTTTTGTTTTATCTAGCACTGAATATGATGGTCGTTTAACCGGGCTTGGAAACTCAACACTTTGGCAAGGCTGAATATCGCAAGCAGTTTGACCACTAAACTCTGCTATCATTTTGGTGAAATCATACCAAGAGCAGACACCCTCGTTTGAGTAATGATATATACCAGTTTTACCCTCATACTTTCGATGGTCAATGATATCATAGATAGATTTTGCCAAGTCATAAGCATAAGTAGGAGTACCTACCTGGTCAAATACCACCTTCAACTGAGGCTTTGTAGATGTAAGATTGAGCATTGTCTTTACGAAGTTCTTACCGAATTCGGAATACAGCCATGCAGTACGGAAGATAAGATGGTCAACTCCCGTTTTCTGGATATTATGCTCACCATGCAACTTTGTTAAGCCATATACGCCTGTAGGGGTTCCCTTTTGGTCTTCTTTGCAAGGAGTATTGTATGGATCACCACCAAACACATAATCGGTACTGATATGAACCAACAGCCCTCCAACTTCTTTCATGGCATTTGCTAAGTTCTCTGGAGCCTTGGCATTCAGCAGTTCAACCAGGTCGCGTTTCTCAGGATCTTCTGCTCCATCCACATTGGTCCATGCAGCACAATTGACAATGACTTTGACATCATTATCCTTGACCATCTTACGGATAGCATCCAAATTGGTAATATCAAGTTTGGTAGTTGTAGAGTCCACATCCCCTCCTGCCAACTTGTGTAGCATCTCTAATGATTCAGGATGCTCATCACAAACATCGGTAAATATGTATTTGTCTTTTGAGCCTTTGGTAACTATGCGCATTTCATTGCCAAGCTGCCCATTGGCTCCTGTTACAAGGATATTCATTTCTCTTCAAAGTCAAAGGGTGAAACGAAATCTTTCAAATACTTATGTCTAGCATCCTTTGCAGACAAAGCAATATCTCCGACAGGAATTATCCAGTCAATATTGATATCAGGGTCATCCCACATGATAGCTCCTTCGGATTCAGGGTGATAAAACTCATCGCATTTGTATTGGAACAAAGCCGTCTCGCTCAAAACTACAAACCCATGAGCAAAGCCTTTGGGGATGAAGAACTGGCGGTGATTCTCACCTGTAAGTTCAACAGCCACATACTTTCCATAAGTAGGTGAGCCTTTACGTATATCAACTGCCACATCTACGACCTTCCCTTGTATAACACGAACTAGCTTGCTCTGAGTGTAAGGAGGTTTCTGGAAGTGTAATCCTCTCAAAACGCCATAATGACTAAAACTCTGATTGTCCTGCACGAAGTTCACCTTTGCCACTTTCTCTTCAAAATCACGTTGAGAATAGCTTTCATAAAAATATCCACGTTCGTCACCAAAGATTTTGGGTTCTATGATGACAAGACCAGGTATCTCTGTCTTTATTACGTTTATCATTAGTCCTGAGTTAATGTTCTGGAATTAACTTCCTCTTTGAGTTCGTCAATTACTTTAAGCAAATACTGACCATACTGATTCTTAAGCATAGGTTTAGCCAGTTCACGCATCTTTTCTTCAGAAATCCAACCGTTGCGGTAAGCAATGCCTTCCAAGCAGGCTACCTTTAGGCCTTGGCGTTTTTCAATGACTTCAACAAAAGTACTAGCCTCAGCAAGACTGTCATGTGTACCTGTGTCCAGCCAAGCGAAGCCACGACCAAAAACCAGAACCTTCAGTTCTCCGTCTTTCAAGAATTCCTGGTTCACGGTGGTTATTTCCAACTCACCACGTGCTGAAGGCTTAATATGTTTGGCAACATCAACCACCTTATTAGGGTAGAAATAAAGACCTACAACTGCATAATTGCTCTTAGGCTCCTTTGGTTTCTCTTCAATACTCAAACAGTTTCCTTGCTTATCAAATTCTGCAACTCCATAGCGCTCAGGATCACTGACCCAATAGCCAAATACGGTAGCTTTCTTGTTCATATCAGCATCCTCTACAGCCTTACGAAGAAGGCCTGTAAAACCACTACCATAGAAAATATTATCACCAAGAACAAGGCACGCAGAATCATTACCAATAAACTTCTCACCAATGATGAATGCCTGTGCTAGTCCGTCTGGCGAAGGTTGCTCTGCATATTGGAAATGCACTCCATAGTCTGAACCATCACCTAACAATCGTTTGAAGCCAGGGAGGTCGTATGGGGTTGAGATAATGAGAATATCCCTAATCCCTGCCAACATCAGTGCACTGATGGGATAATAAACCATAGGTTTATCATAAATAGGGAGCAACTGCTTGCTCACTCCCTTGGTAATGGGATACAGTCTGGTGCCGGAGCCGCCGGCAAGTACTATTCCTTTCATAAACTTCAATTCTTTCGTTTATGCATTATCGGCTGCATTCGGCATAACTCAAACAAGCTTGGCTCTGCACTCATTGGCACGATAATTCATATTGTTACTTGTTTATTGTTTTCTAAAAAAATGGGGCAAGTTTATCAGGTTATTGAACCTTTTCTTTATGAGAGACCCTGATAAGAGCCTGCCCCGATAAGATGTCTGATGTTTGAAGGAAGACGTTAAGATATATTATGTTATTATACTCCTTTGTGATTTCCAGCTGCGGACGAAGAAAATCTACTATCATATCCATATTGCACATTTCATCACAAGAGACTTTGCTCATCACGAACTCACGCAGGATAAAATTGATTGCCTCCTCGTTGATCGTATCGCTGTAGCCCAAAGGCTTCAGCCATGCCCTCATATCTTCTATCGTATGAACTATAGATGGCTGATGTCAGATGTATGAAGTTAGATGTTTGTATTGTGCTGCATTCTCCACACAGTTTGGCGTCAGTTATCTTGATATTCTTGATTTGATATTGAGTCATCACTTGCCTTTCATCGGACCTGGATCAGGAGTCTTTTTATCTTTTGCATGAGAGGGGGATGGACTTTTTGAAGACTTGCTGTCCCTCACATGCTTTGGCTCTGAACTTTTCTTTACCGTTGTTTTTATAT
>OCVV012856516.1_pt1 | contig 23990 bp, 40 predicted proteins | sample 1539721 | NCBI WGS metagenome assembly OCVV01 (sample SAMN02144230, study PRJEB22623) | gut metagenome | biome: sheep rumen | host: Ovis aries | place: New Zealand
CTTCAACAGCGAGGGCGAGATCCAGGCGACAGCAGGAAGCGGATCTAACAGCCTCTTTATCGGGCAGAACCCATTCCTCGAGGAGGCCACTAACACCAACGCGCAGACCATCCTGTCGAAGGTGAGCGGATTTACATATGCGCCTCTGAAGTGCGAGCTGTTCAACGATGACGATATCGAGGTAGGCACCATAGTCACATTTGGATCTACTCCGACACTTGTGATGCACGTTGACTCGTCGGAGAGCGGTGCGACAGCATCATCTGTTGGCTCTGACATCAGGGCGAACTACAACAAAAGCGCTCTTGAGGTAGTAGGCGAGGCTCGCGCCATAGCGGTAGATGCGCAGACTATGGCAGACATGGCGACAGGCCTTCTGTCAGGCATGCAGACCGCAGCAGCGCAAGCCGGCACTACATTGAACGGCATCTATGCGGATGCGGAGACATCGAAGAGCGTCCTTGCCGGCATGCAAACGGCTGCACAACAGGCAGGCACCACTCTGAACGGGATCTATCAGACTGCTGCGGATGCGAGGCACTCAGCAGAGAACGCATCAGAATATGCTGCTCGTGCCCTCGGTAATCTCGGAAGTGTCCAGAGCGTAGCGGAGACACTTGCGTGGATAACGGCACACGGCACAATGACGCTGACAACGGACACGGCACTTGATCCGAGCCACGTGTATTTCGTAGTTGATGCGAATGGCGATTATACAGTCGGTGGTACGCACTATAGCGTGGTAAGTGAGCCTGTCTTGGCTGACATTGGCACCTACTACGAACTATCAATCAATGAGAGCCTTAACAACTACGTGGCGACACACTTGGTAGTGGACACCGAAGGCTTGTGGATAATCCCAGACGCAGGTGGCAACAAGGTGCTGATTGCGACTGGTAGCGGTAGCACATATACCACAGCAGGTACTTACATCGTTGGTAGTGGTGGTGTGGTGCTTGCATCGTTTACGGCTGACGGAATACAAGTCGGGCAGACAGGCGAAACTCACTTGGGAATGGATTATCATTCGATGCAGTTGGTAGACAAGGAAGACAATGCATATTTCTATGTTTCAGATTTAAGAGATAAAAACGATAACTACCAAGCCACGATAACAGAAACATTCATAGGCGATGGAACGCACACGAGTTTTATTGTGCAATTACCTGTGTCTGCAGAGGTCTCGGCAACAGACAGTTCTCATTCCTCTAATGTAGTGACAAGAAGTGATACAAGGTATACTTTTACAACTGCACCAGACAATGGGGCAACGATAACGATCATATACAAAACGACGAGCAAATGGGCTAAAGCGTACACTTTTGGTACGCGTGCGACAGGCGTGGTTGGTGCTATGAGTGTAGCGGAAGGTTCTGACACAATCGCAAGTGGGGGTCGTTCTCATGCAGAAGGATGGACAACTACAGCAAGCGGGTTTAATTCTCATGCAGAAGGGTTCTATACAAGAGCAAGTGGAGATTATTCTCATGCAGAAGGTGGTGCCACAACAGCAGATGGTGCGGAATCTCATGCAGAAGGAATCTATACAACAGCGAGTGGGAGTTTTTCCCATGCAGAAGGGCATACTACAATCGCAAGTGGAGACAGGTCTCACTCCCAAAATAACGGCACTATCGCACAGCGCAAATCCCAAACCGCCCTTGGTGAATACAACATAGCCGACACAGGCGGTACAAATGGAACTACAAGAGGCGACTATGCCGTAATAGTCGGCAACGGCACTTCGGACAGCGCACGATCAAACGCATTAGGCATAACATGGGATGGTGACGCACACATGGCGCTCGACACCACAGCGACGTCGGGCACGGACAAGGAGATATATGACGCATTGGTTAGTCTCGGTTGGGACTCGGATGTAATAGTTTAGGAGGTGATTGAATGTTAGATGTAAAAAAGACGCTTGCGAAACTACTGGATGCGTTCCCGAGGGTTGAAGTCAAGAACAGTTGGACGTGTCTTATTCTAAATGGGTACATTTTATGTTCACAGCAATTCACACTTACACCAACGGCAGCGAGCACTACCGTAAACAGGACGTTGACGCTGCCGTATGAGATGGCAGACACGTCATACCATATTCAGATGACGCCTAACAGCAGAGTGGAGACGAACGTGTTCAATTATGGCGCACAGCGAAATTCGACCACATCAATTATCATCCATATGTTTGCCAGCAATACAACTACAAGATACTTCTTTGTAACAGTGCTCGGCAGATTAGCATAAACGAAAGGAGAACAAATGAACAAATGAACAATCATAAGAACAATACTTGTCTGGAAGAGAACAGTATAAGAAAGGATCGATCATGTTTTTGAATTTCATTTGCTTCGGGATCGGAGTGCTTGTCGGAATGTTACTGACTTGCCTTGCTGTGGCAAGTAGGGAGGAGTAAATAAATGAACACAGGAACAATCATCAGGACAATTCTGGTAGTCGCCACGTGCCTAAACACGGCGATGATGGCGACAGATTTTGCACAGTTTCATAACGCAACGGTCGACATGATCTACAAGATCGTGTCGGTCGTTTTAAATTTCATAATTGTGGCGTGTGCGACATACTACAACAACGACTACAGCGAAGAGGCTTGCATCGGAACGGGCGTCACGAGACAGCGCAAAGCCGAGAGCAAAGAAGACTATTTCGGAGACAGATTCTTCATAGATGAGAATGGAGAGCCATTCGTAGAAGATGGAGAGGAGGCTGACGATGAATAAGCATATCTACAGACAGTATGACAGCAGGTGGAGAAATCTTCCATATCCGACGTATCGTTACTCGTTCGGCAACAACGGCTGTGGGTGCTGTGCCTGCACTCATGTAATCATCGAGTTGCCTAAATATGCGAACTACACTCCGAAAGATGTAAGACCATACATGGTCAAGATGGGGTTTGCAACGCAAGGGCATGGAACAACATGGAACGGCATATATCGAACTTTAGAGCATTATGGCTATGATGCTACAGACCACCCAACAATGGTCGGCTTATTTGAAACGCTCGACAAACGTAAAGCGAAAGGATTGCCGTGTCGTGGAGTTATTCTGTTCAGAGCAGGAGTCAAAGGCGGCATAAGATGGACTGCAGGCGGTCATTATGTAGCCTTTGTCGACTATAAAAAGGTCAACGGCAAACATTACCTCTATATGAAAGACAGCGGTGGGCGCAAGCACGATGGATTTTATTGTTACGAGACAACCATGAAGGGGCTCATTCCTAAAGATTGGAGTGCTGTATCTCAGATGGTTGTCAGCAAGCCTACATCCAAGCCGGCAACGAAGAAAAAAGGTTATGCCGGCACGATGCCGACTGTCACTCTCAAGAAAGGATCAAAAGGTAAACAGGTCAAATACCTACAGAGATTCCTTAATTGGTACAACGGCAAGACCATACTCTCTGTCGATGGTGTATTCGGTCCGTACACGCTTAAAGCTGTCAAGGATTTCCAGAAGAGGCAGAACCTTGTCGTGGATGGTATCGTCGGGATCAAGACACGAAATGAGATGCACGGAGTCAAAAAGTAGGAGGGCAGACATGGGCAAAGATATGATAACGACCATCGTGGTAGCCATCCTTGCGAGTAACGGTTTCTTTGCTCTGCTCCAGTTCCTTATCACAAGGCACGATACCAAGAAGAACATCAAGGGTAAACTCGACCACCTCGAAAGAGACGGCCTCAGGACACAGCTTCTTCTGATGCTCCTGATGAGACCGAACGAGCAGACGGAGATCCTGACGCTGGCGGAGAGATACTTCAGAAAGCCACCAAACGGATTAGGTGGTAACTGGTACATGACTGGAATGTTCAAGAAGTGGCTCGAGGAGAACACCATCCTTAAGCCTGAGTGGTTCGAGACAGATTGAATCGTATAGATTATTCTATAATATTCATGACGATTCAGCCCTCTCACGGGGGGAGACTTCACCTCCTTACAATATATTTAGGATCACGCACTAAGGCCCGGGGATGTTCCTCGGGTCTTTTTGCGTGCGCCCTTTTTGCGCCCCTTTTTCTATTTTTTTCTATTCCGTACAAATCGGCGATTCCAAGTGTTTCGCGCTCTAATCGTTGAAATTCCAATGTTTCACGCATAACAGCAGACAACAGCGCATATCAGCATATAACGGTTTTTATGGGTTCAAATCCCCCTCTCTCCGCCAACAGAACGCTGTGATTTCAACTGTCACAGCGCTTTTTTATTGTCTTCATGCGTCCCTTCTGCGTCCTTTTTGTCAAAAACGCTATCCATAGTGTCCGCAATGCCTCTCGATGCAGAGGATATGTCGCCAAAAATGTGCATGTATATGTTGAGCGTAGTAGCAAGATTTGAGTGCCCAAGTTCCGCAGAGATCTGTGCCATGTCCACACCATTCGCGTTTAACAGCGTGGCAAACGTGTGCCTCAGGCCATGTACTGTTATGCCCGGCATTATGTCCCTTATCTTATTGGAGAATACCGAAGGACTGAGCGGATCTCCGAAAGCATTCTGGATAAGATACTCGGAGTGCTGCCATTCTTGTGTGTGGTGCTCCTTTATTAATAGATCTATTTCATCGGCGAGGAGCTTCGGAAGGGCAAGCCTTCTTTTTGACTGCGCTGTCTTCGGCTCCTTGATGTATTCCTTGCCCTCGGTAACGTATCTCGTGCGCTTGATCGACACCCAGCGGAAGACCGTGCTGACATCCTCTTCATGAAGGCCGAGCACTTCGCCTCTACGGAGTCCACACATGAGACATAGAAGGTATCCAACACGGATGTCTCTCGTCTGATCATCGAGCCTTTCAAAGAACTCCTGCACCTGTTCCGGGGATAGTGTTTTGATCTCCGGCTTGGTCTTTTTCGGCAGCGTGACACCTCTGCATGGGTTGGATGATAACTGTCCTGATCTGACCGCTCGCTCAAAGGCAGAGTCGAGGAGATGCATGGTGTTGTGGATGGTCTTAGGAGCGAGTTTTTTAGCCATAGAAGAGACAAAATCATCCAGTTGATAAGTTGTGAGGTCTCGCACTTTGACGCCCTTAAAAACCGAAATAATGCGTTCCTTACATGAGCGGTATCCGTGCAGGGTATTGGCGGATAATCCGCGTAATTCAGCATTTGCTATGTAGGAATCGAGCAAACGCTCGATTGTTATGTCGCTCAATGGATTTTTCCGAACTTCGTCCTCAAAAGCACGATAAAGGTTGTCGAGTTCCTTCTTTTTCTTAAACTCAACTATTTTCGTATAGCGCTTCCTGGTGCCCTTGCTTGTAGATCCGACGGAGACTATGAGCTGGGCCTTGTTTTTACCTAAAATCTTTATAGCCATTACTCTATGCTGTCAACTTTCATCTTGTATAGGAATATGCCATCGACTTCCGTGATTTGCCCCTTTACTGTAACGATATCGCCTTTTGAGTGAGCCTTGACCGCTTCGCGCTGTTCGTCGCTAGTCAGGACGCACTCTATACCTTCAAGGCTTTCGGACTCTATAGGATATATAGCGACGGAAGTGCCATCTGAATCTATGACACGCATTTTGCCCTTTACCGCTACATAGGCATCGGTATATGTGTCTTTCGCCTTCAGGGCGTTGTCACTAAGTTCTTCATATAACTGGTCAACCGTGACCTCAGCATATTCACGGTCCTCTACCGGCACGGAATTCGAATCACCGAGGAGGAAGTCAAGTACGAGAAACACAGCGATGACGATCGCTATCGCGCGCAACAATCTGATAATGAAAGGCGGCTTAGCTTTTCCGCCACAAGCAGGGCAGATATTCAAGCCTTCAGGAATCTCTCTGCCACATTTTTTACATATCTTAACCTTAGCCATAACAGAACCCTCCTTCTATAAGTGCCTGATGCACTCGATAGCATCAACCGGCACAGCACTGCCAAAGTCATTATCTTTGTAGTGCTCCAGTTCGTGCTCGTATGTCGCAAGCCTCTGCTCCATGTTCAATTTGCTATTGATGACAATGGTGTAGCATTCTTCATCATCGAATGTCCTGACAGTCATCCCTTTGACCCTCTCCGGCAGATCTACATACATGACGCATGTGTTCAGCATATGTATCACCTCCCGAAGACAATATAGGAATTGAGATGTCTCATTTTTTGGACATTCTCTCAAGGATGGCAACGACTGCCTCGATGTCTTCCTTTGATGCATTCCTGGAGGCGTCAAACAGGATCTTCATCTCTGGCCTGTCAAACAGTTCCTGCGCCATTTCAGCTACTTCTGGATCAAGGTAGTATGTGCTTCCGATCTCTTTGCCGAGAAGATAATTTGTATCTACATTAAAGTAGTCGCCAATCAGTTCCAGCATTTCAAAGTCGGGCTCACGTTCGCCCCGTTCGTACATGCTTATGGTGCTGTTCGAGATCCCAAGCTTATCAGCAAGCTGTTGTTGAGACAAACCCCTCTGCTTTCTTAACAATCTTAAACGTTCTGCAAATCCCATTTCAGCCTCCTTTCCCTTGCAGTTACTATACTACACGTTTTGTATAGAGCAATCAAGAGAAATTACACAAAACGTATTGACAGTATTCCACAAATCGTGTAATATTGACATGTCTAAAAGGCAATCAGGGAAATACCACAACATATAGTAGCTCAAAGAAAGGAGGGCACAAATGAGCAATTATGGTGAGAAATTACGCACGCTCAGAGGGTCAAGGACTCAGGAAGAGGTAGCAAAAGCCGTTGGAATTTCAACATCCGCGTATGCTTCATACGAACAGGGCGCAAGAGTTCCGAAGGATCAGGTCAAGGTTCGCCTGGCTGAATACTACCGCAAGAGTGTAGCGTATATTTTTTTTAACTAATGATTGCACAGTTCGTGCAATTTAGAAAAATGAGGCTCTACACAGCAAAAGAGGCTGCCGACATCCTCAGAGTCTCAAAGCAGACGATCTGGAAGTATGGCAGGGAAGGCAAGCTCGAAGTGATCCGCTTCGGGCGGACGGTAAGGTACATATTGCCGAAGGAGGAAAAACAATGGATAGAGAAGAACTCAGAGAATTCATGGCAGGCTTCATCGGATTCGGATGTCTGCCAATCATAATGCTAATGCTGACGGCGATCTTTTAGGAGGTAAACAATGGGAAGACATGAAGCAGTGCCGGAGGGCACAATCAACGAAGCACTCGAGAGGCACTACCAGAAGAGGATAGAAGAGCTCGAGGCGATTATCGAAGACAAGGACAAGGGGCTCAAGGACGCATCAATGGCGCTCGAGAGATTCAGCATCAGGCTCCAGGAGAAGGATACATACATCGAGGAGCTGAGGACCGCTCTTGTCGAGATGACAGTCAAGGCGACGATGGGAGGTGCGAAGTGAGACTTATCGACAAGGACGCACTCCTCAAGCTGTTGGACGAGACCATCAACGACTTCAAGGTCAAGGACGAGTCAGATCAGGCCTTCCTCGAGGGTGTAGTCGCTACAAGACGAATCATCAGATATACGGAGGAGGTCAATGATGCTGTACAGATGTGAAGACTGTGGCTCCGTATTCGATGAGCCAAAACTCATACCTTATTGCAAAGAGGACTACAACGGAGTCGCTGATCTGTTCGGGCATCAGACATGGTCATCTTATGAGGCTTGTCCTGATTGCGAGTCGGAAGATATCGAAAGAGTTACGTACTGCGACATCAACAAATGTGAGGACTGCCCGAGAATGGGCGATGACTGCGACGGAGAATATCTCGAGGAGGACGACATAGATGAATTCTGACAATAAGAAAAGCACACCCGAAGGTGCACCTCTCCCACAAGATTATGGTACCACCTTCGAGCAGAAAAGTGAAGCGGAAAGGCTTTTCTCTCTGATCGGCGAGGGCATAGGGCATGCCATAGCAAGGCCGAAGGACCCGAAGACCGACAGAAGACTCCGTCAGCTGATAGCGGACGCGAACGGCAGCGGCGACTGCATCATCAATGTGGGCTTCGGTTATTTCAGACCGGGAGACGATGACAGTTATGAGTTTGAACTGTACATCGCCGGAGAGAGAAGCAGAGCAAAGGAGATCCTGCGCAAGTGCCGCAGGATGGAAGAAGCATACGACAGGAGGTACGAATAATGGCATTACCAGTATTAGTTATAGGAAGAAGCGGAAGCGGGAAGACTTACTCGCTCAAGAACTTCAAGAACGGCGAGGTCGGAGTCATATCCGTAGAGAAGGGCAGACTGCCATTCAAGTCAGACATCAAGGTGCTCAAGGTACCTAAAGACCCTACAGGTGGCGAGGCAAAGGATGCCGGCACAGTGAACGCTGCCAAGTACGCTTGGATCATGTCGGTCATCCGTAAGTCGAAGGCGAAGGCCATCGTGATAGATGACAGCCAGTATCTGCTGGTCAACGAGCTCTTCGACAGGACTTACGAAAAGGGCTACGACAAATTCACGAGCATGGCGCAAAAGTTTAGAGATCTGATCCACTTCGTGAACGATCTCGAGGATGAGGACAAGATAGTCTACTTCCTGCACCACTCAGAGCTCGACACAGACGGCCGTGAGAAGGTGAAGACCATCGGCAAGATGCTCGATGAAAAACTGACGGTGGAAGGGTGCTTTGACATCGTGCTCTATTGCCAGGACCATAAGTTCTTCACCCAGGCAAACGGACAGAGCACAGCGAAGAGCCCAGAGGATATGTTCGAGCTTGAGATCCCGAACGACCTCAAGGCAGTCGACACAGCGATAAGAGATTACTACGGAATGAAGGAGGGCAAATAGGATGGCATTCAAGAAACCGAAAGACTATGACGATGTGAAGGTAGGGAGCGACTTCAGAGTCCTTCCTGCTGGTGGATATATCTGCACGATACTCAAGGCGGAAGAGACAAAGAGCAAGACTGGAAGAGATATGCTCAAGGTCGCATTCGATATCGCCGAAGGCGAATACAAGGGTTACTTCAAGGAGCAGTTCGACAATAGGAAGGCTAACTCTGATGAGCCGAACGAGGTCAAGTGGCCATTCTCCGGCACGAAGTGGATCCTCTTCCTCAACAACGAGGGCGAGACTAACAGAGACTTCAAGTCATTCTGCACAGCCCTCGAGGACAGCGGAACGAAGGTGTGGATCAATGACACCTTCGATGCTAACGGCCTTAAGGGAGCGAAGCTCGGCATCATCTTCAGAAGAGAAGAGCACGAATATCTGAATGCCACTTCCTGGCGTACTGTTCCGTGGGGTTTCCGCTCGGTCGAGACCATCGAGAAGGGAACGTTTAATGTACCCGATGACAAGGCTCTTCCGGGAAGCATCAGCGGCACTGGCTTCGTAGAGGTCGATACGTTCAGCGCAGCGGAAGACGATATCCCGTTCTAATGAATAGCAGATCTAAGGGTAAGCGCGGCGAGCTTGAGGCTGCGCACCTGTTACAGGATTATGGATACGATGCGAGACGAGGCCAGCAATTCAGCGGTGCTAATGGCGATGCGGATGTTGTTGGCCTTCCGCACATCCATTTGGAGGTCAAGCGAGTGGAAAAACTGAATATCGACGAAGCCTTATCTCAATCAGTCAGAGACGCAAGGGATGACGAGAAGCCTGTTGTCCTTCACAGGAAGAACAGAACAGAGTGGAAGGTCACGATGAACTTTGTCGACTGGATGGAGATGTATGAGGCGTGGGAGAAGAATCAATGAGAGAAAGTTTTGTATTTTATCGAAGCTTTTACGAAAGCATAAAACTTTTACCGAAAAAGTACCAATTGCAATGTTTCGATGCTCTGTGCAACTACGCATTGAATGACGTACCCTTCGAGGGACTTCCCGGAACAGTTGAGGCGATCCTCAAATCGTTCAAACCGCAAGTAGATGCGAACAATCGCAGATACGAAAACGGATGCAAGGGAGGCCGCCCAAAAGGGAGCCAAGACGAAACCAAAGCAAAACCTAAACAAAACCAAAATAAAACCAAAGCAAAACGCAATGATAATGACAATGATAATGACAATGTAAATGTTAATGACAATGACAACGACAATGCGCTCGGTTCGAGCGGTGGCGGTGGTTACTTCGACGAGGATTTTTTAAACATCTTCCATGCACTTGGGCCAGAAGGCATCGATGCGATATACGATGTCTACCCGGAAAGCGGGGGCTTCCTTATCCAGGAAGTATTTGAAGATGTGAAGGCAAAAAAGAAGAATGTGAAGAACCCTGTCGCCTATGTGCTCGGCTATGCGAAAAAGGTCGGATGGGACGATAACGCTGATCATGGAGGTGACCTTGCTTGAAACAAACATGCTGCATCTGCGGGGGGACAGATGATGAGCTGTTTATGAAGAGGATCAACACAGGTCGCGTCAGGTGGATGTGTATGAAGTGTTACAAGAACGCCAATAACGAGGTCAACTTCTCGGCCGGAGCAATCAAGAGGCGGAAGATAATGAGAGAGGAGCAGAACAAGAAGAGATGAAGCAAGTATTTGAACTCGGTCAGCTTGTCACCGTGCGGTTCAATTCGAGGGAAAAGATACCGAACATCGGAGCCAAGAAGTACGACGGTACCTGCCACCGCATAGCAAGTAAGACGAACTACCTGACGTATCCGCCACTGTATGAGCTTGAGGGCTGTGTGTCGGATCAGGGCGTTCCGTATACGTTTCTTGAGGGAGATTTTGAGGTGACAAGATGAAGTACGTAATACTGATAGGTCTTGCTCTGATCGTACTGATCGAGCTGGCAGAAGAGATACTTGAGGACAAGGACGATGTGCCAAAAGATAGATTTTGAATGGGTGGAGCGTGAGTACTACGGACTTGGCTACCGAGCGAGAGATAAAGAGATAGTGCACTGTGAGGCGTGTGCCAAGTGGCGGAAGGACAGATTCTTCTGCACCCAGTGGAGTTGTGGCACTCCAGGAAGTGGATGGTGCTACATGGCGAAGAGGATGGTGGTGGATGATGAGTGACTTGATCAAGAGAGAAGATGCGATAGAAGCATTGTGTCGAGGCTGTGGGTGGAAAGAGTCTCAATGCGACAAAGACAGCGGATTTTGGTGCGAGTCAGGTGCGCTGATAAGACAGGACATACCATCCGCAGACAGACCGCAAGAGTGGATTCCATGTAGCGAGAGATTGCCGAGCAAAGGTGTAGCGGTATTGGTAAACGGAACAATGTATGATGCGCCACCAATAACAATTAGCACTGATGCACCTTACTATTACGAGCAAGGCTGGATAAATGCTTGGATGCCATTACCAGAGCCGTGGAAAGGAGCAGACAGCGAATGATACATCAGTTAGACTTCAACGGCAACGATAAGGTCGACAAGGCAATTATGCGACTACAAGCCTATGAGCCACCAGAGGGGTATTTTCTCTGTTTCAGCGGTGGCAAGGACAGTAGTGTGATAAAGGCTCTCGCAGACATGTCGGGTGTCAAATATGATGCTCACTACCATTGCACATCTGTTGACCCTCCCGAACTGATCAGATTCATCAAGGACAATCATCCCGATGTGATATTCGACTTCCCAAGAGACAAAGACGGGAACAGAATCACGATGTGGAATTTGATACCACGAAAGAAAATGCCACCAACGAGAATTGTACGATACTGCTGTAAGGAACTAAAAGAACAAGGCGGTAAAGGCAGACTAAAAGTAACAGGCGTTAGGTGGGCAGAATCTGTTAACAGGAAAAAGAATCAAGGCGAAGTGACATTTATGGACAAGAAGACGAAAGCAATCATCGAGAAGGAATTAAGTGATGAGGATTTTTCGTCAACTCCTCGGGGGGGGGTGGTGCTTCATTTAGACAACATAGAAAACAGACGAATGGTCGAAATGTGCTACAAGACACACACCACAACAATCAATCCTATCATTGATTGGAGCAATGACGAAGTGTGGGAATTTATCAAAGAATACAATGTGCCGTACTGTTGTCTGTACGATGAAGGCTTTAAACGAATCGGATGTATCGGGTGCCCTATGGGGAGCGTAAAACAAAGGCAATATGAATTTGATCGCTACCCGAAGTATAAGGCTTTGTACCTCAAGGCATTTGAGAAAATGATTGAAAATAGGGGGGGTACAACGAGACAGCAGAAGGATGGCTTTACTGGTACATCAATGGAATTCAGCGAGATGACACCGCAACAAATAATGGAATGGTGGATATATTAGATCAGACGGAAAGGAGCGAGTAGATGAGCGACAGACTTCAACGCTCAATGGCACTTATGGATGCCAAAGCGGATGTGAAGATGATGAAAGAACGAGCCAATGAGTGTTGGTACGATACAAAGATACTTGCCAATGCCGTATATCTGATACTTGAGGAACTAACGGCAACGGGCACAGTCGATACTCCGCAGACGGATTGCGGATGGAAGTGATCAAGGCATAACAGGGGACGGGCAATAATTATCACTAACAGAACATAATAGACTCTTGAATTCTTCTTGTTTCTTTTTACTCGGACACGTCCATCCTCTGTGAGCAATATCGGAGCGGGGCAACATCCTCAAGTTAATACTCATACCTAGAAAAGTATCTGCTCCGCTCCGGGGACTTTAAGGGAATAGGTGACTAATGACTGCGAAGGAATATCTGGAACAATATGATAATGCTGACCGCAGAGCCAAGAAGCTCAAGGCGGAATATGAGAAAGAACAAGAGCTTATCGATGCCATCAGATCAGCAAGCGACAACGATGGCATGCCACACGGCAGCGGGATATCTAAGCCCACAGAACGGAAGGCACTCGAGCTTGCTGACAAGAGACTGAAGTGGATAGAGGCGGAGCTCGATGCGATAGAGAAGCGCCAGGAGGTATTCGAACTGATATATGACATTGACGGCGTTGAGGGCGATGTACTGTATGAGCGATACGTCAATCTCCGCAAGTGGGAAGAGATATGCATCCTTGTGCATTATTCATGGCCCGGAGTCCATCTGGTGCACAGAAGAGCGCTCGATATCGTAGAGAATAAATTGAAATATACTAAACAGTTGTGATTTAGTGTAGACAGGAGATCAGCAAGAGGGCAGGTCTTTTCCATGTTTTTCTATTCATAGGTTTACCTTTCAAAAGACAATAAGGATCACAGAGGAGCGGGTGACCGCTCTTTTGTGTTGGTGGGAATTATGGCGAACGAGCAGAACTTAAAGCCATTCGACTCAGAGACTGCGAGGATCAATCAACCGAAGTCTGTCGAGGCAAGGCAAAAAAATAAGTTAATAAGGGAAGCACTCGCCAAAGAAATATGGGCGGAGCTTGATGCAGATCCACGCAAATTGCGTGAAATTGCGAGAGGAATTATTGACCGCTCAACAGAGAACAGCGGAGACCTCTCTGTGATGGCTGACATTGTAGATGGCAAGCAGAAGGACCGCATCGAGGCGGATGTCACGCAGAATGTGATCAGGGTGACTCTCGATGATTGATCTGCATCTGACAAGGGAGATCTTCAACGAGACCTATCTGCCTTATCTGTCAGACTACTCGCACAGGTACGAGATCTACTACGGAGGCGCTGGCTCCGGCAAGAGCGTGTTCATTGCGCAGAAGATACTCTTCAAGGCGCTCAATGATAAGCGCAAGGTGCTTATCGTCAGGAAGACACTGAACTCGCAGAAAGATTCGTGCTGGAGGCTGATGCTTGAACAGCTCAGTCAGTGGCAGATAAGAGGCCTGTGCAAGGTCCGCATAACGGACTATGCGATCGAGCTGCCGAACGGATCCACGCTCCTATTCAAAGGACTTGACGATTCAGAGCGAATCAAATCCATCGTGGGGATCACGGACATCTGGATCGAGGAAGCCACGGAACTCATCGAGGAGGACTTCGACCAGTTAGATCTGAGGCTACGAGCCAGAGCGTCCGACCTCCAGATGTTCGTTTCCTTCAACCCTATCAGCAAGGTCAACTACGTGTATCGCAAGTGGTTCGCGCAGGAACCGGGCGAAGACACGCTCGTAGTCAAGACCACATACAAAGATAACCGCTTCCTCCCTGAGGAATATATCAAGAGCCTTGAGAAGCGGATACACACGAACCCAACGTATTACAAGATATATGCCCTCGGTGAGTTCTGCTCACTCGACAAACTGGTCTACAACAACTGGCGTGTCGAAGCATTCGAGCCACCGAAGGACGGCAAGCTGATAGTCGGTCTCGACTTCGGCTTTACCAATGACCCTACTGCCATCGTTGCTTCCATCGTGAAGGGCGATGACATTTTCGTATTCAAGGAATTCACGGGCACCGGCAAGACGAACCAGCAGATAGCGGAGATCATAACGAGCATGGGCTTCAGCAAGAGCACCATCATCGCAGACTCTGCTGAGCCTAAGTCAGTCGCAGAGATAAGGAAGTGCGGGATACTGCGAATAAAGGAATCGGCAAAGGGCAAGGACTCTATCATACACGGTATCCAGAGACTGCAGGGCTACAACCTGATAGTGCATCCGTCATGCCAGAACATCATCACGGAGCTCGAGAATTATTCCTGGATAAAAGACAAGGCAACAGGCGAGTACACCAACAAGCCTATCGACATGTTCAACCACAGCCTCGACGCACTGCGGTACTCACTGCAGGCGCTTGATCAGCATAAATTCACAGCCGTTAGCAAGGATGTACTCGGACTATAGGAGAACACAATGTATCAGATCGACAGAAACGAAGAGCTGACAACAGAACGACTCGGCAAGATACTCGCGGACTTTCAGACACACGAGCTGCCGAAACTAAACAAGTATTACAACTATTACTCAGGCAAACAGGCCATCACAAACAAGGTGGCGAGCGACACCGGCAAGCCGTGCAACATCGTGGTAGTCAACTACTGCTACAACATCGTGATGAACTATCTCGGCTACATGACAGGCATCGAGATAGGCTACGACAATGACGGACGCTTCGACAAGATAATCGATGTGCTGAAGTACAACGATGTCAAAGCGGAAGACTCAGAACTTCTCCGGAACGCACTCATCTTCGGCAGGAGCTTCGAGATCAACTACCTCGATGAAGAGGGCAAACAGAGATTCAGAGTATTAGATCCACGCGAGTGCGTACCGATCTATGACAACACGCTGAACAATGACCTGCTGTATGTGGTCCGCTTCTATTCAGAGACACCGGTCAACGAATCGAGCGAACAGTACAGAGTCGAGGTCTACTCGGAGACCAGCATCACGACATACCGCTCGACGATGGGCTTCAGCTCATTCGCATGGATGGGCGAAGAATTCCATGTGTTCGGACAGTGCCCTGTGACGGTGTTCAGCCTCAATACAGATGAGGCGAGCATCTTCGACAAGGTGATGAGCCTTCAGGACGCATACAACGAACTGCTCTCTGACGAGGTGGATGACTTCGAGGCATTCGCTGACGCTTATCTCGTACTCAAGGGCATAAGCGCAGACGAGGATGACCTGGCATCAATGAAAGAGCACCGAGTCCTGATGATGGACCCTGATGCAGATGCACATTATCTGACCAAGAGCATAGGCGACACGCAGATACAGAACATGCTGCAGAACGTCAACGACCAGATCCACAAGATCAGCGCAAGCCCTGACTTCAATGATGACAAGTTCATGGCGCAGAGCGGTATCGCTATGAGGTACAAGCTCGTTGGTTTCGAGAATGCAGCATCCGCCATCGAGTCGAACATGAAGAAGGCACTACAGAGAAGGCTGGAGCTTATCAGCGCCATCATCGGAGTCAAGGAAGGCGAGGAGGAACTGTGGCGTGAGGCTCAAATCACATTCACAAGGAATCTGCCGAGCGACCTCACCCAGACGGTGCAGATCGTTAATCAGCTCCGTGGCATAGTCTCGCAGGAGACACTGCTCACGCTCCTCCCATTCGTGCAGGATGTCGGCGAAGAGATGGAACGTGTCAAAGCCGAAAAGGAAGAATCAATGGAGCTGTACAACTTCGGCAGCAGCGAGGTAGACGATGACGAGGGACGAGATACGGAGACTGCAGAAGAGGAATAAGACCTACTGGAAGCGGAGGGACATGCGTCAGAGGGCGAAACTGTTCGACAAGACGGTCACGGATCTCGACAAGGAACTCGGCAAACAGTACATGCGTGTCCGTAAGGACCTCGGTCGCCTCTTCATCAGTGCCATAGAAGAACTCAAGGGCATCGATGGTGTGATAGAGCCAAGCGACCTCTACAAGGGTGGACGCTACTATCAGCTCATGAACGAGGTCAATGACGAACTCTTCAAGCTCGCATCGAAACAGGAGAAGATGCTCGAGAGCACCCTCCTCGATGTCTACGAGAAGCAGAGCATCCTCACGGCAGGTGAGTTCGGGCTGTATGCATCGGTCGATACTGAAGCAGCAAGGCTCGTAGTTAATGAGCTGTGGTGCTCGGACGGTGCCGGCTTCTCCAACAGGATATGGAAGAACAAGGACATGCTTGCCCAAAGGCTCGAACAGAGCCTTTTTGATTTTGTCTCAAGAGGTCAACCGACGGCACAGCTGACCACAGATCTAATCAGCGACCAGATGGGACTTCCTGTCTCGGAGCTGACCAACGTGCTCGATGACGACTTCAGAGAGGCTTACAACAATGCCCGGAGACTGGTGCGTACGGAGACGGCCCGCATCCAGAACAGGGCGACACAGGACAGGTACAGAGAGGCGGGCTTCACGAAGTACCGCATCCTCGCAGAGCCTGACTGTTGTGACGTATGCGCAGATCTGCAGGAGCAGGTCTTCGACATAGATGACCTTGTGATACCGGCACATCCTAATTGCCGGTGCGCGATGGTCGCAATAACAGAATCACTTGAATGAGGGGCGTGAGACATCGCAACTCGGAACAGAAAGGAAGGGCTGTTGATATGGCAGAACTTGAAAACACAACAAACATCGGGGCTGAAGAGCAGACTTCGGAACCAACACCAAAGACTTACACGCAGGAAGAAGTCGATGCACTGCTTCAGAAGGAAGGCGACAGACGTGTCACCGAGGCGCTAAAGAAGGCAGAGCGGAAACAGGCGGATAAGGCGAGGGAAGCAGAGAAGCTTGCCAAGATGAACGCAGACGAGCAGAGGGTCTATCAGCTTGAACAGTGGCAGAAGGAACTCGAGGCCAAAGAAGAACAGCTTGCGCTCTCTGAGAACAAGAACGTGGCGAGCAAGATATTGGCAGAGAAGGACATTGACCTCAGCCTTGTTGACTTCGTTGTAGCAGCGGACGCTGACACGATGAACGCCAACATCAAAGTGCTGGCGAAGGGCATCGCCAAGAGCGTGGAGAAGCGCCTTGCAGGTAAGACGCCAATGAAGGCGCCTGATCAGAACGAGGGACTGACCAAAGAAGCGTTCCGGAAGATGTCACTCGCTGAGCAGAACCAGCTGGCGGTCACTGATCCTGAGACCTACAAGAAACTGACTCAGTAAAGGAGACAAACAAATGACAAACACAGTTTATGAAAACTTTGTTCTTGAAAACAAGATCGCTGACATGCTCGACACAAAGGTCGACATGAACGCATACCTCACACCGGACAGATCTCTCACAGAGAACGCCGGCATGAAGAAGACAATCCATAAATACACAGCTACAGGCAACGTAGAAGACCTTGCTCAGGGCGTAGGCAACAGCGGAGACATCGAAGTATCGTTCAGCTCCGAAGATTACGTAGTTCAGGTCACTCAGGGCCGCTTCACTTACTACGATGAAGAGGCAATGAAAGACCCTATGGTCATCGAGGTAGGCCTGAAGGCTATGTCCGACAAGATGGCTAACGACCTCACAGCTAAGGCTATCGAGGAGTTCGGCAAGGCTTCACTTGGTATTGCCGGCGTAACATGGACATTCGCTAACTTCGTTGATGCTATCGCACTCTATCCATATGAGGACGAGGCTGGCCTCTTCTGCCTGATCAACCCTGCACAGCTTGCAGCAATCAGAAAGCAGCTCGGCACATCCCTCAGCTACAGCGAAGACTTCGTCCGCACCGGCTACATCGGCCACGTCTGCGGTGTTCCTATCATCGTATCGAAGGCTGTACCTGACGGCTATGCGTTCGTTGCTTCCAGAGAGGCTGTCACATGCTTCATCAAGAAGGGCGTAGAGATCGAGCAGGACAGAACCCCGAACCTCAGAAAGAACGAAGTGTTCGGTCGCAAGGTCATGCTCGTTGCTCTGACAGACGCTACAAGAGCAGTCATCATGGATGCTGGCACATACACAAAGACAAGTGACCAGAGCATCACATCCGGCAAGACTTACTACACAAAGGACGACGGCGGTGCTTATCACGCTGTTGCATCGCCAAAGCAGGCACAGCTCTCCAACTACTACGAGAGAGCATAGTCAGGGAGGTAGCGCATGCTTGAAAGAATCAAACTGCTGTTGAATATCACCGATGAGTCAAAGGATGCGCTACTTAATGAGCTCATCGATAACGCCACGGAGTTCGCTGAGAACTTCACTAACAATTCGGCTGCCATCGAGTCGCTGAGCGGATGCATCATCTCAATGGTCATCTATGACTACAACAGGATGGGCACCGAGGGACTGACTTCCGAGAATTACTCGGGAGTTAGTTTCGGTTATGCTTCCGGCTACTCAGACGACATCATGAAGCAACTGAAACGCTATAGGAAGGTGAGAGTGATATGACCATCACAAGGGAACTCCAGAGCGCAACGATAAAGACTTACGGCACGACCGTAGACCGATATGGTCAGTTGATCCAGAGCGAAGAGACCCGCACAGCGGAGATCTCGTTCAAGGTCAATGGCCAGATGAATGTCGCAGATCCGCGCTACATCGATGTCGAGGCGGTCGGACTCACAAAAGACACAAGCATCGTCCCGGGCGAGGTCATCACCTTCGCCCAGGGCGACTTCCGTGTTAAGTACGTGATACCGACATCCCGCTGGCAGCAGCTCATGTTGGTGAAACTATGAACATCGAACTCGTAAACATCAACGAGGTCGTCGCAAAGGTCGAGGGCGTGGAGAATCTTGACCTCCGAAAACCACTGCTCAAAGTCGGAAACGATATCGAGACGGCGGCGAAGGAGAACTGCAACGGACGTTTCAACGAGCCTACAGGCACACTGAAGCGTGAAACCAAGGCGAAATTGATAAGTCCTAATACAGTGGAGATTGGAACCAATCTCGAGTATGCAGTCTATGTTGAGCACGGCACAGGCCTTTATGCGTTCGACGGTAAAGGACGCGCCTCGTCGGCGGAGCACCCGATCCCGTGGACGTACAGAGGGAGCGACGGCAAATTCTATACGACCTACGGACAACAGCCTAAGCCTTTTCTCATCCCGGCATTCAACAGCAAGAAACACAATCTGATCAAATACATCAAGGAGGAATACGATGATAGATTTTGACCCGAACATAGTAGAGGCGCTATCTGTGGTCCTTCCTTGCTACTATGAGAACTTTATCACTCAGGACATCACGCTTCCGTGCATCACGTTCGTGGAGAACAACAACAGCTCATACTATGAAGGCGACACGCTGAGATACTCGCATATCAACTACACGATCAAACTGTGGATGGATGACAAGAATCAGCAGTCATATCTCGCAGAGATAGACAAGGTCATGAAGGGTATGGGCTTTGTAAGGAACTCGACGAACGAACTCGTTAACGGAAGAGTGATAGAAAAAATAATGGACTACGAGGCCATTGGCTTCGAGGAAGGAGAATAAACAATGGCAGGAACACTCAGCAAGGATATCAAGCTGTCCTACAAAGCTTCTGGCAGCGGCACAACCTATACTGACCTGACAAATCTGCAGGAGATCCCTGATCTCGGTGGCAGCGCTGATTCTGTGGAGGTAACAACACTCGAGGATTCCGCGCATATGTACATCAATGGTCTTCTCGACTATGGTGACAGCCTCGACTTCACATTCCTGTATGAGAAGGCACAGTTCAACACACTGAACGGTCTTACCGGCAAGGTCTCATGGAAGGTAACTCTTCCGGGCACAGGCGGAGCAACAGCATCATTCGATGCAGAGGCATCCGTAAGGCTTAACGGCGTAGGCGTTAATGACGCTATCACATACACACTGTCGCTCAAGCCATCAAGTGCTATCACATGGGCATAGCATAGCGGAACTTGGGGGAGCGCTTCGGTGCTCCCCTTTTATTGCAAGGAGGTAGAAAAATGTACACGGAATTCAAAGCAGGAGAAAAAACATACAAACTCGAACTCAACAACAGAGCGATACTGCAGCTCGAGAGAGATCTCGGCTACAATCCGCTCCAGATGTTCATGGACATAGACAACGATGTGCTGCCTAAACTCGGAGACATGCTCCGTGTACTGCACAGATCTATGGCCACATACAACCACGGCATCAGATACGATGACACAGCCGACATCCTTGATGACTTCTTCAAGGATGGCAACACACTTTGGGACCTCGTCCCGGTGCTGATCACTGTGTTCCAGGAGGCGGGCTTCCTGCCTAAAGAGGAAGACCTCGATGCCGACTCAAAAAACTAACTGACGAGGGGCAAAAGCTCCTCGAACCATATCTGATGAAACTTCGTGATGATTGCCTTATAGCGGGAGTCAGCGAGCGCGACTTCTGGGAGATGACCGTCGGCGAAGCGGTGAGGGAGTGCAATGCCTTCGGCGAGAGGCGGAAGGATATGGCGTACTTCTCCTACACTAACGCTTTGGCGGTCGGCAGTTTCATCGCCTCGATGTTCTCATCACATAGCGCTCCGTCGATCAGCGAGATCTATCCGGAGCTCTTCCCTGCGGAAGAACATGAAGAGGCGAAGAAGGAAGTCGAGCACGAACTCCGCATGAGCAAGTCAGAAGCGAACTTCATCAAATTTGCTAACGCATTCAACAAAAGGTACGAAGCAAATGGCAACAGAGAATCTGAAAGTAAAAATAACGGCTGACGCTTCACAGGCGAAGGCCGAAATAGGGAAATTTAAGGCCGTACTGAAGAAGACATCAGACGGCGCTGACGATTCGAGCGGGAAGATGAAAGTACTCAGGACCGCGCTCGATTCGGTCAAGGCTACGGCAAAGGAAAACATCGCAGCGCAGTCGGGCCTTGCTTCATCGTTCGGCAAGGTCGCAGTCGCTGCGGGCGGCCTCATGATAGCGCTCAAGGCTGTCAAGAGCCTCATCGCCAATGCTATCGATGTGGCAGCGGTAGGCGATGAGATAAAGGACAATGCCCAGAAGGTCTTCATGAACACGACCGCCTATCAGGAATGGGGCTATGTTCTAAAGCAGAACGGGGTCGAGATAGGCGCTCTGAAGATGGCCATGCGCAAATTCGGGCAGGAAGTCGCAACGGGCTCGGATGCCCTTGCGAAGTACGGCATCACCGCCACGGACATCGACACGGCATTCCAGCAAGCGGTATTTGCAATACAGAACATGTCGAGCGAGACCGAAAGGGTCGCAGCGGCCACGGAATTGTTCGGCACAAGGGCGCTCGAACTGATGCCTGTACTCAACATGACGAACGCAGAGACACAGAATCTGATGAACTCGTACAGACTGCTTGGCGGTACGATGTCCAACGAGTTAGTCGCTGCGTCCGATGTATGCTCTGACTCCATCCTTGCGATGAAGACAGCGTGGGGCGGTCTCCGTAATCTGCTCGCACAATACGTCATCCCGATCATCACGAGGATAGTGCAGTGGATCACCGTGGCCATCGCCTACGTGCGCATCTTCCTGAAGGCGCTCTTCGGCATCAAGGAGACGTTCGGAGGCAAGACGGGCACCAGCAAGCGGTCAATAGCGGGCGCATCCGCATCGACTGCGAAGAGCACCGGCGGTACATCCAAGAACCTCAAGAAGGCAGCCAAGCACGCAAAGGAACTTCGCAGGACTCTGATGGGCATAGACGAACTGTCAAGGCTCGCGGAGAAAGCCTCTTCATCGTCAGGAAGCTCCGGCGGTGGCGGTGGCGGTGGAGGCGGCAGCGTCTCCGTGCCATCCGCAGACGTTGGAGACATCGGCGACTTCGAAAACCTCATCAGCGATGAGACGATGGCAAAGATACAGCGCTTCCAAGAGATAATCGAAGGCATTCAGGACAAGATCCACGGCGTATATCTGATAGTCAAGGGCCTGACCGAGATAGCGTTCGGCAATCCTATACAGGGCTTCAAGGACCTCGGCGAAGGCATCAAACTGCTTCTCCCGAACATCGACAACCTCAAGGCGAAATGGGACGAACTCAAGCAGAAGATAGCCGGCAAGGTGCTGAGCGCAAAGGTCGCACTCGAGGATGCGTTCTCCAATGCTTGGGGCAAGGTCAAAGGCACATGGAACGCCATCAGTAGCAAGACCGCCACGGTGACGACCACGCTGAAGGACTCATTCTCTAAGGCTTGGAACAAGATAAAGGGCAAGTGGAACGGAATCAAGAGTAAGACCGCGACCATCAAACTCCAATTCCTTGAAAGCATGAAGACGAAGTGGAACAACCTCGCAAGGAAAGTCAACAATGCCAGAGCAAAGGGCGGACTTGCGAAGACATTGCTTCCTAACATGCCTTACCTCGCACGAGGCGGTGTACTGACTGCTCCTACTACGGCGGTCATGGGTGAGTATCCGGGCGCAAGGTCCAACCCTGAGATCGCCACACCGCAGAGCCTCATGTATGAGACGATACAGAAGGCTAACGGTGACATGGTGACAGCGTTCGCCTCAATGACAAGACAGGTCATCGCAGCCATCGAGGACAAAGATCTCGATGTAAGGATCGGCGACGAGCAGATAGCAAGATCTGCACAGCGCGGTAATTCAGCATACAGAAGCAGGACAGGCAAAGCCCTGATCACAGTATAAGGAGGCTCTACATGGCACTATCAGGCAAAGGAAACTTCAAGATAGGCTCAACGGAATACAAGCCTAAGAGCCTCAAACTCACATATGACTCGCTGGCGACAGCGAACAGCGGGCGCTCTGACAATGGCACGATGGTCATCAACTGGGTGCGCACGAACATCAGGAAGGTAGAGGTCGAGATGCCGCCAATGAAACCGGCGGCACTCGCCACGCTTATGAATGCGGTAGCCGGTAAGAAGTACAACATGACATTCCACGACATCCGCACGAATTCAGAAGTTACCGTAGAGATGTATACTTCTACCGCTAACGGCGAATGCTACAGCGGTGTACTGTATGGCGGTCTCTATCAGGGCGTTTCATTTTCAGCAATAGAGGTGTGATATGGCGAACACATTAACATTTGCAAATCAGACCATAGCCGATGCGAACATCTTCGGAGGCATCAATTTCAGCGTAGATCTGAATGCCGGCGAAGAATTCAGCATCGGCAATACCGCCTCTGCATCGGTGTCCTTCGTGACAGACATCCAGCTGCCGCGCTACTCGAAGGATAGTGTGAACGGCACTTTCGTCTGGGAGAAGGATGGCGTGATACGCGGGCGCTACTACATCACAGAGGTCACAAAAGAGTCGGATAAGTACAGCATCACAGCGTATGACGCTATGACGCTTCTGGACAAGCCGATATCCGTGCTGAACATCAGTTATCCTGTGACAGTTTCGGCACTCGCTACACAGATAGCGACTTACATGGGGTGCACTGTTTCCGGCACGATCAACAATGGCAGCCTGTCAGTCTCGGAACTTGACGAGCTCACCACTATAAGAACAGTGCTCGGCTACATTGCAGAGGCGAGCGGGTGCTCCGTAAAGGTAGACGGGTCTGATCATCTCTGCTTCATGTACTACGCTGACAGTGGTACAACCATCACGGCAAGCGAGTATATATCGCTTAATGTAGCGGACTACACCTGTGCGGCCATCGACAACGTGACCATCTTCAACAGCGAGGGCGAGATCCAGGCGACAGCAGGAAGCGGATCTAACAGCCTCTTTATCGGGCAGAACCCATTCCTCGAGGAGGCCACTAACACCAACGCGCAGACCATCCTGTCGAAGGTGAGCGGATTTACATATGCGCCTCTGAAGTGCGAGCTGTTCAACGA
>OCVV012851523.1_pt1 | contig 23989 bp, 18 predicted proteins | sample 1539721 | NCBI WGS metagenome assembly OCVV01 (sample SAMN02144230, study PRJEB22623) | gut metagenome | biome: sheep rumen | host: Ovis aries | place: New Zealand
TTGCAAAAATCGACAAAATCGTTGATAATACTATTCTTTATATCATTGAGGTGTTTGGCACTGTTCTCTTGATGTAAGACTACCTGGTCAGAGAGCCGATTTATTTCCTCGGAATCGGAATTGTTTTCTTTTAGACGGGCTTGCAATTCCTTTTGTGCGGAATCAAAGCCGATTTTCCTGACATATTCGAGTAAATAACAAATAAACTCATTCTCTATCTTGAGAGCCGTAGTGTCTTGCGCAATAAAATTACTAAGCCATACGATAGACTTTGGTTCCAGCAAAGAGAGAAACAATTTGTCATCTCCATACTCTTCCTTTAGTTTTTCATGATTATAGTCAGGAAATCGCGGATCTGATAAAGGAATTCTATAATATCGTTTATAGCAATCGGCATCTTTAAATGAGTGCAGACGTTCAATGGCATTAGCAGAAAGCCCGGTGTAATCTGCAATATCAGGCACAAGTGGATTTTTTGAAGGAAAATCACTAAGCCCCAAAAAATAGTCTGTTGAGCACTCCAGAGTTTTTGAAAGTTTTACAAGGGTTTCCACGGAAAAGCTTTTATTTCCTGAAAGCGCTTCTGAAAATGCTGATTTGCTGTAATAAATCTTTTCAGCGACTTTCTTTTGAGTCAATCCTCTAAGCTTAATTACTGCTTTTATTCTGCTTCCAACTTCCTCTTTAAAACTTTTTGGTTTTTCATTTTTCATTTTACATTGAAACCTCCATGTTTTTTGATTATGTGAAATAATCATATTATTGATAAATAATATGTTCTGTAAGGCGATAAATCATGATTAACAGTTTTAGATTAAGCTTTAGTTGTGTCTTGTGGAAATAAGCTGTCAATTCTTGAATAAAAATCATCAAATATCTCAAATGCGCGTTCTTTGATCAGATCATACGAGTGGATCTTCCAAGTACCTTTTGCAGGATGTTTTCCGAAATAAAATTCGATCATAAGCCAAGCAAAAGCGTTCGCATCTACCTCAGAGAGTTGTCTTTCATATGCTGCTTCATTATCGTTTTCTGTGATATAACTATCCGCATAATAAGTTTCGAAATGGTATAAAGCTTGCCACATATGTCTCATTTCATGAGCGATGATCATAAAGACTTCAATATACTTATCAGAAGTTAAGGGATTTGTAAGAGTTTTATTGATAAGTATCGTGTTCGTTCCGAAAACATATCCTGCCTTAGTTGTTTTGTCGAGCTGATTCTCTTGATCAACACGAATCTCGTAATCATCGATATCGAGAATAGCTTCAGTGAGATTGATAAATTCTTGTAATTTATTATCCATAGTTTGTTCCTTTCATAATTTTTGTAGTTTGACAAATAGGTTACGTATTTTTGAAGTGCCACGATTATGTAGCTTCTTTCTGAAGTTTGATGGATTTGCAATAGTTTATGAGCTTTTTTATCAGCAAAACGCTACCGAAAAAGAAAAAGTAGAAGGAGCTGAGCACGATCACGGACGTGTATCCGATTGTTTGCACAGGGAAAAGGAGCATGAACCGCAAGATCTTTTTCTTCCGCATAATCTTCGAAAAGAGATTGCGCTGGAAGGTGAATGTATCGCCGAGGACTCTGACAAGGCTGTCATAATCTGAAAGGGTCAGAAAGATACTCTGCGAAGGATTATTCGAAGAAAGCCGGAGCTGCTTTAGATATTTGACTTCCTTCGTCAAAGCTCGGATAAAACTGATTGTCGCCGTGATAACTCCGGTGAGGAAAGAAATCACTCCGAAAATGACAAGAATAATCAACATGATATATGCAACGTATAAAAGTATGAACGCAAGCGCCGCAAGTACGGCCAACGCGACAATTATCTCGCCTAACGCCCCGCCGGTTTCTTCGGCGATATAAAACTGAAATAAGTTCATCCTAAACCTCCTGAATGATAGTTAGATCGGAAGAACAGGCACCCTGCCTTGATGACAAGGCGCCTGTTGATTATGCTGTCTTAACGATAGTTGATTCCTTTGCCGACGCGATAGTCGCTGGTATAGGTTTTGCCGTCACTGCTGATACAACGGACGGTATAGACATACCGATGACCGGAGGATACGTCGGTATCGAGGAACGAGGTATTAGCTGTGTCGGCGAGTCTTGTCCAGCCCTTGGAGCCGTAATAGAACACGCGGTATTTCTCTGCGCCGCCTACCTTGTTCCACTTAATCCGAACGCCGCCCTTCTCAGACGACAGCGTGAAGGAAGGAGCGCGCAGGAACTTGAGTTTGAACCCGTTGCGGTAGTAGTCGCTGATATGGTTGCCGTTCTGATCCAGCGCACGGATCGTATAGGTGTAGTTGTTGCCGGATACAACATCCCTGTCAATTACGGAAGTTGAGGTGGTGTCGGTCAGTTTAGTCCAGCCGTTCCGACCCTTGTAATAGACCCTGTATTTTGCTGTGCCGTCAATCTTATTCCAGCTGATCTTCACGCCGTCCTCAACATTTTTCAGAGTGAGCGAGGGAGCTGCGAAATAGTTGATACCCTTTCCGCCGCGATAATCGCTTGTGTAGGTATTGCCGTCTGCACTGATACAGCGGACAGTATAGACATAGCGGTGGTTGGACGATACGTCGGTATCGAGGAACGAGGTTGCCGCAGTATCTGCAAGTCTTGTCCAGCCTTTGGATCCGTAATAGAATACGCGGTATTTCTCAGCGCCCATAACCTTGCCCCAGCTGATCCGTACACCGTTTGCGGCGTTGGATAAGGAGAACTGAGGCGCTTTGATGAATCTGATCTTGGAGCCGTTGTGATCATAATCACTGATGTGATTGCCGTTTTGATCAAGGGCGCGGATGGTGTAGGTGTAGTTGGCGCCTGAAACGACGTCATAGTCGATCACGGAAGTTGAGGTGGTGTCGGTCAGCTTTGTCCAACCGTTTCTTCCTTTGTAATAAACACGATACTGAGCGGCTCCTTCAACCTTATTCCAGCTGATCTTTATGCCGTCTTCAACATTGTTGAGGTTCTTTATGACAGGAGTGGAAACAGTTGTTGCGTCTATTACATGAATTCTCTTAGAAGTTGCCGAAATGAAAAACAGATCGGCATGAATGCTCACATAACCGTTACCGATTCCTGTTACGGTTCCCTGAGAGTCGACTGTCGCAACAGCAGGGTCAGAACTCGACCATGTGATGCCGACATTATCCAGAAGAGCAAAACAAGAGGGGAACTCCGGATTGCGTACGCGCATTACGACACGGGTTGTATCATTCCGGTTGATGTTCCTGTCATTTGTATAGACGTCAAAATCATAGGAAAAGGACTTAGGTGCACCCCAAATAATATCTGAATCGGACGTCTCTTCTTCAAAGGTACCGACAGCCAAAGAAATTCTACGACTTCTCTTTGTATTTGCCGGTTTATCGCAGCTTTTACTGTCAGTTCCCGTGCCGAAGCATTGCACCCATGTAGTGACGCCGTTGCTTTCAAAGCAACCGACACCGATCGTGGTGTAGTTCTCGGTCAGGATGTTCTTGCGGTGACCTTCCGAATTCATCCACGAGTTCATTGCCTCAGCCGCGTTATGCTGACCGATCGCAATATTCTCGCCGGACATCAGATTGTTCGAGGTAAAACATGACGAGCCGTCGGGACGGGTATGGGAGAATAATACGATATTATCAACGGCACGCCGCATGGCGGTATCAAGCAAAGACGCGTTCATTACAAGAGGTTTTAACCCTTCTTTGGCACGCTCTTTATTGACTAAGTTCAGCACATCGAATGCTTCCTGATAATTAAGTGTACCGGTAACCCTCACTGATTCGATTTCACGCAGACCGTTCTGTCCGTACCTGCTCAATTTGGTGTTTGCACAAGTGACTGCGACGTTTTCATGAAACGCGTTCGAGTGAACAAATTGTGTGCTCTCAGGCAAATGGACGGACTTCAGCGAGGAACAGCCATAGAATGCGGTGCGATAGATATTTTCAAGCTTCGGAAAGTTGATTGACGTCAGGCTGCTGTCGTTCAAGAAAGCCTGATAAGGAATCTCGGTAACAGAGGGTGCGGTGAAGCTGACAAGCTTGTAGCAGTCGCCAAAAGAAGCGTTGCCGATCGAGGTGACGGTCGAAGGCAGAGTGACCGATTCAAGAGAGCTGCAATCAGCAAAGGTTCGCCCCGCTATTTCAGTCAGACTGCCAAAGTTGATATTCGTAAGAGAAGTACACTGTTCAAACATTTCAACAGAGGTTTTCTTCAGTCCCTTTCCGAATGTGACCGACTTGAGGTCGGAGCATCGATAAAATGCAAAGTACTCGACCTTTGTCACGCTGTCGGGAATTATAACGGATCTCAGCGCGGACGCATCCTGGAACGCGCTCTCACCGATGGACGTAACGGAACTGAGATTCACATTTTGCAAGTTTTTATTTTTGCAGAATGCACATTCGCCGATTGTTTTAACCGACGTCGGAATTGTAAAACTGCTCCCTGTCTTTCCACACGGATATATTACAATGGTGTCCATGGATTTCGAGTATAGAACACCGGAAACGGAACAGTATTTTTGATTTGCGTTATCAACAGAGAATGAGGTCACGTCAACGCCAAAGAACGAAAGTCCGCTGAGTGTCGTCAAGGATTTACCAAAGGCAACGGTTTTGATTGCCGTTCCTTGAAAGGCATAGTCTTTGACTGTCTCTACGTTGACCAAATTAATACTTGTGATGGATTTGCACGCGTAGAACGCTCCGTTTTCGATGCTTTTGACGCTGGAGGGCAGAGAGATATTTGACAGTGATCCGCAGCCGTAGAACGCCGCTTCGCCGATCTCTGTGATCCCGTCGGGGAGGGTGATTGACGTCATTTTGCTGAAGTTCATGAAGGCAAAATCAGAAATATCGGTAACACCCTTATTGATGGTGACTGTTTTGATCGCAGATGCATGGTTAGACCAAGGATAGGAACGATCATTTCCCTTTAATCCCGCCATTGATCCGGAACCTGAGATCGTCAGGGTGGTTCCGCTCACATTGTAAGTGATACCGGCTCCCGTTGCGGCAAGCTCGGAGTTCTTTCCCGATACGAAGTCGCCGATTTCATCTGTCTCTGAATCTTCTATATTTTCAGCTTCGAAGAATTCGAAATAGGCAGTCCTTTCAAAAGACTCCATAAATCTCTCCATGACAGCTTCCTGTATATCTCTGTCTTTTTTGGTGAAATCCTTTAGCTTTCTGATCAACGCTAACGCGAGCGTGTTGATAATATTATTGACCTCACCATATGCTTCGATATCCATTGGATATATGTACTCCTGAGACCGGTGGGATACGATCATGATTCCCGCAGCGTCGATTCGGGCTTTGGGGGTTTCTTTGAGCTTCATATAAGCTTTATCAAGCTCTGTCCGATATTTATTGATATAGAAATGATCGGATCGGATAATGCCCGCATTAATAGAGGCGTTTTTGCTGTTTTGTTCGTTCTTTTGCATGGTGTTACCTCCTGAATATTTTTGTCTTTAACTGTGCAAAAGTTTTCTATATCTTTCCGTATACCAGTCTGGTGGCTGTATCGAAGTCGCAGGGGATACGGGATAGGCTGAAATCGAAATCGCAATGTGCGGAGAGGCTCTCGCGGAGTCTTCCGGAGTCATAGTCGGCGATTTGGGCGTAGTAGAGAGTCCAGCCGCCGGATTCGGTCTGCTTGGCTCTGACGACCCGCAGTCCCTCGAACATCGTGAGCGCTGAGGACGCAGCCGAAAGGATCTCATTGACATTGCTTGTCCGCTTGACTGGACGCTGAGCTTTTGTTTTCGCGCGGAAATAGTCACAGCCCTTTTCAATACAGTGTTTTTCAGCGATCATTTTCTCGGTTAGATAGCCGGAATGATTTCTGAAGTCACAATAACCCTTGCAGCTTGAGCAGCCGTGGATTGAGCCGTCGATGCATCTGCGGTTGTAGGTGTCTGTGTTGTTTCTTTCAATCATGTCGTATGTTTTCATGTGGTTACCTCTTTTCTTTGTTTGTTCTGTGATTATAGTCTAACATATCAAGTCGCACTAAACTCCCAAAACCAATCCAAGAAGTTATCGTCCAACCTCTGTTTTTTCATGTTTTAATGATAACATATGGGGGGATGCTTAATTGCCTTATTTAGTCCAAAGAGTATTTGATTTAAATATTTTTTGGTTATGCAATAAAGTTATTTTAGCTTTCATATGTCAAGAATGTTTGACTAGCTTTTTCCCATAATTTAACAGGATTCCAAAGAATCCCGTACCGACATTAATATTTACAATTTTTCAAAAACCTGTATAATATAAACAGCGATCAATTTAGGGAGACATAATGATGAATGAGGTCAACAATAATGAAACAAACTCTTTGCAAGAAAAAAGGCTACATGAGTTTTTACATACTATTGATCAACCAATAGAAGATATGGAATACGATATTTATGATTATATCAATCCTCGATCAAATGCTTCCAGCATGATTTCTATGTTAATTGATGGTATAGAAAACAATCGAATCATAAAAAAAGAAAAGTTTTTAAGTATTGTACACAGCCATCCCGATTATTCCAAATTTATGAAAAGGACGGGTTATAACAAAGAAAAACCCGTTTATGAATTCGCAGCCGATAAAGTAAATATGTTGCTGGAGCAAACCAAACAGACACTGAATGAGCAACTCTCTCAAGTTGATGATAGTATAAAGCTGGAGCTAAAGGGTTACCTGTATGAGATCTCGAAAGATAGGATATCGGGATTTATAGATATGAAATGGGATACGATTGGTAGATGGTTTACTCGTAATACTCCTTCACGCCCCAAACTATTCCTTCTCTCGTTTGCGCTCGATCTGCCCCTTACTAACCCCGAGAACAAATACTTTACACATGAATCGCTCTTTTACAGAGCATTTGGGCAAAGAAGCACCAGTAGAAATCCGGGAGAGCTTTGCATGATGTATTGTAAAAACAAAGGATTGGACTATGCAACGGCGCTTCGACTTTATCTAAGTTTTTTGCTAAGTACTGATGATTGGAAAAAGAAGAAGAACAGCGAAATAGCAAAAATAGAAAAAGATAAAGTTCCGAAAACCGGGTTTTTAAATGAACAAATCAAAGAAGAGGGGCTTTCTGAAGATGCGTTTGTACAAATGCTTATTGACAACGCAGATACTCTCAACAATTACTATTTCGGAATCGATCAAACGATTAAAGAAATCGAGACCGAACTAGATCAAGCAAGTGAGGGTAAGGACAATTATCATGAAAAAGTGTATAAAAGGTATAAACCTCTTTTGGACTCGTTAAAGCCGATAAAAACACCTGAAAGGATAAGAATACCAAAAGGAACCCATGTGACAGGGGCTTTTCCCAGCATAAATGATACTAAGTTCGAAAAAGACGAAAAAATAAATAAAGAACAAGAGTACTTTTCTGATGATAGCAATATGGCGAGAGCTAAGCGTTATGCCCAATTAAAACAATATGCGATAGACGTCGTCTTGTTTTCTGATTATTTTCATAGACCGGAGCGTTACTCGCAAGAATACTATATCCAACAGAGAAAAAGATTGATTTTTATGATATTCTTAGCGTATTGGGAAAAGACAAAATTTACAAACAGGAATTGTTTTGAAAGATATATTTCGATAACTAATTATAAACTTAAACAAAACTTCTTTTCCGAATTATTACCATATAACGATTTTGACTATCTGTTTATTCTGTGCGCAAAGAGACCTGAACCGTTGGAAGCCTTATTCGTAATACAAAGTGCATTGCTTAATAACATATATAAGGTGACAGGAAAAAATGAACTTAAAGATGATACGGTATAATAATTGAATATTAAGTAAATACGCCCCCGAAGTTCAGTTTTTGAACTTCGGGGGCGTATTTGATATCTGAAATAGTATGGGTAGTATTCTTTCATTACTGTAATTTTTTAATTATCAAATGATTCTATACTACAATAATCTGAAATAAATCTCTTTAACTCTGTTTCATCTTGATCAGATAATTTAGTCCAAGCACATTCTGCTTTAGGATTAAAACGTTTCCACCATTGATTATCTGTTAGTTCGATTCCGAGAGAACGGGCAGATCTACTACGAACATCCGCTAAAAGACTTTTTAAAAGGTTAAGCTCATAGCTTTCCTTATTTAATGTTTTCTCAAGCTGTTTATGTGCTGTTTTAAGTATTTCTTCAGATATCCGAAGATCGATCCGTTGTTTTTCAACATTTTCAGCCTCCAAAAAAGAACGCCACCTGAGATTCATTGTCAAATACAACAAAGCGTTGACAAATTCCGTTTTGTTATTGGCTGCCTTGAAATACTGCAAGGATGCAATATAGTGATTGATTGCCGGAGTATATTTATTAGCGGAGCTGAAAGCAAAGGCCATCTCTATTTCAAATCTTCCTTTGTCCAAATCACTAAGCATATCTCCCATTCTCTTATAATATATTGATGCCCTTTTTTCTGCTTCACTAATATTGTGTTTTAAGTATGCCTCTCTTTTATCCTCTGGAATATAAGGATTTTGAGGGTATGGATATAAGCAATAACGGATACATAATCCTTTATCAAGAATGGCAAAATCCAAGAGGCTGATATCGTTTTTTCTTTCATATAAATAGTCTGAAGCTTTAACAGAAAAATAATCATATTCTTCAAAGCGTCTGTACCTTAATATAGTATTTGCGCAAGTACATATAAAGAAAAAGCTATAATTTAGAGGTATTCTATTTATCATCTTGATAACGATTCTTTCGTAGATACCTATTTTACTTGAGCTACTATAAAATTCGGGTTCATATAAAGGAAAAATTTGATAGCGATATCTCCAAGGTGAATTAAGTTTGTATTCCAGTTTTCTAAAAAAGTAGCGAGAATTATCACCATCAAACAAGAAAGCGAGTTCATTCAATGCTACATCTGCTATAATCGGATGTATGCTAATCGTTATGCTTTCATAGCCATTTTTGGAAAGCCAACCGATTTTGATAAGCTTTTTTATGCTATTCATCATACTTTTATCGATTGGTTGACTTACTCCTTTTTGGCGTGAGAACAATTCACAAAAATCCTTTACATTCATACCGGTTTTAGGAAGAAGAGCCGCACAAAGAAGAACGTATTGTTCGTCTTGTTTCAGGGAGGAAAAATCAAACAATGACTTGATAGTGTTATAAACACTATCTTCGCGTGATTGATCGTCAATATTGGATTCTACCAAATCATCGTAATTGTTGTTAGTACCGTGTCTTGAAATCTGATTGAAGATATCATCCAGAGTACATTCTCCCCATTCTTCCTTGGCTAAGGATAGGCGTGCAATAAGGCTGATCGACAGGGTATGGCTGTCGGTAAGGTCAATTATTCTGTTTATTATGTCTATTCTTTCGGGATCATCATGATTGATAGGGTTGATCTTAAAAAAATGTTCTCTTAATTGCTTATGTGTAAAGCAGTCAATTTTAACTGTTTTATCTGATTTAAATGAGGATGGTATGTTTCTGGTGGTAAATAAAAAATGAACGGAAAGTTCCTTAAGTTTTCTTTCTACCTCGTTGTTCTTTTCTATAATATGCTTGTTTTTCTCTGTATCAGTAATATCAAGATCGTAGTTTTCTATAATAATCAAGGTTTTTTCATTGTTCAGTAATCTTTGCTGAAGCCTCTTATAGACATATTCAAATCTTGAAACAGCATTGCCTTGTGTTTCTCTCTGTTTTTTATATTGATCATCATCTGAGAATTTCAAAGAACCGAGCGTATCTTCTAAATTTGAAAAATAATCGACGAGCTGGATGACGCTATAATCGTTACGGTATTCTTCGGCATACGCGCGGGCAGTCTCCGACTTTCCGATTCCGCCCATGCCATATAGATAAGCTATATGCTTTTCATTCAGAATGGTTCTAATCTGCTTAATCTCCTGTGTGCGGAGAATGAAATAGTCTCCGGAAGTTTTGTATATGTTTTGATTTACCAGATTATACTTAAAGTTTAGAAGATTAAGGATACAGCCAAGCGCATTTATTACCTCAGAGACATTATTGTAGCGATCATTTTGCAGGAAAGCCAGAGTTTTTCTAAAATAATCATTCAGCGAATCTTTGACCTGCGGTGTTGCAGTTGCAGTTATATTTGATTTTTCATAATTCCATGTTTGATTTGGAAGCTTGTCTGTAAAAGAAGGAGTTTTTTTATTAAACAGTTTGTAAAACAGAGTTGCGCCTATTGTGTATATATCCGTCCTCTCATCGAGTACAGAGTAATAAGTATTATTAACATTGATCAATTCGAGTTCCGGGGGAGCAAACGCTGGAGTATAGGATACGCGGCATTTTTTCTTGTTGATATCTTCTTTGAGTTGAACCGTATCAAAGTCAAAGAGCTTGATCTGGTTACTTCTGGCAAGGACAAAGATGTTTTCCGGCTTGATGTCGAGGTGCAAATAACCTCTTTTGTGGTATTTCTGGATTGCTTCTGCGAGGTTTTTGCAGATCTCGATATGAGACCTCAGATCGTTATTTTTATACTCTTCATAAGTTTGTCCGTTGTCAACTGACATCACGGAGTAGAGAGTATTTCCGTGTTCACAAACATCTTCAATGGAAGATGTGCTATTAGTTGCCGACAGGGTATCGCTTTCCTTTTCTAAAGGGTTGTGAAGTTCTATTTGCAATTCAGCAGCTTTTTCAAACGATTCTATGTACTTTTTAAAATTGTTTTGGCTTCTCTCGGGAATAATAAGTGCACCGGTAGTTTTGTTTCTCCCAATACTAAGGTTCAGAGGGTAAAGCTCCTTGATCAAAACTTTTTTCTCAGTTTTTATCGAATTATCGCTAACACTTACAGTCGCGTTGTAAACAATACTGCTTGTACCTGCTCCTTCTAAACCAGTGATATGGTACTCCCTTCCGAGGAGATGGAGAACAGCATTATTGTCCAAATAGGTTCTGTCGTCGTACATTTGCCTGACCTCCTTAGCTTTAAATCAATTATACATTCGAATACAAATGAAAACAATAAACGATTTATGAATAATTAGGATTGTTGTTTTCTGAATATATTATACACCCGAAAAAACTCTTAAAATCCAAAATCCAGTCCAAAATAATAAAAATATTATTATTCAGCAAGGTTTTTGAAAGAGGATTGATATTCTTCGGTTGATAATATCCAAAAATCAGATATAAAAAACTGTAAAGAGAGACCGTGAACAAATCTATATTAAGCGCAAATATTAAAGTATACTTTGAATTATTGTTGGTGGAAAATTAAAGTATAGTTATAATTAATTAAAAAAGTTATGAGATAGCTCGTTTATTGGAGGGTATAGTATTGCAAGGCGGCGAAATATATGTATAATAGAGTTATATAAAAATATCTGCTTTAAGATTGATTGCTGTTAAAAGTTATAGAGGACAAGTTATGATTGATATTAATAGAGCAAAAGGGATTTTTGATAGGTATGGCGGGATCGTGCGCACTTATCAGCTGACAGAAGAAAGAATCTATTACGCGGATATTGCGTATTTGATGAACGCAGGATTGATCGAAAAGGTTCGCACCGGGTATTATCAGTGGATAGACCCGGATAATCAAAGCGAGGCGGCAACTGTTATCAAGTTGTTTCCGGACGGGATCCTTTGCATGGATACCGCTTTGCGTCACTATGGCTACAGCGATCGTACACCGGCTCAGTGGCATATTGCTGTTAGCAAATATTCCAACCGAACGCGATTTAAGATTGATTATCCGTTTGTAAAGCCTTACTTTGTCGCGCCCGAAGTTTTTGAGATTGGGCTTTGCGAGCAGGAGATCGACGGAAACAAGGTCAGAATGTATGACAAAGAACGCGTTATCTGTGATTGCCTGCGTCATCGCAACAAGATGGATAAAGAGATCTTCAATAAAGCGATCCAAAGCTATGTAAACGATTCAAGTAAGAGTATCCCGAAATTGATGGAATACTCTGTACCGTTGAGGTGCGTATCATTGATAAAAAACATCATTGAGATATGGATATAATAAATAAACGGATATATAATACGGAGGGAAAAGATGGCAGATATTAGGAAAGAACAGGAGCGCGAGGAGCTGCACAAGGCGATATGGAGTATCGCGGATGATCTACGCGGATCGGTAGACGGCTGGGACTTCAAGCAGTATGTCCTCGGCATGATGTTCTATCGCTACATATCGGAGAATCTGACGAATTACATCAACGCGGGCGAGCGCGAAGCGGGTGATACAGACTTTGACTACGCGATGCTTAGCGACGAAGAAGCCGAGCCGGCGCGAGAAGGACTGGTGCAGGAGAAGGGCTTTTTCATCCTGCCGTCGGAGCTGTTCAGCAACGTCCGCGCACGCGCCAAGGACGACGAGAATCTTAACGAAACGCTGGAGCGCGTGTTCAACAATATCGAAAACTCCGCCAAGGGCAGCGAGAGCGAGGACGACTTCTCGGGACTGTTCGACGATCTTGACGTCAACAGTAACAAACTCGGCGCGACAGTCGCAAAGCGCAACGATAAGCTGGTCAAGCTGATGAACGGCGTGGGCGAGATGAAGCTCGGCAACTATCAGGACAACACCATCGACGCGTTCGGCGACGCGTATGAGTTCCTCATGAGTATGTACGCCTCTAACGCCGGTAAGTCGGGCGGCGAATTCTTCACGCCGCAGGAGGTATCGGAGCTGCTCACACGCCTTGCGGTCGTCGGCAAGACGGAGGTCAACAAGGTCTATGACCCCGCCTGCGGATCAGGCTCGCTGCTCTTAAAAGCCGCCAAAGTTCTCGGCAAAGACAACATCCGTCAGGGCTTCTTCGGTCAGGAGATCAACCTCACCACCTACAACCTCTGCCGCATCAATATGTTCCTGCACGACATCAGCTTCGACAAGTTCGATATTGCCAACGAGGACACCCTCATCAGCCCTCAGCACTGGGACGACGAGCCGTTTGAGGTCATCGTCAGCAATCCGCCGTACTCCATCAAATGGGTCGGCGACGATAACCCGATCCTGATCAATGATCCGCGATTCTCTCCCGCGGGCGTACTCGCGCCGAAGAGCAAGGCGGACATGGCGTTCATCATGCACTCGCTCTCGTGGCTTGCGACGAACGGCACGGCGGCGATCGTATGCTTCCCCGGAATCATGTACCGCGGCGGCGCGGAGAAGAAGATCCGCAAATACCTGATCGAGAACAATTATATCGACTGTATCATCCAGCTGCCGAGCAACCTCTTTTTCGGCACCTCCATCGCGACCTGTATCATGGTGATGAAGAAGTCAAAAGCGGATAACGCGGTGCTGTTCATCGACGCGACAAAGGAATGTGTCAAGGTCACGAACAACAATAAGCTGACCGAGGATAATATCGCCGCGATCGTGGACGCCTTCACATCGAGAGAGGAGAAGAAGCATTTCGCCCACCTCGCGAGCTTTGACGAGGTCAAGGAAAACGACTTCAACCTCTCCGTTTCCACTTACGTCGAGCAGGAGGACACCCGCGAGATCATCGACATCAAAAAGCTGAATGCCGAGATCGCCGAGATCGTCAAGCGCGGGGAAGTCCTCAGAGCGGAGATTGATAAGATCATTAAGGAGATAGAGGGGTAAAATGCACCAAGGAAAAGAAGAACTGATAAATAAAAATGACGAAACAGTAGATCAAATAATTATTCATTATCCTTCGAAAGACGGAAATAGTGATAAACAACTTATCCTTAATCTTCATCCAACTGAAGACTTAAGTGCAAAAGCACGTATTAGTTACCCTTGTATAATTGATGTGGATTGGGAAAAGTATGCTATTGATGATAAGAGTAAAGAAATCCTGTATGACATAATTCAAAAAATCAATTATACTGTACAAGATATAAATGATGATTATTATAATACTAAAGAAATAACTACGAAAGATATTATGTACAGGATTTCGTTGGTTTGTTGGCTTCAACAATCTCTTGAATTATTGGAAAAGAAGATTGATTCTACTACATTAAATGGTTTTTCTTTTGCTCACGAAGATAAACTGAAAAAGGTCAAAAAGTATTTATTGGCTTTACGGTCATTTGCTATAGCTCATCCTCTGCAAACCACCAGACACGCCGATTTTTCACTAGATGGAAGTAAAATATGTGTTGATATCAGAACTCGTAAAATGGTTGAACTGATTTTTGGAGCTGGAATGATTAAGGCAAAGAGATTCTCGTTTGACGGTATAATCGAAAGCGATGATGTTCAAAACGGTGATTATTATCTCTATATTTATACGAGTGAAGATGATTATCATTTGGGTGAGTTTATTGCTTGTTATTTTGATGATTTATATGAAACAGCTCAATTGTATTTGGATAAGTTTTGTTCGATAGAACAGTATTTATGTAATGGTGAGTAAAATGCCTATAATTCAACCAGGTGAATCAATGCCTAATAAAAAAGATTTATTAAAGTTTGAAGAATGCTTTGCTAAGATATTGCTTGAAAAAGTATATCCAGAAAGGTATAAGAATCTAATCCTATCAGATAAACCCGACTTGATCAGTGAAGATAATTCATATGGTATTGAAGTTACCTTTGCGATACCTTCGGAAAGGCAAGAAAAAATCAGTTTGTGGTGGGAATTACATCTAAAAGGGGTTAAAAAGAAGGATCAAAAGCTAAAAAGACTAAATAGTTTAGGTATTGATTACGATGAGAATTGTATAGGTTTAGCTTATAACGGGTATCCTGTCAATGATTTTGATTCATCTCCCTATACTAATATAGTCAATAGTATAAGTACTAAAGTAAAAAAACTAAACAAGGGTCATTACAAAAAACTAGATAGGTATGATTTATTTATTGAATGTGATTTGTCTGTTCTATCTTATTTCCTTCCAATATTACTGGATAGAATCAAACAGATAAATACACTTGGCAACAAGTTTTCCTATATCTATGTTTTATTTGCAAATGATATTTGTGAGTTTAATATGGAAACTAATTCATTTGAAGTAAGAAAACTATTCTTTGAAATTTACGATATATCTATTAAAGCAAAAGAAGTGTTAGAAGGATTAAAAGATGACGAAACTGGAACAGTTAATTGAACAGCTTTGCCCGGATGGGGTGGAGTATATAAGAATTGGAGAATTATCCTTGTACCGCCGGGGCTCTTTCCCACAACCTTATGGTAAAAAGGATTGGTATGATGGTGAGGGAGCGATGCCATTTGTACAAGTTGCTGATATTGGAAGTGATATGAGGTTAGTAGATGATACCAAGCGTAAAATATCACAAATAGCGCAAACTAAGAGCGTTTTTGCCCCTAAAGGTTCTATAGTTATAAGTCTGCAAGGTAGTATAGGTAGAATAGCAATAACTCAATATGATGCGTATATTGATAGAACCGTTGCTATTTTCTATGATATCGCAGAATCACTTAATAAAATGTTTTTTGTATATCAATTGCAAAGAGTGTTTAGCATCAAAGAAAAGACTGCGCGTGGAAGCACAATAAAGACTATCACAAAAGAGGAATTTACTGGTTTTTATATTCCTGTTCCTCCGATTGAGGTGCAGGATGAGATTGTCAGGATTCTTGACACTTTTTCAGAGCTTACCACAGAGCTTACCACAGAGCTTACTAACAGAAAGAAACAGTATGAGTATTATCGAGACAGTTTGTTATCTGATAACAATGATTTGTATGCAGAAGTAAAAACTGTGGGTGAAATATCAAAGTTCCGAAGGGGCTCGTTTCCTCAACCATATGGTAACAAAGAATGGTATGACGGTGAGGGAGCAATGCCTTTTGTACAGGTGGCAGACATCGGAGATGATATGCGTTTAGTTGAGAACACAAAGCGCAAAATATCTAAACTGGCACAACCCAAAAGTGTATTTGCGCCAAAAGGCTCTATAATTATCAGCCTGCAAGGCAGCATAGGTCGTATTGCAGTAACTCAATATGACTCATATATTGATAGAACAGTTGCCATTTTTTCTGATATTTCAGACAAATTACTTCCAAAGTATTTTGTGTATCAATTACAGCGCATTTTCTCAATTAAAGAAAAGACAGCAAGAGGTTCTACTATCAAAACAATCACAAAAGAAGAATTCACTTCTTTTCCTATACCGATTCTTCCTCTTGTAGAACAGCAACGAATCGTTAACATCCTCGACCGCTTTGATAAACTCTGCAACGATATTTCCGAGGGCTTACCCGCCGAGATCGAAGCGCGGCAAAAACAATATGAATACTATCGGGACAAGCTATTGACATTTAAGGAGACAACTAAACATTGACAGTATTGGAAAGAATTGGCGAGATGACAGAAAGTGTTTTTCTTGCGTATCGTAGTGCTGTTGCTGAAGGACTCAGAAACGTTGACATCACTAAGTTGCTTAATTTACTTCAACAGGTTGAAACTCTACAAAGATGGTATAAAACAGTAAGTATCTTAGCTGAAAATCAGTTTGCTTTTACAGACGATATTGATGAAAAATTGATTGATAGCATTTTGGATGAAAAAGATGTAGAAAACGCGGTGAAAGAATACTATCTTTTGGATGATAAAAAAAGATTAGTGTCCTTGATTGACAGATGCAATTGCTCAATTAAGTCATATAATAACATTGAATTATTTAGTCAGATAGTATCTGCATTTGAACAAAACAGTTATCATCTAGCTTGCATAGGATTATTTGCAGTGATTGATGGTATGTTATCTCAGGCATCAATGAAGAATACAACCGGCTATAGAGAACGATTCAAAATAATACATGATAAAATCAACAGCGAAACACCTCTTTCCAGGCTAGACAAAAGACTAATATGCTTATACTATGCTTTTGATAAAATTGATAATACAGCATTTAGGGATTCGAGGTTTCACGAAGAAGAGCCAAGTAATATTAATCGACACTGGACAATACATGGAAGATCAAGAAGACATTATGAGTTAATTGATTGTATTAAGTTGTTCCAATGGGTCGAAGCAATTATTATAATGGATCAATATGATCCTTCTATTGCAGAGGAAGAGGATTAGTATGAGCTATTTCAACATCGTATCAGAAACAAATGAAAGCACGGTCGTGACCGAATACACTCCTGTGGTGAAGAACGCAAAGAGCTACCAGAGCGAAGCGCAGCTGGAGGCGGAGCTGATCCGTATGCTCCGGGCGCAGGGGTATGAATACTTGCAGATTCACACCGAGGATGAACTCAGGCGCAATCTGCGGGCTCAGCTCGAAAAGCTGAATGACTATACCTTCTCGGACAGCGAGTGGACACGCTTTTTCTCCGACTGTATCGCCAATTCTAACGACGGCATCGCTGAGAAGGCGAAGCGTCTGCAGGAGGACTATGTGCAGGTGTTGCGCCGTGATGACGGCACCGGCAAGAACATTCTGCTGATCGACAAGAAGAACATCCACAATAACTTTGTACAGGTCATCAACCAGTATGAGGTCAGCCGTGATGACGGCGCTAAGCACGACAATCGCTATGACGTCACGATCCTCGTCAACGGTCTGCCGATGGTACATATCGAGCTGAAACGCCGCGGCGTTGCGATCCGCGAGGCGTTTAACCAGATCGACCGCTATCAGCGCGACAGCTTCTTTGCCGGGAGCGGTCTGTTTGAGTATGTGCAGATCTTTGTGATCTCTAACGGCAGTAACACCAAGTATTACTCCAACACCACCCGTTGGAATGCTGTGCATGAGCAAACCGGCAGGAAGAAGGGCAAGACCTCCAACAGCTTTGAATTTACCTCGTTCTGGGCTGACGCGAACAATCGTATCATCCCCGATCTGGTCGACTTCACCAAGACGTTTTTCTCCAAGCATACGATCCTCAATATTCTGACCCGTTACTGCATTTTCACCAGCGAGAATATGCTGATGGTCATGCGTCCGTACCAAATCACCGCCACCGAGCGCATCCTCAACCGCATTGAAGTGGCGACCAATTATAAGAAGTACGGCTCTATCGAGGGCGGTGGATATATTTGGCATACGACAGGCTCCGGCAAAACGCTGACGAGTTTCAAGACCGCGCGCCTTGCGTCCCAGCTGCCCGGTATCGACAAGGTACTGTTTGTTGTGGACAGAAAAGACCTCGACTACCAGACGATGAAGGAATATGACCGTTTTGAGAAGGGCGCCGCCAACAGCAATACCTCGACTGCGATCCTCAAAAAGCAGTTGGAGGATGATGACGCGCGGATCATCATTACGACGATCCAGAAGCTCTCGACCTTTATCAATAAAAACAAGGGTCATGAGGTGTATCAAAAGCACATCGTCATCATCTTTGACGAATGCCATCGCAGTCAGTTCGGCGATATGCACGCCGCGATCATCAAGAACTTCAAGAAGTATCATATGTTCGGCTTCACCGGTACGCCGATCTTCCCCGCAAACGCAGGTCATGTGAAGAATCCGCATTTCGCCACCACTGAACAGACCTTCGGCGACAAGCTGCACACCTATACGATCGTTGACGCGATCAACGACAAGAATGTCCTGCCCTTCCGTGTGGACTATATCAAGACGATGGAGGCGGAGCCGGATATCGACGACAAAAAGGTGCATGATATCGACCGTGAAAAGCCCTTTATGGCGCAGGAGCGCATCGAGCTGGTGACGAAGTATATCCTCGACCACTTCGATCAGAAGACTTATCGCGGTGATAAAACCTATGTCTACAATGTGCTGACGAATGTGAATGAGGTCGCCTCGGCGAAGAACGGCGCTGTGGAGGAGATCAAGCAGAAGCAGAGAGTCAGCGGCTTCAACTCCATCTTTGCGGTCGCGTCCGTCCCGATGGCGAAGCTGTATTATAATGAGTTCAAGCGTCAGATGGATGCTGACCCGACCAAGAATCTGAGGATCGCGACGATATTCAGCTATGCCGCCAACGAAGAAGTCGACGACAGCCTGCTGGACGAAGAAAATCCCGAGAGCACCGCAGGGCTGGATCAAAGCTCACGCGATTTTCTCGAGATGGCGATCAAAGATTATAATGAGCTGTTCAACACGAATTACAGCACCGATAACGACGGTTTCCAGAGCTACTATAAAGATCTGTCGCTGAGGATGAAGAACAAGGAGATCGACCTGCTGATCGTGGTCAATATGTTCCTCACCGGCTTTGACGCGACAACGCTGAATACACTCTGGGTGGACAAAAATCTGAAATATCACGGCTTGATTCAGGCGTTCTCCCGCACTAACCGCATACTGAACAAGATAAAGACGTTTGGTAACATCGTGTGCTTCAGGCGTCTGCAAAAGCGTGTCGAGGATGCGATCGCGCTCTTCGGCAACAGAGAAGCCGGCGGCGTGGTACTGCTCAAAGGCTTCAAAGATTATTACTATGGTTATGTTGACGAGAAGGGAAAGGACAAGCCCGGTTACGTCGATATGATCGAAGAGCTGTTTGAACGCTTCCCGCTCTCTGAGCCTGCGATTGTCGGCGAGAAGAATCAGCGTGACTTTATCCTGCTGTTCGGCGCTGTGCTGAGAATGCGAAATCTCTTGAGCTCTTTCGACGATTTCGCAGGAAAAGAGTTGATCTCCGAGCGAGATTTACAGACTTATCTCGGTAGGTATCAGGACTTGCGCGACGAATGGAAGAAGAAAAAGGACGGCGATAAGGAAGATATCACGAAAGACATCGTCTTTGAGGTCGAGCTGATCAAGCAGATCGAGATCAACATCGACTACATTCTCATGCTCGTTAAAAAGTATAAGGACGGCAACTGTGAGGATAAGGAGATCGTCGTCGATATCCGCCGCGCGGTAGACGCCAGTTCCGAGCTGCGCAGCAAGAAGGAGCTGATCGAGACTTTTATCGCCAACGCGAACGAGATGGACGACGTCTTTGACGATTGGCGTGCATTCGTTAAGGAGCAGAAGGAAAAAGAGATCGACGTCATTATCACGGAGGAGAATTTGAAGGCGGATGAAACGAAGAAGTTTGTCAACAACGCCTTCCGCGACGGTGAGCTGAAAACCACCGGCGTCGGGATCGACAGCCTCCTTCCCCCGATGCGCCGCTTCGGAGGTAACTCCAACCGCGCAGAGAAGAAACAAACCGTCATCGAAAAGCTGAAAGCTTTCTTTGAGAAGTATTTCGGAATAGTATAAAGAATAATACAGAATAAAACGCTGTGAAGAATGAGCATTAGGCTTAATCTTCACAGCGTTTTTTAGTCTGAGATGATCTTGATTATTAAGAGATTAACGAAAAATAGTTTCAAGATGAAGCATGAATGTAAAACAACCGCTTCGTAACCAAATACGAAGAGATTGTGTAATCACTCAATTAACCATTTATACTCTTGTCTGCAATCAAGAATATGATCGATGTATACAGTATCATCTTTAATTTGATAGAGGACAAGGTACCATTTTTCTACATACATTTTGTGGTATTTGTTCTTCGGTAAATCGGGATCGTTGAAAAAAGGAAAGCGGCTCGGCATTTCTTGAAGAGAATAGAAAGCGTCAATCAGCTTTTCTCTGGTTTTATGTGCGGCCGATTTGTCTGCATTTGCTAAGAATAAAACATGTTGTCTGAGCATATCGGCAGCTTCTCGCGAAACAATCACTTTATATTTACTCACAGCTTAAACCTCATCAATGATTCTTTTTAGCTCATGATCGAGGTCGTCAACCGCAACTCCGACATTGCCGGCCAGTCTGTTTTCTTCTATTGTGAGAAGACGTTCGCGAAGTTCAAGCATTTTCTGCTTTCGAGTAAAAGCCTCGATATCCATTACTACCAAATCACCTTCACCATTCTTGGTAAGGTAAACCGGCTCTCCTGTTGCCTTACAGAGAGCGGAGATCTCATTATAATTCTGTCGGATATTGGCGCTTGGTCGAATATTCACAAAAAACACCTCGTAGTATTATTTTAACTTTATTCTATCAGAATCATACTATTATGTCAACAGCAGAATACCCATCATAGGGAAGAAAGAAAAAGTTCATGGAAAAATTATTATCTTATATCTATTCGCTTACATTTTAATTTAGCTATTAGCTGAACTTTTTATTAAGGCGCTAAAATAATATTCTTTAATGTTTAAGCGGTCTTGATTATGGTGTTTTTATCAATTAAGATTAGTATTAGGATAAGCCAAGGAAAGATAACTAAAGAGTGCAGGCTTTAGTTAACGGTTTTTTTCTTAGGCTCAGTATTGACCTAAATGAAAAATGGCTATCCTATATTAATAGCTCCGAGGGGTGCAGCCCTCGGAGCCAGGGAGCAGAATAATAATACGGAACTAACCATATTTAACTCTGCCTCCTTATAGTATCATAAATCTGCAAATGTAGCAAGACCTATTTTATAAGGAGGATTTTGGAATGAAAAACAGATTCATTCAACTGCCAAATTCGCTCTTTGAAGGAGCGTTGGCTGAACTGTCTTCGGATGGCAAGCTACTCTATTCACTGCTATTGAATAGGCGTTCGCTGTCAAAGAAAAACAACCTGAAAGATGCTCGGGGCAGGATCATCGTGTATTTCACCAATCAGGAGGTTTGTAAAAGACTCCAATGCGGTCACGACAAGGCCACGAAGCTCTTTCGCGAGCTTGAGAATTTTAAGCTGATCTCCAGACGAAAGCAGGGATTAGGAAAGCCTGACATGATATATGTCAAGGATATTTCCGAGTGCGAGAAATTAGCGGTCGTAAACGCCGAAAAGCAGCAGTGCGGAGAGAGCGAAAGCGGTACTTTTGCAAGCGACAAATCAGCTGGAAATAATACAGATGTTAGTCAAACTAATTCCAGTTATACTGATCAATTATTTTTGTACGAAGAGATTGAAGCGATGATCAAAGAGCAAATCGAGTATGATTCACTCTCTGAAAGAAACTATGGCGGAGTGCTCGATGAGATCGTTAACATCATCACCGATACTTACTGTACCGACGATCGCTGTGTTCGGGTATCAAAGCGTCAAATATCAACTCAGACTTTCCGCGCGCGGGTTTTAAAGCTGACGGCTGAACACATTGAATATGTCATTCAATCGCTTGAGAGGAATGAGGGCAGGATCAGAAATATCCGAGCTTACCTATTGACGGCTCTCTACTATTCGATTGACACATTCGAAGCTGACAGTTTATACGGTTGAGGAGGGAGACCATGGATGATAAGATTAAGTTCCTCAATACGAAAGAAGTAGCTGAGGCGCTCGGATGCAGTCTTCCGACAGCACGAAATATCATGCTAAAAACTGCAGATTTCCCTGCCATTCGAGTAGGTAAAAATCTTAAGGTGAATGAGCAGGCGTTCCTCGAGTGGAGCAAGAAACGCAGAGTATAGATTTAAGACCCTATTGATTCCGAGTCGTTTCTGCGGTATGATATATATACTGGAAACGATTCGGCATCTTTAGGTTCTTGGAAAGGACGGTTAATATGAACGCTAAAGATAAAAAGCCAAAGAAAAAAGTTAAATTAGACTACGGCGAAGGATCGATTTATTACGTCAAGAGCCGTAATCGTTATGCTGGACAAGTTAATATAGAAATCGACGGACAACCTGAACGCAGGACGGTTTATGGGACAACCGAACGGGAAGTGAAGAACAAGATAATAGAGCTCACTGTACAGGCAAAAGCCGGAAATCTCGAGCCGAAGAAAAAGCCGCAGATCGTGACGATCTACGACTTGGCAGAGAAGATGATCGGGGATCAATTAGCTTTGAACGAGATTCGCCAGAGCAGCTATGATAGGAAGATGGCTACATTGAAGATGCTTGATGGGATATCAGATCAACAGCTTGTTGAGGTTACAGAAGACGATCTAATTGAGTTCTTTAAATCTGTGCTGTGCTACAGTCAAAGTAGCGTGAATAAAATCTATCAGCTTTTGGGGGCGGTATTTCTCAAGGCGATCAATAAAAATATCATTGAGATCAATCCGTTGAGGAATATTCGTCGTCCAAAGTCGAAGAAAAAAACGATTCCGGTACGTGCGCTCACTGTTGAAGAGCAGAGCAAGTTACTTAATGTGTTGAAAACGGAGGATGTTCGCTACAGCGAGATCATGCTCCTTTCGATGTTTACCGGGATGCGTATCGGTGAGGTGTGCGCTTTGACTGTTGAGGATATCAACTTCAATGATAATACCATCAATGTTAGCAAGACGGTTTCACGCGGTGAGTATGGTAAGACAATCATATGTGATACCAAAACCAGTGCGGGTATGCGGACGCTTCATATCAATCATGATGTGGCTGAGTTTTTGAGAACATGTATAGGCGAAAAAGACTTCGGATTATTGTTCAAGTCCGGCAACAACAAGCTGGTCACAACAAATCAGGTCAATTATGTTTATGCGAAGGTTCTCAAGGACAATAACATCGTAGATAACAGCGTTTATGGGAAAGTCGATCTTCATTCGCTTAGGCACACATATGCGACCCGCTGCATTGAAGCCGGTATGCCGGCGAAGGTGCTCCAACAAATTTTGGGTCATACGGATATCAGCATTACCCTCGACGTCTATTGCTCTGTATTCAAAAAGTATAGTGATGAACATCTCGCTGTCGCAGATGAATACATGAAGGCAAATAACCTTGAAATCGCATAAAAATCAAGCGAAATACTGTCAATATTACTGTCAGCCCATGAAAAGTCACTATTCAAGCCACTTTTTATGGTCACCGGCACCAAAAGAGGCACGCTCGAAAGAGTGTGCCTTTTTTGCGTGACAAGGGAGAGAATTTGATGCAATCAAATCCGTTCCTACAGCATATGAAAAAGGCACCCTCAACGAGGATGCCTTTTTGCATGGAGCTGATAACCGGATTTGAACCGGTGACCTCATCCTTACCAAGGATGCGCTCTACCGACTGAGCTATATCAGCTTATTCTTTTCGCCGTTATCCGAAACAGCTCATATATCATACCACAGGTTTTGAAAAAATTCAATACCTATTTGAAAGTTTTTTTCGAATT
>OCVV011357218.1_pt1 | contig 23988 bp, 30 predicted proteins | sample 1539721 | NCBI WGS metagenome assembly OCVV01 (sample SAMN02144230, study PRJEB22623) | gut metagenome | biome: sheep rumen | host: Ovis aries | place: New Zealand
CTATTATGGAAGCAATGATTTCCAAGCGGCATGCGTGCCGCACCATCGAACTCAAAGAGATGTTCCACTCCCTTGCCAACGCCGTAAGGCTGAAGGGCAAAGAAGCGTTCTGCCAACCTATTGAAGGCGGGATGATGTATTCGTTCCGTCTCGGTAACAACGTCTGTACGTATTCATTCACGACGAAAGGAGGTGCGCTATGAAAAGGTATTACGAAGTAGTTCTATACGCATCTGCATGCGTGGCTGTATTAGCTGAGAACGAAAAAGAAGCCGCATGTATCGCGAAAGAAGAGTATCGCGGTGACTATGATAATTCAGACCCCGTGGTGCTTTATGAGCCCAGTGAAATCCCTGATAACGAAATTGGATGTTACAAACAACGCTTAGGAGAGGAAGGAGGTGCGCTATGAGAGGTATTACGTTAGTTCAGGTAAAAGAGTGCATCCAGCATCTGGCAGATCAGATTCCCGCTACCAACGAAGTATGCACCGAGTACACGCTGAACACCGCCCCGGGATGGGTGGAGATAGGGCGCGACCGAGTGGAACACCCGGACATGTTTGTCCTCCATGCCAAAGTGGGCAAGGTAAAGATCGACCTCCGCGTGGAGGGTATCGCATTCGTATCGAAAACCGATGAACAATTGGAGAAAGGAGACGCACAATGAATACCGAAGAAAAGATCTGCTACAGCCCCATTCCTGCTATTCAGAGTTTTGTAGAAAACAGCGGTCAGAATCCTTCGCAGATGGTCACTATAGCCAACGATTTGCTCCGGACGCAGATGAATCTTTCGCGAATCATTATGTATTCGGAGATAGATTTTGCAGATATAGAAGAACCTTTTGTCGGATACATTCGCGGTGCAATGAGCTTGATATCGAACATCTACGACGTGTTTGAAAAAATAGAAACCTCACGTAAAAAGTACATCAAAGCCACGCAAGAGCTTGAATAGCGGCAAGGTTTTTGTAAACTCTAAAGTAAACTTACAGTAAACTCTGATGTATGTAAAGAATTATCTCTCCTATTCAGAGCAGCCCCAACCGGCTGCTCTTTTTTTATGGGTACAACATGTCAAAGATCACGTATTGTCAAAGGCTCATTTCCTGCCTTTGTTCTTCATAAGTTGATTATGCCGCTTTTGTGCGCGGAGCAGTCCTTTGTCTCCTGTGAGCAATGTGGCGGCATAGATGCCTCCGTCGAGGGTCTTGTTGAGGCGGTTGATAGCCTGTGCAGCACTACTATCGGGCGTTAACGGCTGAGACGCACGGGGCGTTACAGAGGGAGCTGCTTCCGATGATGCAGAGCGAGAGGACTGGGGTGCCCTGCTAAGCTGTCCGATAGTGTTGGTGCGCTGTGCCTGATCGAGCTGCGCGATGGTAGCCGCTGCGGTAGGGTTCGCCAGCAGTTCCTGACTTGCCACCCATTCGCCGGCATGGACGATACCGGCCGGCTCATACTTACTGCCCGGCATGGTGTAACCACCGGCTGCGTAGCCCTGCGACATAGCCGCGTCGTGTTGTTTCTTGAGGGTAGCCAACTGGATACCACCGGCAGCGACTGCCATAGCAGCGGCGATAGGTCCCATAATCCAACCGACAACCGGTATTGCTGCTGCAGACGAATAGGCGTTGACCGCCGATATCGCCGTTTGCGCGATGGTCGAAGCAATCTGCATACCGTATTTCTTCTCCTCGGCTTCGTTCTTGACCTTCGCTATCTCCTTCTCCTTCTCGGCTTCTATCTGCGCAATCTTATTCTTATTGTTGCCGGCGGCTGCTATCTCGGCTTCGTACTTCTTGTCAATCTTCTGCTCCTGCAGCGTCACCTCCGCGTCGATGAGGGAAGTGAGACCGGAGAAGATCTCACCCATTCCGGAGACGAGCGTCTGGAAGGACTGGTAGAAGCCTTGGAAGCCGTCGGTCTTCATGTACTCCAGCACTTTATCAACGGACGCCTGTGCAGCATTTACTGCCATCATACCGGCTTCATCGTTGTATTTCTTGGCAAGTTCGTACTTGGCTTTCTGGTAGGCCTCCTCTATCTGCAGCTTCTGGTCGGCGGTTGCCTGCGCCATCATGATCTGCCGCACAGCCTCCAGTTGCAGCTTCTCCTCCTCGTAGGACTCGGTGTTGGTGGTCATGCCCACATTGGAGAAGTACTCCTTCTGCAGCTGCTCCTGAATGCGCTTGGCGTCGGCGGCGTGCTTCTGCTGAATGGCAGTACTGCGCTGCTGATATCGTTCCTCTGCCTTGAGGCGTTCCTTCGAGCCTTCCTCGTAGGTATTGGCGAGGTTCTTGAGGTGCTCCAGTTCGGCTTGCTCGGTGGCGAGTTGGTAAGCTTTGGCGGATAGTTCACTGTCTGCATACCGCTGATCGAGCACGGCTTTGACCTCGGCATAACGCTTCTGCTCCGCCTCGACCGTCTGCCCGGTCTGCTGGTCCTGCAGTTTCTTCTCGGCGGCTAACATAGCAGCCTGCGCCTCCAGATACTCGGTGCTGCCCTTCTGATAGAGCGACATCTTCTGCCGGTTGAAGTTCACCTCTGCCTGTATCTGAGCGGTGGTGTATGCCTCGAAATCCTTTTCTCCCTGCAGATAGGCGACCTGGTTGATGGCCAACTCTTTCTTCTTGGCATCCTCCAACTGCTTGAGCCGGTCTTTCGGATCTTCTCCACCACCGCCTGACGGTGCAGGAGTCTCCGAAGACGGGGATGGTGTCTGTGTTCCGGATGTGGAAGCACCCAACAAACCACCGTCTTGGACCTTGCCTTTGATGGTCTCAATGGTGGACTGAATCTCCTCCAGCTCTTTCTTGGCACCTTCCACATTCTCCGTTTTGACACGGACAGCAACCGAATAGGAGTTCTCATAACCGCCGGTAGGACCTGCAGCACCCATTGAGGTACGCATCTGCACCTCTCCTGCATGGTCGGCGGCATTCTGTTGGGCAACCGCCAATGCAGCCTCACTATCCGACAGGTTCTGCTCTGCCTCCATCTTACGCTTGTACAGTTCCGTCAGTTTCTCCTGATAGACCAGCAGCTGAATCTGTTTCTCCAGCGCAGCGGTGTAGTTGTCGATAGCATCGGCGTTGTCGTTAATCAGCTTACCTTCGTCTGTAAGTGACGCATGGTAATCCGGAACGATAGCCTTCAGTTCCTCCAATGCCTTACGCCGGGCATCGAGAGACAGCTTCTCGTCATGCAGAGTGTCATTAAGCAAATCGATCTTCGACCGTTGCTCTGTATATTGCTGGTTGATCTCCTTCTGAGCGTCGGCGATGGTCTTATCCTGCAGGGACATCTCATTACGACGCTTAATAACCAACGCGAAAGCCGTACCCAGTCCGAGCAGTAGAGCACCGATGGCGGCATAGGGATTAGCCAGCAGAGCCGCATTGAACGACTTGACAGCGGCTATAGCTTTCTTTGCACCGGTAATGAAGGCAGTCCATGCCGACTGCATGTTAACCAGGGCATAATACGCAACCAGCGAAGCCGTGGTAGCAATGATTATTTCCCGGTACTCCTTGACAAACTGAATCACCTTGAGCATCACTCGCATGGTCATGGAGGTGGAGGATATTACCTTGGAGACGATAGGCATGAGTTCCTTGCCGAGCGTGACCGCCATCTCGGTGAAGCCCTTACGCGCTTTCTCCAGACCGGCTTGAACGGTGGTGTTCTGCACCTCAAACTCTTTGTCGATAGAGACCGCTTCACTGAAGGCTACATTGGCGGCTTCCTGCTGTTGGCGCACCATATCGACATTACCGGCGAGAGCAGCAAGGACTGCCGAAGCACGGGCTCCGTTCTCCCCCATATCGGCGAAGACCGGTGCAAGGGTGTCGATACCTCCGAGTTCATGGAGACGGTCAAGGAGCATAAGCAAACCTTCGTTCGTCGATCGTTTGCATGTCTCCGAGAATTCCTCCACAGCGAGACCGGTAGCCTTGGCTATCTTCGCTGGGTCCTTAAACAGATTCATAATTACCTTGGAGAGGGCGGTGGAGGACATCTCCAACTTCTGTCCTTGGGAATCGAGTACGGCACCGAAGCCCATGATCTCCGGAATAGTCATGTGGGCTTGTGCACCGACACCGGCAAGACGCTGGGCAAACTCTGCCAGGTAGGGAGCCGCTGCGGTGGAGTTCTGCGAGAGCTCGTTGATGACCGAACCGACCGCCAACAGACTGCGTTCCGTACCAAGGGCTTGCTTGTCGCCGAAGATGTCCGTCAGTTTGGAAAGCGTCAGCGTGGCACCATCGCCCAAATCATCGAGAGCGACATTGATCTTATCAGCAGCCCGAACGAAGCCCAATACATCCTCTTCCGACTGCAGACCGAGCCGACCGGCTTCCTGAGCCAGTTTGTTCAACTCCTCGCGGCTGGTGCGGGTATCCATCTTCTTGAATGCATCGTTGAGATGGTTGACCTGCTCTTCGGTCATGCCGGTGTACTTGCGGACATTCGCCTCCTCTTGCTGCATCTCGGCATAGGTAGCGACGGCTTTCTTCCCTGCCATCACGACACCTGTCAGACCGGCGGCAGCACCGGCGGCCATAGCGCCCCAGTTCTGAATGCCGTTCCTCATCCGGACGAGGAAGGACTCACTCTCTTTCATCTCGGCATTCACTTTGTCAATCTCCGCCTTGACTTGACGGATCTTCTGAATGTGTGCATCCCATGCCGGTGTGCCTCGCTCAATATGCTTCAGCTGCTGATTGAGGGTGGTGAGTGTCTTCCGGAGCTCGTGGGGCGTCGCCTTATCAAGACGCGCCATGACATCCGCCACGTTCTTGGTGGAGGACTGGATCTGCTTGATGGTCTGGTTGACATCCTTGAGGGACTTATTGAGTTGCTTCTGCGCAGCCTTATCGCCACGACGAACGGCTTCCTCCAGCTGCTTGCCGAGTGAATCGGCTTCCTTCTGCAGGATCTCCAGTGTTTTCTCTGCTTGCTTGCCGTTGATGTACAAGCCTACGGTGGTGTCGTTATTCTGTGCCATATAATATATAAGGTGTCGTTATCCTACGCCAAGGAGACTGATAGTGTTCACCTTGACCGGTTTGTTATTCATTCCTATGTAGAGCGTATCGAATGCGTCAGTACCATCGGTACGATGCTCCAGCAGATTCTCCTCGGACTCTGCCAGTTTCTCGCCTGCCTTGTACTTCTTGAAGCCGTTCGAGCCTCGCATGACCTCGGCGGACTGGATGGCGATGAGTAACGCCTCGTTGTTATCTATATTAAAGTAGGGTGTGAGCCGGTTCTGACCGGCAAAGCCCCGGTTGATGAGCAAATACTTCTCGGTGTGCCTCATCGGAGGACCGAGATAGACGGACCGACACGCCCAGCCGTTAGACTTGAACTCCCGTTCGATCACCTTCCGGAAGTCATCTTTATTTACCGCGTAGTTGGAACCGAGGGCGGTAGAGTCGTAATAGAAGATGACTTGCTTGCGGCGGTGGTTGCGATAGTAATGGCAGAAGTCCGCTATCAGAGCCGGTATCTTCCGTTCGAACTTGACATAGAAGGACTTGATGACATTGAGCCGGCCGTTGCTTTCCTGTCCGGCAACTATCCAGTTGATGTTCGCATTATAGTCCATGCCGATGCAGATAGGCATGTCCGGATTGACATCGCGGTCTGCCTGGCTGTTGAGCAGCTTCTGGTACTCCGCTTCGGTCTTGCCGTAGCCGAGCGACAGCAGATAATCGTTGTCGGCGGCGTGGTACTTGTGCCGTTCCTTCATCGAGTTATAGAAGCCGTCTTTGAGGATGCCGATGCGCTGGCAGAGGATGGAAGTCTGGAAGACGAGCGGCGGCAGGTCTCGTTTCATATCCCGGATATAGTTCACGCCTACCACCTCCAGGTTCTCAATGGTGGAAACCTCGACATAGAGAACGGCAGCGGCTCGCAGCTGATTGAGCGCCTTGTTATTGCTCCGGAGTTGATACTTGAGATAGGACGGCACCTCTTTACCGGCGGAACGAAGGGAGCGCACACGCTCCTTCAGCTGGTACTCCTTATTCACGAGCGCTTCGATGCAGTCGATGACCTCTTGGTTCATCTTCTCGCGATAATTCAGGAACCAACTGCCTTTGTTGCCGACCGGCATATCGGACATGATCATGATGGAGTGATGGCACGAGTGCTTGCCGAAGTACGCACGGATACCACCGTTCGCCGGAAGGGTCTCGTCCTTCAGTTTTTCGAAGTTGATGAACTTCGCCTCGTCGATGAGTAGCCAGTCGAGTGTGAGGGAGTTGGAACTACCGGCGATGTCCTGACTGATAAGGATGGCGCGGCTTCCGTTGTAGAACGATATCACATGCTCGTACTCCTGTGGTTCGACCTTCGCCACACCGAAGCCTTTGGGCGGTTTCTTGCCCACGACATAGTGGACGCCTTCAATCAGACCCATCGCTTTCCAGCAGCTGAACAGTCCCGGCAAGGTGTTCGTTAAGCCATGCCGGAAAGTGGGTACGACGATGCCGCCGGTAGAGCCGACCATACGCTGCATGTTCCGGAAGGCAAACGGCGCACCCATGCCGTAGGTCTTACCAGTACGTCGACCGGCCACGATGACCGATGTCTTGGCGCCGATGAACATCACGCGCTGCTGAATCTTATTGAAGTAAATCTTTGCCATTTTCCTCTTGCACTTCTGGGAAGAGCGATTCTTCCTCCAGGTCGGCGGGTTCGTATTCTATATCTTCGATGTCCGGATTGTCCATCGCCATCTGCTTGCGGAGGCGTGCTTTGACCTCCTCCAGATTTGGGATGACCTTGAGTCCGATGATGGTCGGGTCTGAGGACGGCGTGAACGGCTGGATGACGATATCGTCGTAGGGCAGCACCTTCTCGTCCTCCAGATCCACACGGTTGACCTTACCCAGTTCCTTTGCAGCCATCGCCATCGCTTTCGTGTCCTTTCGCGCCTTCGCCATGTTGTAGGTCTCTAATAGCATCTCGCTCACCTGCTTGCGGTAGAACTCGCGGGACGCCGGAGCGAGGGCGGGAATGAGCTGCTTGATGAGCGCCAAATCCGAATAAGCCTGAGACTGGCCGATGCCGTACTTGCCCATGAACAGGTCAATGAACTTGCGGTCACGCTCGGAGGGGTTGGCAAGCATCCAGTTGTACATATCGCGCAACCGGAGCAGGTGGCCCACCCGGGCGGCATCGTAGCGCGTCAGCAGTTCCTCGGCAGGGGTGAACATCTCCCGCTGCGCCAGTTCTATGTTCTTGATCTGTGGCATAGTTACTCGTCATCCTCCATATCGAGCAGGTTATTATGTGCGTTCTGCAGCGCGAGGGGTGAACCGACTTTCGCCAGCTGCATCTCCTGCGCTAACAGTTCCGCCTTGGATGTTGCCTTGCCTCTCCGGTAACGCCGGCTGACCTCCGTGGACTCGTTGGTGATGTCCGCACGGAGCTCATGAGGATCCACCTCTATCACCAGAGCGATGTCGGTAATCTTCATGTAGATGGAAGAAAGCTTCTCCACCTGCTCCAGTTGCTCTTGTGTATAATCAATCATCCCACTCCTCCGGATTATAAGACATATCGACATAGGTATCTACCGCCACCTCGAACATACAAATCGCGGTACCGGGAATGAGATGGGAAGGTGCTTCCTGCAGATTGATCCGGGGGTCGAGATACTGCGCGTTCTCCTGCAGCAGCGTCTTCTGCATCAGCAGCTTCGAGCAGAACTGCCGGTTCAGTTCCTTAATCGTCTTCAGACAGGTCTCTCTCGCCGTCATATCGCCCATTGCATGCCGCATAGCGAGAAAGACGGTATTCATCGACCGGTAATGGGGCGTAGGCTCCAGTTCCGTATAACCGGCGGCATTATCCGCCACCATGATGAACGCGGCAGTGGACTGCATTCGTGCTATTGCCTCCTGCAGACCTTCAAGTCCGGAGACGCGGGCAAAGACGAAATGCTTCTCCTTCGCCAGTCTGTTATGTTCGGTCAGACCCCGGTAGAAATCCACGGCAGACCATGCGCTTTTTCTATTTTCCATTCTTGGCATATTGTTTCTTGAGTTCGTTGTATTCCTCGGCTTGCGCGTCCAGTTCGGTCAGAGCGCGCCACGTATCCATCTCGTATATCTCCTTCTCCTTGGTGATGTCGCCCTTGGTAAGTGCGCGGATTTGGAGGTTACGGGCGGCACGGAGCCGGTTGTATAGTGCGTGTTCGTCCTCCTCTTTGCTCTCATCGACGGGGGAATGGACAAAGAAATTGGGGAACCGGCTGGCGAACAGCTGCTTGACCGAAGCCACCCAAAGGAAGACGCTGTACGCCTCGGTGGCTGTCAGTTCCAGACGCTTGCCGTAGAGGATGCGGCTGATATCGTTGAGGAAGGAAATCTCCTTGTGCCGGAGGTAGCCTTGGTAATTGGCTTCGATGACCAGATAGTCCTCGAACCTCAGTCCTTGGAAATCCACATTCTCCTGCGTCTCACACCCCTGTATCTTCTCCAGACAGACCGGCGCAGCGGGTATCTCCATCAGCCAGTTCATGATAGGCAGGAAAGCGGCTATCTGCTCGGGCTTCAGCATCTCCAGTTGCTCCTGCGTCAGCTTGCCCCACCGGATGAGGCAGAGCGATTTGATCTGATCCGGCGTATAATGACCGGAGGACAGCAGGAAGCAGGCGTAATGCAGCTGCTTCTGGTCCAACTCGCGCCAACCGGTAGGCACGGTGATGTCGATGCGGTTCACTACGGTCATAGCCAGTACCCTCCTGAGTTCTTATCGTTCTTATAGGTATAATCCTTCCAGTACTTCGCCGCTTCCGACTCCTCCCATCCGGGGAAGTCGGTCGGGTGCTTGCGTATCCGGTCCACCATCTGACGGGTGACCTCTTTCGCTTCCTCCGGCGTGACCTTGCCGGTCAGACGGCGGATGACAAAGGGCTTCATCTTGCTCCGCAGTATCTCCACCTGCTCGGGAACATCCTGGCTATAGGCGGCATTGCGGAGAAGTGCCAGTACCTCATGCGACAGGACTCGCTCGGCTATCGAGTCCTCAATGGCGATGATCTTCTGCCGGTCGGAGCGGTAGCGGGCAAAGAGGTCCTTGGTGACATCCTGCATCCGTTGCGCCTCATAGCCCTTGAAGATAGTGCCCTTCAGTACTGCGCCGGCAAGCAGGGTGTCCAGCGCCTCTACCGAATCGTCCACCATCGCCTGCAGCCCTTCGAGCAGGGCGTTGATACGGTCACGGCTCGCCGGGGCTACCGTCTGATTGGAGACGATACCGAAGCCGTTTTCCGTCAGGATGATATCGAGGCTCGGTACTGCGCGGCGGAAGGCTTCATTGGCAACGATATGCACGGCGACAGCCATTGCAATCTCGTTATCCTTGATAGTCTTATACGGCACCACGTTCGCCTCCATCCATGCTTCCGCCAACTGCAGGTGTGGCTGTATCTTGGTGAACAGATCTTTCTCACCTTCCACGGCGGTCACCACGTTAGGAATACACCCCATCAGGGTATCATTGTCATGGATATACTTCATTGGTTGTCCTCCTTTCCTTGGTCGTTGGTTTGTTTGATATCCTTATGCTCATCGAGCGTCGTGAGCTGCATGATCTTGCACTCCGGCTTGACATCCGTCCACTTGTTGGCATAGCATACGAGCTGATGTACACGCAGCATCAAATCGTGAGTAGGCCTATTGAGCAACTGGGCTATCATATACAGCTCTCGTTTGTCGGAGCCGGAATTGTTGCTCTGACTCTTCCCGGGGACAGAACCGACGAGGTTGGAGTGAACACCCATGACGAAGCACACCATGTTGATTGCTTCCTGGATATCCGTCTCCCAATCGCCACCCTCTTTGCCTTGCTCAAGGTTGGTAATGGTGATATAGGGATTCGCCTTGCCGGATGCAGGTTCGAGATACGCGCCGGTGAAGATAGCCCTTCCGGAGTTCTCGGCGCCGGTGAGGAAATTGATGATCTCCGCCTTCTTCTTCTTGACGAACTCCTTCTGTCCCTCCTCGTCGGTGATGCCGGCTTGCAGGAACTGTTCCTGCCAGTACTCATCCTGAATAGTGATGATATACTTGAGCGGCGCGGCATTCTTCAGCTTCGAGTACTTGCCGATGGCGATGAGCTGCTTGATGTCATACCACTTGCCTTTGAACAGGGAAGCGTAATAAGGGATGGGATAGTATGTGCTGTCCGGAGTCGGCATACGGGTCACCATGGCGAACTGCACCTCTCCGTCCTTCTTGCCCTTCTCTCCGGACATATACTGCTCGAGGTCGTAAAGCGGATCATCCGCGTCGAGCATCACGAACCGCTGCACGTCTTTCGGTGCAGCGCTGTCGCGCCATTGGGCATAGAACACATACTTCCTCTTGGCAGTCTTGGGAGAGAACCGGCAATACATCGCCTCCAGCCGTTTGATGGAAGCAATCTGAGTACGTTTCCTGTTGAGTGTAAAAAGCGTCACGGCAAACTGCCAGAACTTCATGTCGGTACAGATACCGAGATGGTAGGAAGTCAGATCGTTATGCGCTTGGAACCGCTGCACCTCCTGCCGGAGGGTGTCTGATGCGGTCTCCGGCAGCGAGTACTCCAGCCCGGCAGCATAGCAGTTCTTGATGTTATGCTGCTGGCAGGTATTGATGGTCTCATCTTTCTCAATCTGGTCGAGTATCTTGAACGGAATATCGTTATTGACGCCCCAAGGCATATACTCCAGACCGTTCTCCAGCTTGGAAGGCTGTATGCCCTCGGTAGCGGACTCCTCCTTGAACACTTTTTCGGCAGACGCCACAAAAGCAGCTGCCAAGGAGTTGCGTGAAACTTTGAACTCGTGAAATTCGATAGGTATAGTCTTCATAGTCGTGTAATAAAATCGGCTGCAAAGATACAACCGCGCGCATGGGATCAAAAACCACACCCCCTAATTGTCCAAGATCCGTCCAAAAAACACCCCTATTTTTGGACAATTTTGCTCAAAAACAGGCAATTTCAAGAAAAAACGCATTTTTTTTGCATTTTTTTGTCAAAAAATTTGCATATGTAACAAAAATGTTATATCTTTGCACCGTAATTCAAAAACGAACTAAAAATGAAGACATCAGAACTTAAAAGATTAGCCGCCGAGTATGGTTGGACAATCAAGCGGCACGGAAGCAGACACGACCTCTACGGAAACCCAAAGTACGACTACTTAATCGCCATCGGGCGGCACGACAAAGAAGAGGTCAAGAACGGAACAGCAGCAAAGATTCTAAAGCAGATCAAGGGGATTTAATTCCCCTATCTGCTAAACACAAATAACCTAAAAACACTTTCAATTATGACACAAAGAGTAATTATAGAATGGGGAGAAGATGGTATTTACAATGCATATGCACCAGATATGCAAAATGCCCCCATCGGAACCGGCGAAACAGCCGAGGAAGCTAAATCTGATTTTCTGAACACCGTCCAGGAAATGCGCGAAGTATATGAGGAAGAAGGAAAACAGGTTCCGGAAGAATTAAATGCGAAGTACGAGTTCCAATATGACGTATCTTCAGTATTCTCCGCCTTTCCATTCCTCAATGTCAGTAAAATTGGAGAAATGCTTGGAATCAATGCTTCTCTCATGCGCAGATACAGCAAAGGAGAGAAATACATCTCCAAACAAAGAACGAGAGAAATCGAAGACGGGCTGCACCGCATCGGCGCACAGTTACAGAATATCTCTTTAGTACAATAGGCTCATTCGATTGCTTCAGTCGTTTTGAATTACACCCGAGCCGCAGGTTGAGCCGCCTGCGGTTCTTATGTGACGGCAGAGTGACTAAAGTCGAAAAAAGCAGGGCGCTAACCCTGCTTTTTTCTATACATCCGACCACGCTTTTCATAATCTTCACCTATCTCATCACAGATAGCCACCCGACAACCTTGACGAACCAATTTCGGCAGATACGCATCCAAAGCGTGATAGGGGAAGCCGCACATTTTTATACTTGACCGACCGCGATGTGTAAGCGTGATAGCTAAAATTTTGCTCGCTTTCTCGGCATCCTCATTGTACACCTCATAGAAATCACCCACGCGGAACAAAAGCAGCGCATCCGGATATTGTTCTTTAATCTCTCGCCACTGGCTCAGCAGGGCACACTCCTCGTAATTAACCACCAATGGCTTCGGCTCTTTCTTAACCTCGACCGGCTTGGAGGCTGCCGGCTTAACAACCGGCTTTGCCTCCGCTGCCTCGAACGCGGCGAACAAATCTAATTGCTTAATCATGCTGCAACTCCTTCCTTATTGAATACGACTTGCGACGCTGCGAACAGGAACACCACAGGGCACCACTTTTCGCCCTTGCGCGGCTTGCCCCAAAAGAGCAACGCTTTTTCGCCTTTCTTCACTTGACCACCGCGGCGCTTCCAGCCCTCGAATGTATGCAGCTTTGCACCCTCTTTCACTCCATACGCCTCGCGGAGCAAATCATTAGGCTTTACGAACTCGCGACCCTCATTGCTTGCCTTAGCATCCAATTCATTGCACCACTCGCGCAACCAATGACGCAACTCAGACATCTTTTTTGATTTTGTACTCTCACTAACTTCTACTAACTCTTTCGTAGCGACTTCTTGAACTTTAGACTCTTTCATAATTGTACTGAATTTGATTGTTAATAACTTGTTAATAAACTACTTTTTTGATTTCGTGATGCTTTATAAAGGTAGCAGATCAGCAACGCAAGATTTTTGGGAAGAATACTACCCGAAGGGTTGGAGATTGTTACCAAAACTTGCCTTGACCTTGCATAGCGAAAGATGCGACTTACCTTTGCATCACAGAAACCGAAAGAGTAGTAACAAGTAAACAATCACCAGGACAGAAAGAGCAGAAGCCAAGAAGCGGCACGGAGAGACGAGAAGCACGAAAGACCCCACGTGCCGGGTTCCGGCATGTATCGAGCCGACGGATGGGTCTCCCACCGGACAGAAGACACCTTCCGGCGAGACAAAAAAAACAGGAGGTTGTAGGTCTGGTGACAAAACTCTTGGAGCAGGAATCGTAGGGTTTCGTGCAAAAAAATACGTCTAACTTACTGATTTAACCGAAAATTAGCATTTCTGAGCCGGCTAAAATAATCGAAAAACGGAATTTCTTCCACCTTTTCGATTTTGAGAAGCCAGTAAAATCAGGGGGTGACAGGGGGAATTATCAAAAAAATTCCCCTTGTTTGCCTCAATCGAGCCCCCGCACTGCCTGCAGTTCGAGCGAGAGAGAGCGCGTTTCAAAAAGCGGAATATGCAGAGGGTTTGGGAGAGAGGGGGGAAGAGTTCGAGCACGAGAGGTTCGCGCTGATGACGAGATAGTCCACACGCGAGGACTATGGAGTTAGCGCGTGAGGTCTATAGGTTAGCACGTGCGGGTTTTTGCTCGACTTATAGCCGGAGTCTATGCGAGGGAGTTTACATTGAGGTTTACATAAAGGTTTACTAATGGGGTTACTAATGGGGTGTCTAATAGGTTGCTCTATGGGGTTACCTTGTGGGGTTACTCTATGGGGTCTAATGGGCATAAAGAAAGGTGCAACCTAATAGGCTACACCTTGCGGGTTTTTGCTCACACTATGACCGAGGTCTATGCGAGAGGGTTTTTGCTCGCGACACGAATGTCGGGAGCAAAGGGTTACTCTGCTTCCTCGTTCGGGGGCGGGTCGGAGGGGGCGGGGGTTCTGCCATTGCTACCATTGCCGCGTGCCTCCACAGAGAGGTTGCCGAGAGTTGTCTTGAAATAGTGTGCTTCTTGCAGTACGGGTCTTATCTGTGACACCGTGAGGGGTATGCACAACAGACATCCGTATTGGAATACAGATTGGTCTATTTTGCCGAGCGGCGGTACTATGAACCCTGCGACGCCCAGACCTATCATGGCGACGGTACTGAGCACGAACACCAGGCTATGCCATGGGAAGTTCTTCCAGTCGATTACTACCTTTTTCATACCTATTTAATTTTGAGATTGAGATTATCGAATGTGGTGGATAACATGCCGACGAACTGCTCCTGTATGGAGCGAGCCATAAAGTCCTTCATGTTCATAATAGAAGCGTAGTACTTGATAGAGAACCAGGGGCGCACCTCCCGGAACTTACGAGCCTTGCCGGCTTTGGTCACTTCACCTATATCGCCGGGATTGCCGATGGCTTTCTCTGCGCCGGTACCGCGGTCCTGGAACAAACCATATTCCGGAAAGGTGAAGTGCAACGCCAGTTCCATGTAGGTGTCGTCGTGCTTGACGGGGAAGTACATGAGGCTATCGAGCAGGTGGGGCTGCCCTTGACGCTGCTTGCGCCGGGGTACTTCGTACACTCCCAGCTTGACAATGCGCTCCTGCCAGATTTTGGTCATGGTGGTGTTCCATGCCTCGACGTACTTCTGACGTTCTTCTATGGTCTGTTGTTCGTTCATCATCAACTGATTACTACTGCATCATTGCGTGCCCTGTCGCTGAATGAGATCGTCATCTCCATGACAATCTCGTTGTTCGGATTGGTAGAGCGAGACAACTTATAATCTTTAATATATATCTGATTCCAAGCGCCATACACCGTATTGCCGGATATGTAAGGGTCATATCGCTGCACGGTGATGGCATGAACCAGCCCGACCAAGGTATCATACATGAATGCTGGCAACGGCGAGGTCTTGACATTCAGCTCCAAGCTGTTCTCTATGTCATAACGGATCTCTTTGCCGTCCACGGTAGCCAGTTCGTACTCCGAGTTCAAGTCTTCTTCCATTGAGCAGGGCAGGCAAACATACTCCCATGCATTGAACACATTCCGGAACTGTATCAGCTCGTATTTCTCCATCGGCAGGTAATAGACCGTGTGCAAGCGGTTGCCCATTGTGACCTCTGCCTTTATCTCACTGGTATTCGGATTGACCGCTACCGAACCGAAGCCAGTACCGGACGAACCGGTAACAGTTCGCGTCGAACCGTCAACAGAGGTATAGACTACCGTGTAAGACTCAGAAGACGCCGCGTAATAAAATAGATTCATCGGCTCTTGTTGGCGCATCCACGACACACTAAGCGGGGTAAAGAACTTGTATGTTGCAAACACATCTGCAGTAAGTAAAGGGGGCTTGCGTAGCGAAGCTCCGGTGAAGATGACCTGTAAGGAGGAAAAGCCGGTAGTCGATTCAGAGCCAGAAGTGCTTACCTCACGATAAATACCAGAAATCATTAGAACGCTGTAGTTATTATGAAGCATGAAGGCACGAACGGCACTTTCCAGACCGATAAATTCGAAGTATCCATTGACTAGCCTCGAAGGATAATTCGAGACGATGATACGTCCGCCTGACGCACTCAATGAGATATCCACGGCACTGAGCTGTGCGGTACTCTGCTTGCGGACAGATGTCTCTATTTGACTGAGGAATATCATATATGTATTGTATTAATATGCTAATTCAGATCATCACCTCGCAGCCATTGATAGCGAGGATGAGGATGTCGCGGACGGTACGGATTTGCCCGGAGTCGAGCATCTTGATCCGCCGCGTGCCTTTGTATATGTCGAACTTCAGTCCGACGCAATTATTGAGCTGCAGCACTCTGCCCTCTTTGGTGACGACCACCAGGTCCACAGGGTCGGGGCGCTTGAGCATTTCACGCATGGTGGTGATATGGATTCGCTGTGCCATTGTTAGGATTGCATTTTGATGTTGTACAGTTCCCGGAGCGGAACGGAGTGGTGGTCTCGGATATCGAGGTACGCTTGCTCCAGTTTCCGGAAGACGCCGGGATCGGTGGTGATGATGGCGGACTCGTGGCGGTTGCCCCGGGTGAGGTTCTGCGAGGTGATGATAGCCACCTGTGTCACTGTTCCGGCGGTATCGGACTCCAACAGGATGAGCTTCGAGTGATTGTCGGCGAGGTAGAGCCTGTTGATGGTCTGTACCAGGAACGGCCAGAGGCGCAGCGTCTTGTTGGTGGCTTTATGGTCAAGGATCAATTCGACTTCGGAGACCTTGCCGGACTTCTGCAGGTGCCACAGCCGGCGGACGAACTCCTCGGAGATGGAGAACGATGTCTGCCTGAGGGAGACTCGGCCATCCATCTGCGCCATTGCCCATTCGACCACATCCGCCACCTGCAGTGTATTGGTCAGATACGCCTGCAGGGGGCACTCGGATAACGGGAACAGGACGCTGTCAATTGCCTTATTGCTCGTCATTCACCGGCGGATAGGTATCGTATTTCTCCCAGTTGGAGTGATATTTGGCATCCAGATCAATCAGCTCCTTGACGAACGGATAGCGGTCGCCATCCGGACAAGAGGACTGATTCTCGGGAAGGGAGAGCAGCACGAGCTGCGCATGGCAGGCACGCATGTTCTGCATCAGACTCAGGTTCTCGGAGTATAGCGCTTGTATCTCCTCAGGAAGACGGTCGTGGTCGGGGCGCTTGCCCAGTTTGAAGTCCTCGGTTTTCTCGATACGCTTGAGCACCGGCATTTTGTCTTTGCCGGGAAGGGGTGCATTGAGTTGATGTTGGGAGGCAATGAGCGTAGCCTGTCCGGACATCCGGACTACATCCTGATGGGTCACGTGGTTAAGGCGCATGGGCAGGAACTTGCTCAACTGGTACTCCACCATCTTCATATACTTCTTCGGAAGCCTTTGGAAACCGGCGGCAAGCACCTGATTACGCACCAGGACACGCACCAGACGGGCACCTGTCTCGATGTCCCGCTTCTCTGCGTCGGTATTCAACCATTGCTGAAGTTCTTGGGTTAATTTCTCATCCATAATACTTACTGATTATCTACGCCTACGATATAAACAATGTTTTTGCCCATAGGAGCGAGTAGGCGGTTCATCGCTCCGAGGGTGCTGCCGGTGGTGACGAAATCATCAAAGCATATCAGATTCCGCTCCGGCGGTATGTTGCCCGGTTCGAAGTTCACTCCGATGCGCTGCTTTGTCCGGGCGATTGCCACATCCTCGCGGTACGGGACGCCGAGGTTGTCAGCCAAGGACGCTGCCACCATACAGGCGAAGTTGCGTTCTTTGTGCCGCCGGCGCGGGGTGGTGATGACGGCGAAACCACCTGCTCGCAGGTTTTCGCCCAGCACACTCCGGATGACCGGCGCGAGGGAGTTGGCAAAGAGCGGCACCATGGCATCGTCGGCTTTGATCTCCGCGAGGGTCGGACCCTTGACGGTTCGTTTCCAGACGGCGATGATACGCAGCCCGACCTTGGGGAATAGGTGAACGTGCTGCTCGGAGAGGTCGCATCGCGCCAGAACATCGGCATGTTTTGCGTGCCATGCCTTACGAGGCCCGGCTTCCGCAAAGATATCCTTCACCGGCTTGGCATCCCCTATAGATGCAATAATGTCGGAGAATCCTCCCTTCCGTACGGTGACGGTGTCGAGGACCTCCGACACGGACGATGACACGGGTATGTCAACGGAGAGCTCCATTATTCACCGGAGCCGGTGCTTTCTCCGGTGCCCGTTTGCTCGTTGATAACACCATCCTCGGTCACGATCTCACCCTCATAGAAGGGAGCCGGAATAAGGTCGGTGTGCTCGATGGTGATGGTGGTGGAAACTGTGCCGGTTGCACCTTGCCCATTATCTTGAGCAACGGTAACGTTACCCTGCCACTTCTCGTTACCTACCATGCGGAACTTACCTTCCATATCCTGAATGAGCGCAACGATGTCGTTGTTGTTGAAGTACGCGGACGCCATCGAAGCCTGCTCATCCGCTGCCGGGTGAACGGCGGTGATGCGGTTGATCTGCGTCTGGCTCGGCTTCTCACCCTGCGCCTCCGATACAAGACCGGAGTTGTTTACCAGGACATCGATGTAGTGGAAAAACTTGTCCGCTACCATCTCGAACGACCCCTGCAGCACGGCAGAGGTCGGACGACCGTACTCATCTACCGGCAGCGTAGGCCACTTGGAGATGTTCGACTTCGCCGTGTAATAGATACGGCGACGGATGCCGGGGAGGGAAGGTTTCCCCTCACACCAGTGCAATGAACCCTCAACGGGGGAACAATTAGTCTTAGGCATATTCACTATAATTTAAGAGGTTACACATTGGCACCCCTCCGGCACAAGTCCGGAGAGGTACGTTCTTTCTTACTGACCTTCGCCGGTGCCTTCTCCGGGGTCTGCTTCGCTTCCACCGTTGCCGGTGCCTTCTCCGCCTTCTCCGCCGGCAGCCACGAAGAGCTTACCAACCAACAGACGGCGAGGATCGATGCTCTCGAAGTTGACTCCGAAGAACATGGTGGCCACGTACTCCAGCGTGAAGGCGCTGAAGTGCTCGATAGCTACGGACTCGGTGTCCGACATCAGGTCCACACCGATGAGCATGTTCTGCTTCGTGGTGAGGTGGATGTACGGAGAGTCCTCCTTGCTCGACAGTGCCACGAGTTCGCAACGGCCGTTGGAACCTTCGAGGATGTGCTGCTCGAAGCCCTTGACCCACGGCGTAGCGGCATGTGTAGCAAAGTACGCATCCTCGTACGCATCGAGAATGTCTTGGGTGATGAACATGATGGTCTTCTGGCGACGCAGCTCTTTGTCTGCGGAACGATAGAAGCCCTTGAGCACGTCCACCGCATTGGTATCGTCGATTGCCTCTTCCAACTCGGCATAGTTGCCTTTAGCGGCAGATATTTTGCCGTCAGCAATCTCCGTAGCGGTGATGGTGTCCCAACCGTTGAACAGGTCAGCGGAGGTTGTACCGTTCTCCTTGCGCACGGCGCTCCAGACAACCGCGTTGAGGTTAGCGGACAACTGCTTGCAGATTTCCACAAGGACAGCCTTGACGATCTCTGCGTTCTTCATTGCCTCGCCCTTGGTAGCGGCTTTCTCGCCGATAACCATCTGAGCTACGGAGTTCGGCTCGAACTCGTAGTCGATTGCGCCGAGGAAGGTCTCCAAGGTACGGAAAGCGAGGTCGGCATCCTTACCCGACTTGATGTCGTGTTTGTAAGGACGGAACTGAGCGTCCAGCGACAGGGTGCCGACATTCTCTTTGTAGCGTACGCCGTAGCGGATGCTTACATACGGAGTAATCTCTTCCAAACCGCGGACGGGCAGCGCAAGAAACTCTTTGCGCCATTTGGTTGCAGCCTCTTGATAGGCCTGCAACTGATCCGATGTGATTTTACCAGGATTCATTTCTGTAAATCGTTAATGGGTTAATAATTAGGTGAATTACTTTCCAAGCATTGCGTCGGCGTTGGCAAGCGTTTCGGCCAGCTGCTCAACCGGGGATTCCTCCTCGTTGTCAGGGTTATGCTTACCAGACTCCACTACTTGCTCAGCGGTAGCTGCAGGCTGTGCCTCCAGCTCGGCGATACGAGCATTGGCTGCAGCCAGCTTGGTCTCGGCGTCGGCTTTGGCGGTTTCGGCTGCCTCTTTGTCAGTCTTGGTTTTAGCCAATGCTGCCTCGATAGCATCCATCTGACCCTCCTCCAGCGCGTAACGCCCATCCTCTTGAGCCTCCGGCTCTTTGAGGCTTGCGGCTGCAAGAACGGCAGCCAGCATCAAAAAGGTTTTCTTCATAATTGATGATTGATTAGTTTGATTATCGGGCTCGGCAACCACCTTCGTCTCATCGACTTCAGCGGTAGCCTCATCCTTCTTGCTATTCCGGAAGATCTTAGCGAAGAACTTCTCCACCTGTGCCAGCAGACCGTCCTGCTCGATAGGCATGTTCTCCGGAAGAGGAATGCCGGCAGACGCCATCGCGCTTGCCACCGTCTGCGTGAGCTTGACATCCTCGGTGCTGTCGATAACCTCATCCACGAAGCCCCACTCAAGCGCTTCATCAGCGGTCAGCCACTTCTCCTCACGCATGAGGTCGAGCAGCTCTTTCACATCCTTCTTGCACCGGTCCGCATACGCGGTGGCGATAGTCAGATCAATTTTCTCCGCATCGGCAGCGGTCTTCATATACTCCGCTGCTTTCTCCTTCAGCTGGTCGGCATTGAGAGCGGACCACTCGAAGATAGGGAAGCTGCATTTGTGCACCAGGTACATCGCGTTCTTCTCGATAGCGATATGCTTGGCTCCCATTGAGGCAATGGTGGCAGCACTTGCGTTCATTCCGCGATAGAACACTGACACATTCCCATGGGCAGCAAATGCGGAGGAAACAGACAGGGCGGTAGCGACAGATCCACCGAGCGAGTCAATGAGTACCGACACTTCTTTGTCGGCAGCTTTATCCAGAACATAGTCAACATAGTCGGAGTCGAAGTCCCAACCGCCTACGTAACCTTTCAACTTCAAATCGAATTTCTTTGCCATAGCGCGTAATTTTTAATTCCGGCTGCAAAGGTACGACATGGAAAGAGGGATCGACAACTATAATAATAAGGGAAATGCGCATCTGCTCGCGCGTATGCGTAGAGGGGTAAAAATACCGAACCAATTCCGGAATATTTTCCCCCTTACAAATAATTTTGCCCCTAAGGGAAAAAGAAAAGCGCGACAACCGTTCTGGTTCGGTTGTCGCACTTATCCACGCGGACGCAGTTGAACTTAATAAAAAAAACGAAGAAACTACTTTGGAGTCCATCTCGGCAGGAGGTTGTAGGTCTTGCCGTCCTTGGTGACGAGGTCCTGACGGCGCTGCTTGCCGGCTTTGTTGAAATGACCTATATGCACCCACTCGGAGCCGTTGCGGGTCTCGTCGATATACTGGTCATAGACGATGTTGGCGGTATGCAACCAGTTGCGGAAAGCCTGTTTGAACTCCCGGACTCGGCTCTTATCCCTTGGCTGAAGGTCGGCAGCATAGCCGTCCGGATGGACCGAAGTACTGCTGGAGCCGGACAGTTGGAAGCCCCGGAAGCCCGAAGTGACATCTATCGCGTCACCCCAGACGAGCCGGAAGGGTTCGAGGATGTCTATTGCCAGCCGGCAGAGGTGTACCGTCTGCACGGCATTAGGTTCGTTATTGATGCCCTTCTGACGAGCGGTGCTGGAGGCAGTCAGTTCCTCCAAGGTAAAATGTTCGGTAATGTATGTGGCCATAGTTTTATAAAATATGTATTACTCCATCTTCAAAGTCGCCTTCCAACTCCCAATTCGGGAGTGCGTGGTATCGCCATCTTTTAATACTTCGATCCCATCTTTTGAATAGGAACACCTCGCCATCCTTATCCGGAACTGTGCCAAGGAAATGGTATAGATCTCTGAAGCACCGTACTTTCGTATTTGGTAAGAGCAAATCTAAAAAGTCCTTGTATTTCATTTCAGAACGAGCATTATAGGAATGGGACAAATTTCCGGATGGTGAAGATATACGGTGCGGTTACGGGGTACTTCTCCATGATCCATGCCGCCACCTTCAGTAATAACCAGATGGCCGTTATCCAGAACCACCGGCTGCAGAACCGGTCATAGGCGGTACGTTTGGGCATTGTCCGTTCCGTCTCCAGCTGAGACGCATAGGTTTTACAGACCTCGCTCAGACTGTCATTCAGAGCACGTTCAGCAGCTAAATCGGCACGGTAGAGTGCCGTGGAGTCGGTCTCGGTGGCCGTGTGGGTGTCGCTGATGACGGACGAGACATTGGTTGCCTCGCCGGTCTGGTCGTTATAGGTGCCGCCTCCCTCTCCAAAGAAGATCTGCTTGCCGGACTTGGTCTCGGTGCTGCTGTGCTTGGTCTCTGACCGGGTGACCGCCACGACGATACGGGTGGAGTCGTAGATATGGTGGTAAATGGTACTATCTCTTCCGGAGTACCGCTCCATGTGCTTTGATGATGCGCACGACGGAAACAGGAGGCAACATAGAACGACCAGCACAAAGTGGAATATATACGCCAAACTCCCGTAATTCGGAGCGCGATAGTCTTCATCTATTATGTAATTGCTGTTAATCATATATTAAACAATAACCTAAATGTTAAAATAATCCCCACCACTAAGGAAATTAATAGGAATATGGCTAACGGAACGCCTATAACAAAGCAGGCTATAAGCCCTATAATCTCAAGTGCGGTCATGACTCTTTGGGTTTTGTACGGTAGTACTCGGTATCTGTACCATGGCAATATTTAGCCTTCTTACCACTGCCGCATGGGCATGGGTCATTGGGGCGAACCTTACGAGCTATCAGTGGGGCAGAACCGCCACTATAGATAGTTACTTTGTGATGTCTTAATGTGTCGTGCATATTACTTATTATCCTTTCTTTCACGAGATTCTGTATAAGATATATAGGCTTCGAGCCGCTGCGCTTCAGTGAGCGTAAACGAGCCATTAGTCAGGTATGCCCGGAAGATGATTTCGTAATACCGGTGCTTCTCATCGAGCAACGGCAGCAGAGTTTCTAATGGACGAATATCATCCACCGACATTCCCAGCTCTGCAGCGACTTCCGGAACGAGGAACTTGCACAACTGCAAAGCATCTTTTGAATCTACAGCCCGCTGCACCATCTGTGCAGGAGGCTCTATTTTGTAGAAGAAAGTGCATACTCCTCTAAGGTGCTGTTCCCTGCGCCACTCATAATTCAACGGAGCAGATCCCAACACCAGGAAATCTTGATCCTTAGGGGAAAACCCTTCCATGCCGCTAAAAAAGGCGCGGCTACCTACTAAATATTTTTTCATATCACTTATGTTTGGCCGTTTTCTTCAAGTCATTCATAATAGAGCGCCTGTCCACCTCACTATAGATCTGCGTAGTGGTAACTTTCTGATGTCCGAGCAGTTTCTGTACGGTGGTAATAGGCGTATGGTTCTGGACCAACAAAGTAGCGAACGTATGGCGGCTGCTATGGAAAGTGATTTTGGGATCAACACCAATACGGTCCAGTATATTGCGCAATGTGCGATTGACAGCACAATTGCTTCCCAATGCCTTTGTCAGTCTGGAAATGGATCCATATTTCTCCACTATCTTCAGTAACTTCCCATCAAACAAAGTGGAGACCGGAATATCTACCATGAAGCCAGTCTTGCTCATGTTCCTCGTCAGCCATCCATTTACCAAGTGCTCATCGCGCAAAGTGGTGATGTCCGAAAAGCGTAATCCAGTATAACAGCCAACCAGAAACGCATCGCGTACAAGATCTTCCGTTCCACGGAGAGAAAGATTCTCCAGTTTGCGCAATTGCTCCTTGGTAATATACCCTTTCTTCGATACCATCTGCTGTATGCGGAACCTGTCAAAAGGATTAAAGCTGATGATATCGCGTTTCTTAGCCTCGTTGAGCAACGCGCGAAGCAAACGCAGTCGGCTAATCCTTGTATTATGGGCGATACCACTATCACGCAACCATTTGTCATAAGACACGATATATTGGTAATCAATATCGGTAATCAGGCTGCCACGACGAAACTTCTCCATATTATTCAGAAGAGTTTGGTAATTCTGTTTGGTGAGGTGCTTGCGGTCAGACTGTTCAACTACTTGCATACCAAATTCCGATATCTTGGCTGCAGGCGAAATATGCGCCCGCACCGCTTCCTTGAGTATTGGTAGAGTAACCTCCACACCCCGTTTGATATACTCCAGTTCCACTCGCTCTATATCCTGTATCATCCTATACAGCGCAAAGTTCAGCCCCTGGGCGTTCGGCACATTGACGATCGCACCACGGCAGAACTGCCCGGGAAATACATACGTATGCGTACTGAAGTATATACGCCGTCCGCATTGTGAACACTCAATTTCTATCAACCCTTCCCCTGAGCGATTAAGCCGGTGACTACGGTTGAACACTAACTTGTAACGAATTTTTGTCAGCATAACATTTATATATTAGTTCTTTTATGATACGAGAAATAATTCTCGCAAAATTAACACTAATACATTAAAAATGCAAGCCGAATAACCTGTTAATTACCAAATTAGTCCTTTTTTATGCCAAAGATCAATATTATTTATTTGCGTATTATTGCCATATGCATGCAACAATATGGAAATCACGCCATATCGGCGGGG